>Ga0209211_10002611_pt1 | contig 30745 bp, 32 predicted proteins | sample RifGroA2_FD_183992 | JGI IMG/M metagenome (GOLD analysis project Ga0209211, IMG submission 183992) | Groundwater microbial communities from Rifle, Colorado, USA - Groundwater A2 (SPAdes) (version 2) | ecosystem: Environmental > Aquatic > Deep subsurface > Groundwater | place: Rifle, Colorado...
TAAAAGAAACGTGTCCTGTTGAACCTCTTTCACAGTACGGTGTAAGCAAGCATACGGTAGAGCATTATTTGTCTATTTTTTACAAATTATATGGTTTGAATTTTACCATCTTGAGGTATCCGAATGTTTACGGGCCAAGGCAGTCGCCGTATGGCGAGGCAGGGGTGGTAGCGATATTTAGCGAACTACTACTTCAAAATATACGTCCTACGATTTTTGGTGACGGCTCGAAGACCCGTGATTATGTTTATGTGGACGATATTATAAATGCAAACATGATTGTTCTGAATAACGTGGGAAATGGTGAGATTTATAATCTTGGCTGGGGGAAAGAAATTTCTGACTTAGAGGTGTTTCATACGGTAAGAAGGGCGCTAGCGTCAAATAGTGAACCTATATTTGGTCAAAAGCGCCCTGGAGAGATTGATCATATAAGCCTGGACAGTTCGAAGGCAATGGAAGAACTCAAATGGAAGCCAACGGTAACCTTCGAGGAAGGCATTAAACTTGCCACGCAGTATTACCAGAAATTAAAAAGAACAAAATAGCCCCAAACTGAAGATTATCGTTTAGTCCACTGGAAGCTCTTCCGTGCACCCTTTTGGCCATATTTTTTACGTTCTTTCATCCTGCTATCTCTTGTCAAAAATCCTCCATCACGCAAACTTTCCACAAGGTTTGGATTGGATTTACATAAGGCGCGTGCAATACCAAGAGATATTGCGCCAGCCTGGCCAGCCAAACCTCCGCCTTTAACATTCACTAATACATCAAATTCTCCCAGCGTTTTTGTGGTTTTCAGTGGAGTCCTTACCATGCCCCTTTCCCGATCTATGGGAAAATAGCTATCCAGATCCTTATCGTTTACAAGTATCTTGCCATTTCCTTTTTTTATCCTTACCCTTGCAATAGATGTCTTACGTCTTCCTGTACCCCAAATATATTGTTCTCCTGCCACTTTTCTCTCCTTCGATTAATTACGAATAATCAACTCTTTTGGTTGTTGTGCTAAATGTGGATGCTCGGCACCCTCATAAACCTTTAATTTTCTTAACATAGCTTTACCGAGTTTAGATCTCGGCAACATCCTTCTTACCGACCGTCTGAATATTTTATCTGGCGCTGTTTCAAGGGTTTTACCAACCATCCTTTTTCGCAAACCACCTTGAAAATGTGTTACATAATAGTGAATCTTCTCTTCCATCTTTTTTCCAGTAAGTTTTACCTTGCTGGCATTGGTGATAATAACAAAATCCCCTACGTCAACATGGGGTGTATATTCTGGTTTGTGCTTGCCTTGAAGGACTCTCGAAACGGTGGTTAACATCCGTCCCAGGATCTTGTCCTTGGCATCTACGATATACCAAGTCCTTTTTACATTCTCTTTTTTTGCCATAAAAGTATTCATTGCTTTGCATTCCCTAAACTGTGAAAATCAAAAGCGCCTTATTGTTATAAGGCGCTTTTGATTTACTAAAACCACTAAAATAAAAGTTATTCGGATTTTTAATGTTTACATGCGCACGGATCTGTCTTTCCTTTTTCACATTTCTCTGCACATTTTGCATCTTTTGGGCAACCGCAAGCAGCTGCAAAAGTGTTAGCAACACCGATAGTAAACATTAACGCACCAACAAACGCCATTGTTATACCAACCTTCTTCAACATTTTCTTATTCTCCTTTCAACCAATGAAAAGTTATAGGTATAAAGTACAGTATTTATTTTTTCTTACAGTTACAATCCTTTGATTTCCCCAAACAATGACTACACGGGCAACCTTCCGGGCACTCGCATGCGCCAGCGATTGCAGATTTGATAAGCATTGGTACATTTGTTAAGCCGATTCCAAACATGAGCGCAAATACCATTATGAATGATATATATAATTTTCTCATAGTAACCATCACCTCCCTTCATAAAACAATATTTATTATGAAGACCGATGTAGGAACGACTTACAAAGTACCACCCATAAGTCACATCAAATTGTTTTACAAATAACATAAAGAAAAAAACATGAATCCAACTTATATCAAAACAACGTATGTTTGTCAAATATATTTTTATCTCATTGTCAGACAATATTTTAATTGACATGCCCGAAACCTATCATTACCATAATAAAATATTTTTTCGTTTATTTTCTTATTTCCATAACCAATTTACCATTAAGGTCGTTATGCCACAGGAAATTTTAGCAGATTTAAACACTTTAGATTTAAACAAATCGATTGTAGACATCGAGACTATTCGTGCCATCATACCGCATCGATATGAGATGGAACAATTGAGCGGCATCGTAAAATTCGACCCAGAACAAGGTATAATCGTAGGTTATAAGGATGTTTCTCCTAATGAATTTTGGGTTCGAGGACACATCCCGGGTCGTCCACTCATGCCAGGGGTACTCATGCTAGAAGCTGCAGCACAATTGTGTACCTACTATTATAAAAAAACTACCCAGGATGACCGATTCCTTGGTTTTGGCGGTATTGATAAAGTCAAATTCCGCGGAAAGGTTGTACCCGGCGACAAACTCATTCTCATTGCCAAAAACAGAGAATTGCGCGCACGGAGGGCTATTTTTGATACTCAGGGTGTAGTAGATGGAAAATTGGTATTTGAAGGGGTCATTATAGGTATGGTGGTGTAATGATCGAACGTCTTATAATTGGTTAACCTGCAAATTATTCAAAATTCTTAATTCCAAAATATCTTTGATATGCTTGATAAAATAATCGGGTTTAGTATATTTGTCCTGTACTTTTAAATATGCTTTGTAATGCCTGCCGTGTTCAAACATCAGCGTAACCATCCCCAGAGACTTGCTAGCAGCTAATTCATCATCTATCTTATCTCCAACGCAGATAACTTCTTCGGGCTGTAAATCGTAGCGTTTCATGATTTCCTGAAAACAGGCTTTCTTTGACTGATCCTTATTCCTCCTGGTAATCACTATGTCGTCAAAGTACCTGTTATTTAATCCCAGCACATCAATCTTCTTTCTTTGAATTTCCTTATCCCCGGAGGTGACCAGAACCATCCTGTAACCCCGTGCCTTCAACTGAATCAGGGTATCCATTACATCGGGAAAGACTGTAATGCCTGAAATATCTATATGAACAAATTCCTCTAACAACTCCTGTGCATACGTGCTTGGAAGATTGTAAAGCGTTACTATCTTTTCATAAATATTTGTATTTACCCCGAATTTTTCATCCATTTCCAGTTGGAGGCTATACGCCTCTTCTTCAGAACAGTTAATCAATCTGGCAATCTTTCCGGCAGCCTGTCTTCGACCCCGCAATACGAGTGTGCCACTGCAATCATAGAGGGTATCGTCCAGGTCGAATATAATGGCCCTGATTTTCGGGGGATTTTTCTGCATACAGTTATCTCAAATATGCCTCGGTTACATATCGGCGCATCATGCGGTGACTATTGAAATAATAGGCAATTTTACCAATAGAATTTTTCATGATTTTTAACCACTGGTTTCTATCGTGATAATACATAGGGATAATGATATTTTCCAACTTATTGTACAGATCCTCAGCATCTATCGCATCGTTAATATTCGTAAGAGAAGATTCTATAGGTTTAGGGCCAATAGACCAACCAGTAATTCCCTCGATATGCCCCTCAATCCACCACCCATCCAGGACGCTGAAATTGATTACGCCATTGTGGGCGGCTTTCATACCACTGGTGCCAGATGCTTCTCTTGGACGCAATGGCGTATTGAGCCAAACATCTACTCCAGAGACTAACTTTAACGCCATTTCCACATCGTAATCCTTTAAAAACACGACCTTGGTTTTGTCGCTAACTTTTTTTGAAAGATCAATAATCTTTTTTATGATATCTTTACCTGGAGTATCTTTGGGGTGGGCCTTTCCAGCGTAAATGATCTGGAACTTTCCTTTTTCGCATATCTTTAAGAGCCGGTCAAGGTCTGAAAATATTAAATCGGCTCTTTTGTAAGAAGTAAATCGCCTTGCAAACCCAATGGTTAAAACATCTGAATTAATATTTATATCGGTCGACTTTTTTACGCATTGAATGAGGTTATTTTTAGCCTGGAGATGTGCTTCCCACAATTCTCCGTCCGGGATGATTTCTGAACGAACGAATAATTCTGGTTCGTTTGCCCAACCGGGAATATATTTATCATATAATTGCCTCATGCTTTCACACGTCCATGTAAATGAATGAACACCATTGGTAATAGCATTGATTTCGTAACCAGGGAACAAGGCTTTTGATACCTCGCCGTGCTTTTTAGCGACACCGTTGACATAATTGCTCAGGTTTAATGCAAGGAGTGTCATATTGAGATGGTTCTCACCTCCAAGTTTTTTCATCTGTTCCAGGGGAATAATTTCACCCAGCACTTTCTTTACAAGATCATAGGAAAATCGGTCGTGGCCAGCCTCGATAGGGGTGTGAGTCGTGAATACACACAATTCTTTTACCGTATCAACATCCCAGATCCATCGCTCATCCCAGACACTTTCGATGTCCCTTTTGTGCATCAGGAGCAGTTCGAGCGTCAATAAGCCGGCGTGCCCTTCGTTCATATGATACTTCTTGATATGAAAGCCAAGCGCATAGAGCATACGTACTCCACCGATACCTAGGACAATTTCCTGCTTTAGGCGGTAACGGTCATCACCGCCATATAAAAAGGCAGTTATCTCACGGTCTTCTTTTGTATTTTCCCCGACGTCTGTATCAAGATAGAGCACATCCACTTTTCCTCCAGTAACGCTTTGCACATTGTAGCGCCAGGCCTGAACATAAACGTTGCGCTCTTCAATTTGGACAACAACCTTTCTTGATAAACGTATCATAAACTTTGATGGATCCCAATCTATAGGATATTCGACTTGTCTTCCATCACCGTCAATATCCTGGCGAAAGTAACCTTTTTTTGAAAGTAGTGTGACGGCAACTAAAGGTATTTTGAGGTCTGCGCCTGATTTTATGGTGTCTCCCGCGAGGACGCCCAGACCGCCGCTGTAAGTCGGTAAGTTGTTGGAGATGCCAATCTCCATGGAAAAATAAGCAATTTTTACTTCGTTATTCATTTGTAATGGGACAAGAAAGTTTGCTCATCCTTTGGGTGAGAAAAATATTTTCAGAATAGTCAACAGGGCAATCGACAACGCTAACGCAACGTTGTTTGATGGCATCTTGTAAAATCGATTTTAGATCATTTGCGGACTCTACACGATAGCCTTTAGCGCCAAAACTTTCTGCATATTTGACAAAGTCGGGATTAGAGAAGTCAACAAATGCAGACCGTCCAAAGAAATTCAATTGTTTTGATTTAATGATGCCATAACTGTTATCATGGAAAATTAATGCAACAAATGAAAGACCAAGACGAGTAGCCGTTTCTATTTCCTGCGAATTCATGAGAAAGCCACCATCGCCCATAATAGCAATGACCTGCCGTTCCGGGTATACCAATTTTGCTGCGATTGCACCCGGCAGTGCGATACCCATTGAGGCAAAACCATTAGAAATAATGCAAGTATTGGGCTTGTACACAGGGTACATACACGAAATCCATAATTTATGGGCGCCTACATCGCTGATCAAAATATCGTCAGGTTTTAATACTTCGCGTATATCGTATAATATTCTTTGAGGTTTCATAGGGAATGATTTATCATCGCGTGCAGTTTTGCATTCCTCTATGACAGAATTTCGCAAAATACTGATAATTTGTTTTGTTTCTTTTATTTTGACCATACAGGACAAATGGTCGAGGGTTTCTGAAATTTTACCGATTACTTCCATATCAACATTATAATAGGCATCTACCTCGCTGGGAGTAACGTCGATGTGAAGTATCTTCTTTGACTTATGTGGATTCCATTTGTGTGGATGGTATTCTACAAGGTCATATCCGATAGCAATAATTAAGTCTGCCTTGTCAAAACCGCAAGAAATATGGTCATCATCCCGCAAGCCAATTGAAAGCAAGGAGAGAGGCAAATCATCTGAGATAGCTCCTTTGCCCATAAAGGTGGTGGCTACAGGTATGTTTAATTTTACTGCAAAGTTAGTCAAAGATTCAGAAGCACGCGATCGAAGGACACCATTTCCCGCAAGAATAACAGGATATCTTGCGTCTGCAATTAACTTCGAGGCAATTCCTAATGTCTCTTCTGTGGGGTAAGGAGTATGTGTCTCTTCTTTCAAAGGAATTGGTAAAGCTATGAGGGCTGCCTTTGCTACGTCCTCCGGAAAGTCAATGTGAGTAGCGCCTGGTTTTTCCATCTGAGCTAATTTAAATGCCTTCCTGACAACTTCAGGGATAATATCGGCTGTATGGACAAGTGTATTCCACTTTGTGATGGGTTTAAACAGAGCAACAGTGTCCATGTACTGATGTGATTCCTTATGCATACGATCGAGACTGGCCTGGCCAGTAATAGCAACAAGAGGTACTCGATCCAGATTAGCATCGGCAACACCCGTTACAAGATTGGTAGCTCCCGGGCCAAGTGTGGATAAACATATACCCGCCTTGCCTGTCAGCCGACCGTATACATCTGCCATAAAAGCAGCGCCTTGTTCATGGCGTGTCGGAATGAATTGTATCTTTGAATCCAGCAGAGAGTCGAGGATGTCTATATTTTCCTCGCCGGGGATTCCGAAGATATAACGAACGCCTTCGTTTTCCAAGCATTTGACAAGCAGGTCTGATGCCTTCATAAATTTTTAGAAATTCCCAGACATATAGTTATAAATGTATCGCTTCATCAACGACTGCATGAGCAGCCTCAAGAATTGCTTCAGAAAGAGTAGGGTGGGGGAATATAGTGCTTGATAACTCAGAGGTAGTTCCTTCTAAATATGTGGCAAGAGAAATTCCCCACATCAACTCGCCTACATTAGGCCCTATGGCATGTACCCCTAATATCTCACCATATTTTTCATCTGCAATAATCTTTACAAACCCATCCTCATATTCTCCGTCAATAATGGCCTTACTATTGGCAATGAGTGGAAATTCCCCCACTTTTATTTTGTATCCCTTGTTTTCAGCCTCTTCCTGTGTAAGACCTGCACTTGCTACTTGTGGAAAGCAATATGTCACCCGTGGAATGTTTTGATAATTTATTGGGGTAGTTTCTTTGCCTGCAATGTGAGAAACGGCACATAAACCTTCATTTGAAGCCTTATGAGCTAAAAGGGGAGTACCGGTAATGTCTCCAATTGCGTAAAGTCCCTTTTGGGTGGTTTCCATAACTTCACTAGTTTGCAAATATTTTCCTTTAAAATTTAATGACAGTTTTTCTAGTCCAAGATGGGTCAAGGCTGGTGTTCTGCCCATAGCAAGGAGTAAATAATCTGCCTGTAAATATTCCTTTTCCTTTTCGGAGAAAGGAACGAGGTTTTCGGTTGTGGTAGGGGAGGGGGGGGTATCAATCTTGCTTTTTATTTCTACACGAACGCCATTATCAACTTCAACCTTCTCTAACGAGGTTTTTGTTAAAATGTCTACGCCTCTTTTCGTAAGGATTTTCCTTAACGTAGCGCTGATTTCCCTGTCTTCTGCTGGAATGATGTCATTTAATAGTTCTATAATGGTGACTTTTGAACCAAGGATATTAAAAAGATACGCGAACTCAATTCCTACAGCACCGGCACCAGCTATAATGATAGATTTAGGAAATTCTTCCTGTAATAAGATGTCATCGCTGGTGAGTACGTATTTCCCATCGCAGGGAATTGCATGAGGAATGAGTGGAACGGAACCGGTAGCCAAGATAACATTTTTTGCTGCTAATTCGACAAGGATTGTTCCATTTTTTTTAACTAATACGTTATGTGCAGAAGTGAGTTGCCCTTCGCCTTCAAAGACCTGAACACCATTTTTTTTGAGGAGAAATTGCGTTCCCTGGAATAATCGTTTAACGACGGACTCTTTGCGTCGATGAAACTGTGGATAATTAATCCCTAATTTATCAAAAGTAATTCCATATTCACGTGCTTTAAGTAACTTACGGTAAATGTCAGCAGAATGTAAAAGTACCTTTGTTGGGATGCAACCCTGATGTAAACACGTGCCACCGACCTTGTTTTTTTCGACGAGTGCAGTCTTTATTCCAAGCTGGGCAGCTTTTATGGCTGCCACGTAACCGCCAGGCCCGCCACCAATGATTACAAGATCGAAGGTAGCGCTTCTATCAGGCAATTACCCCTCCTTTTTCCACGTGAATAATATAACGAATATTAGCGCAATGGCAATAACCATAATTGCCTTTGGACTAATGTCTGGAATGATCGATTTCTCCATAGATAAAGATAATAACTTGCCTATCATGTTTCACCTCCTTTTTAAATTAAGATTTTATGGACGAAAATCAATTATATAAAAGATACTTGTCAGAATGAGTTACTCTGTGTAAATCCATAATATTTATAATTTTTATTTTCAACTGATACTCTTCTTGTGGATATTCTTTTTCAATCTTTTCCAACCTCGGTGAGTAACCATCTAAAACAGCTACCACATTTTTTGAGACTGTTCTGCCAACTATTTGATAACCCGTATCGGTCTTTGCATCATAGATAGCAATAGATATATTTGGATTCTCAAGAATATTTTCTATTGTTTTTTTGCAAAACCACGACTTGAAAGCTACATGTTCATTGTCTGGTAAAAAAGTCAAATCCTGAGCTACCGCTAGGTGCACCTCTTTCTTTTGGTTTGATGTTGCCACATAAAATAGTTCAACTTTTTTACTAAAATCTTTAATTCGGCTCAGGATATTTTCCATTGTATACCCAAGGACTCAAACACAGGAATTTATCAATTATAAAGGCACATCAAAAGTTTTGAAATTGATGTGCCTTTATAAATACCATTAAGATTTCATATTCCTATTTACCGTATTTTATGTTGTTGCTGTTTCCATAACGGGTTTTGAAATAGGTACGGCGCTCGATTTGTACCAGTCCTGATAATAATCGCCAGAATCGTATAATTCCTTTAGATTCTGCAATACTTGCTCAAAAACTTGTTTCCAATCCGAACCTACCCTGAATGCAAACATGGAGTTTCTTGGATTTTTTGTTGTTTTAATAGAGTTTCTAAAACGTGTCCTCAGGTTATCACCTGCATAAATATGGTCATAAACATACTGCATGCCGTCAATAAAGTCTTCTAATGTCATGTCTACGAAACGATGGACCACATGGGCTGTGTCGTAATATTGCCAATCATCCGGATAGTTTTTCCTGAAAATCCTCTTTTCTGAATCCAGTCTTGCATAGAGTTGTGTCTTGGGGAATGGGCAGTTAATACCAAAGGTCAAAACATCAATATTGTTCTCTAATATGAACTCGGTCATTCTTTTGAAAGAGTCTTTATCATCTCCATCGGCTCCAAATACTACTGAACCCCAGACAATCAATCCGGCATTATGTATCTTTTGAATACAATCAAAATAACTATCGGTACCCAACTTCAGATTTACACGTTTATTCATTTTCTCCAAAACGGCCTCATTCGTAGATTCTATACCGATAAGCATACCAAAATTGCCGCTCTTGGCCATATAATCTAATGTTTCCGGGTCTTGAGAAATGTTTAACGCCGTGAATCCCAACCAATCTTTGCGTATTCCACGTTCCACCATTCCCTTGAAAAGATCCCGCGCCCTCTCGTTTGATTTCTTACCATGCCCATAGAAGTTATCTTCCGCTAACATCAATCCCTTGTAATCTGTGGCTGCCATCTCATCGAGGACATCTTCATAAGGTCTTTCCCTGAATTTTCTGCCCTGGAATGTGGGTACACTGCAAAAATCGCAGTAGTTCGGGCATCCTTTTGTTGTTACGATGGAGGAAAATTTATAGTTATATTTTTTCTGCATGAGTTCTCTGTTTGGATATACCTTCTTCATCAAACTGAGGGGAGGTAATCCACCCTGATAGACCTTTTTCAGTTTTCCCTCTTCGAAATCTTTAATAACCTGCGGCCACACTTCTTCTGCTTCACCCACAAAAACAGCATCAACGTAATTTGCAGCTTCTTCAGGCACAACAGATGCGTGTATTCCACCCATGATTACTGTCATGCCCTTTTTCCTGCAAGCGGCAGCAATCTTATAGGCCCTGGGTGATTGATAAGTAACTGCGGTAATACACACAAGGTCAACCGGTTTAAAAGTGATTTCATCCTTATCATTCATTGCCAATTCAATATTTTCGTCGATAACGTCAAATTCCCAATCACCGGGTGTAAGAGCAACAACATAGGCAAGATTCAAAGGCATTTGGACGATTACCGTAATACTCTCCTCACCATGCCTACCAGGTTTATGTGGATTAATTAACATCATTTTTCTACTCATATTTTTATTTACCTCCAATTCTCCATAATTAAATTAGCTACGCTCCATCCCGAAGAGACAACGGCACAAATACCGGGACCTGGTTTTGTCCAATGACCTGTTAAATATAAATTTTCAATCGGTGTCTTCTGGGGAAGTCTATTCTCCCACATTTGGTCTACAGAGACCTCCCAGCCATAAGCGGCTCCGTTTGTGTTTGACGTGTAACGCTCCAGGGTTTTCGGTGTGGCTGACTCTATTACTTCGATATATTTTTTTAAATCCGGAATATATAATTCTAATCTATTTATCGTACTTAACGTCATACTTTCTTTAAAAAATTTCCAATCGGGAACGTTTTTATACGTCACCTTATTCAAATAGACAACCACAGAGATTATTTGTTTATTTGAAGGTGCAAGGGTAGGACATATTTTTGTTGGAACGGAAATATATAACCATTCTTTGCCCATAGTACTTGCATCTGTGGCCGTGTGATAAAACCCTCTCTTTAACTTACTTAAATCTATCTCACCTCCAACGCCTAAGTATAAAAGAAAAAAAGAACAACTTTCCCTCATCCCTTCTACTTTTTTAACAAAAGGTGGATCCAATTTTCCCTCTAATAGGTCAAAAAAAGTCTGCCTGGCATCAATATTCGATACAACTAAGCCAGAGGGAATTTCTTTACCATCCTGTAACTTAATGCCTTTTACGGAATTACCATTCAGAAGGATTTTTTTGGCTATTGATGATAACATAACATGTCCGCCAAAATCAATAAATTTCTTAAAAATTGCATTAGCAAACTCTTGCGTACCACCCGCAGGGGAAAATGCGCCGTCTTTGAGATAATTGATCATCATTTGACACATTGCAATAGCGGATGCCCGAGTAGGGGGGAGACCTATGTATCCCCATTGGCCGGCAAGTATCATCTTGAGTTCTTCGCTCTTAAAAAAGGCATCTAACATCTCGCCATAAGTTTGATCCTTATATTTGTCAATAATTTGGCTTTTTTCATTGTTGAATGTAGCGCGGTAGAGTTTTATAAAATCCTGGAAAAATTCTTTAATGTTATCTTTTTCCAATGGATAACGATCCTGTAAACGTGCAATATACTCGTCCAGGTCGGCTGGAATTTCAATGCGGAAGTTGGGGAAAATCAAGTGATCCATGGGGTCGAGAGGATAGAAATCCATTTCAATCCCAAGTGTCTTAAAGCAGCGACCGACAACGCTCCATTTTCCGCAACCTCCAATATGATGAACTGCGGCATCGAAGGTAAAACCCTTTCGTTTAAAAGAAGTGCAGTAGCCTCCTGGAATAAAATGTTGTTCTACAAGGAGAACTTTCTTCCCGCCTTTGGCAAGAAATGCAGCACACACTAACCCTGCTACGCCCGCACCAATCACAATTGCATCATAATAAGGATATAATCTATCCTTTTTTGTGGATTGAATACACGTATCGGAAGACAGCATGAATTACGGTTTGTATTTGGAGATAATTAATGATGAATTATTTCCCAATCGTGAGAAAGAATTTATAAGGACGTTCTTGACTGGCACAGTCCTACTGTTGTTGGGCACATAATCTAAATCACACTCTACATCTGGTTCCTTATAATTGATTGTGGGCGGAATTGTGTGTGTTTTGATGGACATCAATGCGGCTATGGTTTGTAATGCACCCGAGGCGTCAAAACATTCACCTGTCATAGATTTGATAGCTGATACAGGGATGAGTTTTGATCGCATACCAAAAACTTCTTTGATAACTTTGGTTTCAAGGGCATCACCATGAACACCGGAATAGGCATTGGCGGAAATATAGGAAATATCATGCAGTGTCAGATTGGCATCATTAAGGGCGTTCATAATGGCTCTCTTGTTACCGTCTATTTGATATTCTTTGCTGACGGCCATTTTAGGCTCGAATGCAGTTCCGTAACCCTTAACCTCTGCGTATATGTGCGCATTTCTCTTCAATGCGTCTTCCAAAGTTTCCAGAATAACTAACGCCGATGCCTCGCCAATAATCATTCCATTGCGCCTCTTATCAAATGGAGCGCAAATTTCCGGCGTTCCATTCTTGCTGCCAGCCAGTATCTTTGAATTATGTGAGCCCCAGAATATGTCATGGGTTAATCCATGTACGCCGCCGACAACGACTGCCTTTACACGACCCATCCGAAGAAAATCTGAGGCATAAATAATAGCATCGACACTGCTTGTTACGCCGTTTGAAATGGTGGTATTGAGACCTGTGGCCTTACAGAAAATAGAGGCACGGCTTGCTGGCGCATTCAACACTGTATTAGGAAAGTCCATGGGATTGACATAATTAGTGCCTTCACGCAAAGACTGGAAATCAAAGGAACTGATGCTGTCAATACTTCCATAGGTAGAGCCAACAACAATGCCTAGTTCATCACCGCTATAGGTATTGTTTTCCAGGTTCGCATCTTTGATGGCAAGAACCGTCCCGGATGATACAAGAAGGGAGGTTCTATCGATATGTCGGATTCCTTTTTGCCCTAGATAAATCTTAGCATCAAAATCAGAGATTTCACCCGCCTGTTTGCTATTAAATTTACTTACATCAAACAGGGTGACGGGTTTTATACCCGATACACCTTCAGTTAAATTTTTCCAAAAACTATCCTTGTCTGCCCCGAGAGGCGAGATAACTGAAACACCTGTAATAACGATTCTCGTTTTTTCCATTACAAACCTTCTTTTATCCTGGGAACTTTTTTACAACCAGGCAGCTATTGTTACCGCCAAATGCATGGGCATTGTTCAAAGCAATATTTACCGGTTGTTTTCTCATAACATTAGGTACATAATCCAGATCACATTCCGGATCCGGCGTTTGATAATTTATTGTAGGCGGAATGGTATCGTTCTGTACAACCAATGCACAAGTAATTGCCTCAATTGCACTGGCCGCACCCATTGTATGCCCAATCATGGATTTTATTGAACTAATTGCAAGGTTCATGGGTTTATTCCCAAACACCTTTTTAATTGAAATCGTTTCAGCCTTGTCATTGGCAGGAGTTCCCGTTCCATGTGCGCTAACATACTGGACATCTTCAGGACTCAGGTTTGCGCTTTTTAAAGCCTTTTTCATGGCAGAGACAACACCTTCACCGTCGGGATGTGGTATCGTAATATGGTACGCATCACAGCTAAGCCCATAGCCGATAATTTCAGCATAAATATTCGCATTTCTTTTTGTTGCATGTTCAAGCGATTCAAGAAGAAGCATTCCTGCACCTTCGCCCACCATCATGCCTTTTCTGTTTTTGTCAAAGGGCTGGCAGATATCAGGAGCAATAGCGCCCAGTCTGGCGAATCCCGTATAGGCAACTTTCGAAAAAGGATCCGAGCCACCGGAAAGCATCATGTCCACCCTTCCAAATTTAATCAAGTCATAGGCATATCCAATTGCATAATTACCCGCAGCGCAAGCAGTGGGGATAATCGTATTAGGCCCCTTCAAACCAAACTCAATAGCAATATTAGCCGGGATATTATTACACGGATGCTTCAAAAACAGGTCTGGGTCGACCTTATCTTCACCATCTTTATGCCTGATATAATTAACCTTCTCCAGAATTTGTATTTCACCCGCGGTTGTTCCAACAGAGACCCCAATCCGTTCTAAATCAACTTTACTCAAATCAAGCTTTGCATCGTTTAAGGCCAGTTTTGTGGCTGCTATCGCAAACTGAGAACCTTTGCCTATTTTTTTGAGAATGTCGTTTTTTATATAATCCGCATAATTGAAATTTTTTACTTCACATCCTTTATGAACCTTATAACCAGAAGTATCAATACACGTCACGTCGTCCACACCAGATATCCCGGCAATCAGGGCATTCCAAAAGGCGTCCTTGCCTGACCCGATAGGGGTGATCATTCCTACGCCCGTTATCACAACACGTTTAGTCATAAACTATACCAAAGCACTTTTTTCTGCAATGCCGAAGGTCAACGATGCCTTCGCAACGGTTTTTTCTTCAACTTTTACGGTTGCCTGAACAATAGCGCCCTTGGAGACAATTTTTTCCACGATAATTTCTACGAAGAGTTGATCGCCGGGGAATACAGGTTTTGTAAACCGTGCATTGTTAACCGATGCCAATAAAAAAACGGTATTCTTGTCGTTTTGCTGGGCGGGGAGGCTCTTCTTGAATAATATAATGGAAGCCTGTGCCATCGCTTCGATGATCAAGACCCCTGGCATGATAGCAAAATCAGGGAAGTGACCGACAAAGACAGGTTCGTTGCCGGAGACATTTTTTACACAAACAATTTTCTTCCCCTCTTCGAACTCAACAACCCTATCGATAAATAGAAAAGGATATTTTTGAGGCAGAAGAGATCGAATTTCCTCAAATAATATCATTTTATGTATGCTTTTTTCATATTAATCATGTTACGTATTACTAGTTAATCTTGTTACACTATATCATTATGTTCTAAATTATTTTTTTACATTTTGAATAAAGTTTTACCCCCCTTTATCTATCATTCATTAATAAGGGTAAAGAAGGGGGGGGAATTGGTTTGTGCCTTGCTGCTCTATATATCAAGCATCTTATGAGGTGAGTTTGCCGCTCTCTGCCAATACTGATTTTGTTAAACCAATCGTCGCGCTTAATGAGGTAATATCAACAAGCTTTTCTTCAGGTATTTGCACTTTAAACTTCTTTTCAATGAGTGCAAGAATTTCAAGGGCTAAAAGGGAATCTATCTCTAGATCTTTAAAGAAATTAGCGTCTCTTTTATCCCATATCTCCTTTTCGTCTAACTCAGTAACCTCTGCGACGATTGCGGTTACACCTTTTTCAATCTCTCCGGCGTTCAAAATTATCCTCCTTTAATAAACTACCTAAACAAAAGACACATATATACTCATAGTAATTTTGAAAACAACGGAAATATAGTAGCAGACATAATTTATATTGTCAATAATATTCTTTAGCTTGATAGAAAAGAAATTAAGCTTTCGGTAACGACTTTTTCCATTACTTTCCTGCAAAGCAGAAGCTTTGCAGGAAAGTGCGTTCCCAAACAAACGGAGTTTGGGAACGAACCAATACACTCGGAGGAATTGGTACATGCAAGGGCACCCTAAAATTCAGTCGGTATTCATCACAACTGCAGAAATTTCATAGGCAGAGTAGTGCAACCAACCAAATTTAAAACGTCTGATAATAACTATTATGTTATAATCCAGAGCAACTTTACCAATTCTTGTATATTCGCATTTTTTTGGTTATGTATTCCAAACTCACCTTTCATCAAAAAACGCAACACACCTATTTTGTCTTCCTTGGTACCCTCTTTTCTGATATGGATCCATGTTGTCTGAGTTTATCCAGTACACTTAATGCCTTATATATTTGCCTTTCTAAAATTGTTTCATATTTAGATAATTCTTCAAGCTTGTTTTTCCCTTCAGTTATTTTTAAGGCCTTTAACTGTGACAGTTCTTTATTTGTCCTTTTTCTAGTCCTAAAAAATCCTTGCTCATACTCCTGAATGCAAGACGACTCAAATTCTATTATTTGACTTTCTATCTTCAAACACCGTTTCAATCGCCAAAGACTAGAAATAATACGGTCTACAATAATTGATTCTATTTCGCTTGAGGGTATTAATTCTTTTACAATCCTATTTCTGAGATCATCAAGTTCTGATACACTTTCACCTTCTATTAATATTTCGCTGCTAAAGATATACTGCCTTGCAATACTTTCCGCAGGTTTTACTGTTTCAGAGGTTGTTTTGCTTTCTTTACTTTCTGATTTTGGCAGGTTCGATTGCACGGGCAGTTTAACTATTGTGCTCATTATCTTATCGACCTTTTCTTTGCTGCTGGCCTCCTTATTTTTCCTATGTAAAATATCTTCTCTCAAAATTGATGCCATAATTCCTCCCTTTCTTGTTTCGAAAATATCCGCATGGTAATAGTTATATTTATTCTGAACGGAGCGAAAAATCTAAAATTTGATTTGAACATAATATCTCATAATTAATGAAATTATTCAATAAATATTTTCATAATTTAAATATACCGTATTACGGAGCTTGCTTTACTTTATGATATTTAATAAAATTATGCCTGTGACTTTTACTAATGTTTTACTCTGAGCTTTTGATATGAAAATTAACGAAATCTTCAAGAGTATTCAAGGAGAGACATCTTATGCCGGCCTGCCTTGCGCCTTCATACGTGTAACAGGTTGTAATTTGCGCTGTAGTTATTGCGATACCATGTATGCTTATGAAGAAGGGGAAAAAATGTCCTTGAACACTATTCTCGAAATCATTGCCGGATTCAATACAAAAATAGTCTGTGTTACGGGAGGCGAACCGCTGTCGAACAAAGATACACCACTTTTGATCAAAGATTTGTTGAATAAAAATTACACTGTTTTAGTCGAAACAAACGGGAGTTACGATATCCGGATAATACCACAAAAAGCTATTAAAATCATGGATATAAAGTGTCCTGACAGCAATATGAGTCATTTCATGAACTGGCAGAATATTAAGTATCTGACAAAATTTGATGAGGTGAAATTTGTCTTAAGTTCTCGTAAAGATTATGAATGGACGAAGACCTTGATAGATAAATATAATTTATCTCAAATTGCAAATGTATTGGTAGGAACTGCCTTTGGTGCAATTTCTCCCAAAGAGGTTGTGCAATGGATTTTGGAAGATAATCTGGATGTGCGATTCCAACTCCAACTCCATAAATATATCTGGGGGTCACAAACAAGAGGCGTATAACATCAATTTACGATTTACGAGGTACGATTTGCGATTTAAAACTGAAAAGGCAAATCATAAATCCAAAATCGTAAATCGTTCGACTGAGCGCTCACGACGAAGTCTAAAATTTCTCCTAAATTTTTCAGGTAATAATACCAATGAAAGAATTAGCTATCGTACTGGTCAGCGGCGGTATGGATAGTTGCGTAACGGCGGCTGTTGCAAATACACAATACCAGATTGCTCTCTTACACGTAAATTACAGCCAGCGCACAGAATCGCGGGAGCTTAAAGCCTTTTGGAATATTGCATCGTTTTACCATATTCCAGAAGATAGAATTCTCATATCCAACATTGATTATCTCCGCAAGATCGGTGGTTCGAGCCTAACGGACTTGAGCATGAACGTCCAGGATGCACAGTTGCATAGCAAGGAAATTCCTACCTCCTATGTCCCATTTAGAAACACACTTTTTTTGACCATTGCCGTTTCCTGGGGAGAGGTAATTGGGGCGAAGAAGGTATTTATCGGTGCCGTGGAACAGGATAGCCCAGGCTATCCTGATTGCAGGCCAATCTATTATGAAGCTTTTAATAAACTCATCAAAGTAGGGACAAAGCCCACAACTCGCATAGAGGTAGAGACACCGCTTATAAATAAAAGTAAATCTGAGATTGTAAAAATGGGTATATCATTAAATGCCCCACTCCATCTAAGCTGGTCGTGTTACAAAAACACTGATAAGGCCTGCGGCGTATGTCATAGCTGTTTCTTACGGCTAAAGGCTTTTAAAGAAGCAAGTATTATTGATCCGATCGTTTATGCATAACAGAAATGTCATCTTTCCTGCGTGACTGTTTTTTTGTATCATCAATCAAAGGAACACCTGGAATGGTTTTTATAACGCATCCCTTTGAAGTAGGAATACACTCTTTCTTGTTCAATTCACAACGCCCGCGATTTTCGTATCTGCAGTACATAAAATGGAATATTTAATTATATTTTATCACGTGCGATTTTATCCAGAGCGGTTATCAGTTGGTCTATGTCCGCTTCCGTGTTAAATAATCCCGGGCTGATTCTGACAGTACCATCTGGAAACGTGCCCAACATCTGATGGGCAAAGGGGGCGCAATGAAGACCTGGACGTACCGCAATATCAAAGGATTGGTCGAGAATGGCACCGACTTCTGCTGGTTTAAATCCCTTTACATTTATGGAGAGGATACCGACTTTTTTGGAAATATCCGTAGTCCCATACAAAATGAATCGCGGGTCATCCTTTAAAGCGTTTATTAGTTTTTCGGTTAATTTTTGTTCATGTTTTCTGATCGTATGAATTCCTCTGGATAATACATATTCAATACCTGCCCTGAGACCTGCAATGCCAACCGTGTTGGGCGTACCACTCTCCAGTTTGAAGGGTAATTCCTCCGGTTGTGATAACGAGGCAGGTTCGAAACCCGTCCCCCCTTCCCTCCACGGTTCTAAGGTTACGAGTTCTCCCACATACAGCCCCCCTGTCCCGGTTGGGCCCAGCGGGCCTTTGTGTCCTGTAAATGCGAGCATATCGATACAGTATCGGTTAACGTCAATTTCGCATACCCCTGCCGTTTGAGCGGCATCTACCATGAATATAATATTATTTTCCCTTGCAAGCCTGCCAATTTCCTGGATGGGTTGAATCGTACCTATAACGTTAGGCGAATGCGCCATAACAATCAATCGTGTTTTGAATGTGATGGCATTCTTGATATCATCCGGGTCAATAAAACAGTCCTGAGAATTTCCTACCTTGGTTACGGTAATAATATTTTTCCTTTCAAGACCATTGAGTGCGCGTGATACAGCATTGTGTTCAAGACAGGTCGTTATGGCGTGGTCGCCGGGCTTAAGCAGACCTTTAATTCCCATATTAATGGCATCGGTTGCATTAAAGGTAAAAATAAACCGATTACTATTCTTGATACCAAATAATTTTGTAACAACCATGCGGGTATCTTCAATTTCCTTTTCAGCCGCTACCGCCGTCTTATGCCCTGAACGGCCGGGGTTTGCGCCCAGAGTACGGTAAAAGGTGTCCATGGTTTTATATACAATTTCTGGTTTTGGAAACGTTGTTGCTGCATTGTCGAGATAGTTCATATTACATTCCTATATATTTTGCATAAAGTCCCTTGGCCAGAGAGGCGTCGTTTGTGCCGGTAATAATTGAGCGTCCGTCTGGAAATACTGTTATTTCATATTTGTCAATTTTTATTCGTAAAAGAAAGTTGTTAAAAGAGACCTCCCCCACTTTTCCCAATCTTGTTGCAAGCTTTATCAAGTCTAGTTTCGATCCATTGGGGTGTAAAATTTGTATGGCATTTCTGCCGCACAAGGCGGTTGTCATTGAATACCTATCTTTGGACAGAAATTCATAGTGGTGATGTTTGCATGTTACACAATCGGATTTCTCCCAAATTTCCTCGGTATGCAACCTTTTTATTTCGTTACGCCAGAGGTCTATCTTTACAAGTCCTTTATTCAATGCATCGTAATTTTCTGTTAATATTTTTAGAGCCTCAGCCGCCTGAATAGAAGCGATCATACTGGCAATGGGTGCGATAATTCCTGCTGTATCGCATGTCTCAGTTGTGCCAAAAGGCGGCATAGTATCGAGTACGCACCGGAGACAGGGAGTTTTTGATGGAATAATGTTCATGGTTAAACCAATACTTCCAATACACGCCCCATAAATCCATGGTATCCCGTGTTTCACACAATAATCATTGATGAGAAATCGTGTCTCGAAATTATCAGTTCCATCGATGACAATATTCGCATTTTCCAGAATAGTTTCAATATTGGATGGGTTGAGGTCAGCAACAATTGCTTCGATCTGTATTTGGGAATTAACTTTCTGTAGCTTCTTTTGTGCGGCAACAGCTTTTGGGAGGTTTTTGTTTATGTCTTCTTCGTCAAATAAGGATTGGCGTTGCAGGTTGCTTTCTTCGATAAAATCACGGTCGACAATCTTGAGACATTTGATTCCGCTGCGGACAAGCAGATTGGCAAAAGTGCAACCCAATGCGCCGCAGCCAACAAGCACGGCAGTCTTCTCCATAAGTATCTTTTGTCCTGTATTACCTATGCCGTAGAACAGTACCTGCCGTGTATAACGATCTGACATGATCAAATTAATTTAACTCACCGCAAAGACGCAGAGGACGCGAAGAAAGAGTTAAAAAGACCTAATTTATAGTCTCTGGAAGACCTCCCCTTCATCCCCTCCATGCGAAGGAGGGGAAAGAGGGGTGGTTATAAGTTCGACTTTGCGCACTTTGCGTCTTTGCGGTGGATTATTTATCATTTCTTTATTTCGAAACTACCCAAACACGAAGGGTCTCCTGCAGCAAGGGTTTTTGAGCGCTTGTAACTGATCTTGGGATTTACTCCCTCACCGAATCCTGCAATCCATTCATTGATGATATCACACATCGTTAAAAAATTTGCACCCACATTTTCCCAGTATGGTTTATGAACGCAGGTTTCGTGATCCCATGACGTGCATTTTTCAGAATCGGATACCACCTGCGCACCCCGGTCACAAGGCATTCCGTCACTAAGGAAATCACCCATTATCTCAAATGCCTTTGAAGTATTATCGCAATCTGCCTCTGATAGCCCTTTGCTTTTAACGGCCTCCTTACCACAGCTAATGCCATGTTTATGGGCGGCATCTGCTGCCACTTTTGCGGCATCAGGATATTTGGCACAGAAGGCAGCAACTACGGCGGCTTCCCGTGTTTCTATTTCTACGATGAGACTTTGAATTCCCTGATGTATTGACTTATTGGCCAGTAATTCTTCAAGGGGTTTGTTATTGTTCGTTTTTGGATACTTCTTATACACCTGTTCAAGTATTTTGTCTGCATTTGCACTGTACTTTGCTTTAAATGCAGAGACTATGGCAGATTCCCTCGACTCAGTGGTTTTAATTTTTCCGTACATCCAATAATGGATCGGACCCAATACTAAACTCATTTAGAAACTCCTCAGTGTTTAAATCAAACATAAAATGTACTATGCGAGTTCCACGGATTTTACTTCAGGAATCTCCTCTTTGAGTCGTTCCTCAACGCCGTATTTCAGCGTCATTAGTGCGCTGGGACATGACCCACAGGCGCCTCTTAGGCGTACCTTTACAACACCCCCTTCTATGCTTACAAGTTCTATATCGCCGCCATCTGCCTGTAATGCAGGTCTAATATGCTTCAATGCCTCTTCTATTTTTTCCCTCATGTGAATTCTCCTTATCTTTAAATGTTAACCTTTTTTCTTATTAATAACCTCGTTCAGCTCTTTAATAATAACATCGGGAGATATATTGTGCATGATAGCGCCAAAGGCAATATCCTCCGTTTTTGAACCCGGACAGGTAAAGCAGCCCGCCCCGAAATATTTTTTTATCACAGGCTCAGACTCTGGATATTGCTTAATTACATCTCCGATACTGGTTTTTTTTGTTATTTTTAGTTCTTCCGTCATAAACTCATATCTCCTATTTAAATTTTTAGATGAGTATGTACTAACTACGATGTAGGGTATCGGACAAAGGAGCTTTTGTCAATTAAAAAAGTAAAAACGCAAAGAAGGATGTTTTGAAATTTTCATTGATTAATGAATAGTTATTTCTTACATTATTCATTATGATACAGTTACCTCATATCCCATTTATCATTACCATAATTTTGTATTTTATATCTTCCGTTTGGTCAATCGGATATATCATAAAACCTGGTGTTTTTGATAAAAAGGTGGCCAAATGGATTATGATGATGGGATTTTTCGCCCACAGCGGCTTTATTGTATTCCTCGGCCTCGAATCAGGTAACATTCCCATAACGAATGTGTATGAGTCCTTCGTATCTTTGCTCTGGTGTATTCTTTTTGTTTACATAAATCTGGACTACCTTTACAAGTTACCATCTTTGGATACATTTTTATTGCCTGTTGTTACTGCGCTTTCAATATGGGCTCTTACGTTTGACGGAGGGAATCTGTTAATTACCGTAAGCCTTCAGAATTTCTGGCTCATAGCGCATATTATTCCTATATTCGTGGGATATGCTGCTTTCACCATATCTTTTAGTCTAAGCATTATGTATTTAACTCAACAGAGGCAATTGAAACACAAATTGTTTGGTTCTCTTTTTAACAAATTACCTTCGCTCGAAGGAATTGACAAGATGATGTGGAAGACGATTTCATTTGGCTTTCCACTCCTTACCCTCGGCCTTGTATTTGGCGCATTTTGGGTAAAGACACAAAATGTTTTGGGTGATACGTGGTACCTTGATTATAAGGTTATTTTGGGATTGGCAACCTGGTTGATATATGCGGCATTGCTGCATATGCGTCTGATCGCATCATTTCATGGAACAAAGATTGCATGCTTGACCATTGTGGGTTTTTGCCTGGTACTCTTTACCTTTATCGGCACCTTCTTTATGGGGTCAAAGCATGCCTTTCAGAGGGTGAGCGAACAAACGCATACGGAGGTTTTGAATGTTCAGTGACACTTTATACGTTAAATTGCTGTAATTTTTAGTTGAAAATGTTTTTATTTCGGCTTGCTTGAGCAGAGGATTAGATTATGAGTATTATTGTTGTAGGGTTGAACCATAAGTCAGCGCCCGTAGAGGTCAGGGAAAAACTAGCTTTTAATCCCAACAGTATCAATACCGCCTTATCTCTATTTTCCCAAAAATATCAGGATCAAAATGCGGAGATTGTTATTTTATCGACCTGTAATCGTGTCGAACTATACGTCTCATCGCAGGATGGTTCTATTAAGGTCGAAGATGTCCTTTCGTTTCTTGCTGACTTTCATAAGATTGAGCTAAATACCTTTTCTCCCTACATGTATCACTATAATGATGACCGCGCAGTGAACCACCTTTTCTTTGTGACATCCAGCCTTGATTCTATGGTACTCGGAGAATCGCAAATCCTCTCACAGGTCAAAGAAGCATACACCATGGCGGCCATGGAAGAAGCTACGGGAAAATTTTTAAACCAGTTGTTTCAGCAGGCGCTCAATGTCGCCAAGATTGTGCATACCAGGACGTCCATCGGCAAGCGAAAGGTTTCAATAAGCTCAGTAGCCGTGGAGTTTGCCGAAAAAATATTCCAGGATTTTACCGGCAAGATAGTCCTTGTCGTTGGCGCTGGTGAAATGTGCGAACTTTTACTCAAGCATCTTTATGAGGAAGGCGCGCGTACCTTTGTCTTGGCGAATCGCACCTTCGAACGCGCGCAGGAGCTTGCAATCGAATATCATGGCCAGGCCATCAAATATGAATTGCTTGGAGAACACCTTGAAAAAGCAGATATTGTTATTAGTTCCACATCTGCCCCGCACTATGTAATACATGCCGATCAGGTGAAGGAAGCCATCAAACATCGGAGGGGAAATCCCATGTTCCTCATTGATATTGCCGTTCCCAGGAATATTGAACCAGAGATTGCCAATATTGACAACGTGTATCTTTATAACATCGACGACTTACAATCTGTCGTCAGCCAAAACATAGACGAACGAAATAAAGAGGTGGAAAAGTGCCGTGTCCTTATTGAAGAAGAGGTAGAGCACTTCATGGCACGGCTCGAAGAAATGAAAATAGAACCGGCGATCACACACTTACGCAATCATTTCCATACCATCGGGAAGGAAGAATTGGATCGCCTGAAACCTAAGATAAAGAACTTAGATAATGGAGACTGGGACCAGGTTGTTTATACTATGGAACGCACCATCAACAAACTCCTCCATCATCCCGCAAAGGTAGCCAAACAGGAGGCAAAGAATGGCGGCGGTTACCGGTACGTGGAGACCATAAAGAAATTATTTGGCATATTCCATCACACCGAACATTCGCAGCATAAAGAGAAAACCGAATAACAATTCATAATTGTTGGAGGCGTGGAATGAATACTTCTGTGATTGAAACAGATATTCCAAAAGCTTAAAACGTAAAATTGACAGATGATACTTTGAGCGTTGATCTGAACGATGGAAGAACAATATCCGTCCCCCTTGAGTGGTTTTCACGTTTGGTTCATGCCACGGTAGAGGAGAGAAATAATTGGAGACTCATAGGCAAAGGTCATGGTATTCATTGGGAAGATATTGATGAAGATATAAATGTAAAAGGATTATTAGCGGGCAAACCATCAGGAGAGAGTCAGGTTTCGTTCACAAAATGGTTAAGTCAAAGACAGTCACACCTCACAAATCGTTCCAGTGGACGACGCAAAAGTCACCGATGAAATCTGTCGTGATGCTCGGAACAGACCCCGCATACCACGCCACATAATGATAAATTTTATTTCATGAGAGAATGTATTCTTTTGGTATCCAGCAGCGCCTTTTCCATCGGCACAAGGGGCGTAATCTCTATATCAGTAAAAAACGGGAAGAGAGGGAGTTTTGAAACGATTTCGTCCATTTCTTCGTTGGACTCAGCATCGATAATGGCGGCAGCTCCTCTCCGACCTGAAAGCTTTCCACCAGCTAATATCTTACCGCGCCGTTGGAATCGTGAAAAATATTCCCACTCCCGTATCACATAACCCAAAAAGTCTTTTACAGGCATCTGGGGCATTTGTTTTACCTCTACCTTTAAAAGAAATAACATGTTCTTTTACCTCTCCATTTCATTATAAAAGTTGACTCACCGCAGAGGCGCAAAGGACGCAAAGTTTCTTTTAAAGACTAAAAACAAACAACTCTTACACACTATTTTTCAGCGGGTCAATTTATTACTATAGTAATTCCTTTGCGCACTTTGCGTCTTTGCGGTGAACTAATATCAATATTCTAAATTGCTAAACCACCATCTACACTAATCACATGCCCGGTGATATATCTGGCATTGTCAGACAACAGGAATACAGCTGTTTTGGCAACATCTTCGGTCTTACCAAATCTTCTCACGGGAATCATCTCGATTATCTTATCTTTGTATTCCTGGGGCAGGACTGCCGTCATGTCGGTTTCAATAAAACCGCAGGCAATGGCATTCACGGTAACGTTTACCTTTCCGACTTCCTTTGCAAGCGCCTTTGTAAAACCGATCATGCCGGCCTTTGAGGAAGAATAATTTACCTGGCCTGCCATCCCGATTATTCCACTCACAGAGGTTATATTCAGGATACTGCCGTACTTTTGCTTAATCATCTGGGTAATGACTGCCTTAGAAAAATTATAAACGCTCTTTAGATTGGTATTGATGACGTCATCCCAATCATTCTCTGCCATCAAAGCCAGGAGTTTATCGCGGGTAATACCGGCATTATTTACGAGGAAGTCAATTTTCCCAAACTTATCTTTGACCTCTTTCACCATATTCTTGGCGCCCTCAAAACTGGCTGCATTTACTTGAAAAGAGAGGACTTTCACACCCATGGATTCAATTTCTTTTGCCAGTGCATTAGCTGCATCGGCGCTTTTACTGTAATTAAAGACGATGTTGCAACCGTTCTTCGCCAGTTCCAGCGCAATTGCCCGTCCTATGCCTCTTGTGCCACCCGTAATGATTGCTACCTTATCTTTAAATTCCACGTAATATTCCTCCTTAATAGTAGTTTTCAGTTATAAATTTAATATTCAAGAAAATCAAAAAGCCACAGAGGCCACCGAGTTCTCAGAGATGTTTTCTGTATCGTCTCTGTGTGCCCTGTGGTCGGAAGTTACTGAAAATCTAATTTGTAGAATTACTTTTGTGGTATAGTAAAGAATCGGATTTTGAAATGCAAGGCAAAAAATATCTGGAGTGTTATGAAAATAGGAGGAATAGAATCTGAAAAATCTATGCAATCTGTGGTTTCAATGTATCTTATTTCTCTGATGCCTTCCTTGTCAGTTTTAAACGCATCATCTCAGCAAAAATGCCAACTTCGTATTCGATACCTTTCAAAATGTCGTTTTCTACGGCATAATTGATACACTTCTTCATTTCCTTGAGCGCCCTTGCATCCCGTTCCAATAAAGTCTTTGCCGTGTCAATGGCCTGATTTAGTACTTCTTTATGTGGTGAAATCTGGTTGACAAGACCCCACTCAAGAGCCGTCTCGGCGCGGATCATCTTGCCCAGGAACAGCATTTCCTTGGCGCGGGCAGCGCCGATAAAACGCGGTAAACGCTGAGTACCACCCAGACCGGGAATAATGCTGAGTTCAGGCTTTGCTTCCGGTAGGCTAAAAAAGGAAAGTTCGGATGCAATACGCAGGTCGCACAGCATGGCGAGTTCCAGACCTGCGCCAATGGTAACGCCATTAATAGCCGCTATAACAGGTTTTTTGCAATTTTCAATTTCCACGAACATCTCATGAGAGCGGAGGAATCGTTCATAGTTCTTTTCGGCCACCAGACCGGATATCCATGAACCAAAAAGTTCGTCTCGATCGGCGCCGTCGCTGAATACCCCTCTGATTTTACTGGCAATAATGATAGCGCCGATTTTATCATCACCCTCGTACTGATCCATTTTATCGTAGATGGCGTCGAGAAGCCATGAACCTATGGAGTTTCGCGGCGGTTTTTTCATGTAGATAATGCCAACGGCCTTGCCATTATCTCCAGAAATTTCTTCAAATTCGATGTGGTTATAACCGGAGTTATCACCACGATTCATGCGGATGTCTTTCATCGTTCAAAACTCCATCTATATTACCTTTTAACAGCGAGTCACACCGCAGAGGACGCGAAGATCGCAGAGACATTGGTTATGAAATCGAGAGGTTAGGAAGATACGCAAAAGGATAATGACTCTGTAACTTCACAACTTCGTAACCTCTCAACTTCTCAACATCGCATCTTTCTAATGGTTTTCTTTGCGATCTCCGCGCACTCTGCGGTAAACCATTAACTATATCTTCAATGCTACTTGAAAACCTTCATGGATTGCTTCAAGTGCTGTACGTACTTTGACACAATCACCAATAAAGTATGTCTCCGGGAATTTTCCCTCCACCTGCTTCTGAAGTTCATTATTTGGGCTGTATCCTACGGCAACGATAACGGTATCTGCCTTGATAAAATGTTCCTGACCGTCCTTTTCGTACACCACCCCCCTATGTATCTGTCCGTTTTCGCTGTGATTATTGATAATTTCTTTTACCTTTACTTCCGTTATTTCTTTTATCCCTGCATCTTTTAGTTCGTTGAGGATAACCCATCGTGTGGAAAAGCCAAATCCTCCCCCAACCTTTCTTTTCATTTCCAGCAGGGTGATATTCCTGTTTCCCTTCGAGGTATATTCAACAATGTCTGCAGCGTCAAGCACCTTATGTTTAAGGAGAAAACAGGCAACATCTGGCCTCATTGCCCCCTGTTTGGCCACATACAAGGCCACCTCACACCCAATCGTTCCACCGCCAATGATGACAACATCCCTTCCTGTCGTTATTTTCCCTTCCAACACACTACTGGCGATAGAAACATTTTCTCCTTTTATTCCCCGGAGATTGAGCATTATTGGGCGTCCACCTGTAGCTACGATTATTACATCAGGGTGTTCTTCCTCTAATGTCTGTAAATCTGCCTCTTTTCCCATTTTTATGGTTACTTTGAGCTTTGAAATTTGTCTTTCCAGATACGATATGATATTTTGTATTTCTTCTCGTCCTGGAGGAATATAGGCATATCGTAATTGACCGCCCAGTTGATTATTCTTTTCGTACAGCGTCACATTGTGTCCCTTCAATGCCAGGACACGGGCTGCCTCCATACCACCGGGTCCGCCGCCCACAACCACAACCTTTTTTGGCTTACCTGCTTTGGTTATCTTATATTCACCTTCATGTCCCACCATCGCATTGTATGTACAGGAAACGGGTTTAAAGTTTAATAAAGAATCAAAGCAACCTTGATTGCAGGAAATACAAGTTCTGATGTCATTAAACTGTCCGTTTTTGTATTTATTCGGCAGTTCAGGATCAACAATGAGTGGTCTACCGATTGACACCATGTCTGCCTGTTCATTATCTAATATTTCTTCTGCCAATTTGAGGTCGTTTATCCGTACCGAAGCAATCACGGGAACTGTTAACTGAGATTTAATCTTCGCAGAAAGATATGCATAAGCCATCCTTGGAATAGACATCAACATAATGGGGGTCTTGCTTTCATGCCAGCCGGGAGAGACGTTAAAGGCGTCAGCGCCCGCCTGTTGTAATATTCTAGCAATTTCAACACTTTCTTCTATCTTGAGCCCTTCCTCTACAAGGTCATCCCCTGACATTCTAAAGATGATGGGATAATCCTTCCCGACTGTTTCCTTTATCGCAAGAATCATTTCCTGTGCAAAACGAACCCTATTTTCAAGGCTCCCTCCATATTCATCGTTACGTTTATTGGTGGCCTTTGAAAGGAATTGATTAATGAGATATCCCATCCCGCCGTGAAGCTCCACGGCATCGAAACCAGCTTTTTTTGCCCTGAGTGTGGCGCTGACATAATTATTAATAACTGTTTTGATCTCCGGAATTGTCAAAGCACGTGGTTCCTGTTTGATACTTCTATATGCCACTGCAGATGGCGCGACAGGTTGCATTTTTGTGAAAAAGGATGAGGCGCTTCGACCGGCGTGAAGGAGTTGTGCGGCCACACGAACGTCATACCGATGGATGGCATCGGTTAATCTTTTTAATCCAGGGATAAGTTCATCCTTATCCAGCCCGATTATACTCTTCCATACCTTGCCATTAATTTCTGGATAGCATCCTCCCACAACAATTAAGCCCACGCCTCCTTTTGCCCGTTCTCTATAAAAATTGATAATCCGGTCATTAATAGTACCATCTGAAGTAAATCCGAGGTCCATAGCAGACATAATGAGTCTGTTTTTTAACGTTATTTGACCGATATTTATTTTTTCAAATAGTTCGCTCATAACTTGTCTAAAATTATTAACGGTGGTATTTATTGAGGCTGGCCATTACCGGTGTTCATTCAACAAAGAGAACGCCTATGGCGAGGTAAACTATACTATGATGTGAAATTTAGAGTCCCTTGTAATTCTTCTTATTTTAGGCATGTTGGAATTATAAGTATCGTAATAATCTTTGTCAAGTTTATCCTGAAAAGTGAATCCCGTTTCATAATTATTATTTTAACAGGTATGTTTTTCTGATTATCCCAAAAGAACCAAAGGAAATGAACTCTTGACAGTTTATCTCATCCAATTATAAGATAACATCTCATAGTGTATTCAGGAAAGTTGACAACTTAGTGTCTTCGTGACTTTGTGGCGACCTTGATTGAAAAGAATTTGGTTTTGTCAGTAGATTCCGCCATATTTCACCCTTTTTATTTAACGTCGATTTTCATTGCTTCCAGTAAATCAAGCAATTGTTGCAGGACATCTTCTTTACCGTTACTTATGAAGGCAAGAAATTCTTTTTTGGTCATGTTTTATCAATTTGCACAACGACAAAACTCAATGGCAGCAATGGAGCGCAGCGGAATCCACGTCAAGTGTAGCGACTTGTTAGCCCTTTAAATTTTTCTTTCAACTGAACTATAAAGATTTTTCCATGCGTTTTGTTTGATCCTGAATTTTGTCCCATGATTATGTCCAGTTCTTGCATCGAAATCGACAAAAGCTTGTCCTTCTTCAAGGCATTTTATAAAACCACTAATATCAAAACCAGACATAACATACAATTCGTTAAATTTGAAATACTCATGTCGGTTTTCTATTTTCCTTTCGGATACCACATAAAAACAATTTTTGATTTTAGCTCCAATTTCATATTTCAAATCATCAAGCCCCCAGTATGGCTCCGGTTTTAATGAGCCTAAACCAGCTTTTCTTTCAACATCATCCATCCATTTTCTGATGGAATTATTCTCTTTATCGGCATGATTAGAATCAAAAATAAACTTTAACTTATTTTCGTTTTTATCAATAACAATGCGAAATCCTCTGTTAGTAAACCCTGTAGCGTATGTTGTCGAACGGAAGCTCATTTCTGTATCGGGATATTTTTTTCCAGCTTGTTCATGAGGCCATCCATACAAAGGCAGAAGTATTTGTGAAACAATTTTTGATGCCCGAGGTGAAGGCTCAATATGCTTTAATGTTACAAGGGAGGTACTACCCGCTCTTTGTCCTTTCAATTCCCATTCTCGCGCATTTGGGATCGGCAAGTTGTTTTCCTGTATTCCAAGTAAAATCTCAAGCGTGTTGCCGACTGCACCATCATTGCGGACATCAACAGTCTTTTTAACACTTTTATGCCATCCTGCGGCGGCTATTTCTTTGATGGCTTCTATCAATTCATCCTTGGTGTATAATTTTGTCATAATTGAGGTTTCCAGAAATCAAGTAAGTATTCAAATGTAACTCCCATCGTAATATAATTACTCGGCCAACCAAAAATTCCTATGGAATTAACAATATTTGTTCTATCCCAAATAATTATATTCCTCAATTCGTATCCTCTTGTTCTTAATTCCTCAATCAAGCTAACATGAATCGTAATTCTTTTGTTTTCCCACCACATATCGGGAACATTAATAACGCAATGGGCTTTTGG
>Ga0209211_10002614_pt1 | contig 30716 bp, 32 predicted proteins | sample RifGroA2_FD_183992 | JGI IMG/M metagenome (GOLD analysis project Ga0209211, IMG submission 183992) | Groundwater microbial communities from Rifle, Colorado, USA - Groundwater A2 (SPAdes) (version 2) | ecosystem: Environmental > Aquatic > Deep subsurface > Groundwater | place: Rifle, Colorado...
GCCTCATGCACCCGCTTGACCAGCGGCGCGATGTTGTCTTCCTCGTTGTAGAAAGGAACGACGATGGAAAGGCTGTGCGGGGGAATTTCGGGAACGGCGGCGATGACTTCGCTCATGGGTGAATCCGGCGACAAGTGGCTAAATAAGCGCGCATTTTAACTTGAAAGTCGCTTCGGGGCGCCGAATCTCCCCCTCCTTTGCTAGCCGGGGGGCGGGGCGGGGCGGTAGAATCCAAGGCTTACGAAACAGGCAAGGAATCAACAGCATGCTGCTGATGATCGATAATTACGACAGCTTCACCTACAACATCGTCCAGTACTTCGGTGAGCTGGGCCAGGACGTCAAGGTTTACCGCAACGACGCCATCACGGTCGAGGAAATCGCCCGGCTCAAGCCCGAATATCTGGTGATTTCACCCGGCCCCTGCGCTCCGGCTCAAGCCGGTATTTCGCTGGCGGCGATCCGCGAATTTGCCGGCAAGATTCCGCTGCTCGGCGTCTGTCTCGGCCACCAGTCCATTGGCGAAGCCTTCGGCGGCAAGATCGTGCACGCCAAGCAGTTGATGCACGGCAAGGTTTCTGCGGTCCACCACAAAAATGAGGGCGTTTTCAAAGGCCTGCCCAATCCGCTGACCTGCACGCGCTATCACTCGCTGGCCATTGAGCGCGAATCGCTGCCCGATTGTCTGGACATCACCGCCTGGACCGACGACGGCGAGATCATGGGCGTTCGCCACAAGACGCTGGCTGTCGAAGGCGTCCAGTTCCACCCCGAATCCATCCTGACCGAACGCGGTCACGACCTGCTCAAGAACTTCCTGGACGAATTCAAGCAATGACCCCGCAAGCCGCCCTCCAGCGTGTCATCGAACACCGCGAAATTTTCCACGACGAAATGGTCTCCCTGATGCGCCAGATCATGAGCGGCGAAGTCTCGCCGGTCATGATCGCCGCCATCATCACCGGCCTGCGCGTCAAGAAGGAAACTGTTGGCGAGATCGCCGCCGCCGCCAGCGTCATGCGTGAACTGGCGACGCCGGTCAAGGTGCCCTACGACAACCGGTTCGTCGACATCGTTGGCACCGGTGGCGATTCGGCCCACAGCTTCAATATCTCCACCACCTCCATATTTGTTGCCGCCGCCGCCGGCGCCAAGGTCGCCAAGCATGGCGGGCGCAGCGTTTCGTCGAGTTCCGGCAGCGCCGATGTGCTCGAGGCGCTCGGCGCCAACATCATGCTGTCGCCCGAGCAGGTCGCCGCCTGCATCGAACAATGTGGCATCGGCTTCATGTTCGCCCCCAACCACCACAGCGCCATGAAGCACGTTGCCCCGGTGCGCCGTGAAATGGGCGTGCGTACGCTGTTCAATATCCTCGGCCCGCTGACCAACCCGGCCGGCGCTCCGAACACTCTGATGGGCGTCTTTCACCCCGACCTCGTCGGCATCCAGGTCCGAGTCATGCAGCGCCTCGGCGCCGAACGCGTGCTGGTCGTGCACGGCCGCGACAATCTCGACGAAATCTCCCTCGGCGCCGCCACCTTGGTCGGCGAGCTGAAAAACGGCGAAGTCACCGAATACGAAGTACACCCCGAAGACTTCGGCCTGCAAATGATGTCGCTGCGCAACCTGCGCGTCGATGGCGCCGAAGAATCAAAGGCCGTGATGCTCGGCGCCCTCGACAACAAGCCGGGTGCCGCCCGTGAAATCGTCTGCCTGAATGCCGGCGCGGCGCTCTACGTCGCCAATGTTGCCGACAGTATCGGCGACGGCATAGTCAAGGCGCGCGAAGCCATTGCCAGCGGAGCCGCCCGGGCCAAGCTCGAACAGTTTGTCGAAACCACGCAACGTCTGGCAACGAAATGAGCGACATCCTCAACAAAATCATCGCCACCAAGCGTGAAGAGGTTGCTGCCGCGCTGGCCGTCAAACCGCTCGCCGTCATCGAAGGCGAAGCTGCTGCTCAGCCGGCGCCGCGCGATTTCGCTGGTGCCATCCGCAACAAGCTTTCCCACGGTCAACCGGGAATAATCGCCGAAATCAAAAAGGCCAGCCCGTCCAAAGGCGTCATCCGTCCGGACTTCCACCCGGCCGACATTGCCCGCAGCTACGAGCAGCATGGCGCCGCCTGCCTCTCGGTGCTCACCGACCGCCAATACTTCCAGGGTTGCCCGGAATACCTGCAAGCCGCCCGCGCCGCCTGCGCGCTGCCAGTATTGCGCAAAGACTTCATGGTCGACGCCTATCAGGTCGCCGAAGCCCGTGCCATGGGCGCCGACGCCATTCTGCTCATCGCCGCCGCGCTGACCCTGCCCGAAATGCAGGCCCTCGAAGCGCAAGCCCACGGTTACGGCATGGCCGTCCTCGTCGAAGTGCACAACGGCGAAGAACTCGACGCCGCCCTGCAACTCAATACGCCGCTGCTTGGCATCAACAACCGCAACCTGCGCACCTTCGACGTCACGCTGACGACAACGCTCGGCCTGCTGTCACGCATCCCCGCCGACAAAATCGTCGTCACCGAAAGCGGCATCCTCGCCCCGGAAGACGTCGCCCTGATGCGCAAGAACAAGGTCGAAGCCTTCCTCGTCGGTGAAGCCTTCATGCGTGCCCCTGAGCCGGGTGCTGAATTGGCAAGGCTGTTCGCCTGATTTCTGTTGCGTCAAAACAACATTGCTTCAGAGAAGCTACTCAACTAGCCAATCACCGGTTGCTAGGGCGTTTCGCTCTTTGCGACAATCATCGACAACTTCTCGATCCGAGAGGTAAAGCTTAATTCGGTTTTACTGCTGGATTAAAAACTAACCACTAAGGAGATTTTCTGATGCAAAAGAAACTGATCGCTCTGGCTGTCGCTGGCCTGGCTTCTACCGCTGCTTTCGCACAAACTAACGTCACCGTTTACGGTATCGCTGATGCCAGCGTTTCCGCCACGACCCGTCTGGGCAATACCAATGGCCAGACCCAGTACAACGTCAATTCCGGTACCCTGTCCACCTCCCGCATCGGTTTCAAGGGTGTTGAAGATCTGGGCAACGGCCTGAAGGCTCTGTTCGTTCTGGAATACGGCCTGGGTATCGACGGTTCCAACCCGGTTGGCTACAGCACCACCGCTTCTGCTGTTGCTCGCCAACAGTTCGTCGGCCTGACAGGCGGCTTCGGTACGGCTGTTGCTGGTCACCTGCAAACCACGGGTCTTGACTTCACGGTCGCTGCTTCCGCTCTGGGTGGCTCTTCTTCCCTCGGTGCAGCCAACGTTGGCATCGCTGGCCTCCAAGCCTCCGCTGCTACTCACCTGATTTCCGCTCTCAATGGTGGCCGTCATTCCAACGCTCTGGCCTACATCTCGCCGTCCTTCGGTGGTGTGACCGTTGCTTACAACCACGCTCGCGTGTCTGAAACCGCTGGCACGACCGGTAATACTGATGCCCACGGCGATCTGCTGTCGGCTAGCTACGCCAACGGCCCGATCACCGCTGGTGCGATCTACACCAAGGTTACCCTGGATGGTGCCAACAACAACATCAAGGAATGGGGCCTGCGCGCCGGTTACGACTTCAAGGTCGTCAAGCTGCAAGCTGCCTACCAGCGCGCCAAGTCTGAAGCCCTCACCCTGGGTTCGGACAGCCTGTGGGTTGTTTCCGCTACCGTTCCGGTTGGCGCCAAGGTCGGCGTCATCGCCGAATACGCCCACACCAGCGTGAAGTCGACTGCTGTTTCTGACAACGTTGCTGCTGCTACCGTTGCCGCTACTTACTCGCTGTCCAAGCGCACCACCGCTTACGCCGGTGTGGTTGCCAAGCGCGTGCAAAGCGATGTTGCCCAAGGTACCGACACCAACACCTACGCCCTCGGCCTGCGTCACTCCTTCTAATCTGGTTTAATCCAGTTGGAATAAAAACGGGAGCCTCGGCTCCCGTTTTTCATTGTTTGGTTATGGTTGTTTTAAAAAATATTCCTGATTGGCTGCGCGCAGAATAGTGGTAATAGTAAAAGCTACTATAAAAGCCATGTAAGCAATAAGGTTATTGACCTAGGTCAAAATGTCTAGTCCTAATGGTAATAGCATCCCTTTTTTCATAACGATGATAGGGAGTGATCTATGGCTAACAAGATTCTGGTTGCTGCGCTGATTGCCGCTGGCGTGCTTTCTTCCTCTGTTGCCGAGGCTCAGGATGGTTCGTTCATGGTTCGTGTGCGCGCGGTTGATGTGCAGTTCGAAAATGGCCAGAAGGATGGCTTGCCCGGCCCGATTGAAGCTGAGAGCCGCTGGATTCCCGAGATTGATCTGAGCTATTTCATCACCAAGAACATTGCTGCAGAACTGGTTTTGACCTATCCGCAGACCGTCGATATCACCATGGCGGGTACCAATATCGGCAAGATCAAGGCGCTGCCGCCATCCCTGCTTGTTCAGTATCACTTTACCGATCTCGGCGCCTTAAAGCCGTATGTCGGCCTCGGCGTGAATTACACGCTGTTCTTTAGCCGCGACAACATCCTGAATGGTGCCGCGGCTGTCGACCGCTCCAGCGTTGGCTTGGCAGCCCAGGTTGGTTTTGACTACATGTTCAACAAGAACTGGGGCCTGAACCTTGATGTGAAATACATCCAGATGGAGACCGATGTGAGCCTGAGTGGTTCGAAGATCGGTACCCTGAATCTGAGCCCGATCACCGCTGGTGTTGGCGTTTCCTATCGCTTCTAAGCAAACATGTTGTAATAAAAACGGGCGCCTTGGCGCCCATTTTTATTTTTGGAGAGTGCTCTGTCAGCCAAGCAGGATCAGGTTGTCGCGGTGGATGAATTCCGGTTCGTCGACATAGCCGAGGATGTTCTCGATCTCGGCTGTGGATTTGCGCGTAATCAGGCGTGCTTCGCCACTGCCGTAGTTGCAGAGTCCGCGGGCGATTTCATGGCCGTCCGGGCTGATGCAGGCGACTGCCGAGCCGCGTTCGAATTCGCCTTCGGCGGCGATGACGCCGATGGGCAGCAGACTTTTCCCGGCTTTCAGGGCGTTGACCGCGCCATCGTCGAGTTGCAGGCGGCCGGCCAGTTGCAGGTGGTCGGCCAGCCATTGCTTGCGGGCGGCGAGCGGCTGGGTTTGCGAGACGAGCAGGGTGCCGACGGGCTCGCCGGCTGCCAGGCGGATGATCGGGTCGATTTCGCGGCCGCTGGCGATGGCGGTGTGGGCACCGCTGCGGGCGGCGCGCTTGGCGGCGATGACCTTGGTGATCATGCCGCCGGTGCCGATCCGCGTGCCGGCACCGCCGGCCATGGCTTCGAGCGACTCGTCGCCGGCCGTGGCTTCGCTGATCAGCGTGGCGCTCGGGTCCTTGCGCGGGTCGGCGGTGAACAGGCCGATCTGGTCAGTCAGGATGATCAGGGCGTCGGCTTCGATCAGGTTGGCGACCAAGGCGCCCAGCGTGTCGTTGTCGCCGAATTTGATTTCGTCGGTGACGACGGTGTCGTTCTCGTTGATGATCGGCACGACGCCGAGTTCGAGCAGCGTCGTCATCGTTGAGCGGGCATTGAGGTAGCGCTTGCGGTCGGCGAGGTCGTCGTGGGTGAGCAGAATCTGCGCGGTGTGCAGGCCATGCTTGGCGAAAGCGCCTTCATAGACTTGCGCCAGGCCCATCTGGCCGACGGCGGCGGCCGCCTGCAGTTCGTGCACGGTCTTCGGGCGCTTGGCCCAGCCCAGGCGCTGCATGCCGCAGGCGATGGCGCCGGAGGAGACCATGACGACTTCCTTGCCTTGCGCGCGCAGCACGGCGATTTGCCGGGCCCAGTCTTCAATGGCGGCGAGGTCGAGACCGGCGCCGTTATTGGTGACGAGCGCCGAGCCGACTTTGACGACGAGGCGTTTGGCGTTGGCGAGGCGGGTCTTGCTCATCATTCGTCCGTGGTGTTGTCTTCAGCGTCTTCGTCGTCGTCAGGAATTTCCGGGCGAGCCATCTGTTCCAGCGCTTCGTGGATGGCGTAGATCAGGGGTTTGGTGCCTTCGCCGCTGATGGCGGTAATCGGGAAAACCGGGCCGTCGTATTTGGTGGCCTTCTTGTAGGCTTTGAGGAAGTCCTTGACGGTTTTTTCGCGGTCTTCTTCGGGAATCAGGTCGAGCTTGTTGAGGACCAGCCAGCGCGGCTTGTCGGCGAGCGCGGGATCGTGCTTGATCAGTTCGCCGACGATGGCCTTGGCGTCGCGCACAGGGTCGGAGTCGGGGTCGATCGGCGCGATGTCGACGAGGTGCAGCAGAATGCGCGTGCGCTGCAGATGCTTGAGGAAGCGGATGCCGAGGCCGGCGCCGTCGGCGGCGCCTTCGATGAGGCCGGGAACGTCGGCCATGACGAAGCTCTTTTCGGCGTCGACGCGAACGACGCCGAGGTTGGGGTGCAGTGTCGTGAACGGATAGTCAGCAACCTTCGGGCGGGCCGAGGAGACGGCGCGGATCAGGGTGCTCTTGCCGGCGTTGGGCAGGCCGAGCAGACCGACGTCGGCGAGGACGCGGAGTTCGAGCGTCAGTTCGTGCTCTTCGCCCTGGTCGCCATTGGTTTTCTGGCGCGGGGCGCGGTTGGTCGATGACTTGAAGTGGATGTTGCCGAGGCCGCCCTTGCCGCCTTTGGCGATCAGGACTTTTTTATCGTTCACATCGAGGTCGGCCAGGATTTCGCCGGTGTTGAGGTCGGAAATGACCGTGCCGACCGGCATGCGCAGGATGATGTCGTCGCCGCCGGCGCCGTAGCAGTCGGCGCCGCCGCCGTTTTCACCGCGCTTGCCGATGAATTTGCGGGTGTAGCGGTAGTCGACCAGTGTGTTGATGTTGCAGTCGGCCACCACGTAGATGCTGCCGCCACGGCCGCCATCGCCGCCGTTGGGGCCACCCATCGGGATGTATTTTTCGCGGCGGAAAGTGGCCGCGCCGTTACCGCCGTCGCCAGCCTTGACGTAGATTTTCGCTTCGTCGATGAACTTCATTATTTCCGCCTCTATAAACTAAAAAGCCCCATCCAGCGGACGGGGCTTTTGCTTCCGCTTGGCCGATTTATTCGGCGGCCGGAACGATGGTTACCACGCGGCGCTTTTTCAAGCCCTTGACGGAGAATTGAACCACGCCGTCCTTCAGTGCGAACAGGGTGTGATCCTTGCCGCAGCCAACGTTGTCGCCCGGGTGGAATTCGGTGCCGCGCTGGCGAACGATGATGTTGCCAGCGAGGATGAATTGACCGCCGTAGCGCTTGACGCCCAGTCGTTGGGCTTGTGAGTCGCGGCCGTTACGTGAACTACCGCCTGCTTTCTTGTGTGCCATTTTTAATTAGCTCCTTGAACTTAAGCAGTGATCGCGTCGATGCGCAATTCGGTGTAGTTCTGACGATGGCCTTGATGCTTCTGGTAGTGCTTACGACGACGCATCTTGAAGATCTTGACCTTGTCGTGGCGGCCGTGGGAAATCACGGTGGCTTTGACGGTGGCGCCAGCAAGGAAGGGAGCGCCGATCTTTACCGACTCGCCTTCGCCTGCCATGAGGACCTGGTCAAGGGTAACTTCTGCGCCAACGTCTGCCGGTATCTGTTCTACTTTAAGTTTTAGACCATTGGTAACGCGATACTGCTTACCGCCGGTTTTTATGACCGCATACATGGGTTGGACTCCGAAATAAATACAAAGGGTGCTACAAAGAACCGCGCATTATACGGAAATTCTCTGACAAGTCAAAGCCTTGTCGAGGGGCTGTGGTAAACTGCAGGTCTTTGAAAAAAGGAGTTCCCATGGCTGAAATCACCACCGCCTCCGGGCTGGTTTACGAAGATACCGTTGTCGGCGAAGGCGCCGAGGCCAAGGCCGGGCAGTACGTCACCGTGCATTACACGGGCTGGCTGACCAACGGCAGCAAGTTCGATTCGAGCAAGGATCGCAACGATCCGTTCGAGTTCGGCCTGGGCCAGCGCCAGGTTATTGGCGGCTGGGACGAGGGAGTTCAGGGCATGAAGATCGGCGGCACGCGCAAGCTGACCATTCCGCCGCACCTGGGTTATGGCGCACGCGGCGCCGGCGGCGTCATTCCGCCGAATGCCACGCTGGTTTTCGAGGTTGAACTCCTCGGCATCCAATGAGCGGTTCCGACGATCCTTGGGCCAAATGGCGCAAGCCGGATGCGCCCGCGGCTGTGGAGAATCCGACTCCCACGGTCAACCCGGAAAAACGGCCAAAAACGACATCGTTTGATGCTGCTCCGGCGCGCCCCGAGCGCGTCGAGACACCGGCCCGGGGCGACGTAAGGGAGGCGGCGCCAACGTTGCCGGAAGGCACGCTGGGCGTTCGTCGCTCGGCGACGCCTTCGCCGCGGGCGATCAACAAAAAGCCGCTGCGTGGCGGCTCATCGCTCAGGAAGCCGGCGGCAACGAAGGCGGCGCCGGTTGAACCGGCTGCCCCGACCGAGTGGAGCGTCAAGGCGGATCGGCCGGAGCGCGCCGCCAGGCCGGCCCCGGCGCCCAAGGCGCCAGTCGTCCGCGACGGTCCGCCGCCGGAAGGTGTGCGCCTGTCCAAGGTGATGTCGGAGCGCGGCATGTGTTCGCGGCGCGAGGCGGATCTGTGGATCGAGCGCGGCTGGGTGTTTGTCGATGGCGAACGGGTCAGCGAACTCGGGACGCGCATCGATCCGAGCGCCGATGTTGCGATTTCGAAAGAGGCCAAGTTCGATCAGGCCAAGCAGGTGACGGTGCTGCTCAACAAGCCGGTCGGCTATGTTTCAGGCCAGCCGGAGCCGGGCTTTACGCCGGCGATCACGTTGATCACGCCGGAAAATCAGGTCATCCAGTCGGGCGACCCGGAGTTCAAGCCGTGGATGTTGCGCAGTCTGGCGCCGTCCGGCCGGCTGGACATCGATTCGACCGGTTTGCTGGTGCTGACGCAGGATGGCCGTGTCGCCAAGAAGCTGATCGGTGACGATAGCCAGGTCGAGAAGGAGTATCTGGTACGCGTTGCCGGCGAAATGATCAAGGGTGGGCTGAAATTGCTCAATCACGGCCTGGAGCTCGACGGTCAGGCGCTCAAGCCGGCGCGGGTCAAGCAACTGAACGAGGACCAGTTGCACTTCATTCTGAAGGAAGGCAAGAAGCGTCAGATTCGCCGGATGTGCGAGCTGGTCGGTTTGCGCGTCATCGGGCTGAAGCGGGTGCGCATTGGCCGGGTCAAGCTCGGTGAACTAGAGATCGGCCAGTGGCGGTTCTTGCGGGCGGACGAGGCTTTTTGATTTTGGCTGTTTTTTCCGGTTGACCGTAGCACTGGTCGAAACAGCCAAAAAACGCCGGCCGGTGCATAACCGGGCCGGCGTTTTTTATTGCAGCAAACAGGAAATCAGGCGGTGCCGGTCGGGGCGGCGGCGCGAACGGGCGGCATCATCTGGCATTCGCCTTCGATAACGACCTTGCCGCCGACAGTGCACACGGTGTCGAGTACGACGCGATTCTTGGCGACATTGACTTCCTTGACGGTGACCGTGGCGGTGACGGTGTCGCCGGGGCGAACCGGTGCCTTGAACTTGAGGGTCTGCGACAGGTAGATGGTGCCGGCGCCGGGCAGCTTGTTGGCCAGCACGGCGGAGATGAAGCCGGCCGACAGCATGCCGTGGGCGATGCGGCCGCCGAACATCGTGGTCTTGGCGTATTCCTCGTCGAGGTGGGCCGGATTGACGTCGGTCGAGATGCCGGCGAACAGGATGATGTCGGCTTCGGTGACGGTCTTGGCGGTGCTGGCGGACATGCCGGGTTGCAGTTGGTCGATGTGATACGCCATGGCTGGGCTCCTTGCGTGGTTTATTGAAATTTGAAAACGAACTCTAGCATACGTTAGCGTATGGTTTGTTTACTCGGTGCGTAATGCCTCGACTGGGTCGAGGCGGGCGGCGTTGCGGGCCGGCAGGACGCCGGCGGTGAGACCGATGGCGATGGCGATGCCTTCGGCGAGCAGGACGAAACTAAGCGGCGTGTGTACCGGCAGGGCGGGCAGGGCGAAGTGGATCAACTGGGCGAGGCCTATGCCGAGGATGAGCCCGAACAGCCCGCCGAGCGCCGAGAGGGCGACAGCCTCGCCGAGAAAGAGGGCGAGGATGGTCCGGCGTGGCGCGCCGAGGGCGACGAGGAGGCCGATTTCACCGGTCCGTTCGGTGACGGCGATGGTCATGATGGTGACGATGCCGACGCCGCCGACCAGCAGGGAGATGCCGCCCAGCGCGCCGACGGCCATGGTCAGGACGTTGAGAATGTTCGACAGCGTCTTGAGCATCTCTTCCTGGGTCACGATGGTGAAATCCTCGCGGCCGTGGCGGTCGATCAGACGCGCCTTGATGGCGTTGGCGATAAGCGCTGACGGTGCGTTCTCATCAGCGGCGACGTTGATTTCATCAAGGCCTTCGCGATTGAACAATTCCTGGCCGCGGACCGCTGGGATGAAGACGCTGTCGTCGAGATCGATGCCGAGAAACTGGCCCTTGGGCGCCATGATGCCGATGATCCTGAAATGCAGGCCGCCGATGCGCAAGCGCTGGCCGAGCGGATTGTCGCTGCCGAACAGTTCTTCCTTGACCTTGGTGCCGAGCACGACAAAGGCGCGAGCGCTAGCTTCGTCATCGGGCGGCAGGAATTGGCCGCTCCGCACATTCATCTTGAAGACGGCAGGGAAGCTGGCATTGACGCCATAGACCAGCGTCCGCCGCAGGCGGCCGTTGCCTTCGACTTCGGCGTTGCCACGGACATTATGGGTGACGGCAACGATATGCGGCAGGCGGGTCAGGGCGCGAGAATCATCGAGCGACAGCGGCCGGGCGCTCGACGGCAGGCCGGAGGTGGCGCCGCCGGTCTTGGTCTTGCCCGGGGCGACGGTGATGACGTTGGTGCCGAACTGGGTGAATTCGCCGAGCACGAAGCGGTGAATACCTTCGCCGATCGAGGTGAGGAGGATGACCGCGGCGATGCCGACGGCGATGCCGAGCAGGGTCAGGAAGCTGCGCAGGCGCTGGGCCGTGATGGCGCGGACGGCGAGCTGGAGGGCGTCAGTGGCGAGCATGACTAGTGCTTCATCAAGGCTTGCACCGGGTCGAGCCGGGCGGCGCGGCGGGCCGGCATGACGCCGAAGATGAGGCCGGTGGCGAGGGCTGTGCCGAGGCCGGCAATGACCGCCCAATCCGGCGGGTAGGCCGGAAAGACGGGAAAGAACTGGCGCAGCGCGAAGGCGCCGAGCTGGCCGAGCAGGTAGCCGACCAGGGCGCCGACGGCGGAGAGCATCGCCGCTTCGGCCAGGAAGGCGAGGCGAATGGTGCGGGCGGTGGCGCCGAGTGCCTTGAGCAGGCCGATCTCGCCGGTGCGCTGGGTGACGGCGACGAGCATGACGTTCATGACCAGGATGCCGGCGACGGCCAGGCTGATCGCGGCGATGCCCGCGACGGCCAGGGTCAGCGCGCCGAGCAGCTTGTCGAAGGTGGCCAGCACGGCGTCCTGGGTGATCACCGTGACGTCCTCTTCGCCGCGGTGGCGCTGCTTGAGCGTGGCCATGACCTGGTCCTTGGTGCCTGGGATGGCATCGCGGCTGTTGGCCTCGATCATGATGCGGAACAGGGTGTTGGAATTGAACATGGCCTGGGCCAGCGAAACCGGGACGATGACCAGTTCGTCGGTATTCATGCCGAGGCCCTGGCCGGTCGATCTGAGGACGCCGACGACGCGCAGCCGGCGGTCGCCGACGCGGACGAGCTGGCCGATGGCCGAGTTGGCGCCGAACATTTCTTCACGGATCTTGGCACCGATGACGGCGACCGACGAGCCGCGGTTCCAGTCTTCTTCCGGCAGCCCTTGCCCCTGGGCAATTTCGAAATTGCGGATCGGGATGAACTCGGCCGTCGAGCCGGCGACCATGACTTCGCGCAGCTTGCCGCCGTAGTTGATTTCCGACGTGCCGACGGCGAGCGGGGCGACGCGGCGGGCGCCGGGCAGGCGACGCAGGCTGCCAGCGTCGTCGATGGTCAGGTCGCGCGGCGTGCTGGTGATGGCGTTGGCCGGATTGAAGCCGCCGGTGCCCGAGCGGCCGGGCAGGACGATGATCAGGTTGGTGCCGAGCGAGGAAAACTGGCCGACGACGTAGCGCCGGGCGCCGTCACCGAGCGCCGTGAGGATGACGACGGCGGCGACGCCGATCGACATGGCCAGCACTGACAGCGTCGTGCGCATCGGGTAGCCGGTGGCGGCGTCGCGGGCGAAGCGCAGGGTGTCGGTCAGGCGCATGGGGGCTGTTACTCCTCCCCCTTCAAGGGGGAGGTTGGGAGGGGGATGGGTTTGTCGGCCGGCGGAAACCCATCCCCACCCCGGCCCTCCCCTTGAAGGGGAGGGGGCGTACGTGAATCCGCCTTCAGCCGCCCATCCTCCATCACGAGTTGGCGCCGGGCGCGGGCGCCCATGCCTTGGTCGTGGGTGACGACGATCAGCGTGACGCCCTTGGCGTTGAGGGCTTCGAGCAGATTGACCACTTCTTCGCCGGTGTGACGGTCGAGGTTGCCGGTCGGCTCGTCGGCAAGAATCAGCGCCGGCTGCATGATCGTGGCGCGGGCGATGGCGACGCGCTGGCGCTGGCCGCCGGAAAGCTGGTCGGGCTTGTGGTCGGCCCGGTTTTCCAGGCCGAAATCCTTGAGCGCCTGGGCGACGCGCTTGTTGCGTTCAGCCGCCGGAATGCCGGCCAGCGTCATCGGCAGCGCGATGTTCTCGGCCGCCGTCAGGCGCGGCACAAGGTGGAAACTCTGGAAAACGAAGCCGATGCGCGTACTGCGCACGGTCGCCTGCTCGTCGGGCGATAGCGTCGTGACGTCGCGGCCTTCGAGCTTGTAGGTGCCTTCGTTGGGGCGGTCGAGCAGGCCGAGGAGGTTGAGCAGCGTCGATTTGCCGGAACCGGACGGTCCCATCACGGCGACGTATTCGCCGGCCTCGATCTGCAAATTCAGCCCGGCCAGCGCGTGGACTGTGGTATCGCCGAGCAGGAAGCGGCGTTCGATACCGGAGAGTTCGATCAGCGCCATGCGCTTACTGAGCCTTGGCTTGGGTCTGTGCTTTGTCGTCGGGCGTTACCGTGGCCCCGGCCTTGACGCCTTCCTTGTCGAGCGAGGTGACGATGCGCTCGCCGGCGCTCAGGCCTTCAAGTACCTCGGTGTATTCCCAGTTGGCCAGCCCGGCCTTGATCGTGCGTTCATCGAGCTTGCCGCTGCCGGTGTTGAAAACCAGCACCTTGCCGCCCTCCTGGATGGCGGCGGTCGGGATGCGCAAGACCTGATCGCGGCTGGAGAGAATGATCTCGACGTCGGCGCTGTAACCGACGAGCAGCTTGCCGGCATCGGCCGGCTGGTCGAAATCGACCTCGATGTCGACGGTGCGCGCCTGCTTTTCGACGGCCGAAACATAGGGCGCGACGCGCCGCACCTTGCCAGGCAGGGTTTTGCCGGGCAGGGCATCGAGCGTGATGCGCACCGGCTGGCCGACCTGGATCTTCGGCGCATCGACCTCGTCCATCGGCGCCTTGACGTAGAGGCAGGCGTCGTCGATCAGGTCGATGGCCGGCGGCGTCGGCACGCCCGGCGGCGAGGGCGTCGAGTATTCGCCGAGTTCGCCGACGATCTTGGCGACTATCCCGTCGAATGGCGCATAGAGCGCCACGCGGCCCTGCTCGACGCGGGTCGTCTTGAGCTTGGCTTCGGCCTGGGCGATGTCGGCCTTGGCGGTGTTGCAACTGGCCCGGCGAACCTCGGCGTCGGTGCGCGCGGCTTCTTCGCGGCTGGTCGAAACGAAGCCCCTGGCGCGCAGCTCGGATTGTCGTTTTGCCTCTTTTTCGGCGTTGACCGCAGCAATGCAGGCTTCCTCGCTGCGCTTGGCGCTCAGCGTGATCTGCGCCTGGGCCAGCGCGCTTTGTGCCTGCTGGTCGTCGTTCCACAGCTTGAGCAGCAACTGGCCTTTCTTGACCTTGTCGCCTTCCTTGACGCCGAGGTATTCGATACGGCCGCCGATGATCGTCGACAGCTTGGTGCGCTGGCAGGCCTCGACGGTGCCGGCCCGGGTGTTGGCCAGCGTCGCCTCGACCTTGCCGGCGGCGACTTCATTGAGCACCACCGGGATCGGTTTCGGCCGGGTGAAATAGAACAGGCCAAGGCCAATAACGACGACGACGGCGAGAATGATGGCGATACGACGCATGATCATGGTGTTTCCTAGCGAAAACCGGGTAGCCAGCCGGATTGTTCGTGGCCCCAGACCGGTTCGAGCGCACCCTGGTAAAGCGCCTCGATGACCGGTGGTTCCTGCCACGGCTCATTCATGAAAGTCAGGCCGATTTCCTCGACAGTGCGGCCGGACCAGTAGTGGTCGGCCACTTCGTCGAGCGCGCTGAGCGACAGGCTGTGCGGCAGACGCAGATAGTCGAGCCAGCTGGCGTCGTGAAACGAGCAGATATAGGCCCCCTTGGTGCGCGAACAGGCCAGGTTCTTGCCGAAGACTTTTTGTGGGTATTTGAGGCGGAAGGTTGTCGCATCGGTCCGCGTGGCGAACTGGAGCAGGGCGTGCAGGCGGCTCGGGAAATGGTTGTAGCGGCGCTGCCGGAAATACTCCAGATGGTATTCGGCAAAATAATTCTGCACCGACAGCAACTGGTCGCCGGGCGTTGGTTCGCCGCCTTCCGGCGAGGCCAGCGTGCCGCCGAAGGGGCTGCCCTTTAGAATGTCCCAGCCCGGCAGCTCGGCGCCGGGTTCCAGCCAGCAGAAGAACTCCAGCGTTGCGGTGTCCTTGATCAGATTGTCCATGGACCTAAGCGGTTGGGGCGATGCCGCTATTCTGACCGATTGGTCGGGTTTGGCCAATCGAAGGATGTATCGAAGGGAATCCGGGTGCCAAAATATATGCGAACTGGAATATGATGCAGATTGAAACAATATATGACAGGAGGGGCGTTGAAGGGGCTATCGTCAATGCCTTGGCTTCAAGATTTCGAAGTCCGCAGTGATGCCTTGTAGCGTTTTCCATAGATGAACCTGCGCAAAGCCTTTTTCAGCGTATTGCTGGCGCTCGCCGGCGTTCTCACCCTGATTGCCGGTGCGACGCTGGGCGCCCTGTCGGCCTACGATGATGCCCAATCCGCAGTCCGCCACCGGCAGGATTCGATGGCGCTCATGGGTTCGGTTCGCCACGAGGTCGACCTGCTCAGCCGGCTCGTCAGTTCCTATGTCAGCACGGCCAATCCGCGTTACCTCATTTATTACTACGACATCCTGGCCATCCGCGAGGGTACGAAAAAAGCGCCGGATGCCGTGCCGGAAACCTATTGGGAGCAAGTTATCGGCGGCTCGACAGCCTACGTGCCACCGCCATCCGGCGCCGGCGTGGCGCTCGCCGAACGGACCAATCTGCTCGGTTTCGATCAGCGAGAGGTGGCCATTCTCCGCAAGGTTTTCCTGATATCCGACCAGATGAAGCAGGTCGAACAGGTTGCTTTTGCTGCGACACAAGGCTTGTACGACCCGGTCAAGCGCGAATTCGTGTCGGAAGCCGAGCCGCAGCGCGAATTCGCCAATGCCTTGCTGCACGAAGCGCACTATCTGAAACTGCGTGCCGAGTTGGCCATTGCGGTCGACGAACTGGCCCGTCAGGTCGCTGAGCGCACGACGCAGAATCTCGAGCAGGCCGGCGTGCATTTGTTGCGCTGGATCATCGCCGCGCTACTCCTGCTCCTTTGCGCCGGCGTCGTCATGGTCTTCAGTTACGGTTACCTGAAAAGACATTTGCTGGCCCCGCTGACCGCCTTGCATCGGACAGCGACTGCACTGTCCGAAAAATCATTCAGCGAACGTGTCGGCGATCTCAAGGGAGTCGAGGAGGTGCAGGCCCTGGCCGCGACCATCGACAGCATGGCGGCGGCCATCGAGGCCGACATAGCGCAGCGCGAACTGGTCCAGCGTTCATTGCGCCAGGCGCGGGCGCGGGCCGAGGTGGCGGCCGAAGCGAAATCGATATTCCTGGCCAATATGAGTCATGAAATCCGGACCCCGATGAACGCCATTCTCGGCATGGCCTACCTGGCCCTCAAGTCGGGCTTGCCGCCACGGCAGCACGACTACGTTTCGAAGATACACACGGCTGCGCGCTCGTTGCTCGGGATACTCAACGATGTGCTCGACTTTTCGAAAATCGAAGCCGGCAAGGTGGAGCTTGAGGCCGTTCCCTTCGATCTTGAGCTTGTCGCCCAGAACGCGATTTTCATGGTGCAGCAGCGAGCCGAGGGCAGGCAAATCGAACTGATCGCCGACTTCCAGCCGGCAAGAAATCTGCGTCATCTGGTCGGCGACCCCTTGCGGGTTGGCCAGGTCCTGATCAACCTGTTGTCCAACGCCGTCAAATTCACGGAAAAAGGACATGTCCGCCTGGTCATCAGCGAGCGCTCAAGCGACAGGCTGACATCGACCTTCGTCTGCCGGGTCGAAGATACCGGCATCGGCATGACGCAAGAACAGATCGGCCGCCTGTTCCTGGAATTTTCCCAGGCCGACGGTTCGACGACCAGGCGCTACGGCGGATCGGGCTTGGGGCTGGCCATTTCCAAACGCCTGCTGGCGGCGATGGGTAGTGAAATCAGGGTCGAAAGCGAGGTTGGCCGTGGCACTGCCTTCCATTTCGCCATGCAGTTGCCACTGGATTCGTCCGCCGGTGAGGGTGATGATGCAGCGCCGCTGAGCGAGTGTCAGCGGGCGCTGGTTGTCGATGACTACCCGCCGGCGCGGGAGAGCATGGCGGCCATGCTGAAGGCGATGGGGTGTGCGGTGGTGGATCAGTCTCAGGGCGGGCTGGATGCCTTGGCCCGCCTGACCCGGGCCGGCAAGGAAGGCCCCCGGTATGACTTGTTGCTGCTCGATTGGCTGATGCCCGACTTGTCGGGCAGGGAACTCATCGAAGCCCTCCATTCCCGAGGCCTTTCCCTGCCGGACCGGACGCTCGTCGTATCAGTGGCCGATGCTTCGTTGTTGCGCCAGGAGGTAGACCACGCCGGTGTTGCCGAGGTGGTGCAGAAGCCCCTGTTGCCCAACGTCATCCGCCACATTTGTGGCTCGGGCAAGTCAATCGAGCCGGTTGCCAGGCTCGAGCATGTGATCCCTCATCCTGGCTGCCTGCAGGGAATGTCGATCCTGCTGGTCGAAGACAATGAACTCAATCAACAGGTGGCGGGAGAGATCCTCAGAGGCTGGGGGGCGAGCGTGGATGTCGCGGCCAACGGGAAAATTGCGCTGGATACCTTGGTCGCCGAAGGCGCCGACCACTATGCGCTGGTCTTGATGGACCTTGAGATGCCGATCATGGATGGTCGGGAGGCTACCCGCCGCCTGCGTGACGATGAAACTTTCCAGGATTTGCCGATCATCGCGATGACGGCGCACGTGGCCGGCCAGGGCATGAAAGACGGACTGGCGATGGGGGTCAATGGCTACATTGCCAAGCCCTTCGAGCCGGAGGAGTTGCTGGCCATGGTGCAACCTTATTGGCGGGGCATGGCCGGCCAGCCGTTTCCACCGAGGTGGGCGGCGGATGCCGATCACGCATTCATCGCAGCCATTACGGCTGTTCCGCAAGTCGACTCGGCGATCCTTTTGCGTCGTTTTGCGGGGCGGCTGCCTTTTCTGGCGCGAACCCTGCAACGCTTTGCCGAAGATACCCGCGGCTGGTGCGAACGGCTGGATGCCGCGCTGACCCAGGGCGATCTCGATGGGGCTCAGCGCCAGGTGCATTCGCTCAAGGGATTGGCTGGGACTTTCGCCATGGGGCGTTTGCAGTCGGCACTTTATGATCTTGAAAGTGTCATTAAAGGCGGTGTCGTCGAACCTTTCGGCGAGATTGCCGAGGTCGACGCCCAATTGCAGGTCTTGCTGGCCGGGCTTGAGCGGATTCCCGCTGTTTTGACGGAGTCCGCCAACGTCGCCGACGAGCGGCCGATAGAGGTAGTGCTTGCCGTGTTGCGCGATCAGTTGGGCGGCGGGGATGGCGAGGTAGAAGAAGTCTGGCGCATCAACAAGGAGCGATTGGTCGGGCTATATTCACCGCGTCAGGTGGCGGCCATCGATCATGCCATCGGGCAGTGGGATTTTGATCAGGCGTTGCATATTCTGGACAGCGCAAATTCCGGAGGGGGCGGGCAGTAATGAGAAACAGCGCAACGATACTGGTGATCGACGACACTCCGGCCAATCTCAGCCTGCTCAATCAGTTGCTGCGTACCCACTACCGGGTGAAACTGGCCAATGGCGGGGCCAAGGGACTGGAGCTGGCCGCCAGCGCGCGGCCTGATCTGATTCTCCTCGACATCATGATGCCGGAGATCGACGGCTACGAGGTTTGCAAACGCTTGAAGGCCGATCCGGCAACGGCCGGGACGCCGGTGATCTTCCTGACCGCCAAGGCGGGCGCGGACGACGAGGAGTACGGACTGGCCATGGGGGCGGTGGACTTCATTCGCAAACCGATCGCGCCCTCCGTTGTACTGGCGCGAGTGCGGACCCATCTGCAAATCCGGACCTGGCAAACTTTCCTCGAAGACAAGAGCGCCTGGCTGGAAAGCGAAGTCGAGCGCCGGGTCAACGAAGTCCTGCGCCTCCAGGAGGCATCCATTCGTGTCATGGTCTCGCTGGCCGAGTTCCGCGACGAATGCACCGGTAACCATATCCGCCGAACCCAGGACTATGTCCGCCTGCTGGCCGAGTATCTCAGCCACCAGGACCGCGACCGTGCCTTCCTGACGCCGGAGCATATCGACCAGATTGCCAAGGCGGCACCGTTGCACGATATCGGCAAGATCGCCATTCCCGACCACATCCTTCTCAAGCCGGGAAAGCATACGCCGGAAGAGTTCGAGATCATGAAAACGCATTCCGTCAAGGGAGAGGGAATGTTGTTGCGTTCGCAGCACGAACTGGGGGAGGAGAATCTGATGCTGGTCTACGCCGCCCAGATCGCCCGTAGCCATCACGAACGCTGGGATGGTTCCGGTTATCCGGATCAACTCGCCGGCGAAGCCATTCCCTTGCCGGCCAGGCTGATGGCCGTTGCCGATGTGTACGATGCACTACGTTCCCGCCGTCCCTACAAGCGCGCCTTCGACCACGCGGAAGCGCTCGAAATACTGCGTGAAGGTCGCGCCAGGCATTTTGATCCCTTGCTGATTGACGCCTTCTTGAACCTGGAAGGCGCATTTGCCGAGATTGCCATCAAGCTGGCCGATGCGTAATTGGCCATGACAAACAAGAGTTGCTGATATGCCTCCGAAAATAACCCCCGTCGCGCTGTTCCCTCTTCTGGCTGCGCTGGCCCTGCCGGTTCAGGCGCTCGATCTGACCTGGTCGGGTTTTGGAACGGTCGGCTTCGCCGTGTCCGACCAGTCCTACAATTACCAGCGCTTTATCGACAATGGTGGAACGTTCAAACGTGACACCATCCTCGGCGGTCAGCTCGATGCCCGTCTGTCGCAACAGTGGAGCGCGACGGTTCAGGCCAAGCTGGCGCCATCCGATCATGGCGATACCGACTGGCAGGCTTCTCTGGCCTGGGCCTTCCTGTCATGGCGACCGAGTGACGACTGGCTGATTCGTGCCGGCAAGATCCGCCTGCCCTTGATGCTCAACACGGAAAACAACGACGTTGGCGCCACCTTCGATTTCGCCCGTCTGCCGCAGGAGGTTTACTCGATTTCGCCATTGACCGATCTGGTCGGGCTGGGCGTCAGCAAGACCTGGTTCGGCGAGAGCATGGACTGGATTGCCGAAGCCTATGCCGGCAAGGTCGAGACCAGCTGGCGCTATTACGGTCGTGAAATGACACCCGATCAGGGCGCTCCCGGAGGCTGGTTCCTGACTTACAACATCAAGAGTGCAGGACTGGTTCTCACGGCGCGAAGCCTCGACAACATTTTCCGCATCGGCGCACATCGTGTTGAAGCGTCGCGTGACGGCGCCAAAATAGGGACGCCGATCCTCAATATTGGTGGGGTCTATCAGTTCGGTGTTGGTGGAGAAGACAAGGTCATTCTTCCGCTGTTCACGGCCGGGGCCAGCATCCTTTTGCCGGCAAAAATCAGAATGAGTGGCGAGTATGCCTGGATCAAGGTCGATAGCGCGAGCGAGGGGCTGAATCGCTGGGGAGCCTACCTCTCGCTGTCGAAGCGGATGGGGGCCTGGACACCTTACGTTTATTACGCCAAGGCGAAATCGAGGGATTCGGCGCTTGCCAAGTATCAGGCGATCAACGGCAATGTCGTTCCATCGCCCTATGTGGCATCCCAAAAATTCTTTGCCGATATTATTCTGCCCTACGATCAATCGACGGTGGCCCTGGGAACCACCTACCGTCTGACGCCGACGTCCCTGCTCAAGGCCGAATGGTCACAGGCGAACACGGGCGTTGCGTCCAGTCTGGTGGATGCGCCATCGGGCGGTGACAGTTCGGACAAGAGCATCAACGTCTTTTCCATTTCCTATAATTTCACCTTCTGAGTGAGTCAATGAGCCGACTCTTCATTCTTCTGCTCATCTGGCTGCCGGGCCTGGGTCTGGCGCAGGAGGCGCTTGTCGTCATCGGGCATGGCAGCCTGCCGAAGACCGAGCTGTCCACGTTGCAACGCTTGTACACCGGGCGAGTCGTGTCCATTGGCGAGCACGCGGCAACGCCCGTCAATTACCCGGCGGGGCACCCGCTACGCGAGAAATTCCTGGCTACTGTTCTGGGGCAGAGCGAAGAGCAGTACACCGGTTATTGGCTGGTTCGGCGATATGTCGGCAAGGGGGCGCCGCCGGAAGTGCTGCCCGACGTGGACGCGGTTGTGGCCCATGTTCAGGCCACGCCGGGGGCGGTTGGCTACGTTCCGGTATCGAAGGTTCCGGCGGGCGGAAATGTGATTTTCCAGCGTTGACTCGCTGGCTTTTTTCTGCCGGAGTGATAAGCTGAAGCCGTGTTGTGGTTTGCAGCAAGCCCGGCAAGAAGTGGTGGTACCCGCTGCGCTGCTGGAGATTCTATGGCAATTTTCAATGGGATTACTTCTTGAGATTACCGTGTAGTACTCCGTAACGGCGAATAGCCGAATGCCCCAGCCGAAAGAGCCGGGGTTGCAGTAAAAGAAGCCCATGCCTGAAACGCATGGGCTTCACGCATTCTGGAAATTGAAAATGTCAATTCAGCGTCACGGCACGACCCGCCGATATTCCGATAGTGTCGTTTACGGCGGGACCGTTTACCTCGTTGAGGTGCCTGCCAATCTCGAGGCCGATGCCGCAGCCCAGACGGCGAACCTGCTGGCCAGCGTTGATGTCCTTCTCGCCCAGGCTGGTAGCGACAAAACCCGGTTGCTGCTGGCCACCGTCTACCTGGCCGACATGGCCGATTACGAGGCGATGAATGCCGTTTGGGATGCCTGGGTTCCGGAAGGGCATGCCCCGACCCGCGCCTGCGTGCAGGCGAAACTGGCGAAACCGGAATATCGGGTTGAAATCGTGTTGACCGCGGCTGTCGCTCAGGGCTGAACGTCGGCGCTGCAGTCGCAGCCCAGCCCGGCAGAAATCCAGCGGGAGAACAGGCGGCGGGCGATGTTTTCGCCGGGAGTGGGCAGCCAGCCGAAATATTTTTCCGGATTGACGAGCAGGCCGCAGCGGTAGCGATTTTCGCTGGCCGACCATACCAGGGCCGGGCATGGCCCTTTTGCCTGGAGAAAACGCAGCCGGGCAACCGGGCAGGTTTCGAGCGTGCAGCATACGCCGCATCCGTTGCACGGACTGCCTTCGGGCGGCTTGGCCGGCGCCTCGCGGTGAATGTGGATGGTCTGCGCGGGCATCAGGGCGCGGTTAGCGGCCGGACAAAAACAGCTCGGGATCGACCGGGGTGTTGTTGAGGATGACCGCCCAGTGCAGGTGCGGGCCGGTGACGCGCCCGGTGGCGCCGACAGCGCCGATGGTCTGGCCCTTTTTGACGGACTGGCCGGCGCGCACAGCGGTGCGTGAAAGGTGCATGTAGGCGGTGATCAGGCCTTGGCCATGGTCGATGAAAACGGTGTTGCCGTTGAAAAAATAGTTGCCGACATTGGCGATAACGCCATCGGCCGGCGCCGTGACCGGGGCGCCGGTGCCGACGGCGACGTCGAGGCCGGCGTGAGGGTTGCGCGGCAGGCCGTTGAAAAAGCGGCGCAGGCCGAAGCGCGAAGAGAGCCGACCTTTGGCCGGCAGCACGAAATCGGTGGCTGGCGCGGAGGGCGAGAACTGGCGCTTGATGGCCTCGGTGACTTTTTGCTCGCGCTCGATTCTGGCAAGGTCATCCCGATTGGGCTCGACCTTGCGCTTGTCCTTGATGGTCAGGCGTTGTTCCGGGTAGTTCTTGAGGGCGATGTCGATGCGCCTGGTTGCTACGGTCGACCCGAAAAAAACGCCAATTTCGAAATCGCCGGGCAGGCTGTCGAGCGGAATGCCGACCAGCGCAAACCAGTGACCGTTATCGCGGACGATGGCGATCGGCTGGTCGCCCCAGCGTGCCGTCGGCACGACGCTGCCGGCCGGGCCGAGGTCGATGACGGCGATGCCGCCGGGGACCGGCGAATGTCGGGGCAGTGCGGTTGCGGAAAGGCTGGCGGCGAGCAGCAGCGCGCCCGCGAAAAAGCGGATCAGCTTCAGAGCTGGGCGGCCTTGAAGGTGTTGCATTGGTTCATGTCGCCGCTTTCGAAACCTTTCCGGAACCAGCGGACGCGCTGTTCCGAGCTGCCGTGCGTGAAGCTTTCCGGCACGATGCGGCCTTGCGCTTGCTGCTGCAGGCGGTCGTCGCCGATGGCCGAGGCGGCGGTCAGCGCGGCTTCGAGGTCACCCGGTTCGAGAATGCCTTGCATGGTGTCGGTGCGCTTGCCCCAGACGCCAGCCAGGCAGTCGGCCTGCAGCTCCATGCGCACGGAGAGGGCGTTGGCTTCGCGCTCACTGACGCGTTGCTTGGTCTGATGTACCTTGTCGGCGATACCGAGCAGATTTTGCACGTGGTGGCCGACTTCGTGGGCGATGACGTAGGCCTGGGCGAATTCGCCGGGGGCCTGGAAGCGGTCCTTGAGGTCGCGGTAGAAGGCGAGGTCGATGTAAACCTTCTGGTCGCCCGGGCAGTAGAACGGACCCATGGCCGACTGGCCGGTGCCGCAGGCGGTCGGCGTGGCGCCGGTAAACAGCACGAGCTTGGGTTCCTGATACTGGCGGCCATTGGCGCGGAAAACCTCGTTCCAGGTGTCTTCGGTCGACGCCAGCACCTTGGAGACGAATCTGGCCATCTGGTCGTCGGCCGGCGGGCGATGCGCGGCCGGCGCGCTTTGCTCGATGGCCGGCATGCCGCCACCGCTCAGCATGTTGAGGACGGTCAGCGGATTGACGCCGAGGAAGTAGCTGGCAACCAGGGCAATGGCGATGGTGCCCAGCCCCATGCGGCCACCGCCGAGACGCAGGCCGCCACCACCCATGCCACTGCCGCGGCGGTCTTCGAGGTTATCGCTTTCGCGTTGGTCGTCCATGCGCATGGCGGTTGTTCCTTAGCGGTATTGATTGATGGCGTCGCGGGTTTCGCGCGCCACCTGGCGGGCGGCGGCGGCAAAGCCTTCATCCTTGCCGGCGTAGAGAATGGCACGCGACGAGTTGATCATCAAGCCGGTGGCATCGGCGGTACGGCCCGCCTTGACGGTGGCTTCGATGTCCCCACCCTGGGCACCGATACCCGGGACGAGCAGCGGTACGTCGCCGACGATGGCGCGGACGCGGGCGATTTCGGCCGGGAAGGTGGCGCCGACGACGAGGCTGATCTGGCCCGAGGTGTTCCACTCGTGCGAGGCCAGACGGGCGACGCGTTCGTAGAGTTTTTCGCCACCGACATCGAGGAATTGCAGGTCGGAGCCGCCCGGGTTGGAGGTCCGGCAGAGCAGGATGACGCCCTTGTCCGGATAAGCCAGGTAGGGATCGACCGAATCGCGGCCCATGTACGGGTTGACCGTGACGGCATCGGCCTTGTAGCGCTCGAAAGCTTCGATGGCGTACTGCTCCGCAGTCGAGCCGATGTCGCCGCGCTTGGAATCGAGGATGACCGGGATGCCGGGATGTTTTTCGTGGATGTGGGCAATCAGCGCTTCGAGCTGGTCTTCGGCCCGGCGGGCGGCGAAGTAGGCGATTTGCGGCTTGAACGAGCAGACGAGGTCGGCCGTGGCGTCGACGATGGCGGCGCAGAATTCGAATATCTTGTCGTCACGCCCCTTGAGGTGAGCCGGGAACTTGGCCGGATCGGGGTCGAGGCCGACGCAGAGCAGCGAGTTGTTCTTTTGCCAGGCGGCGGCCAGTTGCTTGATGAAGGTCATGCGACGTCCTTGTGTTTTTCAGACGGTAAATAACGGGAGAATTTTTCCGGCAGCAGACAATTCTGCAGGCTGCGCTGGGTGAACAGGAAGCGGCCGTCGCAGACGAAGCCGAGTTGCTGCCAGTCGACTTCCTTGTTGAGCATCATCGTGCATTCGATCAGGTCGCGCCGGGCGATGCGCGTGTTCTTCGGGAACAGGGCGAGGATGGCGCCGTCGAAGCTGCGGCAGTCGTGCAGGAAGAAAGGCTCGGGCTTGCGCGTCCGGCCATTGACGTAGATGCGCGGCAACTCGCTGACCGGGAAGGCGCGGCCCCATTGCCACCAGTTGCGCTCGTCGAAGGTCTTGACGCGGCGGGCGAGCAGTTCGTCCTTGTGCTTGTCGAGATGGGGATGCTTGATGCCGTACAGCATGCGGCGCGTTTCGCCGGTTTCCACGGTCTTCGAGAAAACGAATTCCATGTTGCCCTTGGGGTGCGTGTAGATGTGGTCCGCCCCGGAGACGGCGCCGACCTTGACCGAAAATACGTCGGCGAAGCGCACGCTGTGGTCGTCGCGCAGGAACATGAGTTGGCCATCGGCCTCGACAAAGCGCCGGCCATCGGCCATCCGCCTGTCCTTGCGGCCCTTTTCGAAGCGGAAGATGGCGCAATTGGGCGTGGCATCGGAGAAAACGCGAACATCGCCGGTTTCGTAGAAATGCGTGATGCTGCCCTGCTCGAACAGCCAGCGATTGAGCTTGCGGGCAGCGGTCAGCTTGATGAATTCGCGCGGTACGATGAAAACCAGCTCGCCGCCCGGCTTGAGATGGCGGATGCACTTCTCGATGAAGAACAGGAAGAGGTTGCTGCGCGCATCGAACAATTCCGATTTCAGGCGTTTTTTCGTGTTGACCGTAACATCCTGAAAACGCACATAAGGCGGGTTGCCGATGATGCTGTCGAACTGCTCGCTGAGCGGGAAATCGAAAAAGTCGCGGACCTGAGCACCCTCGGGGGCGACACGCGGGTCGACTTCGATGCCGACACAATCGGCCTGGCGGGCCTTCAATTCATTGAAGAAAGCGCCGTCACCGGCCGAAGGTTCGAGTGTTCGGCCCTGGTTCGTGCATAGGTCGAGCATGAAGGTCACCACCTTGGGCGGCGTGAAAACCTGGCCGAGTTGTTCGACGTCGCGCGACATGGTTCAGTCCGGCTGGTCGTCTTCGGCGGCTGGGGCGGGGGCGGCATTCGGCTGTTCCGCACGCTCCTTTTTCTCCCAGTAACGTGTGTTCTTGCTCTCGTCGGCGAAACGATAGCGGCCCGCGAGTTCGCAGCCTTTCATGCCGGGATTGCACTTCAGGTTGTTGATCTTCAGGCAATGATCATTGACCTCGTGCGGGCAGCCCCATCCACCAGCCATCGCCTTAGCTCGCCTTGCCCCAGGAGTCTTTCAGCGTGACCGCCCGGTTGAAGACCGGGGCCCCCGGCTTCGAATCGACGCGGTCGGCGACGAAATAGCCGTGGCGCTCGAACTGGAAGCGCTCCTCCGGCTTGGCTTCGCGCAGGCAGGCTTCGAGCTGGGCGGTGATGGTCTGGGCGGAGTCAGTATTCATGTCGTCGAGGAAATCGCGTTCCAGATCGGGGGCGTCGCCTTCGCGCCGTGAGCCGGGGGCGGGCACCTTGAACAGGCGCTCGTAGAGGCGGATTTCGGCGGCACAGGAGTGGGCGGCCGATACCCAGTGCAGATTGCCCTTGACCTTGACGCTGTCGGCGCCCGGCGTGCCGGACTTGGTTTCCGGCAAATAATGGCAGTGCACCGCAGTGATTTTTCCGTTTTCATCCTTGTCGCAGCCCGTGCATTCGACCACGTAGCCGTAGCGCAGACGCGCCATGTTGCCCGGGAAGAGGCGGCGGAAGCCCTTGCTCGGAACCTCCATGAAGTCCTCGCCCTCGATCCACAGTTCGCGGCTGAAGGGGATGCTGCGCTGGCCGAGTTCCGGATGCAGCGGGTGATTCGGCGCGAAGCATTCCTCGACCTGGCCTGCCGGGTAGTTGTCGATGATCAGCTTGACCGGGTCGAGCACGGCGATGCGGCGCTGGTCCGATTCGTTCATGACTTCGCGCATGGCATCTTCGAACAGCACGTAGTCGATCAGCGAGTCGTTTTTGGTAACGCCAACGCGCTCCATGAACAGGCGGAAGCCGTCGGCCGAATAGCCGCGCCGACGGGCGCCGACGAGGGTCGGCATGCGTGGGTCGTCCCAGCCGCTGACGTGTTTTTCTTCAACCAACTGGATGAGCTTGCGTTTGCTCAAGACCACGTAGGTCAGGTTGAGACGCGAGAATTCGATCTGTTGCGGCAGCGGACGCTGGAGCAGGCCGGCTTCGGCCAGGCGTTCGAGCAGCCAGTCGTAGAACGGGCGCTGGTCTTCGAATTCCAGCGTGCAGATCGAATGGGTGATGTTTTCCAGCGCATCCTCGATCGGGTGGGCGAAGGTGTACATCGGATAGACGCAGTACTTGTCGCCGGTATTGTGGTGCGTCGCATGGCGGATGCGGTAGATGGCCGGGTCGCGCAGATTGATGTTGGGCGCGGCCATGTCGATTTTGGCGCGCAGGATGTGGGCGCCATCGGCGAACTCACCGGCCTGCATGCGCTTGAAGAGATCGATGTTCTCGGCGACGGAACGGTCGCGGAAAGGCGAATTCTTGCCGGGCTGGGTCAGTGTGCCGCGGTTGGCGCGCATCTCGTCGGCCGACTGGCTGTCAACGTAGGCGTGGCCGGCGGCGATCAGCGCTTCGGCGCATTGCAGCATCCAGTCGAAATAGTTGGAGGCGTAGTAGAGGTTGCTTTCGCCATCCTTCTCCCACGAGCAGCCCAGCCATTTGACGGCGTCGATGATCGAATCGACGTACTCCTGGTCTTCCTTCTCCGGGTTGGTGTCGTCGAAGCGCAGGTGGCAGCGGCCGCCGTATTGCTGGGCGAGGCCGAAGTTGAGCAGGATGGACTTGGCGTGGCCGAAATGCAGGTAGCCGTTCGGCTCGGGCGGGAAGCGGGTGCGCAGCTTGGCCGGGTCGAGCGGGCCGGCGGCATGATCGACAGCGGTGCCGGGGTGGCCGGCCCAGTGGCGCTGGGCGTGCTTGCCGGCCGCGAGGTCGGCTTCGACGATATTCCTGATGAAATTGGCAGCGGGGGCGTTGGGCGCGGGGTGTTCTTTGGACATGGGGGCTGTTCGGGGATGTGTGAGCCACAAAACCCCGATTTTACCAGCCGCAGCCCCCGGATCAGGCGTGCACGATGCCGAAAATCATGAAGTAGATCATCGCCGCCATCAGGGCCGAGGCCGGTACGGTGATGATCCAGGCTGCGGCGATCTTGAACAGGGCCGAGCGCTTGACCAGTTCGTGGCGATAAACGCGGCGCATTTGCTTGCGTTCGAATTTCGACAGATTGGCCTGGGCGGTGTGGGCCTTCAATTGGGCGAGCATTTCCTGCTTTTGCTCGACGCTGGCCTTGGTGAAGCGGTCGAGGAAGGCTTCGACGACCTCCTTGTCGGCCCCCGGGTGATGCTCCTTGATCTCGTCGATCATCTTCGAATAGTTGGTCTTGATGAACTCGCGCAGGAAGCCGACGCCGAAGACGCCACCCAGCGCGATGTGCGTCGAGCTGACCGGCATCCCCAGCTGGGAGGCGACGATGACGGTGACGGCCGCCGACATGGCGATACAGAAGGCGCGCATCTGGTCGAGTTCGGTAATCTCGCTGCCGACCGTGCGAATCAGCTTGGGGCCGTAAAGGGCGAGGCCGATGGCAATACCGATGGCGCCGACCAGCATGACCCACAGCGGAATGGCCGCCTTGCTCGACATCTGGCCATGCAGGACGGTGTCGGCAATGGCAGCGAGGGGGCCGATGGCATTGGCGACGTCATTGGCGCCGTGGGCAAAGCTGAGCAAGGCCGCGGCGAAGATGAGCGGGATGGTGAACAGCGAGTTGATGCTTTCCTTGTCGTTGCTCAGGCGAGTGGCGCGGCGGCGCACCGAGCCCGAGACCAGCCACCAGGTGACCAGGCCGATGAAGGCGCCGATCAGGCTGGCCTTGAGGAAATCGACTTTCCAGATATGTTTCAGGCCCTTGAGGATCAGGTAGGTCGAGAAAGCCAGCGCCATCAGGCCGATCAGGATGGGGACGGTGCGCCGGGCCGCGGCGATCATGTCGCTCTTGTAGGTGATCGAATGCTTGATCCAGAACAGGAAGCCAGCCGCAATCGCGCCGCCGAGCACCGGGGAAATGATCCAGCTGGCGACGATGCCGGTCATCGTCCCCCAGTTGGCGGCACCCAGACCGCCGGAGGCGATGCCGGCGCCGAGAACGGCGCCGACGATGGAATGGGTGGTCGATACCGGCGCCCCGATCGCCGTGGCGAAGTTGAGCCAGAGTGCGCCGGCCAGCAGTGCCGCCGTCATCATCCAGATGAAGCGATTGCTGTCGGCAATGGCCGAGGCATTGATGATGCCGCCGCGGATGGTCGACACCACATCGCCGCCGGCGACCAGGGCGCCGGCCATTTCGAAGATGGCCGCGATGATGATCGCGCCCGCCATGGAAATGGCCCGCGAGCCGACGGCCGGGCCGACGTTGTTGGCGACGTCGTTGGCGCCGATATTCATCGCCATGTAGCCGCCGATCATGGCGGCGACGACGAGCATGATGCCCTGCGTGCCGGTGACGCCGACGCCGAGCGCGGTGTAGATCATGATGCAGACGACAAAGAGCAGGCCGATGCCGAGTCGACTGAATTCGCGCTGGCCGCGCTTGGTTGCTTTCTCGATGTCGGCGAAGTCTTTCAGTTCCATGTTTTCTCCCCGGCCCCTCGTGCCGGGCCAGCATTTGATCGATTGCGCCTTGTTGTTTTTGGCGGCGCTTGAGTAACAAAGGCGCTATTTTGACATTGATGTTGCACTTTTGTGACGAGTGGTCGTGTTTTGCTTCGCAGTCCGGCGCAGTAGAATCAGGCCAAAGGAGACGGCATGAATGCTATCGGTTTGATTGCGGTGGGATGCGGGGCGGCGCTGGGCGCCTGGACTCGCTGGTTGCTTGGCCTGGCGCTGAATCCGCTGTTCATCGCCTTGCCGATCGGCACGCTGGCGGCGAACCTGGCCGGCGGTTATCTGGTTGGCGTCGCGGTCGGTGTGTTCCACATGAACACGCATTTTCCGATGGCCTGGAAGCTGTTCGCGATTACCGGCTTTCTCGGTGGGCTGACGACCTTCTCGACTTTCTCGGCCGAAGTCGTCGAGCGCCTGCTCGCCGGCCAGCCGGCCCTGGCCATTGGCCTCGCCTCGGTGCATCTGGCCGGATCGCTGACGGCGACCTATCTCGGCTTGCTGACGGTGGGGGCGACGCGCATCTGGTCCTGACCGCGACGAGGTTGCGGGGGCGGCCTGGCCGGCCAATTACAAGCTGGGTTCAATTTTGGGCGTTTTTTACGGTTGACCGTAGCAATCGACTTGCGCGGTGGTCGGCGGAGGCCGGCCAGTTCAGATGACGTAAAACAGGATGGCGATGAAGTGCATCAGGCTGCCGGCGATGACGAACAGGTGCCAGATGCCGTGCCAGTGCCGGAAGCGTTCGTCGAAGGCAAAGAAGATGATGCCGACGGTGTAGAAGACGCCGCCGGCGGCCAGCCAGAGAAATCCGGCGAGGCCGAGGCTGACCAGCAGCGGCTCGATGGCGACGAGGACGATCCAGCCCATGACCGCGTAAATGACCAGCGACAGGATGCGGGCTTCCGAGCGCGGCTTGATTTCCTGGAGCATGCCGATGACCGCCAGCGTCCAGACGATGCCGAATAGCGACCAGCCCCACGGACCGCGCAGGCTGATCAGGCAAAACGGCGTGTAGCTGCCGGCGATGAGCAGGTAGATCGAGAGGTGGTCGAGCTTGCGCAGGATGCGTTTAAGCGGCCCGCGCACGCTGTGATAGATCGTCGAGATGCTGTACAGCAGGACCAGCGTGACGCCGTACACCACCACGCTGACGGTCTTGACGGCGTCGCCACTGAGCGCGGCGGCGACGATCAACCAGATTGCTCCGCTCAGGGCGAGCAGGGCGCCAAACAGGTGGGTCCAGGCGTTGAGGCGTTCTCCGTGGTACATCCCCGGCGCGTTTCTATGGTTGGGGCGCCAGGGCGGCCTCGATGAGATAGGCTTCCAGCTGCTGGTCGTAGTCCTTGAAGTGGGCGAGCAGGGTCTGGTGGACTTGGTCGATGCCTTCAATCGCCAGTACGCAATTTCGATCTTCCGAAAACACGACGCGGATGGCCTTGAGCTGTTG
>Ga0209211_10002616_pt1 | contig 30704 bp, 34 predicted proteins | sample RifGroA2_FD_183992 | JGI IMG/M metagenome (GOLD analysis project Ga0209211, IMG submission 183992) | Groundwater microbial communities from Rifle, Colorado, USA - Groundwater A2 (SPAdes) (version 2) | ecosystem: Environmental > Aquatic > Deep subsurface > Groundwater | place: Rifle, Colorado...
TTATCTGCTTTTGAAAGGTGAATTTCCAAGCAAAGATCATGCAGTGATCATGAACGCAATCCTTGTTGCATGTGCTGATCATGGTGTTGCAGTTCCCTCTGCCCAGGCAGCCCGAAGAGTGATTTCGGGAGGAAGTCCTTTGCAGGCAGGTGTTGCTGCAGGGGTTCTTGCGCTTGGAGAAAGCCATGGCGGAGCCATTGAGGAATGTGCACGACGTTTGCAAGAAGCAGTCAAACAAAACCTTACTCCTTCTGTTCTTGTTGATGCTGCTGTTGCAAAAAATGAACGATTGCCAGGATTTGGCCACAAAGTCTATGAAGTTGATCCGCGAACACAAGAGCTCTTAGTCCTTGCGAAAAAACATAAACTGGTTGGCATATATGTTGAGTTTGCAGTTGCTGTTGAAAAAGCTTTGGAAAAAGCAAAAGGCAAAAAACTCTGTTTGAATATTGACGGCATCACTGCAGCGTTGTTGTTGGAAATGGGCTTTGACTGGCATGCAGGAAAAGGATTCTTTATTCTCGGAAGAACAGCGGGTTTGATTGCTCAGTGTGCAGAAGAAAAGATAAGAGAGAAGCCATTCAGACGACTTGCCGATGAAGATGTGCAGTATGATGGGGTCGACGAGAGGCATTTGTAAGTGCACAACGTTTGGAGGTTTCGGAGGTTTCTTTAAAGATACAAAAACCTTTTAAACTTCTGAATCCAAACCTAGATCCATGATCATCGGCACCATCAAAGAGGTCAAAGACAACGAAAACCGAGTGGGCCTTACACCCCTGAGTGTTATTGCACTCAAACATGCAGGTCATCAGGTTTTTGTTGAAGCTGGAGCTGGTGTCAACGCAGGGTTTCCTGATGCAGACTACAAAAAAGCAGGAGCAAAACTCGTTTCTAAAAAAGAAGTCTTTCAATGTGCCGATATCCTCATCAAAGTAAAAGAATTGATTCAACAAGAGTATCCTCTGATCCCCTTTCTCAAAAACAAAATCTTGTTTACCTATCTCCATCTTGCTGCTGTTGATCCTCAACTCACTCAACTACTCGTCCAGCACAAAGTTACAGCGATTGCATACGAAACGGTTGAAAAAGGAGAAGAACTCCCTCTTCTCAAACCCATGTCTGAAGTTGCAGGCGTCCTTGCTGTGCAATACGGAGCACAATACCTGCAAAAAAAGTATCATGGACGTGGTATAACGCTGGGAACCATTGCACATACTACTCCTGCAGAAGTCGTTGTGCTTGGCGGTGGAACCGTAGGTTATACAGCATCGCGTACAGCGCTTGGTTTGGGATGCAATGTGACAATCATCCAGCGCCGTACATCAAAAAGAAAAGAGATCAAAGCACAGCTGGTTAAAGATTTAGGATTTCTTGCACAGCACGCAACACTGCTTGATTCCACACCCAAACTGATCGCACATGCAACCCAAAAAGCAGACTTGATTGTGGGTGCTGTTCTTGTTCGCGGAGCAAAAGCTCCTCAACTTGTTTCTCAGAGCATGGTCAAAGCCATGAAGCAAGGAACTGTGATTGTTGATGTTGCAATAGATCAAGGCGGCTGCATCTGGGGCAGTAAAGCAACCTCCCATTCAGATCCGATCTACGAAAAAGAAGGAAAGGTGTATTGCTGTATTCCGAACATGCCCGGGCAGGCAGCGTTGCAGTCAACCGAAGCATTAACCTATGCCACACTTCCCTATCTCTTGAAGCTTGCAAAAGGAGGAGTCAGCGCACTCAAGCACGATCCTGGATTTCTGAAAGGGTTGAATACCTATCAAGGCAAAATTACGTATGAAGCGGTTGCAAAAGATTTGGGGTTGATGCAGTACTATACTTCCCGACCTTCTTTATAAAACCTGAACGCTCCTTTTCGTTACTTTTATATACCTCTCTTGTCATCCTTTGTTCATCATTTTGGGGGTATTTATTTATGGAACAAACATGCAGACACGGATGGACCAGTGTTGTGATGCGTATCACACTCGGTTTTCTCTTCTTTTACGCAGCAATTGGCAAGCTCTTTATGGGTAAGGCTCCACCGATTGAGAAAATCATCACGTTTATGCCCAAAGAAACCAGCGTCATGCTTCTTGCAATTGTCGAACTGATTATCGGCTTGCTCTTGATCTTTGGTTTGATCACCAAAATTACAGCCTGGGCAAGTGCCGTGCTCTTTGCCATTTTCATGCTGTCAGGACTTGCACTTGGCATCTTTACTCAATCCGGTTTAGTCAAAGACATTCCCCTGTTGGCCATGTCCTTGTACTTTGCATTCAAAGGATGCACCGGCTTTGGTCTGGACTGTTTGATTAGGAAGCTGTGAGCATTTTTTGTTTTCTCTTTTTTGTTCTTTTTTCTCCTTCTTTTCCTTCCCTTCTCTCCACAATCTTTTTATAACATAAAGCCCTGTTCTGCTTATAAAGAGGTGTGCATCATTGAGCGTGAAGACCTATCTGAACTTCATCGGCGGGAAATGGCTTGCCAGCAAAACAGGAACAACCTTCTCCAGCATCAACCCTGCCAATAAGCAGGTGCTTGGAAGATTCCAAGTCAGTGATGCCCAAGATATTGACAGTGCAGTAGCGTCTGCAAAAAAAGCATTTCCAAACTGGAGCAGTACCCCGGCGCCTGTTCGGGGAGAACTTCTCTTCAAGTTTGCCAATCTTCTCAAGCAGGAAAAAGAACGCCTTGCACGTATCGTAACCCTGGAAATGGGGAAATCCCTCACTGAATCCCGTGGCGATGTACAAGAAGCTATTGACACAGCGCTTTATATGGCCGGAGAAGGAAGGCGCTTATTCGGCCACACCACACCCAGCGAACTTCCTCAAAAATTTGCCATGACGGTACGAAGACCTGTGGGTGTTGTGGGACTTATCACTCCCTGGAACTTTCCGATTGCCATTCCTGCATGGAAAATCATGCCTGCACTGATCTGTGGGAATACCGTCGTATTCAAGCCCTCATCTGATACTCCCCTTTGTGCAGTTGAATTTGTAAAGCTTTTAACGAAGGCGGGTGTTCCTGATGGTGTTATCAATCTCGTAACTGGCTCAGGAAGCGAAGCAGGAACCCCCCTCATTGAGCACCCTGATGTTCGAGGAATTTCTTTTACGGGTTCACATGAAACAGGAGACTTTATTCTCAAACATGCAGGCGTGAAAAAAGTAGGACTTGAACTCGGAGGAAAAAATCCCATTATCGTGATGGATGATGCAGATCTTACGCTTGCAGTTGACGGCATTCTTTGGGGTGCGTTTGGAACAACCGGACAGCGATGCACCGCAGCTTCACGTGTTATTGTCCATGAAAAAATCAAAAAACAACTTGAACAACGCTTGGTTGCAGAAGCACAGAAGATTAATCGCGAGAAAATAGGAAATGGACTTAAGCCAACCACGTTGATGGGGCCGCTGATCAACCAAGCTGCGCTTGAAAAAACCGATCGGTACGTCTTTATTGGAAAACAAGAAGGGGCAAAACTGCTGTGCGGTGGAAAACCCTGTTCAGGAAAAGGCAGCACCGGGTTTTTTTACGAAGCAACGGTTTTTACTGACGTCAAACCCACGATGAGAATCGCACAAGAAGAAATTTTCGGTCCGGTTGTTGCGCTCATTGCTGTCAAAAACTTTGACGAAGCAGTTGCGGTTGCCAACCATACCGCCTATGGATTGAGCACTGCAATTTATACTCGAGATATGAAAAAAGCCTTTACTGCGATTGACCAGCTTGAGTCAGGAATTACCTACATCAATGCCAGCACAATTGGTTCAGAATGCCACCTTCCTTTTGGAGGCATCAAAGGAACAGGCAATGGAACACGAGAAGCTGGCATAGAAGGGATCAACGAATTTTCAGAGCTGAAAACCGTTTTTATCGATTATTCAGGAAAACTTCAAAAAGCCCAGATTGATATAAAATACAATTGATAGACAATACTCTTGAAGGCTGGTGAGACCATGGAACATTTACTGAAAACATTAATGGAGGCGTTAGGGCCGAGCGGGAGTGAGGTTCCTGTGAGAACGATTATCATGAAAGAAATTAAACCGTATGTGGATGAGCTTTCTGTTGATAAATTTGGCAACCTTATTGCGCACAAGAAGGGAACCGGCAAGGGAGAAAAGGTTGTCTTTGTTGCACACATGGATGAGATCGCATTGATGGTCAAGAGCGTTGAAGACAATGGCCAGATGCGCATTTCTACAGTGGGTGGAATCTCTCCTGTCACCTTGGTGGGGCAGTTGGTTGCAGTGCTTGACCGCAACGGAAAACAAGCATGCGAAGGTGTTGTTTCATTTCCTGAGCTCCATGAAGATCTTGAAATCAATATGCTTCCCAAACTGGAGGATCTCTATGTGGACAGCGGTCTTGATCGGCGTGCATTAAAAAGACATGGCGTGGAAGTGGGTTCTTACATCATTCCTTCCCATCACTTTCGTTTTCTCGACAGCCAAAAAATCTTCTGCGGAAAAGCGATTGACAACCGTTCAGGATGCTATATCGTGATCGAACTCATTAAAAAACTTAAGCATATCAAACACGATCTCGACTTGTATTTCCTCTTTTCTGTTCAAGAAGAAATTGGTATGTATGGTGCACAGGTTTCTCTCTACACTATTAATCCGGATTGGGGCGTTGCTGTTGATACGACGAGCTCTCAAGATTCTGAGTGCATTAGTCCTCCTCCTGATGCGATCACCGTTGGCAAGGGTCCTGTCTTAGTATTGAAGGATGCTGAAATTATCACCAACAAATGCTTGGATGACCATCTTATAAAACTCTCGAAAAAGCACAAAATTCCTCTGCAAATTAAAGTTGAAGAAGTAGGGACAACCGATGCTACACGCATCATGCTCTACAAAAAGGGGCTTCCTTCCACGGTGGTAGGGATCTGTCTGCGCAACATCCACTCGAGCGTTGGCATCGCAAGCATTGATGATGTGAATAATACCGTTCAACTCTTATTTGCCCTCATTAAAAATCCTCCCAAGATTGGTGTTTGAGTGTACCTAAAATCCCCTGATCTCGTCTGACGTTCGCATGACCTACGCAACCTCTATTCAATGCATGCACTGCAAAAAGATCTTTTCTTCAGAACTTACCCTCTTTGCCTGCGCTTCCTGCGGTGGTCCGCTGGATATCCTCTACAATTATGAACAAATCAAAAGACAGATTGTCAACAGCGTCTTTCTGCGGGAGCCTATTACTCATTGGAAGTATTCCATGTTTTATCCCATCAATCAGCTGGACAAGATTGTGACGCTTCAAGAAGGAGGAACTCCCCTTGTTCCCAGCGTTGCAAAAGAAGATGCAAAGGGATCGTTATTTTTCAAATACGAAGCCTGCAATCCTACGGGAGTCTTCAAAGATCGAGGCACGAGTGTTGAAATTACCAAAGCCGTTGAACTGGGAATTAAAGAAGTTGCCTGCGCGACCACCGGAAATATGGGTGCCAGTGTTGCTGCGTATGCAGGACGTGCTGGAATTAAGGCGCGTATTTTTATTCCGAACTTTGCTTCGCCAATTAAAATCCAGCAGATCAAAAGTTATGGTGCAACGATTATACGCGCTGGAAAAACCTACGATGATGCCCATGCAAAAGTACGTGCGCTTCGTCAGCAAAAGCATATCTATCTTGCAGGAGATTATGCACATCGGGCTGAGGGGCAGAAGTCTGTTGGCTTTGAAATCGTTGACCAGCTCAATTGGCAGCCTCCTTCAGCGATTGTCATGCCGGTTGGGAATGGAGTTTTATTTTCTGCAGTGTACAAAGCGATGTGCGAGTTGAAGATTGTGGGATTGATTAAGAAACTTCCACGACTTATTGCAGTGCAGGCAAAAGGATGCAATCCTATTGTGCAGGCCTATCGCAACAAGAAAAAGATCATCACACCACAACCTAAGGCAAAGACGCTTGCAACCGCCATTCTTTGCGGAAATCCGCTTGAGGGCGAACGGGTATTAGAAGCAATCCGCGCGACCAAAGGAACTGCAGTGAGCGTCTCTGATCAAGAGATGCTTCTTGCACAAAAACAGCTGGGCAAACAAGGTTTGTTTGCTGAGCTCAGCAGTACTGCAAGCTACGCCGGTGTTCACAAGCTCGGTTTGCATCATCAGAACAAAGGCCCTGTTGTTTGTGTCTTGACAGGTCACGGATTGAAGGATATTTCTATCAAAAAACTTTAATGCTGTTGGTCAGATTTGGGGTTTTTCAAAACTAAAAATGATGGTGCATATCCTGATTCCTGAAGCTGCGCCTTATATTGCAGCTGGTTTGCGCCTTGCGATCTCTATTTCTATTATTGTGGTCATTTTATCCGAAATGTTTGCAGGAACGACCTTTGGCATTGGACAACGTATTCTCTACTTCCAACTGTTGTATGATATCCCTGAGATGTATGCCATGATTTTGCTTGCCGGATTGTTGGGTTATACCCTCAATACCCTGTATCTTGCTTTAGAACACCGTTTCATTCATTGGAGCGGTAAATAACACGCCGATAGAAAACAAGAAGTGGGTAGGGAGCACATGAAAAAATAGTTAGAACGCTTCGGGATTATAAGTCTCTCACAACTCTGAATGGTGCGCGAATAGTTTCATTCCATCGATGAGGTTCTCCCAGTCTGTTGTGATAACGCGCCCACTGGAATTCATTACGAAATCCAAACGACTGTGGTTCAGAAGGAATGTGCATAATCCTATCTGCAGAATAATAGAGTAGAGGTCCTCTCCCAACATAATCCTCATGTATTTTAACTAAAGTTGGTAATTTATTAGGCTCAAAAGCTGCGCACAGTTGTAATGTTGTAGGACGTGCAAATTTGTAACCCTTACCAGAAAGTTCGGTAAGCCTAGCACAATACTCTTTTGCTTCTTCTCTGGTTGCAAAGGCAAGGTCGCCGTATACTGTTCTTACAATCTGTTTTGGTGCGATTTCCATTACTGCACCCCATTGATGACGCGTAACAAAACTTTTCTGTATTTCAAAAGGGTCAATAATAACTCTAGAAAATAGCCCATCCCTTATTTTTCTTCCAGAAATGGTGATGAAGGGAATAGATAGAGAATCATCACCCAAATAAATCTGAAGACCACGTTCACCGAGCAAGTCTCTTTGCTTTTCTCTCTGTACATAAAAAGGTCCAACTACTTGCCCATAATAAGAGACGGTACCCGCAATAAGAGTTGGCTTGACCTGGGCATTACTGTCTACTAAGCTTCTGAGCTGGATTTCATCTGGTTTTCCAAGACGATGTTCTATATCAACTTTGACGCTAACAGAAAAACCTACAGAGTTCACCGCGGATATAAGCTCTCTGTTCCATGCTGAATGATGCAAAAGTGCGACCCATTTTTGAAGGTCTATTGATACTGTGTAGTCACCAACAAGAGTATTTCCTTTTAGTTTCTCCATCCATTCATAACATAGGTTTATTTTTCTGTCAAGATCATCCCCCTTAAGTGCATCTTCAACTGTGGAACCTTCACCCAATTCTTTTTCTATTTTCCTGCTGGATTTTGGGGCCATTTCATAAAAACCATATGCTTTTCTGGAACGATAAATAGTAATATTGTGCAAGAGTACATCTCTAACAAATCGAAGAAAGAGATCCACTGGTTCTTTAATTCTGTTTAACCAAAATATCAAATCATCAATCTCACGGGCATCTTCTGAATATTGTGTACTTTGATAATAAGCAACTGTTCGGAGATAATTTTGAACCAATTCAGAGACTAATCTGGCAACAGGATGTTCTCCCTCCTCTAATTTTTGAAAAACTTGATATTCATCAAGTTTTTTCAGTTTTTCTTCCAGTGCTTCTCTTTTGTTGTTAGCATCTTCCATCTTTTTTCTTGTGTTTTTATAGGTCGTTTCAATAGTGTTATCTTTCGCAAGATGAATAAGATCAAGAGTTGGGAGGCCGGGTATTTTGGCGTGAAGGCGTTTGAGTTCTTGTACGCCTGGCTGCTCGTCAAAATCGCGATACTGCTCTCTCGAGGTTTCTTCGAGAACACGAATATGTTGTTCAATTTGCTCTAACAGTGATGTTTCCCATTTCAAACGATAACGGGCAAGAAAATCCGTAAATTCGCCTTTATGTTTCTGGAAAGCACCATCATCCGCTGCTTTCATCATAAATAAGGGTTCTCTGTCAATAATACTTTCCAGAATTTCCAAACCTCTGAGACGAGCCTCATGAGGACCCTCAGGCTCTGAAAACATACCATGCTCTGAACCTAGCATATATAGCCGCGCAACTTGATATTCTAACCGAATGAGAATGGCGCCCCCGGGTTTATCTTGTATTGCCCTCGTGGCATATTTTAATGCACCATTAATATCTCCCACTCGTTCAGCAGCTCTGCTGGCGCCGAGCTTTGCCAAAGCCCAGTCAGTCATTTTCTTGGAGTATCTCGCAGCCTTTACAAATGCCTCCTCAGCTTTTTTAGGATCGATGAACGTTCTTGTCCGTGGATTCCGTTCCATTTTCTCGGACCCAAGCAGGATGCGGCCTTTGAGGTAATGAAATTCCCAGCCCTCCGGATATCCTGAAGAGATATTTGGTTCTCCATCAATTGCTTTTTCAAGGCGGACTAGTGCTTCTGCATAATGTCCGTTCTCCCAATTTTGTCGGGCAATCTCAAAATGGTTATAAGCATCTCTTTGTATGGGTGTCTTAAGCACATCAAGGATATCTTCAAGCGATCGTCCAATACTTCCTAGCTCTGTAAGAATACTATGTGTACCTTCTTCAAAAAGGAAACCTAAACGGGTTATACCGCCGGAAATTTCATCAAGACGATTATATATTTCAACAGTATGGGAATCACCAAAAGCTTGGACAATAACGGGAGGGTGACTTTGGCTTAGTGTCAATTGTTCTCGTGCGAGGGCTTCTTGGCTTGCTATTAATGTTCGTGTTTGATGATCAACGACCAGACCCATACTCTGTTTGAGATCCTCGTGAAATTGTTCATCATAAAGGAATTCCCTTAAACTTTTTCCATGACCGGGGTAGTATTCCATCAGTAATCCTCTCAATCAGACATAACTTCTCGAGAGAATGGGCGAGGGCAATATAAAACTTTCCTAACACTTTTAAACTGTGTTATCTCGAAACTGTTAGACAACACGAAACTGCCATATCACTTTAATCACAACCTTTATGAATTGCTCCACCCCTTTCTGAGCGTATGGCAGTGCACAACGTCCTCGTCATTGGAAAAGATTCCCGTGCCGTTCGAGCCCTGGAACGTATGCTGGTGCACGCAGGTTTTCATCTCAAGAAAAAGAGTCCTGATGTGATCTTTTGTTTGGGTGGAGACGGCACGTATCTCTATGCAGAGCGTTGCTATCCTGGTATTTCTAAGCTCTTAATTCGGAATAAGAGCATCTGTTCCAAATGTCCACCTTCCCATCACCTTCCTGATAGTGCAGTAATCTTAGATAAACTCAAAAAAGGGCAGTACCATATTGAAAAGCATACCAAGCTTGAAGCGCGTGTGGGTAAAAAACGACTCCTCTGCTCCAACGATTTTATGATTCGGAATAAGAACCTTACGCAGGCGCTTCGTTTTACCATGTATATCAATAACACGCGGATGCCCCCCTGCATCGGCGATGGTATTGTTGTTGCAACCCCCTTTGGTTCTACTGCTTACTTTTATGCGATCACCAAAAAACATTTTACTCATGGCATCGGACTGGCATTCAATAATGGCGCAACACCCTTGCGCTATAAACTCCTCAAAGATACCGATGTGGTTACCATCCAAATTGACCGGGAGCAGGCAGAGCTTGCCGGAGACAATAATCCCCGTACGATCATCCTCAAACCCGGTGCAGTGATTACGATTAAAAAAGCACCGGAGACAGCACCCTTTGTCACGATGAGAACCAACTTTGTTGAGAAACTTTTCGCCGGCAGGCGAAAATCATTTATAGGACTTTAACTATCAACTCATTTCATTAAATTCCACCATGATATGTCGGTGAATCCATGAGCATCAAAACCTGGCCCAATCTGTTTTCGAGAAATCCAAGAACGCGTCAAATCTTTGGTCCTCAGATACCGACACCGATCGTCTTTCTAGTGATTTTTGCTCTGATTATTGGCGGTGTGTATCTGATTACTGCAGGTTTGGATAAGCTTGACGGGAGAGATGAATCTGATGAAGTGGTTTGTCCTGAAATCGACCCAACGATCTCACCTAGCTCGTGCCCAGAAGGCATGCTCTGTGTTGATCCGAATGTGCAGATGAATGGTAACTCCATAAGTGACAGTACGTGCACTGCACTTCAAGAAGAAAACCAGCGGTTACAAGAAGCGTTGAAAGAGTCAGAAGCAGAACAAGAGAAACTGGTGCAACAGCTTCAAGATTGTGCAGTTGATAACAGTGCAGAGGAAGGTACTGAAGCACCAACTCCTTGAGCATTCCGTTCTGTTGCGATTCGCAGGGCCTGCAGCCACATTCTTTGATACTCTCTTAACGAAGCGCCATCTCCTGCTTTCTTTATTGCTTCAGGTATTGCGAGAAATGCAGGGAGATATGTCGAGATATCTTCTCGATGAGTAAAACGATGGGAAAACGTGACACCTTCTTCTGTGCTCCGAGATGATACAAATGTATGTACTGCATAGCGGTTAGGGGGATGATCAGGATTCCATTCTAAAGGTATGGTCATGGAATATACATATCTTCCCATATCATGTTTTGCATCTTGGAGATCTTTTAAATAAGGACTATGGGATTTTGCGCCATTTTCATATGCTGCTTTAATAGTTGAGCCGTAATCGACCCGTACCTCAAGTGTAACAGGATACACTCCATTGATCGGTCGTCTTTTCTCAATGCCCAGCGTAAACAAAATTTGCGGGTAAAAAGGCGGGCACCCAACATCAAGGATGCCTGTATACTGTTCTTGGTGCCATTTTTGTTTTCGTGTTGCTACCTGCAATGCATCTCCAAAGGCATGCTTCAATTCTTCAGCAATAGCAATCGCCAAAAAATCAAGTCCTTGTTTTCCAAGTTCTCTCACATTTCTTTCTAAAACAGGATCATTTCTGTGATTTTTCATGTGTTCAGCACCTTACTTCCACTTGCATACAAAGATGCAGTGATCTTTTTCAAAGGGTTCAAGCTCGCGGTAATCTACAATGCTGAGCTTTCCGCTCTGTTCAAGTTCGTTTTTTACCTGCCTAAAGATCTCTCGGGGGTGTTTTTCAACTGCAATCGAACCTGCCTTGACAACGAGGAGTCCAAATCCTTCGTGTTTCAAGAACCTTTCGCAGTTTTTGAGGAAAATAGTAACTTGATCTCGCTGTGCAACGTCTTGTACAACTGCATCAACAGCAAGCACTTTGTGAGCGTATGTTTCCGGATGTTTTGCATCGCCTAAAATTGCAGTCATGTTTTTTCGGTCTTCGCAGAGATGAACAAACTCCCGCAAAACACGAGGAGCAAAATCAAGACCAAACAAGAAGCCTTGCGCGTTTTCATGGCCGATGATATCAGCAACATGACTTGCTGTAGTTCCTGATGCACATCCTAAATACAACACCTTGCTCCCTGGTTTTATTCCTAACTGAGAAACGCCTTTTGCAAGCGACGCAGCAAGCTTGCTTCTTCGAATATCCCATTCTCTAAATTCATCTTTTCCTTGTTTGACAAGCTTTTCTCCATACACTTGTTTGCCCGGAACAAGATTCTTGGTGTACCATCGCATTCTGCCTTTTGACAAAGGTTCGATGTAGACGCCGTACAGTTGATGTTTGGTGATCATGTTTGTTTCTCCGAGCGGTCTGCAAGAAGGTACTGTTTGAATTGAAGCAACGCCTTCATCCGATGTGAGAGTCCATTCTTTTCTTCCTTGCTCATTTCTGCGAATGTTTTAGTGTGCCCTTTCGGAACAAAAATAGGATCATATCCAAAGTTCTTTCCTAAGGGATGTCTGCTTTCTCCTCGAGCTTGTTTGATAATAGTTCCTTCTACAATTCCTCTAAAAAGAAGGGGTTCTTTTCCAGGCTCTGTATACACAATCATGCAGACTGCATGTGCTGTTCGATCATCAAATTTTTCAAGCATATCTGCGAACTGCTGCGACTTCAGTTTATCTAAAAATTCTTTAATATACGGTCCTGGAAGTCCTTGCCAAGCATGCACTTCTAAACTCGTGTCATCGACAAAGACCGGCTGTTGCAGTTCTTGACATGCAAGCCGTGCTTTTTCTCGGGCAATCTCTTCTGCAGTTCCTTGGATTTCAGGAATATCCAGTTTTCTTTGCTCGACTTCAATAGGGGCAAGGATAGCCTTGACTTCATCCGCTTTCTGCATGTTTCCGGTGATAAAGAGCAGTTTCATGTTTTCATTCCGCCTCTCATCTCATTCTTTGCAGGAGTTCAGCTTTCTTCTCAAGCTCCTGTACAAACTTTTTCATGATCTGCTGATCAGTCTTTCCTGTTTGATGATAATCCACTTTTGCAGCAATAGAAATCTTATTCGCAAGCATCCGCGCCATTTTTCCCTTGTGTTTCGGCGGAACTTGGGTAACAAGCGGGTGATGGAGTAAAACTCCATACTTGGGAGCTGCTGATCCTGTTCTCAAATGACGGAACAAGGCTTTTTCAGCGCCGAGAAGCTGAACGGTTGATGCCGGAAGCAAGGCAAGTCTTTGAAGACTTCCTGCTTTTGCCATGAGTCGTGCGGTGATCAGCGATCCTCCGATTTGATAGAGATGGGGAAAGTGTTCTTGTACGAGTTGTTCGAGATACTGTTCTTGTTGTTTCTTGAGTTCAAGCACTGCAAGAAATTGTTGTGCAAGGGTCTTGATAGGGGTGAGATCTTGTTCTTTGATTGATGCACCCATCGATTCAATATCCTTCAGATGAAGTTCGTTGAGCAGTTCTTTTTTGTTGTGCTTCAGGATCAGATTTGCAAAGGTTTCATGTTCTTGAATTTTTTTTGCGAGTTCAGGGAGATAATATCCGTACCATTCCCGCAATCGCTTTGCGAGCATATTGCTGATTTTCTCAAGCTCTTTGATATGGTTGATGGTCTGCAGAACAAGTGTATCCGGTTTAAAGCTGGATTTGATGAGTTGTTTGGTGATAAAAAGATTTGCAGTTCTTAGTTTCTGGATGCTTGCCTGATACAGTTGCTGGCTGATTTTGAAGAAGACTTCTCGTGGCACTTCTGGTGGCTGTTTTGCAAGCTTTTCAGCCTGTTCTTGGAGCTGTTCATGCTGTTCGGGAAGCGAAAACTCAGTCTTATCAAGAAGCTGGTACTGTTCATCAAAGTGATAGGAACCCGCAAGGTTCACATACGTTAGTTTTGAGGCTTTTGCCATGTTCAGGTAGGTAGTAACACCTCTCCCTCAGTCCTGGTTATATTTAAACCTTGCCCTATCTTTGCCATGTTTTTGCTTCAGTTTGGGCTGATAATCTTTAAAAACCTCAATCCCTCAGAAGGGTTTATGATCACCCTCCTGTACGTTCCCTGCGCCAACATTGACGAAGCTACGGCCATCGGTAGAAGGCTAGTTGAAGAAAAGCTGGTTGCCTGCGCTAATGCGTTTCCCGCTACCTCAATGTTCTGGTGGCAGCAGCGAATCTACCAAGGCTGTGAAGGCATCTTAATTTTGAAAACAACCTCAGCGCTTGCAAAAACCGTTGAAAAACGCATTCGTAAACTCCACAGCTATAATCTTCCTGCAATTCTTAAGTTTCGTGTTGAAGCCAATAAGGACTTTGAAGCTTGGGTGAAGGAGAGCACGAAACGAAGTACAGAGAAACGGAAACATTAGTTACTAAAATGCTTCTGCTACCACTTCATTGATTTTCCAGAATTGTTTGGTGACTGCAATAGCCTTCTTTTCATCAAAACGCTTACAGGTATAGATAATCAAAGATAAAAATTTCGCAGTTGACCATACATATACTGAAATTCCTGAATCAATGAGTGGCACAAAGGCGTCATAGCCCTGATTTATTTTTTTACCCTCTCCTCCAGGAGAAAATATAATCGGTTTTCCGTACATTTCCAGATTAAGTTCTTTGGTGATAGTTTTGAAATAATTTTTAATAACCCTTTTATCTGCTTTGATAAGATAGAAACCCTCAATGAGTACTCTTTGTCGTGTGATGTGGGGCGCTAATCTTGATCTCATCACTCTTGATTTAACCATGAATCACCGTCCCCTTAAAGAACGCTGCCTTTTCGAGAATGTGTCGGAGATTCTCTATATCTCTTCCATCCGTTACAATCACGTCCATCCCTGCTTTCTTTGCCTCTCTGCTTGCCACCGGGTCAAACGGCGTATTCATCCCGGGCTTCCATTTCTCGCCAACAATATACCTCAAGAACGCATCCCAGCTGATCTCCACAATCTTCTTTGCATCTTTGTATTTTCTGGGATCTTTGTCATACACATGATCAATATTAGAAAGATTAATCACTAATTTTGCGCCGATGTTCTTCGCAAGCAGTACTGCATCCATATCTGTGCTCCAGCCCGGTTTCCATCCGCCTGCCACGAGAATCATCTTTTTAGTCCTCAACTTTTTGGTGGGGTTCACAATAATTTCAGGATATGCAAAATCATCAAACAACGATCTCACCACTTCTGCATGGAGGTGGGTTGCTCGAATTCCAATCCAATCAAGATCCTTTTCGCTTACTGCAGTAATCTCGCTTGCTCCTGAGGCATAATTGCGTGCAAGCTTTCCACCCCCACAGACAATGCCGAACTTCTTTTCTGGGAAGTCTTCAATCAATGCTCTAAACTTTTTTAAGAATGGAACATCCAGTCCATCAGGGCAGATAAGCGAACCCCCTAACGAGATAACGACCACATCAGTTTTGAGTTTGATGAGCATATTGCTTTCCTTATCAGTTGTGGTTTATTAAGATTACCAAAAATTAGAACAGCCCCTACTCTTTCAACAGCTCCTCAATAAACGCGGCAAAGGCTGGTCGGGTGATAAACACGCCGATAGAAATCCCCGCAATACTCGTGAATGCAAATCCTTTCAATAAACCCGCACCTGCAAAGAGCAAAGGAACCATTGCTACAACGGTGGTAAAGTACGCAGCCATAATGATAATGAATGCGTTCTTAATACGCTGTTTCCAGTTATAGATTTCCTGCGACTTCTTTGATAAGGCTTCGTCAATCATAACAATCTGGTCATCTACCCCAGTGCCAATAGCAATAATCAGTCCTGCGATTGCTGCAAGATCAAGCTCCCAGCCAATGAGTGCAGCAAAACCAAGCAAGATGAGGATTTCTGACAATAACGTAATCATAATCGGAATGGTAATAATCAGTTTTCGATAGACAACCACTAACACACCAACGACTGCAATCAATGCAAAGAATCCCACAATGAAGGAGTTGCGAATAAACTCGCTTCCCAGAACAGGGGAAATCTCATCGGTTTTCACAATCGCTAGTTTGACAGGAAGGCTTCCGGTAATAAGCACAGTCTGCAACCGTTTCATACTCTTCAAAGCGTCTTCAACTGCAGTTTCTCTATTTACTCCTGTGCCGGATCCTGAAATTGCGATTTCTGTCACTGCTCGTCCCTTCAAGTCTTCTCCAATTTGGAGGGTATCCACTTTCTCATTGTCCAAATACAAGTCCAGCGGTTTTTCAAGGTACGCATCGCGTGCTCCGGGCTCTGCCGATACAACCGGAATATCTTTGGTGATATCTGCATGATGCTGTGCTGACTCAGGTGTTAAAGAAATACTAAACCTGAATCGGCAGAAGAACTGCCCGTCAGCGCTTGGTCCGCATCCTATTTGAGGATCAATGCCTGCACATTCTGCGCTTCTGCACACATACACAATGTCTCTTCCACCGACAAATGCAGTGTCGTTGCCAATCTTTGCTTCAAACTTACCTTGTTTTGCCAGGAGATCCTTCACTTCTTCCTCGTTTGCTCCTGCAATCTCGACAAGGATATATTGGTTTCCGCTCAAATCTTTGGTTGCACGAACCACAATATCCGTTAATCCAAACAAGTTTAATCGCTGTTTCATATTGTCGAGTAAGGAATCCGTATCTTGAACAGAAAGCTTGGTTTCTGGTTTTAATAACACACGGGTTCCGCCTTCAAGATCCAAGCCTTTCTTGATATTTGTTTTCGGTGCAGGATACACCTTGATTCCGAGATCCTGTTTTTTGCCTGTAGCATTGTCAACTTTCACCGTAAGCCTATACAAACTGCGGTCAGTTTTGATCTGAACTGTGTCATTTGCTTCCAGCTTTTCAACCTGTGCTCCAAATTCCTCAACACTTTTTATGGGGATATTATTCATGGCCTTAATAACTTCCCGTGAGGTGGGAGTATCGGTTGCCTTGGGCCCCTGCATTCCTGCTTCATACGCAGCGCTCTCTTTGATGATCGTTCGAATAGCAACCCCTTCGGTGTCTGCTTTGGGGTGGATAGCAAGCACAGCAAGAATGAGCGCTATGACTAATATGATGACTCGAATTCTTGTGAAGACGCGCTTGAGTTTATACATCATAGGAAACACATTCATTCTGTTTTATGCGCTTGGTTACGCACTTGGCGACTCTTTTTTCTTTTCTTCCTGCACTTCTAAATACCAGCGCAGTAAGCCTGCATTTTGAATCCACGTCATGATCGGGTCGACCATAAGGCCGATCAACACAATAAGCATAATTTGCCGTAAGACTTCTGATTCTGTAATAAAAAGACCGATCGTAACCGCAACAATAGTCGTAATCATCATGGTCATCCCTGTCTTGACTGAACTATACACTGCTTGAAGCACGGTTCCATCTCTTCGCTTCAAAACCCGCGTTGACAACAAAATGTCCGTATCCACCGAATAGCCAATCAACATGAGAAACGCTGCAATGCCTGCTGTGGAAATCTTTAATCCTATGACGTTGACAACTGCAATCGTTACAATAATATCTGATCCTGCGGCAAGCACCACTGCTAAACAAGGGATGGGCTGTCTAAAATAAAAGAACACGACACCTGCCATGAACACAAATGCAATGAGCAGCGAAACGAGTGTTTCTTTAAAGAAGCTTGCCCCTAAGCTTGAACCAACGCTTTCAATGGTATACGTATCTCGTGCAACTCCTGTTTCTTTTTCCAGCAGAGCCACGCTTTCATCAATCTTCTGCTGGTCGGTTATATCTGCTTCAAGAATAAAACCAGAAGCGCGTCCTTCACGCGTTAAGGTGCGGAGTCCTATTTCATACTCAGGAAAAGAAGTGGCCATGGTTTCTTCAAGTTGTGCAAGGTCTATCGTTGCTCCTGGAACCGTAACCGTGATTCCCCCTTTCAAGGAGATCCCTTTATGGATAAAATCCCCGGTTGTTGCAACCTGGAATGCAATCTGTCCTATTGCAAGGATCAGAATGAGCATGGGAATAATCAAGAGTTTTTTGTAGTGGTGTTCATAATACAATTTGATCGGATGCATGAATGGAGAAAAGAAAGAACCTTTGCCTTGTTGTTCCTGATGTTCAACAGCGCTTGTTTTCTGTTCTATGTGTGTATGTGCAACCCGTGCTTGTCCGTGAGCGAGAAGACCCTGTTTTTTAAGCTCTTTGAGCCGGGCAAGCTCTCTGCGCTTCTTTTTCTTGGAAATAGCATCCATGAACGTGCCAGGAAGCCAGGGTATTTATATAGTTATTGGGCAGTGGGGGTGCTCGTTAATGCCCTCTTCTGCTTCGGAGAACCAAGTCTTCTTTCCTTCGCAGCCTGGAGCAATCCCATAAACAAGGGCGCTGGTTTCATAAACTTAGACTTAAATTCAGGATGCGCCTGAGTTCCAACAAAATAGGGATGCATGGCCTTGGGAAGCTCTACAAACTCCACCAAATCTTTTTCATCATTTCTTCCTGCAATCACCAGTCCATTTTTTTCAAGCAAAGACAAGAATTCACGGTTGCATTCCCAGCGGTGGCGGTGCCTTTCTGTAATCACTTCTTTTCCATACCATCCTTGGATCTGCGTCCCTTTTTTCAAGCGTGCAGGATAACTTCCTAATCGCATGGATGCACCGAAGTTCTTATCTGCCAAGTTCTTTTTCTGCTCAGGAAGAATGTCAATAACAGGATAAGGGGTGTCTCTATCGATTTCCGTTGTATGTGCACGTTCAAGTTTGCAGACATGCCGTGCAAATTCAATGACTGCTAACTGCATGCCGTAACAGAGTCCAAGATAAGGGATCTTATTTTCTCGTGCATATTTTGCAGTGAGAATTTTTCCTTCAACTCCTCGTTCTCCAAATCCCCCTGGCACAATAATCCCATCTACTTTGGAAAGCTCTTTCAGTTTTTCAGGATCTTTTTCATATACTTTGGAATCCACCCATACAATCTTTGGTTTTACCTGCTGATGCCAGCCTGCATGTTTGATGGACTCAATGACGCTAATATACGAATCTTCGAGCGAGAAACTTCCGGTGTCAAAATATTTTCCAACAATGGCAATCACGACTTCGTCGCGCGTATCATTTTTAATGGTTTCTACAAGCTTTTTCCATGCAAGGATATCCTTGGTCTCTTCTTTGTATTCCATCTTCAGCTTTTCGCACAGCATCTTGTCAAGACCTTGTTCTTTTAGGATAAGGGGAACCTCATAAATCAGCTCAACATCCGGTGCAGAAAGAACCCGTTCTTTTCTGACGTTGCAGTTCATGGCAATCTTTGCCTTGCGCTCTTCGTCTAAAGGCCTCATCGATCTACCAATAATAAAATCAGGGCGAACTCCGACACTCAGCAAGTCAAAGACTGATCGCTGTAAGGGTTTGCTCTTTTGCTCTCCCACTTTTGAAGGAATCGGAAGATACCCCACATGGATATGGACCATTTCCTCGCCGTCATAGCGCATTCTTCGCATGGCATCAAGGAAGGGAAAGAGTTGATATTCTCCTGCAGTCCCGCCAATCTCTATCAAAACAATTTCTGCATTGTTGTTGGATGCAACTTGCTTGATTCTTCTGATCACTTCCATGGGGATGTGGGGTATGAACTCAACGCATTTTCCTTCGTAATAACCTTCACGCTCGTCTTTGATCACCTTGAGATAGATTTGTCCGGTTGTGATGCTGTTGTCTCTCAATGTGGTGGTGTTGGTGAAGCGTTCATAATTTCCAAGATCCTGGTCAGTTTCAAAACCATCTTCTGTGACATACACTTCTCCATGCTCAGTCGGCCTCATGGTTCCTGCATCAAGGTTCAAGTACGGATCAATTTTCATGGCAGTGATTTTGCAGCCTTGTGCTTCCATGAGTTTAGCAATAGAAGACGTAATAATCCCTTTCCCTACACTAGAAATAACTCCCCCTGTAACAAAGATGTATTTAGCCATAGCACTTCACCTCAAGACGTGAGCACACTCTAGAAAAACTATCAATACTCTTTTTATGATTCGTATGAATTTTTATTTGGTGCATTAGCTATGAAAGATGCGGACATATTTAAAGGTTACGCTCGTGATGCTGATGCTGCTATCGGAGGCGTTGCTGTTTTTCCTGGTCGTGGAAAACCTGCATGACTCACAATATCGTCGAGCTTATCAGGGACATACAGTCCATGCGATTCAATACATCCCCAGTCCCGATACATGTAATCTGCAATGCGATGAATCGCTCCCCCTGTAAAGTTTAAGTGGCGGGGTGAGTCATTATACACATTTATCCCTGGAGGGATATTTGCTCTTCTCAAAAGAATTCCGTACAACTCATTTCGCAGTGCTTCGCTCAATTGGATTCTCAGACTTACGTGTTCATGGATGCTCCGTTTTCCCGGAGTACGTGCATACACTGCACATTTTCCTCCTCCATCGTACAATCCGCGGACGAAATGATCAAGATAGGTTGTCGGAAGGTCCTCCGGTATCTCATGCTCCATACGATTTTGACCTAACCCATACTCTGTACTTAACCTGACTGCCAACGATTCACTGACTATTTGAAGTTTCCATTCTCGATGTCTTCCATCATCCCGGTAACTGAGGGTGTGGTCACTTTTCAAACAGCGTTTGATTGTTTCTATGAGTTCGCGACGCGGGGAAGCCCACACATTACAATGACTCCCTCTTCGATTGGGAAGGTGCAGGGCATAGCTTACGCACGAAGCTCCAAGAAAATACCACAACTCTTTCAACTGCTCAGGCGTCTTTCTTTCTCGGTCAAAGAAGTGTTCGTCAAATGGCAAATGTCTTTGTCCTGTTCGTCCCATAATAAAGAAGAAAAATGCCACACCCTATAAACCTTACGGTGCTCCAGTAAGAACCTTCCACAGTCCTGTAAAGAACTTAAACCCGTCAAAAGGAGGTATCGGAAGCATGTTAAAGATAAACAAAAATAGGTTGATCTTTGCAGTAAACACCAGTACATTCCTTACGCGGTCAGAAAGCTTTTTGCGTTGATGCACAGCATAACGCAGATACATCTTACAACCCACCCAAAGAAGAAGATTCACAAACGGTCCTGCACCTGAGATCAGCATGGACTTCCAGGCTTCTAATTGAAACGCTTGATAACTCACATAGCCAGGAATAAAGAAGATGAATCCGAAATTCAGTGCTTTCAAAATCACTCCCAGCGCTAAAAACGTGTAGTGGGCATGGAATATAGCATTTAATCCAAACCCCAGCGCAACAAACTTATGCCCTAATTCGTGAAATAAGACTGCCGGTGCAGTAATAAGTGCAGCATACCAGAAGTCTTGTGTGAGCAATCCTCGCGCTTTGTTTTTGTAATAATCAACAACATCAACAGTTTCTGCAGTAACGGGAATATGAAACGTATCTTTAAAGATATAGCCGAGAGCAAGCGTCATAATGACTAAATCAATGAGTTCTTGAAACGTAACAATGGCCATGAACCTCCTCAAATCTTTTTGGTTTATATTGTTTTGTGTTGTATTTTCACAAACCTTTTATATCTCTTCTTTTCTACAAATTCACATGGCAACCGAAACAGCCAAGAAAGTGCAAAACGGCGACAGCATCAAAATACATTACAAAGGCACCTTTCCTGATGGTGTGGTCTTTGATTCTTCTGAAGGCCGGGAGCCGATCGCATTTACGGTTGGCGAAGGCAAAGTCATCAAAGGCTTTGATGCTGCTGTTCTCGGTATGAAACAAGGTGAAAAGAAGTCAGTCACGATTCAGCCGGCAGATGCATACGGCGACAAGAATCCAAAACTCGTGCTTCCGGTTCCCAAGGATCGTTTGCCCAAAGACATGGATCCTCAACCCGGTCTGCTGTTAACCCTGCAAAGTCCTGACGGCCGTGTGATCCGTGCTAAGATTGACAGAATTGAAAACGACAAGATTATGCTTGATGTCAATCATCCTCTTGCTGGAAAAACACTCCATTTCGATCTTGAACTGATTGAGGTCAAGAAAGCAGACAAACAGTAAGTGCCTTGTTTCTCACATTTTCACTCATCAATATCAAGAATTCCTAACTGCTTTAATTCTTCTTTTTCTTCTGACGTCATAGCAAGAATTTCATCCTCGGTAAAATGAAGCTGATCTTCAAACAACCCTTGCGGTGCTTCTTCAAGCCGTATTCCTTCAAGGCTTACTGCACCGGTAACATCTGATTGTTCTATACTTTTGATGCTGACAAAGGTTCCCAGAACTGCCAAGGCCATTGCACCAATCAAGAGCATAGCCAGCCGTTTTTTGATATGCAACATCTGTTTATTCTCCAGGTTGAATATCTTCCTTGTTATCCTCTTTGTCTTCCTCATCTTCTTTGTAGATGATTTCTTCATTCACTGCTTCTTCAGTTTCCACAGGTGGTACAGGCTGTTCATCAACTTCGTTCTGCACTTCTTGCACCTCTTCAACTGCCAATCCCGTCACTGCGGTGTTTTGATCAAGTTTCTGCTTGGTTTTATCCAGCACTGTCCAGGTTCCTACAACTGAAACAAGGATCGTCAAAACCAGCAAAACTGCAATCGTTGAATTAGAAACATCTTCTTTTATCGCCATCGTATCACATCCGTTTTTTGCTACTTTTCCTGCTCCCTTTCTCTTTTCATACTGATACCTCCTTTTAATACTCCTCGAATTTTTAAATTTTCTCATGGCCCAAGACCCAAACCTCCTAAAACATTTTAAACTGACTGTCTTTCCCCTGTATTATGAGCTGGGCGCACACCTACAAGCCAAAATCTCTCAACGATTTTATGGGTCAGACTGAAATAGCGATCGCTACACTCAAAACAGCAGTCCAATCATTCAAAAAAGGAAGCAAAGCCCTGCTTTTGCATGGTCCTTCTGGTTCTGGAAAAACCTCAAGCGTCCATGCCCTTGCAAAAGACCTTAACTATGAAATCCTAGAGATCAATGCGTCTGACACCCGCAATAAAGAAGCAATCCACACCATTCTTGGTGCTGCAACCCAACAGCAATCTTTATTTTACCGCGGAAAACTCATTCTTCTGGATGAAATCGATGGTTTGTCAGGAACAGATGACCGGGGTTGTCTGTCTGAGTTGAGTGCATTGTTACAGGAATCTTCATTTCCAGTCATCTGCACCATGGTTGATCCTGAAGATGAGAAACTCAAGCCCATAAAAAAGCAATGCCAGCTCATTGAGTTTCCTGCACTTGATCCAAAGATTATTGCTCACCTACTGAAGGCCATTTGTGACAAAGAACATATCCCCTATGATGAAAACGCCTTAGCTTCGTTATCGCGTAGTGCAGGAGGAGATATGCGTGCAGCAATAACTGATCTTCAAGTTGCCACTTCGGTACTTCTCGATGGCAAAAAACTCAGCAAAGCAGACCTTTCAGTTCTTGGGGGAAGAGAAACCAAAACCCAAATCGAAGAAGCCTTGATGCGCGTTTTCAAGACCCTTGATCCCGCAATTGCCTTAGAAGCCTTTGACCAGCTTGCGCTGGATTATAATGAAGCCCTGCTTTGGCTTGATGAGAATCTTCCGCGCGAATACGAAAAGCCTGCAGACCGTGCACGAGCATACGACTTTCTTTCCCGCGCCGACATCATGAATAGAAGAATCCGACGCTGGCAGCATTGGAGATTTTTGGTGTATATCCAAGCGTATCTCTCAGCCGGTGTTGCTGTTGCAAAAGATGAAAAGTATAAACCCACGTTAAGTTATCGACAAACGCACCGCTTGCTGAGGATTTGGCAGGCGAACATGAAGTTTTCTCATCGGAAGAGCATTGCTCAAAAATTGAGTTCTGTCCTGCATCTCTCTTCTGCACGAGCAGTGAGAGAGGTGATTCCTTATCTTCAGCTCCTCTGCAAGCATGATGCCTGTTTTGCAGAGAAGCTTGGCCAAGAACTCAAGCTGGAGATTGATGAGGTGGGATGGTTGCAGGCTTCGATGTAGATGGTACTCGCCTTACACAATCCCTAATTTCTTCTCAATGCGTGAGAACCGAAATTCCATCTGTTTTTCTAATGCACTAAAACGCTGATCCATCTGTCTTTCGAACATATTTACACGATTTCCAATGTGGTCAAACTTAAGGTCCATTTTTTCTTCCAGGTGATCTATTCGTATATCTCCATATTTTTTGAATACACCCCCATATCCCGTTAATAATACAATAAGTGAACTCACTAAAATTTGTTCACTCGTCGGGCTATGTCCTGTGAGTTTTAAAAGTAATGATACGATTACAAACAGAGATAAAATCATAACAAAAAGGTTGATCAGCGCGGAAACAATCTGTTGGGTGGTAAGCTTTTCATTCATACAAACCATCCTCTAAAAGCATAAACAAATAACAGAATCATAATGAGTATCATCAAAACGGGGATAATCTCGTATATCTTATTATGATTCAAAAGTTCCACTGTTTTTCTGATGATTTCCATACTCCTTTGTTAGAATCTTGGAATTAATAAACCTTTGCACAAAAAAATCGGAATGTTTCCGGTGCAACCGGAAGATTTCCGGTTTGCTCAGGAGTTTTTCCGAAAACAAGGGCTTGATTTCGTAAGATTTACGAACGGGCCGAAAGAATTCCGAGAGATCTTTATGGGTTGTATAACCCTATTCTAAGCCCCACCCAAATACAACTTTGCAACTCTCTTGTCTTTGAGTAATCTCTTGGCATCTCCCTCTAATCGGTTGTGCCCAAGCTCCAAAACATATGCATAATCAGACAAGGCAAGACTCAGCCGTGCGTTTTGTTCGACGACAAGAACCGCAATGCCATCTTTTCTGTTAATCTCAACAATCTTTTCAAAAATAACCTGCTTCATCTGCGGGCTTAACCCAAGCGAAGGCTCATCGAGCAGCAGGAGTTTAGGTTTGATCATCAAGGCCCTGCCAATGGCAACCATCTGCTGTTCTCCTCCTGAAAGCAATCCTGCTTTTTGATGCTGTCTTTCCTTTAGTTTCGGGAATTTGTCAAAGATTTTTCGGATGTCCTGTTCGATGCTCGCTGATTCTGATCCTGCTCGAATATAGGCTCCCAGTTCAAGATTCTCGCGTACAGTCAAGCTCGGAAAGACGCTTCTTCCCTGCGGTACAATCGAAATACCGTGGCGCACGACCTTTTCCGGCGCCATTTTCCTGATACTTTTTCCTTCAAAAAGAATCTCTCCCTGGTTCTTTGCAATGAGGCCGAATACATTTTTCAAAATCGTTGATTTTCCGGCGCCATTAGGTCCAATAATACAGACCATTTCTCGCGGATGCACCTGCAAGTGGACATCGTGGAGAATTTGAACTTGTCCGTACCACGAATTGAGTCCTTTGATTTGAAGAAGGGGATTCTCTGTTCTTCCTGTTCTCATTTTGTGTTCCTGCTTTGTTGTTTTCATTTTGCTTTTAGGTTAGGTCACAATTTTTACATCAATATTTCCAAGATACGCATCCAGCACCTTCTTGTTTTTTCTGACCTGGTGCGGTGCACCGACTGCAATTTCCTGGCCATAGTCCAGCACCACGACGGTATCACAGAGATTCATAATAAATTCCATGTTGTGTTCAATAATAAGGATGGTTTTTCCTTGGCTCCTGAGTTTCTTGAGCAGATCGCCGATTTTTTTCAGCATGGTTAAGTTCACTCCTGCAGCGGGTTCGTCAAGCAAGAGGATTTCAGGATCTGCAATCAAGGCGCGGGCAATTTCGAGGAGTTTTTGCTGTCCATAGCTGAGATTTTTCGCTTTTTCATGCTTTTTGGTTTCAAGTCCGACATACTCCAGCATTTCCATGCATCGTTCTTCGTTGTGTTTCTCTTCAGTGCTGAGCGGTGGGATTCTGAAGACTGCATCGAACAAACCCTCGCGCTCATTTTTGATGGCAAGCATCATATTATCAATCACCGTCATGTGCGGAAATAAGCGGATCATCTGAAAGGTTCTGCTGATGCCCATTCTTGCAATGCGGTCAGGACTCATGCCAACCAAGGAAACGCCGTCGAGCTTTATTTTTCCTGAATCCGACGACAGAAAACCAGTGACCAGATTAAAAACCGTTGTTTTTCCTGCACCATTCGGTCCGATAAGGCCTACAATTTTTCCATGGGGTACGATGAAGCTGCAGCTATTGACTGCTTTGATTCCACCAAAGCTCTTGTTGAGGTGTTCAATTTCAAGGAGGGGTTTCATATGCAAGGTGTCTCCATCAATTGATGCATTTATATCAGTTGTTCAGGCTTATTCGTTCGTAATCCTATTTTCCAAGCAAGATGCTTGAAAAAATAAAGGATCTTGTTTTTTCTGTTGGGATTTTCCCCCAGGATTCCTGTTGGTCTAAATAACATCAGCAAAATGAGGGCTACGCTGTAGATAATCTGCCGTGACGCAGCAACCACATTGGTTGGAAGCTGTACAAAACGAATCGGTTCTGGCAGTAAGGTAAGAATAATTGCTCCGATGATCGAACCGGTTAAGCTTCCCATACCTCCCAGGACAACCATGGAAACCATGAGCACCGTTTCTGTAAAAGTAAAAGTGGTCGGGTCAATAAACGTGATATAATGTGCGTACAGCGATCCTGCAAGCCCTGCAAATCCTGCTCCGATGGCCAGTGCAAGAAGTTTGTATTTTATAATATCTTTTCCCAACGACAGAGATGCAATTTCATCTTCTCGGATCGAACGGAGGACTCTTCCAAAGGGCGAATGGATGATTCTATGAATGAGCCAGACTGAAATGATCATGATCACGACTGATAACAGCAGAAATTCATTGACACTTGCAAATCGGTATCCTAAGAGTTCGGGTTTAGGAATTCCTGGAATACCTAAAGGACCCCGGGTAACACTGGTCCAGTTTTTCATCACTGCACGAATAATTTCTCCAAATCCGAGGGTTGCAATCGCAAGATAATCTCCTCGCAGTCTGAGGCAGGGAATTCCGATGAGGACTCCTGCAAGCGCTGCGCCAATGATGCCAAAAATCACGGATGCAATCCAGGACAACCCAATCACTTTTGCAAGCAGTGCTGAAATATATGCGCCAATACCAAAGAATGCAGCATGGCCTAAATTTAACATACCTGTAAATCCAATAATAATATTGAGGCTCGCGCTGAGAATAATATAGATGCTCGCCAACACCAGTAAATGTTCAAGGTATGCCATGCGTGTAACCTGTTTGTCTCTTGTTTTAGCCGAATAAGCTTTCTGTTTTTCCCATTTCTTCTTCCTTCTTGGTTCCTAAAATTCCTGATGGTCTGAAAATGAGCATGATGACTAAGACTAAAAATGCAATCGCATCTTTGTATCCTGAGGGGATAAACCAGATGCCAATATTTTCTATAAGCCCAACAGCAAAACCGCCCAGCACTGCTCCTTGGATATTTCCAATGCCTCCGACCACTGCTGCAGTAAAGGCTTTGATTCCTAACGTTATTCCCATCGTTGGTTCAATATTTTGTTCAATACCCACGAGCACTCCTGCGAGCGCTGCTAAGGCTGAACCGATTGCAAACGTAATCCCAATCACTTTGTCCACTTCGATGCCAATCGTTGCTGCTAACGGCAAGTTGTCAGTTGCTGCGCGCATTGCTTTTCCCAGTTTTGCGTATTTGAGGAAGAGATGGAGTATGATCAAAACACCAACGGTTGTTGCAATGATAAGAAGTTGGTTATTCGTAATCACTGCCCCAAAAATTTCATTGCCTTTGCTGACTGATCCTTGTCTGAGGGTTCGAATTTCACTGCCCCAGATAATAAGCGCCATGCTTTGGAGAAAGATGGAAAGAGCAATAGCGGTGATGAGGGGGGCAAGTCTTCCTGAGTAACGCAAGGGTTTGTACGCAACGCGTTCAATAATAACTCCTAAGAGTGCTGATAACGCCATGGCAACTAAGAGTGCAAGCCAGATCGGCATGCCAAGATAATTGACACAGGTGTACGCAAAATACGCACCCATCATCAAGACTTCCCCATGTGCAAAATTAATGAATTTGAGAATGCCGTACACCATCGTATAGCCGAGAGCTACTAAGGCATAGATGGCTCCTGCGATGATTCCATTTGCGATGAGCTGTGCAGTGACGGACATGGGAAGCTTCTTTTTGTTATGGTTTAAATAGTTTGTTAGGTATTAATTCGGTCTTCTTGATGCTGATGTTGGTGATTGTCTCTCCAACCTGCGTGCACCTATTTCTGCATCCATTTCCGCCAGCCGTCTGTCATAAAACACATGTGCGGTTGCAAGATGAATCCATTGCAAGGCTTCGTAGGGGGTCATTTCATGTACTCCCATCCTATTCTCTCTTGCTTCATTTACATATTCCCTTATTCCGTGTTGGGTTTTTGGATTGATTCCTTCCTGCACCAGCATTCTCATCTGTGGTTGAAAATCTTTCCTTGCATACGTTATCATGATTCCAAAATGCTCTTCGTCAGGAACGTGGGCAATTTTTACCATAAATCTTGATTTTCCTTGCACACGTTTTTCTATCTCAAAAGTATACGCATTTCCTTGGCTTCTCCATGCAAAATCTACAGTATGTCCTTCTGCACTCATTTGCACAGGCACGAGTGTTGGCATCCCTTCCATCATTCCAGGAATAGGTGGCGGCGCCATAATTTGAATCCCTTCAGGTATAGTGTAGGCTACTCCATCCAGTGCTGAAAAATAATCTTGTGCTGCTTCGATGCTTGCAACCATCGGAAATGTATTTGCAGCATAAAAAACAAACCACTGCATAGCATTATCTGCTGTCTGGATCACATCATCAAGCGTGACGTCTTCGGGTTTGACGTTCAGGTTGGGTACTTTACTCACTCGGGGTATCATGATTGTGGGGGATGTGTATGTTTATTTAAGCCTTTGTCTCATCTTTGTGCTTTCCACTGGTATCCGTCAGATTTGCCATCGAATCTAAAACGTCGTTGATAACAGGATGATCGAATGGCCTATCCACACGAACATGGTCAAGATAAGAGAAACGAGGATCTAAGGCTCTCCGCATGGGGATCGCATCGAGTTTTCGTACATTAAAGAACAGGATGTTTGCTACTTGTTTTATGATCATTTCATGCTCGGGGTTTCTTAAGCACACATAGGGTTCTTGTCCCTCTCCATTGATTTCCCATTCACCACCATACTTATTTTCTTGATATGGAAAAAACCAGTGTACTACTCCTGCGGGTTGGGCATTCGCAAAAAGCTGGTCTACTTTTTCTCGAATCGTTAATCTTGGTGTGTGTGATGGTTCGTTCATGTTCTCACCCAATCTACAAATCTCTGATACAAACTTCGTGGCTGTTCTTGTGCAGGTTGTTCAAACCCTTCAGCGACATACACATTAAACATTTCGCGCCAGAGCATCATCGGATTGCTTGAACCAAATTGAAAGTTGAGTGTTCTTCTTCCTTCTGTTGTTTGCGTTGCGTACGCTAACGCAATACGATCAAGATTTGTCGGCACACCTATTCCCTGTTTTACTTGAGCCATGGGTCCAGCTATACGTACGATCTGTTCAATCACTACTTTTGCTTGTTGTCCATCTTTTACGTTTGCTTCGTAGATCTCATTTCCTTTCCAAGATAGAAGATCATCACAGCCATACCACACCATCACATAACTTGGTTCGAAAGAAGCAAGCAATGCAAGATAATCAGACACAGGAACAAAGGTTCTGCTATCCTGCACTCTTTTTTCCAATGCTTCAGCGTCGCTTCTGGACTCTTCAAAGAGTCGTTCGCGATCAGCATCTGATCTGTTGGCAGGATTATATACACGTACCTGTACATCAATACCTTCTTCAAATCTTAATGTTCCTCCTGTTGTCATCTTTCTATCTCCAATTATGCCCAACCCTTCTGGCAATCGCATCAAGGGCTTGAGTGAGGATGTGGGGGTTTTCGGTGGGGTTGAAGTTGGTAATCTGAGGTTGTTCTCCTTCTTTCTTTTCAGGTTGATATTCGTGTCCATCGAATACTTTGTCAACACGGCTATGACTCACTATAAGACTATAACCGGTTGTTTTGTACAGACCACCATGACCATCTTTATAGCTAATAGGTGCGGTCAGTATGAACAATCTTCCACGATGCGGTCTTTCTATGCGTTCAATCGTCCACACCCCTTCAAGGGGAACAGCAAGATCAGGTTCAACCTTTGCAGGATTAATGCCAAGGCTTGCGTAATGGAATTTCCCTTCCAGTTTATCTCCACACGTCAACAGTCTTCCAAGCTGTTTTGCTTTTTCTTCAGGAGAAGGATCACGATAGGTTACCAGTTGGTCGTAGATCCAGTCGAGGGTTGCTTCAGTGATCTGTCCGCGTCGGGGTTTATCAGAAGCTTCTGTTTTTGTGAGAATATTCCATCTCCATTGGTCCGTTTGTCCAAGAAGATCTGCCGCAACCGACGGCGCGTAGCCGATATGCACCTCAAAAAGCCCACGTACATCTCTTCCTGTCGGTCTTTTGATATAACTTATTGTCACATAATCAGGATGCTGATCGGCTCCTGGTACAATTTCTTGATTGAGTCCTAAGCGAAGATCATAACGTTCAATACCACTATTTCCTTTTCCAATATGAACCTGTCCTTCTAAACCAGATCTACTACCTAAAACAAATCCTCCTTCTCCATGTTGTACCTCAAACCTTCCCACATGCTTTCGATAGAGATCTTCCTCTAATGCATTCACAACCCATTCATGGATATCCGTTACTCGTGTTTCTAAGCTCATACTGCTCTCTCCACCAACTCACCCTTTTCTAAACCTCTCTAGAAAAAATAAAAGGAAAAAATAATAAAAAATAGTTTACTCATCCATCATCTCGAACTTGCCATTTTTGACAACGCGGAGTTTGTACTTTGCTCCCACCACATCGCCATTCTCATCGAATTTGATGGTGCCGGTGATTCCGTTGTAGGTTGTTTTTTCAAGTTCTCGGCGTACTTTGTCGTTGTCATCAGCTCCTACTTTCTTCATGACATGCACTAAAATCTTGAGAGCATCGTACCCATGATCGCTTCCAAGCTTAAAGTCGTAGCCTGTTCGTTGCTTAAATTTCTGTTTTACTTCAGCAGAAGGATTCGTGTCTACACCTGATGCCATAAAGCCTTCCGATGCGTCGCCGGCAATTTTGACAACCGTTTCATCAATTGCTCCATCACCCCCAAGGACTTTGACATTCCAGCCTAGCTCTTTTCTCTGTTTGAGAACCGCAGCTGCATTGCCTGCAAAGGTAGGCATGTAAATGAAATCAGCTCCTGCGCTCTTCAG
>Ga0209211_10002621_pt1 | contig 30654 bp, 29 predicted proteins | sample RifGroA2_FD_183992 | JGI IMG/M metagenome (GOLD analysis project Ga0209211, IMG submission 183992) | Groundwater microbial communities from Rifle, Colorado, USA - Groundwater A2 (SPAdes) (version 2) | ecosystem: Environmental > Aquatic > Deep subsurface > Groundwater | place: Rifle, Colorado...
CAGTCGCAACCAAAGCACGGATTTTTCCAGAACGGAAGCCGTCGAGCGCGACGCGGCGCTGGGCTTGTGATCGGTTAGAATGAATTTCCGCTACAGCATGACCCATTAATTCTACTTTTCTAGTTAAGTCTTTAACGCCATATTTTGTCCGACAGAAAACTAAAACTGAGCCGGTGTATTCACGTAAAAGAATTTCAAGTTGCGCTAATTTGCCGGCGCGTTGTACAATAAATATTTCTTGATCTATACCAGCGGCAGTTGTTCCGGGTGGCGCGACTTCCACACGCACCGGTTCAGTCATATACATTCTTAATAGTTGGACAATTGCCGGTGGCATGGTAGCAGAGAAAAGCATAGTCTGTCTTTCTTGCGGCACATTTTTTAAAACAGCATCGATTTGAGGAAGAAAACCCATGTCCAACATCAAATCAGCTTCATCTAAAACTAAAATTTTAACATCAGTTAATTTGATGGTGTGGCGGTTTAAGTGATCGTTTAGCCGACCGGGGGTGGCAATAATGATGTTTGGCAGTTGGCGCAACTCTTTCATTTGACGGCCAATGTTTTCACCGCCAATCAAAACTACAGTTCGAATGCCCATGCCAGTGCTGAATTTTTTAAAATTTTCATTTACTTGTAGAGCGAGTTCGCGGGTTGGTACAAGTACTAAGCCACGGCCTTTGTATAGAGCTAATCTCTGGATCATTGGTATGCTGTAGGCAAGAGTTTTGCCAGTACCGGTTTGAGCAATACCGACCAAGTCTTTGCCTTGAATGGCAGTTGGAATTGATTTGCGTTGGATTGGTGTTGGCTCGGTCAAGCCGGCATTTTTAATGGATGCTAAAATTTTCTCGGCAATGCCGAGATTTTCAAAACCTGAATTAGTTTGAGTGTTTTCTGACATATATAAAGGGTTTGTCGCCAACATTATATGTGGCAATTGACCCGTAAAAAAAATAAGCGACCCGATAATTAGAACTGGTCAAAAGTTTTGTTAACTTTTGCTTACCAGCCTTTAGAGCCACTCATATAATGACTAAATTACAATCTGGTTTAATAATCTTCATATATTAACACTAAATGGCATTTGTGTCAAGTTTTAGAGGAAAAAGTGGGTTTTATAAGCTTGACTGGTTTGTAGATCACCTTGGTAGAGCCGTGTAGGGCGGGGTCTTGTACCCCGCCAGCGAGTAGGTAGTGGGTAGTAGTAGAAATTCTAAATCACAAACACCAAATACCAAACAATTTCAAAATAACAAATCACAAATCCAAAACAAGATTGTCGTCCCGAACTATGGTAACTAATATTCCTACGGGAGTGAGGGATCTTTGCGAAAATATTATTAGAATCGAGCTACTTGACATCTTCAAGCGATTATGCTACACTGAGCCGAAAACCTTGGTACAGTGCGTTTGTCCCTTAAAAAAGGAGGTTTGGCAATGGAAAAAATTGATCCGTTTCTTCCGTCTATCTCTATTATTTCTTTTATTACTGCTTTCATGCTTATTTATTTGAAGCTAATCTTCAAACACTTTGGTGATAATTTCAAGAGTGTAGAATGGCAAAAGAATAATAAATGGAAAGTTGCCTGGTTGTTTGCAAGTCCAGGGCAATATCTGGCTGCACCAGTGGCAGAAGAATTGATTTTCCGCGCGCCGATCATTGTTGCTTTCAGCACTATCTCTTCGTCTGCTTGGTATGGAATTTGGGTATCAGCCGTACTTTTTGCAGTAATTCATTGGTTTGGTCCTAAAATTTCAGCAGAGGAACTAATTTTAGAACAAGAGAAACATAAAAATATAACGGATGATGTTGTCACAGAAGCAAAACGGATCAGTCAAAAAGCAAGTGGAAGGGTTTTATTGGTTAGGTTTGCTCATACCATTTGCGTTCTTCCTCTGGGTATTTTGGCTGGGTACTATGGCATTAAATATCAATCCATTTGGGTAAGCTGTGGTATTCATGCGACTTGGAATATTTTTATGCCGGTCTTGGTTATGATATTTCTCGCTTTAATTGCGATTGTTATTTTTTGCACTGTGTTCTTGTGGAATAAAACGTTTGGCATGTTGAGAAAGTTGTGGAGGCACAGACAGAGACAGAAGTGGGAAGCGTGGTCGGCTCATTAAACACTTAAGCGATTACAAATCGCTTTGCAAAGCTCCTCGTTAACACGTGGAGCTTTTTTGTTTAATTTATCATTCTGAAAAAAGTGAAAGAAATTGTGCATCTATAATATCGTTTCAAATCATAGGCGCATTCGCACGAATGTGTCCATGATTAAAGAATAATTATTTTACCAAACAAACGGCACCAATCGGTAGCGTACTTTTTCACAATATGCGCTGTAGCCGGGCAGACCTTGTTTTAAGATTTTTTCTTTGTTTAATATTCGGATGGCAATACCGGCGCAGACAGGGATGAAAGGTATAACTGCCCAGAATGATCCGAGTGCTAACGGCGCAAACAAAAACATTAGGATAATTCCAGTGTACATTGGATGTCGCACAATTGCGTATGGTCCGGTTTCAATAACTTTTTGTCCTTCAAATATTTCGATGGTTCGTCCGGCAAAAGAGTTTTCTTTAAAAGAAAGGAACATTAAAAAGTATCCGGCCAAAAATAAAAGGTTGGAAATAATTATGAGCCACACTGGCACAACTGACCAACCAAACCGAAAATCAAATCCGGGAATTAAGAATCCTAAAAAGGAAATAATACTGCCGAGTTTTATAATTGTTTTTTGGGTAAGTTATTTTTCTTTAAACTTCATTCGTCGTCCCAATAATTCCGGTGATTTTTTAAGGAAATAAAAAGTAATAAAGATTGCCGGGAATATAACCACGGCGCAAAATACCCATCCTTGCCAATACTCAAAAGAGCCGGCAGTCAGCATGAGGATTGTCGTGAGGATTATAAAAGTTAGAGGAAATATGAAGAAAATTTTTCTTTTCAATTTTTTTAACGCGGTTTGATCCATAAAATATTTTGGAAATTTTTACAAATTACTCATCTGAAAATCTGCAGATTTTAAGATAGGGGATTTGGTTTTTTCATTCTCATGTTCTTGAGAACTTGAGACAGATGATTTGGTTTTTTATTTGTTTATTTTTCATTCTTGCATTCTCGAGAATGCAAGATAGGGGATTGGGTTGGTACCATTCGCTTATTCGCGCGAATTAGAGATAGGAAATTTGGATTTTTTATTTGCTTTGGCAAAGGCTTTTTTTAATTCTGGCAATGATAATTCTCTTCCTTGTTCGTCAGCTTTTTTCATTGCCTGGCATACTGGGCAGTCGTCAAACATAAAATCATCGCGCTTGCTTTTTTGTTTTTTGCATTTTTTTGCATATGTTTCATTCTCGAATTCTCGAGAATACGAGATAAGTAATTAATTATTTTAGAAATCCTTTATCTCATGTTCTTAAGAACTTGAGATAGGGAATTTTGTTTTTGTTTGTTTATTTTTTTTATTCTGAAAATCTGCAGATTTTAAGATAGGGGATTTTGATTTTCTTATTCTTGTATTCTTGAGAATTTGAGAATAGGGGATTGGGGCAGGATCATTCGTGCGAATTTGTTTGTAGAGGTGGTTGGTTGTTCTTTGTACCATTCGCGCGAATGGTACAAAGGTTAGTTTTGGAATTGGGATTATTTTTTTCTGGCTTTTATTTTCATTTTCTCCGGCAATTTTTCAATAGCATATCTTAGGGCGGTGCGGGGCATGAATTTTTTATTTTTGATTACAAAGTCAAAGACTTCTTTTTGGTGCAGGCCGCTTGCTTTTTTTAATATCCAACCATAACCTTTTTGTACCAAATCTTCGCCGTCTTGTAATAAAATTTTTGCCACGTCAAAAGCGTTTTGGAGATATTTTCCTTTACGCAGAGAATAAATCAAGACTACAGCCGAAGCACGGCGGAGCCATTTATTGGGTGACATTGTCCATTGTTTTGTTTTTGGCAAGAACTCTGGAAATTGATAAAGGAATTCGCCAAACGCATGGGAACAGAGATCATCGCAACTTCCCCACGTATTCACATATTTTTTAAGCCAGCTTTCAAAAATTTTAAAGTCTTCTTTCGTATATTGTTTTTTAATTCTAAAAGCCCAGTCAAAAGCAATGTCTTGGTAACTGCTTCCACCAATCTTTAATAATTTTTCGCATAACAAAAAAATCTGTTTCTTTTCCAGATTTTTTATTTCTTTGAAATATTCGGCTGATAATTTTCGAACTAATGGTGTAGCAATGCCAATATGCTTTTTTCCGTCTTTGTGAAATTTAGAATAATCCTTAATGTTTTTAGGATTTTGGGAGAGTTTTTTTAGTTCTTGGGAGATTTTGTCGATGGTGAACATGGAATTAAATTTCAATGAGGTATTTCTTAATACAATCATATCCAAATAGCAGGGTTTGGTCAATTTTTGGCATGATTTATAGAGAGGTAAAAATCAATTGTTTTGAGATTGAAAAGGATGGCTAAAATTAGAAAGAAATCGCTTATTTTAGCTTTTTAGGCTTGACAAAAGTGATCAATATGGCTATAATGGTAATTGTATACTGAAACAAGAGAGAGAAAAAATTGCACAAAGGGGTGTGAATTTTCTCTCGAATCAAATCGCGTCCTTTTAATTTCGTCAACCTGTTTCAAACAGAAGAGAAGAAAGGTACAATGTTTACGACCGCAATGGTTGGACTTCTGGGTTTTGCCTGGATTATCGTCATTCTGGCGGTGCAGAAGGAGCAGCTCGAGCGTCGTTGCAGGACTCTCGAGAATGGTCGGAGGCAGATTGTTCAAGTCGTTGCTCTTGCCTCGAAGCAGTATGGGAAGACGTTTTGTGTCGAAGGTGAGCGTAGTTGTGAGAGGGCTGACGCGCTTCGTCAGGCTTTGGTGAGTATGTTGTTTTTTCAACTGAGTAGTACTCTGCAGGTTTTCGATCCGGATTGCGACTCGAAGAAGTTGTGGGAAGAAACAATGGCGCGCGCGGACATAGAAGCAGTGCTCTAAAGCAAATTTCAAACAAAAAAGGGGAAACATGTACGCGTTACTGATCACTATCATTGTTGTCTGCGCCGTGCTTATGGCATGGCTCGTGATCCTCGAACGTCGGAATATGGACAGAAATGATCTGGTAGGCAGGGAACAAGCCAAGCCAGAAACAAAGAAACAGGAGCCAGGGATGTGGCGTTTGGCGTTGGTCTATGACCGCGTACGACGCCAACCGTTGCTGCAGTTGAGGGCAACGGTGAGATAGCTATGAGCCCTCGCGGGTGTACAACTCGCGGGGGCTTTTCTTGTCTAAAACCGAGTTTCGAAACTCGGTTTTAGACAAATTTAAGATTTAAGATTAAAGATTGAAGAATGAGGACTTAGGACTTAGGACTGAGGAATTAGGAATTAGCTGGTAGCTTGTAGAAAATAGAAAAGAGATTACGTAGGGCGGGGTCTTGTACCCCGCCAATGCTTTCCCGAACTATTGTAACGAATATTCTCATTTATATGAGCTACTGTCTTTGTTTTTATGTTCTTCTGTTTCTTAGTTTCTTTATTACTCAATGGTGAAGGATCTCTGCGTTGTGTGAGATTATCAATACACAAAATAGCAGTTCGAAATGACATTGGTGGGTAGATTTTGTTATTTGGAATTTTATCAATAGATCATGGCGGGGCACAAGGCCCCGCCCTACTTGCTTTTCTTCTTGTTTTGAATTTGTAATTTGTGATTTTGATATTGTTTGGAATTTGGAAACTATAAGATCCTTCACTCTCGTGGAAATATTTGTCAAAACGGTTCAGGACGACTTCCTGCGGAAGTCGTTTGGAATTTTTATATTCTCGTGGCGGGGCACAAGGCCCCGCCCTACTTGATGTTACCAATAAAAATCAGGACCCTCGCGTAGAGAGCCCTGATTGTTGTTAGCTACTATACAGAGATTGCATCTCTGTAATTTTTTAACGTATCGAACGGATGGATTCGCCCCAGTGGTGGCGATAGATGATTTCGGCAAGTTCCTCTGCCCATGGCACCACAATCAATCGACCGCTTTGAATTAGTGGTTCAAGCTCTGTTCGAGTTTTGACTGGAATAGTGTCAGTAACATAGATGCAATCAATACCGCATTCCGGATTGGCCAAGATAATCGGCGCGTTGCCACAAAGTACGCCATGCACTGTCGCGGCGTAGTACGCCTTGGCACCATGCATGTTTTTTATGATTCTCGCAATACTGTCATTTGTGCCACCGGTTGCGATTTCATCATCAAGGCCGATGACGTACGCGTCTTTAATGCTTGCTAAATCACCGGAAATTCCAATTGTTTTTGAAGCATGGCTTGAAGCGCGGCGTTTTTGTCCGCAGATAAAAGTTGCTTCCAGATTAAACTGTTTCAGAGTTTTTTCTACTGCTGCTTCAAATCTTTTTTGCGAACCTTCGTCTGGGAAAAGAATGCAGATTTTAGCATCACGGTCAGCGGTTTTGATATCAGTAATTACTTTTTGCAAAATCGGACGAACCAAAGATACTTCAGTGATGAAACCTGGCTTGCTGCCGACAGTTACTTCTTGAGCCGCGTGCAAATCAACGGCAATGATGCGATCGAGTTTTCCTGAAGCAGCGGATTCAATCAGGTTGATGATCATGGAGATGAGCGCGAGTTCGTATTCGCCTTCATCTTTGTCTGAACGAGTGAGTGGCAGATAATTTGTGACCGCGGCAATGCGGCCAGCACGCCGGCCGACGAGGTATGCCAAAGCAAGTTGGAGTTGGACCAGCATTTTGTAAGTGCCAGGACCGCTCGTGATTACCACACAGTCGTGATCGACAATGTGATCTTTGGAAAGCCGGACATAAGGTTCGCCACTCGCGCGTTCGCCGAATTCAGGAATGGCAATATCCACTTTAGTCGGGTGGCGTTTTGGTCCAGTTAGCTTTTCAATGAGTTCTTTGATTTGCGCGGCTAAATCAATAAAGCCAGGCAGGGGTACGAGAGTTAAACCGCCATTGCGGTTGTATTCCTTTTCCATCTTGTCTCCCTCCTTTTGTTTTATGGGTTTGTTTTCGTTTTAAAGGACATTCTGCCGTTATGGTAACACTAATAAAGGCGGGGCACAAGCCCCGTTAGAAGCTTGAGCTTCTAACGGAGCAAGACCCCGCCCTACTTGTCTTAGAAAATAGAAAATGATAGTGCTGTTGCTGTTGTAGCTCAGGACTTTAGTCCTGAGACATCCTCAAACCTAAAGGTTTGAGCTACACCCATAAATACTAATCTCTAAACAGCTAATTTCTCTCGTGGCGGGGGATGAACCCCCCGTGCTACTCCTACAATCTACAACCTGCCAATTATCTTTCATTCCGTGGATGTTCTTGGCCAGCCGCTTTTCTCATTTTCAAATATTTAATATGTTCTTCTTTTTCTTTGGATATAGCTTTCAAGTTTGTTTCTTGTTTTTTAAGAATTGCCGATAAATGATGTCCACTCAAAAAGTGTGGCATGATGACATAAGTTGCTCCCTCCTCGTACAGTTTTAAAGATTCATCAATGTTGTGCGAGATAGTTATAATTTTTGCTTTTTGATTAACAGATTTTATTTTTTTAATTAAAAGCAAATTAGTATCTGTTTCCGGAATTGTTGAAATAACCAAGCGTGCATTTTTAAGATGCAAGGATTCCAAAAGTTCGTCATCAGCCGCGTCTCCGTATTGGCAATATACACCTTGATTTTTTAATTGTTCAATTGCTTCCGGATTATAATCAATGACTAAAATTTTTGTTTTGTTTTTGCTCAGAGTCTTTAAAATGTCAAAACCAATTCGATTATATCCAAAAAGAATAGTGTCATATGGTTTGTCATCGCACAATTTTTTTTCGTCCACCTTTTTACCTTTTCTTTCAAAAATGCTCAGAGCTCTGGAAAGATAAGGATAAATTTTTTCAGCGTATAGAATTAAATAGCTTGAACCGGCAATAGTGATCAAACCAATGATAGTAACAAGTGGTAGGATTTCTTCTTTGATGTGACCATAATTAATTCCCATGGCAATTAAAATAAGGGAGAATTCGCTGATTTGCGCCACAGTCAAACCAACTAAGAAACTTGTTCTTTTGGTGTAGCCCAAAAGTCCAAGCAAAATCATTACAATCAATGGGTTGCCAATCAAAATAAAAATTGAAAAAATAATTATTGGTTTGATGAATAAACCGATGTCAGTGAAAACCATTTGTGAGCCGAGCAAGATGAAGAAAAGAATGAGGAAGAAATCGCGCAAGGGTTTCATCTTGGCATGAATTTCAAAACGATAAGGCGACATGGCAATGGTTACTCCGGCAAAAAGCGCGCCGACTTCAAGAGAAAAACCAAAATAGTATGACAGTGAGGCGAGGATGAGGCACCAACCAAAAGCAAAGAGCATTAAAAATTCTTGCGACTTGGCAATGGATTTAGTGAGGTGGGGGATGATGTAAATTCCAAATAAAATGAGGGCAACAATAAGACCCAATCCTTTGATTAAAATTTCATAAGCAATGTCAGTGATGTTGTGGCCGGTGGCAATTGATGAGATTGCAATTAACGCGAGTATGACAATTAAATCTTGTACAATCAATATTCCAGTGGCAATGCGGCCATATAAAGTTTCAGTGTCACCTTTATCAGCTAAAAGTTTGAGAACAATGATGGTACTGCTGAAAGTTAGGGCAACGGCGATGTAGGCGGAAGTTATTATGGAAAAACCAAGTGCGATACAAACACTGAAACCAATGATTGATGTAAAAATAAATTGTCCTAAACCGGCGACAATGGATATTTTTCCCAGATTTTTTATTATTTTTGGGTTGAGGTTTAGGCCGACTGTGAAAAGAAGGAGAGCGATGCCAATGTGACCAAAAGTTTCTAAAGTGTCTTTGGAATTAACCAGATTTAAAAGTAGTGGTCCGGAGAGGATGCCGGCAATAATGTAGCCCATGATAAGCGGCTGTTTTAACAAATGCATTAACCAAGCAATAATCAGAGTTAAGGCAATAATTAAACTGATTTCAATAAAGATTTCCATAGTTTAAAAATTTTATTTAGTTGGATAGATTATTTTTTCAAACCTTCCCTCATCTTTAGAAACAGAATCCCATCCGCCGACCACGGTGGTGGCTTTTATTCTTGCCCATACTTTTACAACCGGTACGATTGGGTCTAAAACTAATTTTACCGGTCGGCCGAGCTCATTTGCTTTTTCTTTCATTTTTTCAAGCATAAGTTTGAATAGTTCAGTTGTTTCTCCTTCAATTTTTTTTCCACCTTCGATGTTTTGTACGTATATTTCAAATAAATCGCTATTTTCAAAAAAAGACAACTCCATTAATTTGCCTGATCCTTCATATAATTCGTAGGTTTCTCTGTACGGCTCTTGTCCTAGAATTTCTTTTTCTGTTCTTTTGAATTGCATAATGTTGAGATAAATAAAAAATAAATATGGGGGTATGCCTTCTTTACTAATTTACTATAAATTTTGCAAAAAATCAAATGATCGATCTAAAAATAAATTTGTTATGTAAAGGTGTGTTTCTGCAATACTGCTTTTGCAGTCATTCAAATCCAGCATCTATAAAGCATGCTTTTGTAAATTTGTAATATAAACACCTCAATGTAGAACTCTGAAGAAGTTAATAAAATTTAGTCTAGTTTGACAAAATTAAGCCAAATTAAGCCAAGCGGTGCTTGACAAAAGTGCAAAAATGTGGTATATTGGTTGGTCAACATGGCTCGGACATGTTGAGCCGCCAAAGAGCTTCTCTCGAGCTCTTATTGTCGCCTCCGAATTAATCGGCGGTAACAATCCATTTATGGTGACGGGAAGTCTCGAAAGGAGATGAAAATGAGAGATCAGAGCTTTGAGGATCCGGAGTACATCGTGCGGCTCGTGAAGCAGTTGGTTGGGGAGAATGTTCTTGCTGGTTTGTGGGTGGGAATGAGGATGGATTTTTCTCAGGTGTTTGCCATTATTGGACCATGCCTGCAGACCAAGGTGAGAAAGATGAATTCTGCTACGCTTGGTCGCATTTGCGAATGTTCTAGGCCGAGCAATTTTTCCGCTCCGCTTTGTAGTTGGTCGGGAGGGTTCATCCGCATGACTGGTCTGGGCGATGTTTGCTCGGATTTCAGTTCGAAGAAGAGCGGTCGTGAGCTGCTCGAGGAGATCGCTGTCGCAACGCTTGTGAGCGTGGCGTACGACTTTATCAGACAGAGGGATTACAAATTTGAGCGACAAGTGGAAATTGCACAGGAGGAAGAATTTGATCGCGGGATGAGTGATTACATCCATCACGGTCCCAAAGATCACGGAGCATAGTTTTCAAATCAAAAGCCCCTGTTATTCTAATGGCACTTCGGTGTCAGAAGAGTAACAAGGGCGCTTTTTTTTTTGGAATATTTTATTTTTTCTTATGCAGTCTTTTGCAAAACACTAGTATAGACTTGGCGCGAGGTGTAAGTTTATGCAATACGCTTGGACCGGAATTTCGCTTCATTAAAAGTCCGGCAATTAACATTTTTCTAATGTGATCAGAAGTGTTTTCATATCCGATTTTTAGCCGATCGGAAATGTCTGCCACGGATAATTCCGGTTTCTTATCTAACAATTCCAAAATTCTCAACCGGTTATGGTTGGCAAAACCTTTTATGATTCTTTCGGTTTTTCGATAATTCATTGTCATATATTTTTTATTATAACACTATTGCAGTGTTTTGCAAAAGACTGCAATAGAGATTGGTGGTTGTTTGTGGATTTGTTTTTTTATATTAAAAATATTGCGAAAAGTGGTGGTTGGATTACTTCCTAATTATCGGTGCTGGTTTGGTGTTGGTGCTTTTTCTTATTGCAGTGTTTTGCAAAAGACTGCAATAGAGATTGTGTGGAGTGTGGTGGAGTAGGTGCCATTGCATAACATTTGAATTTGTAGTATTATGCTTTAATGGAAAATAAATACCTTTATACTATGAACAACAAAATTGAAATAATGTCTCCAGCCGGATCTTTTGCCGCGATGCAGGCGGCAATTGACGCGGGCGCTAACTCCGTCTATTTTGGAGTTGAACAATTAAACATGCGAGCTTGCTCGGCTGATAATTTTAAAATTGCGGATTTGTCAAAGATTGTTGAGTTGTGTAATAAAAATAACGTCAAAACTTATTTAGCTGTAAACATTGTTCTTTACGATCACGACATTGTTATGATGAAGGTGCTTTGCGACGAAGCTAAAAAAACCGGCGTTACCGCCATTATTGCTTCTGACATAGCAGCGCTTCGATATGCCAAATCAATTGGATTGGAAATTCATATTTCCACCCAGCAAAATGTAAGTAATATTGAGGCAGTAAAATTCTTTGCTGATTTTGCCGATGTGGTGGTGTTAGCTCGTGAATTAACTTTGGATCAAATCAGAAACATTATCAATCAAATAAAAAAAGAAAATATTACTGGACCGGGTGGTAAATTGGTTCGAATTGAAATATTTGCTCACGGTGCTCTTTGTGTTTCTATTTCCGGTAAGTGCTACATGAGTTTAGCTACTCAAAATTCATCAGCTAATCGAGGTGCTTGTCGACAAAATTGTCGTAGAACGTATCGAGTGATTGATGAAGAAAATGGCGATGAATTAGTTTTGGAAAATAAATATATAATGTCGCCAAAAGATTTGTGTACAATTGGATTTATTGATCAATTGTTGGGGGCTGGGGTTGGGGTGTTGAAATTAGAAGGACGAGGACGTTCGCCTGATTATGTTTATGTAGTAACCAAATGTTATCGGGAAGCCGCGGATGCAGTAGAAGACGGTACTTACACAAAAGAAAAAATTGATAATTGGATCAAAGAACTTGAAAAGGTTTACAATCGCGGTTTTTGGCATGGTGGATATTATTTGGGTAAAAAATTAGGGGAGTGGAGCGGAAAGTATGGATCCCAGGCAACCGAACAAAAAGAACGCATTGGTATAATAACTAATTATTTTAAAAAAACCAGTATTGCTGAATTAGCTTTGAAATCCGGAAAGATAAAAATTGGTGACGAAATAATTATTACCGGTCATACTACCGGAGTTGTGAGAATGACAATCGAGAATTTCTTTTTAAATGAGGCGCCGGCCGAAACAGCTAAAAAAGATGATCTGATTAGTTTTCCGTTTTCAACACCGGTTCGGAAAAATGACAGTGTCTTCTTAGTTAAAAAAAGAGACGTATGACAAAAATAATTCATATACGAAAGAATTGCATTGGCTGTGGAACTTGTGTTATGCATGCTCCGGATAACTGGGAAATGAATTGCACTGACGGCAAAGCGGATTTAAAAAATTCTAAAAAAGGAAAAAATGGATATTGCATGGTCGAGATTTCAGAAATAGAAATTGAGGCGAATAAAAACGCCGAACGAGATTGTCCGGTTGGGATAATCAAGGTGGTTGATTAAAAAATGCCTTACAGGTATTTTTTAATTTGTTTTAAGTTTTAGTGGTAAGGGAGAAGGAGACAGTGTTTTTTCTTATTGCAGTGTTTTGCAAAAGACTGCAATAAAGATTGTGTGGGGTGGTGTGGCAGGAGGTTAAACCTCCGGAAAAATTGTTACATTTCAAACAACCCCATCACATCTTCCCATGTGAGTTTTTTGAATATATCTTTTGATTCGCCCACAATACTGTTGAAAAGAAGGTTTTTTTTGTTTTGCAATTCAATGATTTTTTCTTCAATGGTTCCTTTAGTGATAAGCCGGTAGACATTGACTGAATTTTTTTGTCCAATGCGATGAGCGCGATCAACCGCCTGATTTTCCACGCTTGGATTCCACCATGGATCAAAAATAATGACATTGTCAGCAGCTGTGAGATTTAAACCCGTACCGCCAGCCTTGAGGCTTATAAGAAAAACTTGAATATTAGGATCTTTGTTAAAGCTATTAACAAGACTTTGCCGATCTTTTGTTTTACCCGAAAGATAATTGTAATTAATTTTTAGTTTTTTCAGTTCATTTGCAAGAATGTCAAGCATTTGCGTAAATTGGCTGAATACTAATACTTTTTTCTTAGCGCCGGCAATTTCATCAATAAGTTCTAAAAACATATTGAGTTTAGCTGATTCGTATTGGCTATAATCTTTATTTTTTAAAAGAAGTCCGGGATGATTGCACACTTGTCTGAGTTTCATGAGTCCGGCCAAGATATGGATATGTGATTTTTCAAATCCTTGTTGCTTTACTGTTTCAAATATTTCTCGTTTTACATTTAAAAGTATTTCTTGGTACAGAATATTTTGTGCGGTTTCTAAGTGGCATAGGCTTTTTTGTTCTATTTTTGGTGGCAATTCTTTAAGCACTTCTGTTTTTGTTCGTCTTAGCATGAAGCATTTAATTTTTTTATGGAGGCTACGGAGCGCTGTGACATCACTTTTTTTCATAATCGGATTATGAAATTTTTTAGTGAAAGATTTATAAGAACCTAAAAAACCAGGCATTAAAAAATCAAATATGGACCAAATTTCAGATACGCTGTTTTCAAGTGGCGTGCCGGTTAGTGCAAGACGATAGTCCGCGTCAATCTTTTTTACAATTTGCGCGTTTTTTGTGGTATGATTTTTGATGAATTGCGCCTCGTCCAAAATACAATAGTTAAAAGTTATATTGTATTTTTTATAAAGTTCATCGTCTTGTCTCATTGTTGCATAACCAGTAATCAGCAAGTCATATTTTTTAGCGTTTTTAATGCTTGCCTCGCGTTCTTTTGGAAAACCATCGATCACAAGTGTTTTAAGATTTGGGGTAAATTTTTCTGCTTCAACCTGCCAGTTGTAGAGCAACGTCTTGGGGCAGACGACGAGCGACGGCTTGCCTTGTATTTTTTCCATTTCGAGCAAAGTGAGCGCTTGTATTGTTTTCCCCAAACCCATGTCGTCCGCTAGGATTCCAGCAAATCTATATTCGCGCAAAAAGTAGAACCAGTTGATGCCTTCTTTTTGATAGTCACGAAGAATAGTTTTAAATCGGACAGGAAGCTTAACTTGTTTGACTGGTTTGCCGCTCTCTGCCCGTTTAATGAATTCATGAAAACTTTTTTCAATTTTAGCATTATAATATTCGGAGTTGGTCACCATGTATTTAAGTTCAGAGGCATGGTAGATTTTTCCTTCAAAACCGCCTTGCTCGCGTGCGTAGAAGCTTTCGAGCATCATAAGAAACCGCTCAAGTTCTTCTGAATTTGTAATTTTTAAAATTTTTCCGTCAGCAGTTTTTAAAAATCCTTTTTTGTTGCTTGCATATTTTTTTAAATTTTCTATACTTATCTTGTCATCTCCGTAATAACATTCAGCATCAAACCATAGCCAGTCATTTTGCGCATTGAGATCTATTTTAAAATCTGCCGTGAATTTTTTTTCAGAAAAATTCAGAGCATCTTTAATGAAATCAACGCGTATATTATTATTTTTTGCGAAGTTTAAAAGTGCATCCCAGTGATTCTCTATAAACTGAAAAATTTTTATTTCTCCATGTTTTGAACATTTAAGCATTTTTGTAAATCCTAAATTTTCTTCTTTTTGTACTTTTTTAAAAAAGCGCAGTTCTTCTTTTGGCTTGAGTGGAGAATACAAAATTTCTTTTTCATTTATTTTCATGGCATATTTTTCCTCATTGTGCCATGGTCGCCATTGTAATCGTTTGTTTTTTCCTCCGTGCCATGAGCAATAGACTGTTTCAGAAATGTCTTGCACTCGACTGCTGTAATCTATTGCCGGTTTTATAATTAATGTTTCTTTTTTTTGATCATAATCCACCACAAAACATGGTTTGGCTTGATTAAAATTTTTGATATAAAAATCAGGTTTAAGTTTTGTGGTAAAATCAAGCTGTTTACCCGCGTCTTTTATAATTGTGTTCAGTCTTGTCAATTCTTTCTCGTTGAGTCTGACAGTAAACATTTCTTCATATTCGTCGCCATGTCTATAATAATAATTTTCTGCCAAGGTAATTCTTGAAAAGATTGATAATAAATCATTGGATATTTTTTGGATGCTTATATTTAAACCGTCTATAATAATGGCTGAATTTTTTCCAAAGAAAAGATTGTATCGTTTTTTATCCGAATATTTTTTATCGAGTTTAAAAATAAATTTATGCTGAGTTTGCTGATTAAATAGATTTTTTTGAGTTTGTAAAATAAGTTCGGCTTTGATTTTTTCAGATGAATCAACAAAGTGCATTTCATTTGCGTGATGCCGGTTATTTTTATATATTTTAATGCCGCAATCTTTCAATAAAGTAAATAATTTTTCTAAATCAGTGTTACTCCGATAAAATGCAGAGTCATCTTTTAGTATTTCAAACAGCTCTTTTTGCGCGTCTGTGAGATCTTCCGTGTATTCTTCTAAAATCCGATGAGCTTCTGATTCGTGAAAGCTATAGTTAGAATTATTGTTTTTTTGAAGCGATATAGATAATAGATAATTTAATTTGATGATAATATGATATTTTTCCGGATTAAAATTCTGCTTAGGCGGCGGTGAGAATTTTTTTGATGGCAGTAGCGATTTTTTTGTATGTTTTTCCTCCATTTCTTTTAGAATGCGAACAGGAAGACGATCCGCGTCTATGCCAATTGAAGCAAGTAGTTTTTTAAGTCCGGTATACTGGTCATGCGTTTCTGGTTGGTAATAATTATGATGATCATCATCAGGCTGATCAAAAATATTGTCTTCAATATTATCTTCAAGTTTTTTTGAAGCGCTACTTCGTGAATTTATTTGCATTGCAAGATTATTAAAAAATTTTTGTGGATCACGGTGGTATGATTGTGAATTTTTGGAAAGTTCGTCATATTGATCGATAAACGCAAGCCCGAGCGCAGCCATGTGTTTGCATTTGTAGTCATACGGGCAGTCGCAATCAAATCGTTCAAAATTTTCTTTTTTTATATCAAAAACAAAGCTCGTTTCATAATTATCCGAGCCTTCTACACGGGCATGAATTTGGATTTTATTTTGATCTTCTTTTACTGCTCTTATTTCTTGCACGCATCCGAGTTCATAATAATTCAATCCGCGATAAAATATTTTAGATTCAAAAAAAATGCGTAATTTATTTTGAAGCATAATATAGGGCGCAAATGTACAAAGGTGTGCTTTGTAGGTAATGTTTTTTAGTTATCCAAACCGGAAGGATTTTTATTTTTTCCTATTGCAGTGTTTTGCAAAAGACTGCAATAGAGATTGGGGGAGTGGGGTGATGGGGGCGGTGTTTTTGGCGAGGGGACACACCATCTTTGTATATACGAAAAAATTCTGACGCAAAGTTGGGATTTTTATTCCGACGCCGGTTTAGTTTTAATGTTAAATGAACGCTTGTTGGCCTCTTGAAGAATTCTAAGTGTTGCAAGCACTGAAAGATTATCACTCGGTAAGATAATAAAGCGATCGTTTAATTGATTCAGCAATGGACTTAAAAATTCATCTGCCCAAGATGGCGACAATGTTAATACTCCGGAAAAATCTATTTCCAGATTTTCATCTTTAGAAAACTTGCGCAAAGTTGGTTGAAATGCTTTAAAAGCCTCGCTGCCTAATTCCCGCGATATTAATGTTTTGCCGAATTTTTCTAATTGTAATTTCATATATTTTTTTGAAATGTATTAAAATTCTATCTTTGCTAAACATCCTCGCACGATACGCTGACCGCGCGTAACATGAAAAATTTTATCAGAGCCTTTCATGCGGACTTCAGCATCGCCACTGGTAAAAAACAAACTGATCGGCTGTTCCGTGACTACTTCACGCACAAGTTTAAGTCCATTACCGCGTTTTTCTGGTGCTCGGCCGGAAATGAATTCAGTAAAGGCAACTTTTACCGCCTCTACGTGATTAGGAAGATTTGGACGAACCTGGCGCAGTGTTTCTAAAATACCCAATCCTCGATCAGCAAGAACAATGACGCGTTTAGTGAGATCATAGCCAAAAAAAATTCCGGCTGTGTCCGGCCACTTTCCTAAATTATGGGCAAAAGAATTATCACCAATTTCTCCGGCAATTAAAACAATCAAAGAGTATAGTTTTTCAAACCCCGGCTTTTGCATGAGCGCGTTCTGCATTTTCGTCAGCCTAGCGTTGAAAATAGAGCTTGTCGGACAATAAAAAGTTCCTGGAAATTCAATATTATTTTGTATCCATTCGGATGCAAATTTGGTTAAAACGCTGGCAAAAATTTCTAAATCTTTTTCACGATAATAACGATGTGTGCCACCATCTTTTTTGATCGCCGTCAATTTACCGTTTTCGTCCCAACGACGAAGCGTATTCAAAGAAACCCCGAGATATTCAGCCGCTTGACCAATTGTTAGTAATTTTTCTTCCATATAATAAATGGTATCATACTATCCAAATCTACACAACTACCCACCAAATCTACCCAAAAATATATTAATCTACTCATTTTGTGTGCTTAAGTACACATCTGAAAAAGGTATAATCGCTAAAATTACCAAAAAACACTGATTTTTATGGTTTTGATAGTAGCTTGCCCTTTAAAAGTATTTTAAAGGAATGAATTATTTTGTTGGTTTGTTACGGGGCAGTTTGTTCGCCTTGGCAAAGGCTTTTTTTAATTCTGGCAATGACAATTCTCTTCCTTGTTCGTCAGCTTTTTTCATTGCCTGGCATACTGGGCAGTCGTCAAACATAAAATTATCGCGCTTGCTTTTTTGTTTTTTGCATTTTTTTCGCATATGTTTCATTCTCGAATTCTCGAGAATGTGAGATAAGTAATTAATTATTTTAGAAATCCTTTATCTCATGTTCTTAAGAACTAGAGATAGGGAATTTTGTTTTTGTTTGTTTATTTTTTCATTCTGAAAATCTGCAGATTTTAAGATAGGGGATTTTGGTTTTTTCATTTTCATATTCTTGAGAATTTGAGAATAGGGGATGGAGTTGTTTTTGAGTTTGTACCATTCGCGCGAAAAGTACAAAGGTTATTTTTGACAGTCCGTCCATTTAATTTTTTCTTATTGCAGTCTTTTGCAAAAGACTGCAATAGAGTTTGGGTGGGGCGGTGGGATGGGGGCGGGGTTTTTGGTGGGGAGGGCGCATCATTTTTATTTATCAAGCAAACTTAGCGTCGGCAAAGCACGCCTTTGTATACGCCTTTGTATATTTGTATATTTTGATTAGATTATAAAAAGGTTTCTGAGACTCTTTACTTGTAAAATACACTAAGGTTTTTCTTTGGTGGCTGATTCTTTAGGATAAGTTTCTACAGGAAGCCGTGCTATATGACACCAAATTGAACCTTCTGTTTTAGCAATTTGATCAATTTTGTCTTTGTAATTAGGTAGTGTATATGGACCATCGTAAAGTCCTTCAATGTCAGCTTCTACAGAATCAGCCTCAATTATTTTGATAGGCAAATGTCCAAAAGTTTCTTGAGCGAGAGCAAGATTTGCTCTATCAACTATTAAATAGTCAATTTCCTCCGGTTTTATATCTCTACCTACAATATCTTCCTTATTAACATTTTCTGTACGTCTTGAAATTTCAACTTTATTTGTTTTTACAACAAAAATCATTGAATTTCTTAACCTATTTTCCACTTCGATTTTAGATAATGAACCCGCTCTGTCTATACTCTCTCCTCCTCTTTCTAGTACAACTCCAAAAAAGCTATTTCTTCCATAAAATAATGCGTCGCTTACATCTTGAGCAGTTAATTCGTACCCTCTAACATTCTCAAATTTCTCACTGGAAAGTTCAGCAAGGTTTTCTGATGAAGAAAAATCTCCTGGCGTAGACGATGTTTCTTTCAATAATCCTTTTTCAAGTGCTGATTTAAGGGTTAAAAGACCATTTTGAGCATAAGAGCCCAGTGTTTCTTTTCTTTTTTCTGCATCGCTTATTTCAAAAGAATTTTTGATCTCTTGTTTTTCTTCATCAGTCGTATTAATTCCTATGCTATCTAGGTAAGCAAAAATCTTTCCATGTAAATCTCTGTCGAAGGAATTTTGTATAAGAAATTTACTTCCTATTTTTAACTTTTGAAAATGACTATCGTTTCTAAAAAATTTATATGCTTGAGGATCTTCTGTTTTTGAGGCGATTCTCAAAAGATTTGTCATTTTTTCTAGAAAGACACTTTTCTCAACCCCCAAACTTTTTTTGATTTCTACCTCATCCATTTCTGAAAATAATTTTTGTGCCGCCATTTTAGGAGTCAAAATTTCTTCCTGTTCTGGCACAACTTCTTTTTCTGGCACTTCCGCATTTTGAGCTCCTGGATTTTGGTCAACTTGAGTAATTTCTGGCGGCAATCCTATTTGCTCTCTTAATTCTGCGATCTTCTTTGTGTCGGCTTCTTTACGAGCAATAATGTCTGCTTCACTAACACTGACATATTCTTGATGTGCTGGAACATTATTAGTTTTCAAACTTGGAATTGGTGGTTTTTGATTTTCTACTGGATTAAATTGTGGTGTGCCTTCAAATTTCATAAATCCATTTTAACATTTTTTGTTTTAAAATTTACTTTTCGTCGGGTTTAGCCCACTCACAGTCGGTCATTCGTGGCTTTATGTTATAACCTGCCGGCAGCAGGTGGGGTGAATTTGATTGGGTGGGGGGGGTGGTAGGGGATAGTTTATTACTATATAAACCTAGTATCGGCAAAGTATGACTTTGTATATATCCTGCACCCATCGATTTATTTCTTAGCGTTATTTTTTTTCACAAGTCTACTTATTCTGAATTTTAAGTAAGAAGTAAGAAGTCGTTGGAGTATGTTTTTGAGCATATTTTTTTTCTTATTGCAGTGTTTTGCAAAAGACTGCAATAGAGTTTTTTGGTATTTATGATGTGGTGTTTTGTATAGAATTTTTTAACTCAGACCTTCGTCAAATATTCTCACTAAGGGTTCTTCCCAACCAAAACAAGTTTCTTTTTTACATAACTTTTCAAAAGCTTTGATGCAATTTTGATCAAGCTTGGCGTAGTCTTGAAGCATTAAAACCGCATCCTCCATAAATCCGCCAACCGTACCGTCGGAATCATCAACTCCTCCGGTGCATAGTTTTTTATCTAAGCGCAAAAGCATATCAATTAATAATTTGGCAGTTTGCTCACTGACTGGCAAGTCCGATAATAGTTTGCTCAGCCGAGCGCAACCCTCATCAAGCGAATTTTGATAAGCGAACCAAATTCGAGATGGTCCATTATAAGATTTTATATATTTCATAGCTGAAGTGACAGCTTTTTTTGTTTCCGCCAATTCTTCTTTGTGCAGTTCTCCTAATTTTTGGCTACAAACAGGGCTGTCAATTTTTTGTTTATCCTCTTCGTTTAATTTTTTACCGTCCATAACTGCGTAAATTGCGACAGCTACCATGTGTTTACATAATGTATTATTTTGACCAAGATAGCATTCACAATTTCCTTCATCATAATATCGTCTTGAAATCCGCACTCGATATGGTTTGGTTCCTAAAACTAAAGCAGTATACCCAATAATTTCATCAGTTTTAAAATTTGTTACTTTTTTGCTTTCGTATAAATCAACCGCTCGTTCGTATGTTCCCTGATCAGTGGCAAATTTTATTTTTTCCAAATTATATAGTGGTTTCATAGCAGATATAAAGACGTGTCTTATGGACAGCGCATTTGTAGTTATTAAACTAGAAGAATTTTTATTTTTTCTTATTGCAGTGTTTTGCAAAAGATTGCAATAGAGATTGGTGAGAGGGGGACATTATTTTTGTTTTTTGTTATGCAAACCTAGCGTTTGCAAAGCACTCTTTTGTATACTTTGTATATAACAAAAATAATAGTGAAAGTTATAATTATTGCGAGAACATAAAAGGTTTTTTAGATTCATAAAAAAATCAAAATAATTTTAAAAATCCAAATTCAATTTGCGTTTAATCCTCTTCATATCAAACGGTGGCGCGTTTTTATTGTGCGAACCGTGATTCTCCATTGTTTTTAATATGGTAATTAATTTTTCGCATAATCTAGCATCTTTCCTCGCCTGTTGCGGGGAGTTGCCTTCCAGTGCTGGTATTGGCATATCAATCCATTTATCATAATAATTTTGCATCATTACATCCAGCAATTTCTTCTCTTCCTGTTTGCTCAATTTTTCCTTGTTGAACGATATAAATTTTGATTCAACTTTAATTTTTCCGTTGCCCGCGCCGCCTGCCTGTGCGCCACTCATCCTTTTTTCCGTTTGTTTCCAATTTTTGGTCCATGCTTTCAAATCAAGCAAAAATATTTCTTGCACTTTCTTCATTCTTTCCAAAGAATTAACTTCCAATTTAACCGTTCTTTTTTTGACGTAAAAAGAAGCGATAATTGATTTTTCTTGATCAAGCCAACTATAAACTTTTTCTTTCTCTTCATTCCATGTTAATCGCAACAGTTTATGATTGTTGAAATAAGAAACAAGGCTGTCATAATCAGTAATTTCTGCTTTCTGTTCAAAAAATATCAAGTTATCGCCATCTTTATTCACTAATTCTTTTTTGTCGCTTACATAATATTCCACCCAATATTGAAAAATCATCGGCGTCAAAAGAATTCTAAAATTGAACAGCTCCATCTCGGGGATGTTGCTAAATAATTTTATATCTTCATCATATTGTTTTTTTAATTCATCAAGATAACCAAAAGCATTGCGCGGAAAGCTGATGACTGCTCCAGTAATGCAACGTTCATCGCCTATGTATGTTTCAACGCGGGCAAAAATTATATCCCATTTATGAAAACTATGAGTGCCGGCGCGTTCTTTCACCCAAAATTTTTCTTTGCTAAAATAATCTTTTAGCCACACTCCTTTATCTTTTACAATCTCCTGAACTTCATAGAGAGTTTTACGGGAATTCAATTTTGCTATGAGGGATTGCCTTTCTTCTTCATCAATCGCGCCAGCCTCCGTTTTTAAAAATCGTTCAAGCAGAGTTTCGTCTAATTCTTCATCAACATAATCCAGCAGGGCATACTCGTTCTGGAATTGTGACATCATGCTTTCTCCAATACCCGGACCCATTTTTTCCAACACATCAACTGTTTCTTTAAAACTATGATAACCGACTAAATGTTCGCCGGCTTGCTCGACCAAGCGAGGATAATTATTACTAATCCAGTCTAGTGCTTTTCTCGTAGCAATCTGGTTTTTGGTCAAATGATCCTCCGTGCGCATCTGTTCATAATAATCATCTATTTTCTTTTTTGAAGTTTCTGTTTCATCTTTATCCAAGCAACACTTTTTATATTTTTTTCCGCTCCCGCAGCGGCAGAGATCATTGCGGCCGATCTTTTTAGATTGTGACTGTTTTATTTCATTTTGACCAATATTACTATGTTCATCAAAGTACATATTTTTTGTACAAAGGCATGCTTTGCAGACGCTACCTTTGCAGTTATTCGGACCTAAAGGATCTTAGTTTTTTATTTTTTCTTATTGCAGTGTTTTGCAAAAGACTGCAATAGAGATTATGTGGCGTGTAATAAGAGGCTTGGCCTTTGGAGATTAAACCTCCGGAAAAATACTGCAATAGAGATTGGCGGTGGTGGGGTGATGGGGGCGGGGTTTTAGCGGGGGACGCATCACCTTTGTTGTTTATTATGCAAACCTAGCGTCTGCAAAGCACGCCTTTGTATATAAAATGATTTTTTATTGCGAAAACCATCACCCCATAATTTTTTTGGGTCATTGTTTATGACAATTCCATAATAGAAAAAATTATAAGGAGAAACAGCAGTCAAGAAGGCAAGTCTTACTTTATCAGAATTACGTTTGAAATGAAATTCATAATTTTCTGATAATCCTAATTCTTTTTTTAATAGTCTGATTCTTTGGTCACAGTTTAAAGCTTCGTCATTATCTTCAAAAACAACTAAACCGATAGTGAAATAACGGCTTGAGCCTTCTTCAATTTTTAACCCTGAGTCGCCGGACTCATCTATAAAAACCAGCATAAAGTTATTATTTAAATCCGCTAAAGCTGTGTCCGGACAGGCGTGTGAATGGTATAAAGATTACTTTTAGCAATTTTTTTATTTTTTCTTATTGCAGTGTTTTGCAAAAGACTGCAATAGAGATTTGGGGGGGTGTGTAATAGGAGGTTAAACCTCCGAAAAAATGTTCACATTTTTAAACAAGCTTAAAAATAATTACCTTCTTCAAAGGGCTTATTAAATTCTTTCCAAGCATCATTAAAAATGTATCTAAGGTCGCTGACTGTTTCCGATAATTCTTTGTCTGTGATTAGTTTATTCATTACTAACCATTTGTAAAAATTCAAACATGCACCGCAAATTTTCTGCGCTCCATCCAAGCCGATTACAACTTTTTTGGGCAAGAAATATCCGAGGAATTCCGAAAACATCCCGTCATTTAAAACATTAGGATCGTATTGATCGCAAAATTCAATTCCCTGATCAAATTTAATGTCATATACTTTATTTTGTTCGTCATCCAGAAACATATAGCCATAACCGTCAAAACAATGTCTGAGTAAACCCATCGCTTCCTCGTAATAGGAATATGTCCTGGGTGCTAAATCTTTTTTGCGTTCGGACAGAAATAATTTAAATATTTCATTGATATTTTGTTTCATAGTGATTATTAATATTCTAAGTCTTTTTATGCGACCAATAATTCCAAGCATTGGAAAATATTATACAAAGGCGAAACAAAAGCTTGTTTTGCAGACACCATTCTTGTAATTATTCAAATCGGAATGATCTTAATTTTTTATTTATTCTTAGTACTGGCAAGGCTTTATCAAAGAATTTTTTTATTCCTTCAGGATTTTTTAATTTTTCTAAAATAAAGCTTTTATCACAGAAGCCGTCAGACACTCCCAATATTTCATTATAACTGCTCCATTTATAATCTCCTGCGTTTTTGTTTACTTTATCAATAACTGGATTTAAATTTATATAGGCATGCACCCATAATAACTGCTCATCATCTTCTATGTTTATTTGTTTGAATCTGTCTTGGAATACATGTCCTACCTTTGTATATTTTTTATTAAAATATTTGGAATAACTTGAACATACTCTCAATAATAGTTGGCAGACCGCATATTTTTTGTTTTGTCTTAGCAATAAATGAAAGTGATTTGGCATCAAACAAAAAGAGAGTAGGGAATAGGAGCCTTCCGGAAGCGGATGCATTCTTTTTAAGCTTGCGTCAGGATACATGTTTTGTTTTAGTTTTAAAAGGAAGAAATTATAATCATCGTCATCTAAAAAGATGTCTTGTAATCCGTTGCCACGGTTGAAAATATGGAAATAACCGTCTTCACCGGTTATTTTATAGTCTCTTTTGTTCATATGAAATTATTTTATCATACAAACCTAGCGTCTGCAAAGCACGCCTTTGTATACGCCTTTGTATATATTATCAAATCAAAATGATTTTATTTTTTCTCTATTGCAGTGTTTTGCAAAAGACTGCAATAGAGATTATGTGGCGTGTAATAAGAGGCTTAACCTTTGGAGATTAAACCTCCGGAAAAATACTGCAATAGAGATTGGCGGTGGTGGGGTGATGGGGGCGGGGTTTTTTGGTAAAAAGGTACGTCACTTTTTTTATCATACAAACCTAGTATTTGCAAAGCGCGGGTTTGTATATACCATTTTAACTTAATTTTTTTAAAAAATTATAAATCTCAACCATAGCAAGGGTATCAAGTTTACAGTATTCGAGTAGATCTTTAGCAATCTGATCTTTTTCTTCTTGTGGTGTTGTAGGATTAATCATTTTCTCCCAACGTTCGACAGCTTGGTCTCCTTTTTGAATATTAAGAACTTTGTAACTTAGTTCTGGAACCAATAACGGCAGAACATTTTTAATACTTGCACTCCCCTTAAAACGTGCATCAACATAGTAATTTTTTGAAAAAATTTCATATAAATCAAACATTCTGTCATTAATTGCTTCTAAAAAAACCGCATGCTTGGGGTGAACTTCTGCAAGTTTATTATTTCTTTGTGACTCGTACGATTTATACCAAGATATGACAGATCCTTTTTCATCGAAATCTTTTTGCATACGTTCTATGAGTGGAAGGGTGACATCATCTGTTGGTTCTGTTATCAGATATTCTTTGTGCTCTAATTTGCCGTCTTCGTGAAGTATATGAAGTGAATATTGAAATGGCACTTGTTCGTATGCACCAAAGCCTGTAAATCTTGGAATAGCACTTGAATACCCTTCGTAATCAAAGAATTGTAAGGGGAATACAAGTTCCCCGAGAGCTCCCTTTATGGCCTTATGATCAATAATGGGCTTGTCCGTCTTATAAGCTTCATACTGAGCTAATTTAGACCCCGTAAGTTTATCTTCGTTATCTATGTCATCAAGTGAATATATACCACGATCTATCCAATCATAAAACAATTTCTTGCTTGCTCCAATACGATTTATGTCGTGAACAGAATACTCTGGAACATCTGGATTTGAATACTGAAAAGTTGTGCACTGTGCATTACGTCCACGATATAAACACTCACACCCTCTTTCTTCATTCATGCCAAGGTACGTTTTTAAATCATTCATTTGATCCCTAACCCCATCTTCTGCTTCAAGCACTTCATCTGTAAGTTCTACAATTGTGAAGAGTTCATTGTAATTTACTTTTTTATTCATTCTGTACTCACCATTTAAGTGAATTACATCCGCCTTTACAATTTTTATTCCATTATTTTTGATCACAATTTTCTGAAACGCGAGATCGTTAATATGGTGATGTGGAATTTCACGCTTAACATCATTTGTTGCCTTTACCTCATATAACTCCCAGCCACCTAACACCTCATTAAATTTCAAAATATCTGCTTGAACAAAAAATTCATCAAACAAAAAAGCTCCCTGAAAAACAGTACCCCTATTATCGATTAAACTTTTCGTTATTGATACAGCGTTTACACCGACTATCTCAACCAGCTTTCCATCAGGAAATAAATTACGAGCCGCTTCGTCAGCAAGATTTCCTTCTTCAATTATTTTTTTTTCAAATTCAGACAACTCAACATCTTCAAAAAGCTCTGGCTTGTGTTTCTTTAGCCAGAGATTCTTTTTGCAAAACGTGTATTCTAGGTAGTCTGTTTTTGTGATGTGCATGTGTTGTATGATTTGTGGTGTATCTTTTTTCTAACCAAATTTTTTGTATACCTGCTTAATTAGAAATATTGCGTATTCAATGTCATCTTCAGAGTTAATATAAAATTTTGAAACATGTTTATTCCAGTGTTCCTTACTGTTTTCAATGTATTTCAGTTTATTTTCCTGATCAGATAAATCACTTGGCTTAACTCGGTACAGCTGCACTTCGATTTTAGTACTTCGTGCTGTTATGTTGAATAAAACAAATGATCCAATTTTATATCCTATATAGGTTTTTGTAGGAACTTCTTCAATTCGTTTGTCTATTGAAAATATTCTCTCTCTTAATAAATTAAAGATATCGCGGGACGCCCAATCATTTTTAAAGTGATCTTCAACTGAGTACTTTTTAATTTCACTGTTTACTTTTTTTATCTCCTTGTTTTTTGTTATTTTATTTATAGATTCACTGCCTTCTGCTGACTTAAGTTTATTGTAAAGAATTAATGATTCTTCAAATTTACCCACCTCCCAAAGTTCTATTGGTAAATCTTTAAAGTTTATTGCGTTTTGCTGGTAGGAAGTAAAATTTTGGGCAATAAATAACACCCTAGATTGTGTCCAATCAATTTTTATTTTATTGAGATTTATATTTAATTTTTTTGCGTATTCTATTATGAAGGAGTCTTTATTGTTCAAAAGAAGGGATAAGTATGAAAAACCTTGATCAATAATACTGAAGCTTCTATCGCGCTTGTATTCAATAATTATAAAAGAATTTGAAGTTTCATCGTAGGCAAGTGTGTCAATTCTAAAATTTTGAACAGCAAATTCTGTGCTAATAAATTTTAAACCAAATATGATATCTAAATTATCCTCTGTTAATTTTTGAATATCTTTTTCGAGGAGTATCTTTTTTTCCTTTATTGAAACAAGTTTATCGTTTTTTTATTTTGTATATTGGCATAAGTGTTATTGGATTTTTATTTACTGAGTAAAAAAGATATCTTTTGCGGAGGTTGTTTTTTATTTTTTTTAGCAATCCTGCCTATCCGGAATTTTAAATAAGAAGTGAGTAATTGTTGTAGAATTTTTTTGATCATATTTTTTTTATTTATCATACAAACCTAGCGTCTGCAAAGCACGCCTTTGTATACGCCTTTGTATACCTTTGTATATAATGTGATGTCCATAGCGTCTGTAAAGCATGTCTTTGTATATATGTCTTTGTGTATTCTTTGCATTGATTAGCTGATTCCCAATCTTTCCTTAAATATTTCTCTATGAACGCCCATGTATTTTATTCGTTCCTTTAATAGAAATTCTTGTTCAAGTTTATATTTAGCCAGGAATGATTTTAGATTTTTATCTAATTTATTTGATATGACAATAGATCCATCATCGTTAAAAGAAATATATCCTTTATCAAATAAACCGTCCATGTTTTGACTTAAAAGTAAACCATTGTTTGGATCATATGCTTCGTTGTTATTAGATTGGTTAAAAGGTTTAATATGGCTAGCGATCAAAATAGGAAAAGCCAAATGTTCAACCATACATTTTTCTGCATTGAAAAAAGAAGAACTTTCTTCTCGTAATTGATTTTTATATAATAAATGAAGGTATGGATTTCTTTGTTTTGTTTCAATTTCTAGATTTTCCCCAAATATTCTTTTTGCATCATCAGTAAAATATAGTTCATTATTTACAAAAACAACTCCATCTAATTTTTCTAACAAATTAGTTAAATAGCTAATTTGGTTGTATTTTCTTTTAATAAAATCTATTTCATTGGCTTTTTTTACATATTTTTTTAATTCATTTTTATCTAAATATCCTTTATCGATATTTCCTATATCTACAAGCATTAAAGCTATAATTTCTTCTTGTTTTAATAATCCGTTTTCGACTAATGTATTAATTAAAAAATTTATTTGATGTAAATTAGAATTTTTATTTACAGAACGAGTGAGACTGGATTTTGAATAAATAATTTTTGAAAGGATAGATTGTCTTTTTCTGTTTGATTTAGCATTTAAATAATCTAGTGCATCAGGATTATATGAAATCAAAAATGAATTGATGAATCCCATTTTAACCAACTGATTTATAGCTTTTCTTATGGAGATTAAGTTAATATTTAATTCATTTTCAATTCTTTTTTGCAGTTTTGAATATTTTTCATCTGTGTATTTTTCATTTTTAAATTCAGAAATAAATTCAACACAAATTTTTAGCGTGTTTGTAAAACCATTTCCATTATAATCGGTAAAGGCATTAGTTAAGCTCCAGTAGTTTTCGTAATTTTGTTCAGGCATATTACTTATTGTTAACAATAAATAAATATTCTATATTTTTGTTTTTTTTATCTTTACCTGTAATTTTATAACTAAGTTCTTTTTCAATAATTTTGATATTTTTAGAATATTTATTTATTAATTTAATTATATCGCTTTTTGAAGGATATGAGTTGTTGTTGTAACTTAATAACCAATACTTATAATCAGAGAGGTTCGAAAACAATTTATCAAACAATAATAAGGAATCTTTTTTGTCTGTGAAGTTATTTTTAAATGGCTTTTGTTTTTCAGATTTTATATATTCATCCATGATCCCGTAAAAACCAAAATAATCATTCATAGTTCCTGTGTAAGGTGGATCTAAGTAGATAATATCCGATTTAATTTTTCCTAACAAATTAAATATATCGTTATTATAAGCTAAATTTTTTTGTTTATTATTAAATATAGCATTATTATATTCATCAAGACTTTTTAAAAAATGGTATTTAAAAGATTGATTATGATAAGCCCTTTTTCTTTTATAAATCCTATAACTATATTCTTCATCTCTTAATTGTTTAATTTTATTCCATCTTATATTGAACCTGGAATAAGGCATTTTCCTAATCATAGCGCGTCTGATTAGTGAGAATGCTATTGCTTTTTTTGTTTCAGAAGAAAGTTTATTTATATTTTTTCTGTATAAATCTAATTCCATACATTCTTCAGGGAAGAAATACACATTTGCATAATTTTTATACATAAAACCCTTTAGCGGATTTCCTGAAAAAATTTTTTTAATATCGTTTTTATTCAATTTTTCAAAATTATTTTCAATTAAAGACTTTGATATTTGATAGTTTATATTTAAGATATCATTACTTATTACCCTTAGTCCTTTTTGTTTTGCAAAGTAACTAATCGAGGCTCCTCCTGAAAAGGCATCAAAAATGGATTTTGCGTCACTAGGAAAATTTTCGCAAATCCATTCTGCGATTTTTTCTTTATTACCAATAAAATTTATTTTTGGGAAAGATTTGTTAAAATTATTATTCATGTTTAGTTATGGTAGTTTCTAAAATTTGTTTTACATTATTTGCGATTGCCTCTGCCATAAGAGGAGGAACAGAATTGCCAACTTGTTGTTGTTGAGAGATACTTGTTCCTTCAAAAATAAAGTTATCGGGATATGATTGCAATCTTGCTAGTTCGCGGACAGTTAATGCTCTATTCTGAGAATAATGAAACACTTTTCTCATGTCTCCAGTCACAGTTATTGCTGGCTTGTCACTTTTATATTTAATATATTTTCTTACATCTCCAGTTTTAGGTCTGATGTGTTTGGGTATATCTGCCCTACTTCCTCCGTTAGAAATATATTGCATTTTTTTAAGCATTTGATTTGTGTGGTTCATGGCTAGATGATTGGGTATTTTACTTTTCTCACCAGATTTTAAATATGGTAAATCATGAATAGCTTCCTTGACTGATTTTTGCGTTTCAGTGTTTTTTTTAGGAAAGGTTATTGATTTAGTTAATCTTGATCCAATAAATATTATTCTTTTTCTAATTTGAGGAACCCCATAATCTGCAGAATTTAATATTCTACATTCAATGTAATAACCTATTTTTCTAAATCTGGAAATAATTTCAGTTCTAGTTTCTCCTTTATTGTGTGTATATAAACGAGCAACGTTCTCCATAACAAAAAAATTTGGTTTTATGATGTCCACAACCCTAATAAATTCTTTAAAAAGATGATTTCTTGGATCATCAATAAATTTTCTCCCAATATTTCCTGCTATAGAAAATCCTTGACAAGGAGGACCTCCAATTACCACATCAATTGTTTTATTACCAATCAATTTTAATATCTCTTCTTTTTTTAAGTCTTCAATATTTTTAATAATTAAATTATGTTTAGGAAAATTTAATTTATATGTAGCACAAAAAGATGGTTCGTTATCAATAGAGAATACATTTATAAATCCTGCTTTTTCAAAACCTAAAGTCATCCCTCCTGCTCCCGAGAATAAATCAATATATTTAAGTTTTCTCATAATTAAATTTTATTAAAAGTTTTCCTTATTGTATACAAAGATGTGTATTTTATGGGCACTAGGTTTATAAATCAAGAAATTGTTTTATGTATTAAATTTTACTAAAATTCGCGGTCGTTGTCAATTAAAAAATACCTCAACCTGTGGTCGGGTATTGATATTTGGGGGAGTGGGGAGTATTTGTGTT
>Ga0209211_10002622_pt1 | contig 30652 bp, 29 predicted proteins | sample RifGroA2_FD_183992 | JGI IMG/M metagenome (GOLD analysis project Ga0209211, IMG submission 183992) | Groundwater microbial communities from Rifle, Colorado, USA - Groundwater A2 (SPAdes) (version 2) | ecosystem: Environmental > Aquatic > Deep subsurface > Groundwater | place: Rifle, Colorado...
AGAATGGGACTAGGCTGTAAAACTCGAAACCGGAAGCGGCCATGGGAGCAATAGCCTTTTCTTTCAGATGCGCGAGAAGCACCAGCCCGAATTCCGTTCCGGCAAACAGCAGAAAGGGGAGGATTCTCCTGAGATTGTTTTTCCAGGCTGTCCGGAAAAACAGGTGATCAATGCCGCTTAATATCAGCGGGAAGGTGATTGCCACGGGTTTTGCGAACACAGCCAGCGCGTAAAAGAGAAGGGCTTTGAAATAAAATAACCGCTTCCCGTGTTTTAGAAACAGAAAATACGCCTCAGCCGCGGCCAAGGAAAAGAATGCTGACAGGAGGGTTTTATGGGAACTTACCCAGGCCACGGATTCCACTTGAAGGGGGTGGATGCCGAAAAACAGCGCGGTGGTAAAGGACAAAAACCAGGACCGGCTTATCTGGAACACAATAAGGCAGACCAGCCAGATGTTGAGAAGATGGAAAATGATGTTGACCCAATGATAACCTTGAGGCTGTAGCCCAAAAAAATGATATTGAAACGCGCAGCTGAGCAAGGTGACCGGGTGATAATTGGCGAATATAAGCGACGAAAAGATTTTTTGAATGCGGTCGGCCGTGAGCTTATGAATCACCGGATTTTGGGCGATATACATGCCGTCGTCCCAGTTTGTGAATTCAAAATGACTCGCGGGTAAAAACAGAAAAAGGGTGATGCCGGCTAGCAAAGCCAGGATGCCAATCCAGTGCGGAAGGGTTAAAGGTTTTCGTGATGCTGCCAGATTTTGATTCAAGGTTTACTCCTTTTGTACTAAAGGTTCTTAGCCTTTATCCGTTATCTATTCAATATAAAAGTCAAAAATTTTTTACATGCTGACAGAAATCTTTACAAAAACAACCTTATCTTGTGAGCTCAAATTCATAACACCTTTATTTTGAATGACTTATAAAATTAATCATATTGGCATCGAACTTGTATAAATAAGACTGGGCCAGGGAAGTTAAACTAGAGGAGGACAATCAAAATGTTTATGAAACTGCAAAGTAAAAAAGGATTCACGCTCGTTGAAATCATGATCGTGGTCGCGATCATCGGTCTTTTGGCAGCCATAGCTATCCCCAACCTGCTGAGAGCCCGCGTCAATTCCAATGAAGCGGCGGCAAAGGGAGCGTTGAGAACGCTTTCGTCAGCTTGTGAAAGTTTCCGTGCGGCGCAAAACCCGCCTGCGTATCCGGCGGCTTTGGCCAATTTGTCCGGTGCCAACCCTGCGTATATTGACGGGACTTTGGGCGGCGGTACGAAACAGGGGTATGTGTTTACGTTTACTAACCCCACGGCCAATACCTACACGGTCACAGCCACTCCGGTGACTGCGAACGTGACAGGTGTTAACACTTTCTTTGTGGATCAGACTGGCGTGATTCGTTTCACGAATGCCGCTGGCAATCCTATCGAAAGTTAAGCACACTGTTTTTCGCAAAAAACCCCGATTCTCTGTATGGGAGTCGGGGTTTTTTTGTTTATTCGCCTTTTGTTTTAATTTATACTACCGTTAATTGATAGCAAATGAATATATCCGGTTTTAAATTCACCATGACAAATCCCTTGAAGTTTATGGCGCCCCCGCAGAGCAGGGAAGGCACGGTAGGCCTGGATTTTAATCATGCGCGGGTAATCGCCGTTGAACTTCAGAAAGGTTCCAACGGGCGTCCCCTGCTGGCCAAGTTGATTTCCAACCCCCGCATGGCCGCGGAAACCAATGCCGATGCCGGCACTGAGCCACTTTCCTGGGCACCGGCCATCCTTTCAACGGCCGCGTTGGAATCCCTGCTGGCCAAGGCACATTTTTCAACGCCTAAAGTGAATATTGCTATTTCAGGCCCGGCCGTTTTAACGCGTTTTGTTCCGTTTCCCAAAATGACGCTCAAGGAGCTGAAAGCGGCCATGCAGTATGAGATTGAAAAGTATATTCCGTTTGAAAGCGGTGACGTTATCGCGGATTATCATATTTTAGGCGGAGACGGGCAGGATAAAAAAAACATGAAAGTGATTCTCGTGGCCGCCAAAAAAACAGAGATTTCGTCTTTGATTAATTTGTTCCGGAAAACGCATATCCAAATTCGGGTCATAGACATTCACGCATTTGCCTGCTTCAACGCTTTTAACCATGCCCACCAGAATTCCAACAAGGGGCCTTCCGTCCTGCTGGATATCGGTTCCGAGACATGCTCGCTTCTGGTGATTGCCGACACTGAACCGGCCTTCATGCGGGAAATATCCCTGGGCAGCCTGGATATCCTCGAGACCTTTAAGAAAAAATGCGGCTTGGCGGATATTCCCCAAAAGGACACGGATCTTCAAAACCTCGTGAGTTCCCATGCGGAACTCTTCCGGGAAGCTGTCGAACCCCTGGTGTCCCAAATCCGTCTATCCTTAAACTATTTCACGCACAACAATCCGAAAATTGATAATCCTCAGGTGATTTATTTGAGCGGAGAGCTATGCACGCTAAAGCAGTTTCAAGCCGACCTGGTAAGGGTTTTAGAAATTCAGCCCGAACTTTGGGACTGTCTGAAGAATATCGATTTGGCAAATGATATCTCCAAAGAAGAGATTATGAGTTCCCGGCATTTGCTGCCCATAAGCATCGGGTTGGCTTTGAGGACTGAATGACATGATACGGATCAATCTGCTCCCTGAAGAATTCGAGGGGAAAAAGACTACCCTCTCGCTGCCCTTGAAAGAAATCGCTGTGATTATGCTGGCTTTGATGGTCCCTGTTTGGGCCTATGCCACTTATCATGGCCGTGTCATCAGCCGCGAACTTGATGGGGTAAGCGCCGAACTGGCGGGGCTTGGCCCGGAATTGATCAAGGCCGATCAATTGCTCAATGAAATGAACCAGCGCTTTTTGCCCAAAAAAGCTTTTTTCGATAAATTGGCGAATCCGGAGCTTGAGTGGGACAGGGTTATGGATAGCCTCAGCAGCGCTTTGCCGGCAGGGGTTTGGCTGACAGCTCTTACTTTTTCAGAATCGCCGGAATTGGATGTGCGTCTGGAAGGTTTGGCGCGGCCTTACAAAACCCGGTCTTCCGCCAGCTTAATCGGCGATTTTGTGACGCTGATCAAAAAGTCGCTGGAGGCCTATGCCGGGCCGGGCAATCCGGCCCAAGCGGGATCGCTATTTCGCAGTGAAACATTCACACAGCAAAGGGACACGGAATCACAGCAATTGACTGAATTCATTGTTGAATTCCGGAAAAAGACATGACCCAATGGCCCCCCGCGCTTGATTTTCTAAAATCATTCGACCGTAAGCTTCTTATGGATTTAGGCATACGGTACGGTTTGGTGGTATTCTTTTTCGCTGTCCTTCTCATCCCGTCCTGCGGACGATATCAATCGCTCAAGGGCCAGCTTGGGGCGAAGAAGGCGCTATTACAGACGGCCCGCTTGAAACTTTCCCAGGCCCAAAAGGCGCAAATTGACCGGAATGCCATTGCCGGCGAGATACTTTCATTTGAAGAACGTTTTTTTACGGATGAGGAGCTTTCACAAATGCTGGGCATGGTATCTGACCTTGCTAAGCAGAATAATCTCCAAATGCGGTCTTCCAAACCCATTAAGGAAACGGCGCCGCCCACGCCCGCCATCCAGGCAATCAAACCTCCGGCCGCCGCATTACCGGCCGCTCAAACAGCCGGTGTTGCGCTTTACAGCGACCAGGAATTTGAAATCGAATTGACGGGCACTTATCATTCGTTGGGGTATTTCTTGAGCGATTTGCGGGATTATAAAAAGTTTATCCGCGCCAAGAAAGTCAGCATGCTGGGCGCCGCGATACCGCAGGGCGGGCATGAAATCAGGCTGATTCTCCAGGTCTATTTAAGAAATCAAGAGGCATGAAATTGCGAAGAACAACAGCCATGTTTATACTTATTTTGCTCTTGCTGGGGCCGTATCCTACGGCTGCTGCGGAAACATCCAAGTCATTTCGTTATGACGCGCAAGGCAGAAGAGACCCTTTTTTGCCCTGGGATGGCAGCGAGGCCAAAAGCAAATCCGACATAGACACGCAGGACCTTCATGTGGAGGGGATTATTTTTGACCAGGCCAAAGGGTCTTTGGCCGTGATCAATGGCGCCGTACTTAAGGAAGGGGATGGTGTCGGACCGTACAAAATCGCAACGATTGAGAAAGAGCGGGTTTTGATTGCCAAAGAAGATGAGAAGGTATGGCTGCCGTTCAAATCCGGAGGAAACGAGACATAAAAAATATTCAAGCTTTTGCAGGGTCTAACGATATATAATGACAGAGGTTATTATAAAACGAAAGGATACCCATGAAAAAAATGTCCTATTTTAAAGGCTTGGCCCTAGCCGCAATCGTATTGGCTCTATTTGTTCCAACCGCGCTGGCTGTCGAAACAGCGCCCGTCGGCGCCAACACGGAAACAAACGCGAATGTCACCCTGGACTTTAAAGACGCTGACATCAATAATGTGCTCCGGATTTTAAGCTTAAAGAGCGGTGTGAACATAGTGGCCGGACCGGAAGTGCAGGGAACCGTCACGATACGTTTGAGCGATGTGCCATGGGACAGAGCCCTCGAAGTTGTGCTGCGCACTTATGGTTACGTTTATGAAAGAGAAGGCAATATTATCCGCGTGACCACCCGGGAAAGGGTTGAACAAGAAGATTTAACTACCGAAACTTTTGTGCTAAATTATATAACCGCCCAGGAGGTGGAGGAATCCATTTCGGAAATATTGTCAGAGCGGGGCAAAATCAAATCTTTTGGAAGAACCAATACCGTGATTGTAACGGATGTGGCATCAAATATTACTAAAATCGGGCAAGTGATTAAACGCTTGGACAAAGCAACCCCTCAGGCTTATGTGGACGCGAAAGTGGTTAGAACAGAACTGGGCAAAACCGAAAATTTGGGAATAGACTGGAATGTGGCTGGAGGAATCACTTCGGGTTCTTATCGGCCTACGAGTTTTCCATTTCCATCTTCCAACAGTAAACATAGGGGAGCGGGCCTTGGTGGCGCTTTGCAAGAATATTTTCCTCCAGTTACGAGTACCGTTGCCACAGCAACTGGCACCACGGCGGCAGTAGCTGCGAATCCTTTTGACGCAAGAGATTTCCCGCAGCCAACGGCGGCAGTCACAAATGGAGATTTCAAATTCGGCCGGATGGATTTTTCAGAGTTTTCATCGGTATTAAACCTTATTAAGAATAGAACGAACACTAAAGTTATATCAAATCCACGAATAGTTGTTTTGAATAATCAGACAGCCAAGGTGCAGGTCGGAGATCAAATAGGCATTCCGAGCTTTGAAAGAAATGAGACGAGTGGTAGCTTTGAAGTGACGGGTTTCACCATGCGTGACACGGGTGTGGTTATGAATGTGACCCCTCACATCAATTCAGCTGATGAGATTTTGGTGGACTTGAAACCCGAAGTCAGTTCCTTTGTCGGGTATCAGGCCGTGTCAGCCACGCTATCAGCGCCTCGTTTCACCATTACCACGGCTGCCACGCAGGTCTTAATCAGGGACGGAGAAACGATTGCGATCGGAGGATTGTTGACGGATGCGTCATCATCTTCTGAGGATAAAATTCCCTTTCTGGGAGATATTCCGGGTATAGGCAAACTGTTCAGGTCCAAGAGACAGACGGCCGGAACCGGAAACAATAAAATTGAAACCTTGTTTTTTGTGACTGTTTCCATCGTGGATTCCGAGGGACAGCCGCAAAAACAATTTCAAAATCAATCCTAATTCCAATCGTCTTTAAATTCAAGACTCCGGCCTGGATCAAGTGTGATCCGGGCTTGGGTTTTGCATGCCTCCGTCCCGCCATATAACATCGAATAGGAGATACGCATGATTTTTAATCGTTTTTTTAGACGCCGCCCCCGCCATAACCAGTCCAACAAGGAGGATTCAGGCCCCGTCACGCCCGTTTCCAAGGAAATCCTGATGAGCATGGAATCCAATGAAATGCGCGTTGCCATTCTTGAAAACGGCGCGCTGGAAGAGTTTTATATTGAACGCGCGGACAATGAGCGCATGCTCGGCAATATTTACAAAGGCCGGGTCAAGTCGCTGGTGCCCGGCATTGGTGCTTCTTTTATTGATTTGGGCACTCGCCGGGACGGGTTTCTTTACGTGGCGGATGCGCTTAAATCGCCTTTGGATGAAGACACGATTTCTTCTGAGGAAGCGGATGACAAACATGTGCGCGACACGGATGTCAAAATCCAGGATATCCTGAAAATAGGGCAGGAAATCGTGGTGCAGGTGGTGAAAGAGCCCATCCGCACCAAAGGCCCTCGCCTTACCACCAAATTCACCATTCCGGCCCGTTATTTGGTTCTTATGCCCGGGGACAACAAAATAGGCATATCCCGCCGCATCGACGACAGAAAAGAGCGGGACAGGCTGAGGCAGATGTTTTCGGAAATTGAGCTGCCGCAGGATGCCGGGTTTATTGTGCGCACCGCGGCCGAAGGCAAAAGCAAAAAAGAATTTGTCCGGGATATCCGGTATCTGGTCAATCAGTGGAATACCGTCAAGGGCTCCATTCACAAAAAACGGGCCCCCAACATGATTCACCGCGAACTGGACCTGGTTGAGCGCACGATTCGTGATTTTCTCACCGAAGATACGGGCCGCATCGTGGTGGACCATCCGGATTTGTTTCACAAGGTCCGCCGTTTTTTGCACATTTATCTGTCGGACGTTCATTTCAACCTCGATTTTTACCGGGGCAAAACGCCCTTGTTTGAGAAATACAACATCGAAAAGGAAATCGAAAAGGCCTATCAGAAAAATGTTTATCTGAAATGCGGCGGGTACATTGTCATCGAACAGACCGAGGGTCTCGTTTCCATTGACGTAAACACCGGCAAGTACGCCGGCCGGAACAATCTTGAAGAAACCGCGTTCCGTACGAATTGTGAAGCGGCCCAGGAAATCTCGCGGCAAATGCGTTTGCGCGACATGGGGGGGATCATCATTGTCGATTTCATTGACATGGAGAAAGAGGACCATCGCAGGAACGTGATCCGAACTTTCCGCGACTCCGTTCGGCGGGACAGGGCCAGGACCAATATCCTGTCGCTTTCCGAGCTTGGCCTGGTTGAAATGACCCGTCAGCGCGTCCGCCCCTCGCTTGAGAGCGCTTACTATGATTCATGTCCTTACTGCGAGGGCAAGGGCGTGATCAAGTCGGCGAACACGGTTTCTATCGGCGTGATAAAGCAAATACGGAAAACATTGATGAATGTTACCGACAAGACTCTTCAGGTGACCGCTCACCCTTCCGTGGCTGACCGTCTCTTGCATCATGACGCCAGGGCTATCCGTGAGGTGGAAAAAAGAACCCGGAATAAAATTGTCATCACCGCGGACGGCAGTCTTCACATTGAAGACAGCAACTTGAATTTGCTTTAGGCTATTTGGGCTTGCCTCTATCTTTTGCGAGGCTGCGTAAACGCGTTTTGAGGGAGTTTACAATTACCAGGAATTCGGGCAAATCCTGAAGCGAGCTTAAATCCTTATCCCCTAGCAGATGCACTAGGTCCAAATATCCAAGTTCCACGGCTGTGCGCAGGCTGCGGATGGCCTCATCCCGTTTGCCGAGCAAGGCTTCGCTGCAAGCCAAATTATAAAAAACGCTTTCATCCCTGGGCTTTAATTGCGATAGTCGAAGGTCCAGCGCATATCCTTTCTCAATCATGCCCTTCTGCGTGTAGGCATCAGCCAGTGGAATCATCGCCTCGACAAAATCGTTTTTTGACGCAATCAGCCGCTCAAAAAAGAGTATTTCGAAATCAATTTGGCCCATTTCCTGTGTCATGACATTTCACTATAACATTCCTGCACTTTTAATGTCAAACACCCGGCCTTGCGAAAAAACACGTTGAATGGATTCCCATAAAACAGTATAATCACGCTAATTCAAATTAAGGCAATATGTTATGACAATTCAAATTCTGCTGACATTCTTGAGTCTGGCGGCCTGCATGGCCGTGCTGTTTTATCTCACTCATTTTATCGGCTCGCTGGAAAAACGCCTTCGCGACCAAACCTCCTCCATCCAGAAAGATTTAAATACCGCTCTCAGCCAAGTTCATGAGGAGATGAGGCATCAGGGTACGCTGTTTCAACAAGCGCAAGTTTCGGTTGGCGACCGGCTCGAAGGCGCAACCCACTTGGTGGGACAGGTTCAAAACAGGTTGGGCCAGCTTGAAGAAGCTAACCGGCACATTATTGATCTCGGCAATTCATTGGGCAAAGAAGTGGGAAATTTGCAGGGGATTTTGCAGGCGCCGAAAGTCAGGGGCGGCTGGGGAGAACTGTTTCTGGGCGAGTTGCTGGAGCAGGTTTTGGGGCCGGAGCATTATGAACTGCAATATCCCTTCAAAAACGGCGAACGCGTGGATGCTGTTGTAAAGTTAGGTCAGGGCATGGTGCCGGTTGACGCCAAATTCCCCCTGGAAAACTTCAGAAAATTTTTATCCGCTGCGACTGAAGCTGAAAAAAAGGCGTTCCGGAAAGAATTTTATAAGGATGTGCGCCGCCACATGGACCAAATTTCGGAAAAATACGTGCTGCCCGACGAAGGGACGATGGATTTTGCGCTGATGTATATTCCCGCAGAAAACGTTTACTATGAAACCATTATCCGCGATGATGATTTGGGAGAAGGCAAATCGCTCTCGGAGTACGCGCAAACCGTGAAAGTGATACCGGTGTCTCCCAATACGCTTTATGTTTATTTGTATTCCATCGCCCGCGGCCTTCAGGGGCTTAAAGTGGAGTCTAATGCCAAGGAAATACTGGCCAATATTCAGCGCCTTACCGGTGATTTGGATAAATTTGACGAAGAATTCCGCCGCATGGGGGTTCATCTGAAAAACGCCGTATCCTCTTTTGAAAAAGCGGGCCGGCAGTTTGAACGCATTCAAGACAAGTTCTCCGTCTGCGATACAATCAAGCTTGAGCGGCCGGATAACAATGAGGCGTTGCTATGAAATCCGGAATGATTATTTTATCCGTTCTGGCTCTGAATTTTTCATTTTTTGGGACAGGCCTAGCCGAAACCGCGGATATTAAAATCGACCAATCGGAAAAAAGAATGAAAGCGATCATTCCGGCGGAGAATTCCGTAGCTCCGGGCCGGGAGCCGAACTTGATTGATCGTGGAGCGGGTGCCGTCGGACACGGACTCTATGCTGTGGCTAAAACAGGCGTTCAAGGGGTGGGCAATGGCCTGGACGCGGTCGTTGATTGTGTCCGCCGGGCCGGACGATCCGTTTACGGGTGGATTGCCAGTTTGTTCCAAGACGATCATGAAGAGTAAGTCTGTTTTTTTACTGGGATTAGCGATTGGTTACTCGGCGGTATTTGCTGTCAGACATTTGTGCGCAACCTATCTTTGGGTTTTATTCTACGGAAATTAAAAAGGAGAGGTGAAACGTGAACCAGATACCTAAGATACTCGCTTGGATTGGACTCGCCCTTCTCATCGTCTCATTTCTCATCCGGCTTCCCGGAGGATTTCAATTTTCAACCCGCGGTTTGATGGAATTCACCCAAACCGTTCTTCTCGTCGGCATATGTCTCGGGGTCGCCCAGTTGCAGAAAAAATCCTGATCCTTCATTCGCCCCATGCAAACAGCCGCGTCCCATAAGGAATCCCTCCTTATTGTCGAAGAAAATGCCGTGGTGCAGTCCCTGTTCGGGGAGGCTTTGCAGCGCAAAGGTTATCGTGTGACGCAGTCGCTGACTGCCGAAACAGGCCTGCAAATGTACAGTCAAAACGCGGTAGACCTCGTGCTCACCAATATCCGTTTTAAAAACAGCGACGGGCTCGAATTTATATTCGAACTTAAACGGCTGGATCCCGACGTGGCGGTGATTGTGGTTGCCAATATAGCGGATCTTGACATGGCGCGCCGCACGATTGCCTACGGGATTTATGACCTCATTCCCATTCCCTTTGAGCTGGATCAGGTTGTTAGCTCCGTGGCCAAGGCATGCGAAAAGAAAATGCTCCTTGAGCGCAACCGGCTTTTGATAGAAAAGCAGGCAACGCTGATTGAAAAACTGCACCGTTCGTATATGCAGCTCAAGGAACTTGATAAACTGAAAACAGAATTTCTGGTTACGATTTCTCATGAGCTCCTGACCCCGCTTACGTGCATTAAATCCTTAACTTACAACTTATTGCACGGTGTTGTCGGTGAGCTTGACCCTAAAAAAAAGGAATACGCTCAGCTTATTAGGGAAGATGCCGATAGACTAGAAGAAATATTACGGGACATACTCAATTTTTCAAAGCTTGAAGCCGGAAAAATCGTTCTGAATAAAGAGCCGGTAGACGTGTATGCCGTTGTCGCGAAAGTTGTGCGGGCCATGCAACCCATTGCGGAAGAAAAAAATATTACGCTGCGGCAGATCAACGCAAAACCTTTTCCGGCTGTATCCGCGGACCGGGCCCGGCTTGAAGAAATTTTGGCCAATTTGATTGAAAACGCCCTGAAATTTACCCCTGCGGGGGGCAAGATCGAGGTGGACGCCGCGGATCATCCGGAAGAGGTTCATGTGACGGTTCGAGATACCGGGATGGGCATAGCCCCTGAAAATCTTAATAAAATATTCACCCAATTCACGCAATTTCACAGGGAACACGGGCCGGGATCTCAAGGCATAGGCTTGGGGCTGGCCATCGTAAAAAAGCTCATTGAGATGCACGGAGGTAAAATAACGGTTCAGAGCCAAATTCAAAAAGGCACCACATTTCTTTTCTCAATCCCGAGACAAGAGAGTAAAATAAGCACCCTATGAGGTAAATCATGGAAAACCCATCGCCCAAACTAGGCAAACGCATTCTAATTGTTGATGATGAACCTCACATCCTGCGGACTTTGGAGGATTTGCTGGCGGCCGAAGGCTATATTGTTTATAAGGCAGCGGATGGGAAAAAGGCCCTTGAGCAGGCGGACGCCATGCTTCCGGACTTGATCATTCTAGATGTGATGATGCCCAAGCTGGATGGTTTTGAGGTGTTGAAGCGTCTTAAGAAAAGCGACAAAACCATGGATATCCCCATCATTATGCTTACCGTCAAATCCACGGCCCAGGATATTGAACAGGGTATCCGCCTCTACGCCGAAAAATACATCAGTAAACCTTTCAATTCAGAATTTCTCCTGCGCGAAATTGAAAAATCTTTATCCATCAGAGGGAGCGACTTTTGATTCAGCTATGATATTCGATTGGGTTAAAAAAATATTCGGCCAACAACGTGAACCTATCCAAGGCGAACCAGTCGGAGTTGTCACCCATTATTTCTCCAAACCAAAAGTTGCCGTCGTGAAAATCAAGAAAGGCAAAATCGAAATAGGAGACACCCTCGGATTTCACGGGCATACCACCAACTTTAAACAAAAAATCGATTCCCTTGAAATAGATCATAAAGCGGTTGAGACCGCTTCCAAAGGCAGGGAAGTGGGCCTTCAGGTGAAGGCGCGCGTCAGGCCGCACGACGTGGTCTATAAAATCTGAAGGCCCCTCTCACTGACTGTTCATGAATCCAGCTTCGACTGAGAATGTTTGCGTTCATTTACTGATTACAGGCAAAGTGCAGGGTGTGTTTTTTCGTGCTTACGCGAGAGATCAAGCCGTCCAGCTTCGATTGACGGGGTGGGTTCGCAACACGGCGGATGGCAAGGTCGAAGCGGTGGTGGAGGGAAGTCAGGATAAGGTTGAGAGTTTTGTAACCTGGTGCCGTTTGGGCCCTCCGAGTTCACAGGTGACGGACATGCGTGTTGAGAAACAGGAATACCGCGGGGAATTCAAGCAATTTTCGGTGCGGTATTGAATCCGATATGACATCAAAAAAAGAAGAAATCGCGCTCGATATCGTAAAAAAGCTTCAAAAGTCAGGACATACGGCTTATTTCGCGGGTGGGTGCGTTCGCGACAGTATTCTGAGGGTCCAGCCCAAGGATTACGATGTGGCCACGTCGGCGAGCCCGGATCAGGTGGAAAAGCTTTTTGAGAAAACGGTTCCTGTGGGGAAACAATTTGGAGTCATGCTGGCCATTGTTGAGGGCGAGCAATTTGAGATCGCGACTTTCCGGAAAGAGGGCGGTTATCAGGACGGGAGGCATCCATCCTGGATAAAAAAATCGGATCCGGAAGAAGATGCCAAACGCCGCGATTTTACGGTCAACGGTCTTTTTTATGACCCGATAAAAGATGAAATCATAGACTACGTGGGCGGTGTTGAGGATATTCATCATCAATTGATCAGCACTATCGGCAAGCCTGAAGAACGTTTCTCCGAGGACAAGCTTCGCCTTATTCGTGCTGTACGTTTTGCCAGCACCCTCGGTTTCAAGCTTGAAGAGCAAACATGGTTCACGCTTAAAAAAATGGCGCCAGAAATCAAAATGGTCAGCAGTGAACGCATCCGAGATGAACTGGTCAAGATTTTTACGCGTCCTAACGCAGGGCTTGGACTTGAACTGCTGTCGGAAAGCGGTCTGCTGAAAGAAATTCTCCCGGAAGTTGAAGCCATGAAAGGATGCGCGCAGTCGCCTGATTATCATCCGGAGGGCGATGTCTTTGTCCACACCCAATTATTGTTGGATAAACTTGAAAACCCCACCGTGACACTGGCTTTCAGCTGTCTGCTGCACGATGTCGGGAAGCCGCCGACCTTCACCCGGGACGGTGATAAAATTCACTTTTATGAGCATGACCGGATTGGCGCGGATATGACGCGTGAAATCATGATGCGGCTCCGCTTTTCCAACAAAGAAATTGATGCCGTGGCGGCGGCCGTGAGCAATCATATGCGTTTTATGCACGTCAAGGAAATGAGGCAGGGAAAACTTAAAACCTTCCTCGCGCGCGACACTTTTCAGGAAGAGTTAGAACTGCACCGTATCGACTGCTCATCCAGCCACGGAAAATTGGATAATTACGAATTTCTGAAAGCCAAAATTCAGGAATTCAGGGCGGATGAACTCAAACCCAAACCTTTTCTCACCGGTCACCGCCTTATGGCGGCCGGCATATCAGCCGGTCCGGTTATGGGGCAAATTATCCGGGAAGGCTACGAGTTACAGCTTGAGGGACGATTTGAAAATGAAGACGCCGCCGTCCAATGGGCTAAAGAACGTTGGCAAAAATTAGTCGATACCGAGTGACCTGTCCTAAACCGCTCAGTTATTTTGAGTTTTTCTGTAATTCTTCTGAGAAGTAAATATCAAGGGTTCACAGAAATAGCCATTTTTGATTAATTTTGCTATAAATAATTACTTATTATATGGATTTGCAATCCTAACACTTGTAAGGTAAACTCATGTTAGGTATATGGGTAACTCGCTTACAAACATCCTAACCTCAAGACAGCTCGCGATTTTAAAATTCATTCGTTTTTTTTCGGGTACGAATGGGTTTTCTCCTTCACTTCGGGAAATAGCCAGCAGTTTCAATATCGCGCCAAGCTCCGTGCTTGATCATCTTAAAGCACTCGAGCGCAAAGGATTCATCCGGAGGCATCCGTTTCAGCCCCGCTGTCTTGAAGTTTTGAAGAAGGACTTTTAACAGTAAGCCAGCCCTCTCATGAAGCGCTGAAATGTGGCGTCGTAGGTCCCCATGGGACTGAGAGGGCGAAGCCTTAATAGGTGAACACATGTCAAATCCGGGTTTAGACCATAAAAAACGACAGTTGCTTGGGTTTCTTGAATTCTGCCGCTTTGGGAAACTGAATTTACCCATGCTAGGCATGAGTTTTTTTCTTCTTGCCATCGCCTCGCTGTTTGAGGGGTTTAGCTTTGGCCTTTTGGTGCCATTCTTAAAACAGGCGGCAGGGATAGGTAGCTACGAAGGATGGCGCAATGTTCCCGTATTGGGAAATATTCTCACGAGTTTTCATTTTGAAAAAGTTGTAAATAGAATCGATATTTTACTAATTGCTATTGTGATGGCGGTGATTATCAGGCAGGCAACATCGTATGTAAGCCAGGTGCTTTACTACAAAACCACCCTGTCCTATGAAGCGGAATTGCGTATCAAAGGGTACCGGCAAATCCTCACGTATGGATGTTCGTATTTTGACGCTGTGCGCAAAGGGGAAATTCACAACACCTTGATGCGATTTACTACCGAAGTAGCGGATTTAATGCGCACTTCTTTTAATCTTTTACGAGGTGTTTTTTTTGGAATAGTTTATATTGCTACTTTAGTGGCCATTTCGCCGGGGTTGTGCCTAACGGTTGTGGTTGTGTCTCCTTTTTTTTATTGGGGAACTCAGGGAATATTCCAACGAATTCATTCGCTTTACACAAACATGCTAAATAGCGAGCAAATGACTCACAGCCAGTCCATGGATGTATTCTCAAATATCAAACTGGTCAAGGCCGTTACGCGGGAAAATAATGAGAGCGAATCTTTCGAGGCCAATGAGCGCTTGCGTGCCCGTCATGGAATCCGGGCCTATACTCTTTATCTTTTGCTTACACCGCTTCAGGAAATTTTGCTAACGCTGGGAATTGCGGTAATCATAGGATTAAGTTTTCACTTTTACGCCAATCAAAACCCCTCCTTTTTTGTTAAACTAATTGTGTCCTTTCTTATTTTTAGAAGAGCTCTGCAGGTAGTTAATGCTTTTATAAGCGAACTACCCCAGGCAATCCGCCGTATCCCGTTTGCCCGGGAATTAAGAAAACTTTTAAATCCAGCCGAAAAGAGTATTGCACTATGCGGTAATCGAATGCTTTCTAAAATTTCAAAAGGCATCGAATATGAAAAGGTCAGTATGAATTATTTGAAGGGTGAGATTGTGCTGAACAACGTATCATTTTTCATTCCGGCGGGTTCATTCACTGCTATCGTGGGAGCTTCGGGGGCTGGTAAAACAACTTTGGTTGAACTTTTGCCACGCTTTTACGAATATCAATCGGGTGATATTCTAATCGATGACATCTCGATCCACGATTACGATCTTGCGAGCTTACGCAATGTGATTGGGTTTGTTTCCCAAGACACCCTGGTTTTAAACGACACCATCCGGAACAATATTCTCTATGCCCACCCAACCGCCACTGACAAGGAAATAGCGGATGCGGCCCAAAAAGCCTATGTCTTTGATTTTGCCGATCGGCTTGGTGCCGGCTTAGACACTATTATCGGAGATAAGGGCGTCAAGCTTTCAGGAGGCGAGTTACAGCGTCTAGCCATTGCCCGCGTTATATTGCGCAAGCCTGAAATCATTATTCTTGATGAGGCAACCAGCTCACTTGATTCCGTATCCGAACAGCTGATTCAAAAAGCTCTCGCAGAACTTACGGCTAGCCGGACCACCATAGCGGTGGCGCATCGGCTTTCAACCATCCAGCATGCTGACCAAATTATTGTGTTTGAATGCGGCAAAATAGCCGAAATAGGGACGTCTCAAGATTTAATTGCCAAACATGGCGCCTTTTATCAATACTGGAATGCCCAAAACATTCAATCCTGAGAAGATGTGTTCAGGTCTTGCGGTGATATTTGGTTATGGGACAACGGCCACCCGTCGACAGGGAAGAAATTTAAAAAAATCGGGCACATAATTAAACGCGGCCAAAGCATGGACGAAAAAGTACGGTAAATCCTTTTTTGACCTTGAGCAATGTTATTATGGGTGAATTAAATCGTCCACAGAAACGAATTTTGGCTTTAGTAACTGACGCCTATGGGGGAATAGGCGGCATTGCCAAATTCAATAGAGATTTTTTAAGGGCATGCTGTTCATGGGATAAATGCCTAGAAGTTGTTGCTATTCCCCGCGTCGCACCACTTCCTTCAGAAACACGCCCTGCAAAACTCAGGTGGTTGAATCAAAGTATTAACAGCAAACTGAAATACCTTTTAACCGTACTGGGGCTTTTAATAAAAAAACAAAGGTTTGACCTTTTGGTTTGTGCGCATTTAAACCTTCTTCCCATCATATGCCTAATACATGTGTTAACTAAAACCCCGTTTATTGTCCTCATTTATGGAATAGAAGCGTGGGCATCAATGAAAAACACCTCAACTCGGAGATACTTGAGACACGCTAAAACGATTATAAGCGTGAGCGACTTTACGACATCAAAGTTTTTAAAATGGGCAGGCGTAAATGTAGCCAAATGTGTAACTTTATATCCGTGCGTTGATTTAACCGAGTTTACCCCCGCCCCGAAAAATACGTCATTGACCAATAAATATATGATCGCCGGGAAGCGCATTCTAATGACTGTGGGGCGAATGTGTTCCCGGGAACGTTTTAAGGGCTTTGATGAAATACTCGATATTATGCCTGACCTTCTCACGGAACATCCGGACTTGATTTATATGCTAGTTGGAGACGGTATGGATCGTACGAGGCTGGAAGAAAAAGCAAAGCAAATAGGGATTTCAAACCACGTCATTTTTACTGGATACATCCCCGAGGATGAGAAGCCCGACTATTATCGATTAGCGGATATCTATGTTATGCCAAGCCGGGGCGAAGGTTTTGGCATTGTCTTACTTGAGGCATTAGCGTGCGGGATTCCCGTCATTGCTAGTTGCCTTGACGGCGGTGCCGAAGCGGTTCAGTATGGATTACTTGGCGACTTGGTTGATCCAAATAATCTTGAGGCTGTTCGGATAGCTATCAAAAGAACTCTGCAAAAAGGCAAAAAAGGCCGTCTTGCCGGAATAGAAAATTTTTCTTATACGATTTTTGAGAAAAAAATCCATTGTATTATTCAAGCATGCCAGTAGGTCGGTTAAATCGGAGGTCTTTTATCTAGCGCCGTGACATTGCCGAATTATCTGCTTCAGACTTTTAAACGAATGATTCTTGGAATAGTACTTTGTCTTTCCTACAAAAATCCCTTATGGGGAATTACCGTTCAAATTATTAACGCTGCCCGACTATCGCATCTAAAATCGCAGGTCAAAGCCGCTGGACGGATTTACATCCAATTTCCTATTACGATTACCGCTCCAAGTGAGGTCGAATTGGGCGACCGCGTCAGCTTCGGTGCTTATGTCCATATTTGGGGAGAGGGCGGTGTTAAAATCGGCAGCCGTGTCATGGTCGGCACCCATACCAGTATTAGCTCATTAACACATGATTACTCAACCCCAATAATGTTTGATAGCATCGTCAAAAAATCCGTCATAATTGAGGATGATGTTTGGATTGGCTCCAACTGTGTTATCCTGGCGGGAATACATATCGGGCAAGGCGCGGTAGTGGGTGCCGGTGCCGTTGTGACAAAAAATATTCTGGCGAATCATATTGTCGCAGGAGTTCCTGCAAAAACTATTGGAGTTAGACGCCTGACGTGATCAATCTACTAAACACCATCAAACGGCAGATACCTCTTGAGTTTCGAGACCGCCACAGACAACTGTGGCGTAACATTTTATGTTTAACTGCGATTTTTATATCAATAATTTTGACACGTGTATTTTTGGGGGGCCGCAAATATAAAATTCTCAAGGAGGACATCAAACTTAACCTTGGCTGCGGCCCTGTCAATCTGCCCGGATTTGTTAATGTCGATATCTATCCTTATAAACATGTTCATGCCATTCGTCCGGTTGACAACTTGAAAAATTTGGATAATAACTCCGTGTCACTGATATACGCCTCTCATGTTTTAGAACATTTTCCAATTGAAAGAATTCCTAGGGTACTAAGGGAATGGCATCGCGTCCTTGCTTCTGGAGGAATCTTGCGCATTTCCGTTCCTGATTTTGACAAGTTATTGAAGATCTATGTGGCTGCTGGGAATGATTCGCATATCATTGAAAGACCACTCATGGGAGGGCAGTCAAACATCTTCGATTATCACAAATCATTGTTTAACCGTAGATCCCTGAGTTGTCTGCTGGAAAACGCTGGCTTCAAAATAATCAAGGAATGGTACCTTGAAAATTTCCCCGAGCTCTTAAATCATCAGGATTCATCAATGCTAGAAATTGCAATTGGTAATCAATCATATTCTATTAGTTTGAATATCGAGGCAGTGAAAGCTTGATGCCCGATCCCATTAAAAAATGTGCCGATCATCTTCCCGCGTGGGTTTTCGAAAAAATGATAAAAAGAAAAGTCTGTCCATTGTGCGGTGCGGAAGCATCAGGCGGAACAATAAAACGTAACGACCAACTAAGCATTATTCAATGCGCTCATTGTCCTATGGCCTATGTTGACTCTATCCCTGATATCCCCACTCTAAATGCCTATTATGATACCGGGTATTTTTTGGGCAAGAAAAGCTTTTTTACAGGCTCTGATTATTGTCATGCAAGGCACCAAGCTGTTCTCTCGGGGAGACCGGTTACAGGATACCGGGAAATAATTTCCGATTTCAACCCTAAAGGTAAAGATATCCTAGAAATAGGGTGCTCGAGTGGGGCTTTGCTCCAACAATTAAAGGCGCATATGCCGAACTCGTTGCTTGGTCTGGACTTTGCTCAATGGCCGATAGACTACGGAAAAAGAATGTATGGTCTGGATCTGCGGTGTTCATCCCTTGAAAATGAAAGATTTTCTGCAGAGTCGTTTGATCTCGTGATTATGGTGGATGTTCTCGAGCATGTGCCAGAACCTCTTTCATTGACGCAAAAAATCAACCGCATGCTGAGACCCAGAGGTATGCTGTTTGTGATAACGCCGAACTTTGGTGCTTTTCTAAAGGCAAAAATCAACTGGATCCAATTAAGTACCTCCTATGAACATTTGCAGTATTTTTCTCGAGAGAGTTTAGCTCTCCTGGGCGAACGTACATCATTTCACATTAAACGCGTCTATACTCAGGGGCTTCCGATATCTCTTCGTCAATACCCAGAAGGGAGCAATCATCGCTTTGAAAAATATTTTTTATACCCACACATTGCTGCCATCAATTTATATCGAAAACTATACTATGGAAAGGTCGCGAATCAAGGTGGAGGGAATGATTTGATAGCCTTCCTCGAAAAAAAGCAAGGCACGATGAATGCCTAATATAGCCCCCACCTTACAGCTGCTTTTTTTTGCGGACTTTCCACCCTCTAATCTAGCAGGAGGCGCTATTTTAATGTCCCGCCTTTTATCACAATACCCGCAAAATAGCTTGAGAGTTTTAACAGGCTCCTCCTATATGAGACAATCTAACGCCAATTCACTTCTCTCGTGCCAACATTATATATTTCCATCCAACAATCAAACGGGCCGGTGGGGTGTCGGCCGAATAAAAGGGCTGCTTAATTATATGTCCGCACCCGTTCTTCTTATCTATGCATTGTTCTTAATTCATAGGCATTCCATTAAAGCAATTTTGAGTGTAGCCCATGGATATTTTTTTATTGTTGCTGCTGTAACATCGAAAATTACAAAAATTCCTCTCGTAATAGCCGTTCATGATGATTGGTTTATGATGCTGAAATCGGGACGAATTTTTCCTTGGGCGCTTTATCATCAAATTTATCGCTTAACGATTCGCAGTGCAAAACATATCTATGCTATAAGTCCCGCCATGGTTGATATGTTGAAAAACGAGTTTAATGTGGCTGCGGAGTTGCAGATGCCTGCAGTCAAGCCTTGCCTGAATATCAACAAAGAAAAACGCCAAATCAAACAAAACAATTTCAGCCTTTTATTCGCGGGCTCCATCGGTGGATTTAATATTGATGCGATTGAGTTATTAATGGATGTTGTTGCTGGAAATGCTCATAATAAAAGGCTAGAAAAAGATTATCGGTTCGATATTTATAGCCGTTTATCCAGGCAAACGAAGATCCGGCTTGCAACGGGGTTGCGCAATTGTGATAACATTAAAATCCACGATTGGGTTTCTCAAGATCAACTGTTACATGCATTTAGAAATGCGGATATGCTCTTTCTTCCCTTGTCATTCAATAAAAATTATCAAGCCATGGTCGCAACATCTTTTCCAACAAAAACAGCGGATTATTTAAGTGTATTTAAGCCTATTATTGTTCTAGCTCCCCCCTATTCGACACTAATGCAATATGCGAAAAAATCTGGCTTCGCCGCTGCGATTGATCAATTTTCCGCAAAATTCCTCGTCGAAGCGATGGAACGAATTACAAATGAACATGGGTACGCAGAGCTTCTCATTGAGAATGCAAAACGAGTATTTGCGGTCAACCATGACCTCGATGTACAGTATTGCGCCTTTAAAAAATGTCTTTTAAAACTGAACCCGGATGAAAAAACGTAAGATTCTCTACATTCAATATACCAATCCGGGCGGATATCCCCCATTGGGGCATAGTTCTGAATTACTAGCAACGGCCTCTTGGAAAGTTTTATTCTGGGGAACTCACTCTTTTGGCGAGAATGATTTAATCCGCTTCAAGACTTTATCTAACCGTCGCGTCTACTTATTGCCGTATTGCAGCAGGGGTTGGCTGCAAAAGTTGCATTATTTTTTGTACACAGTAATGGCATTGATTATCGTTGCAATTTGGCGTCCCGAATGGGTTTATGCCTCGGACTATTTTTCCTGTCCAGTTGCCTTGATTGCAAAAATAACGTTTAGAATCAAGGTCCTTTACCATGAACACGACTCTCCCGATTCGACAAAAAATGATTCCATTTACATTAAAGGCCTGCTTAAGGCAAGGAGAAGATTGTCCCATGCTGCTGATATTTGTATTCTGCCCAATGTTAAGCGGTTGGAATCTTTTTTGCGCGAAACAGGCACGAAAGCACTGACTTTTTGCGTCTGGAATTGTCCCCAAAAAAACGAAGTGCCGACAAAGCCGGCCAAGGTAGATGCGAGGATTCGGCTTTATTTCCACGGCACAATCACACCCAAAAGTTTCCCACTTATTTTTCTAAAAGCGCTTGCACGAGTAATTACTCCTGATGTGCTTTTGATAATTATAGGGAATGAATCCATCCACAGTCGTGGATATATTCAGAAAATACGCCGGGAGTCCCAGAGACTTGAGATAAGTCATTCCGTTGAGATTTTTTTAGCCATGCAGCGCAAAGAACTTCTTAAAAAATGCGCCGAGTGCGATATCGGTTTAGCCGCCATGGGCTCAAGGGCAGATACGGAAATAAATTGGAAAAACATGCTGGGCGCATCGAATAAAATTTTTGATTATATGGCTTGTGGTTTGGCCTTGTTGGTTCCGGATGCCCCGGACTGGCGTGATGTGTTTGTTTCTCCCGGTTACGGAATTTCGTACGACCCGGAAAATCTGGAAAGCATAGAAAAGGCTTTCCGTTTATTTTTATCTAATCCGAATGAAGTATTCGAAATGGGAAAAAGGGCGCGAGAGAAAATCATAACTGACTGGAATTATGAAAATCAATTTGCGCCTGTGCTAAACGTGCTGCTAAAAGAGAAGGCCTGATTGTGCAGATCCGAACAAACATTAGAACGTACTGCCGAAAGCATTGCGTGCGAAATCACAGGAACAACTTAAAACTAATCCACTAAAAATGCAGGATAGCAATAAATTACTGATTGTGGGCAATTCTGGAGATACTCAAGTCGGCACGCACTTTCGCAATGCGGCTTGTAAATTGCACGTTCCAGTTCATTATGTGGATCAAAAAGATGCTTTTTCCGGATCGGTTCTCTTGCGGCAGATAAACTGGTGGTTATTGGGTCATAGACCATATCGTCTGATTCCATTCAGCCGTAAAGTGCTTTCAGTATGTAAATCAATTCAACCAAGATGGCTGCTTTGTACCGGACGATCACCCATACTATCAGAAGTCCTGATTGAAATAGGGCGTTTGGGGATACAACGCCTAAACTATCTGACGGACGATCCTTGGAATCCCAGTCACAAGGCTTCATGGTTATTTAAATCACTTCCGAATTACGATATGATTTTTTCTACCCGGAAAACAAATATTGAAGATCTTAAAAAATTAGGATGCAAGAATGTACAGTTTCTCCCGTTCGCATATTCGCCTGAGATCCATTTTTTCGATTGTCCCGCATCTTCTACCGATAGATTGCGTTTCGAAAGTGATGTGCTATTCATCGGTGCAGCAGACAAAGACCGCATCCCGTATATAAAAGCCCTTATACGGGGCGGACTAAAAATTGGTTTGTATGGAGGTTATTGGAATCGATATCCGGAAGTCAGGAAATTCAATCGTGGATATGCGAATTCACGTGATTTGCGATGGGCTTTAAGTACTACTAAACTAGCACTGGGGCTTGTCCGACGGGCCAATCGGGACGACAATTCGATGCGCACTTTCGAAATCCCAGCTATTGGGACTTGCATGCTCGCGGAAGATACCGATGAGCACCGCAGAATCTTCGCGGAGGATGGAAAAAATGTTCTCTATTTTAAAGATTGCAACGAGATGCTGCAAAAGACTTTTTTTTTGCTAAACAATAACGCTGAACGATTCCGTCTGGCAAAAGCAGCACATGAATTGATCATAAGGGGACATCACACCTATAAAGACCGCCTGTTAAAAATATTGGAGATGCAAGACCCTGAATAATCCCGCCCCCCCAATAGCAATCATTGTTCATGGCCGAATCTTCGCATTTGATCTTGCGCGCGAATTAATTCGGCAGGGGCAAGAAATTTATCTATTGACCAATTATCCGAAGTCAATCACAACGCGTTACGGAATTCCGGCGCATCGCGTTAAATCGTTCCTAATCCACGGAATTTTAACCAAGGCTTGCTTTTTTTTAAAAAAATATTTTCTTCCAATTGATTTTGATTCCGCACTGCATATATTGTTTTCCAGATGGGCTCTTAAACAAATCGTGAAATTAAAAATAGAGCCGGATATGGTCTGTGCCTTCAGCGGGGTTGCCGGCGACATTTTTAGTTACGGGCCATTGCGTGGAAAAAGGTGCTTAATCAGGGCTTCGTCGCATATTTGTACTCAATATGCCTTACTTTCCGGGGAACAAATACGATCGAAATGCTCGATTGGGCTTCCATCCCCATGGATCATCCAAAGAGAACAAAAAGAATATGAACTGGCTGATTTAATTATTGTTTTGTCAACTTTCGCATATAAGTCATTTATCAGTGACGGAGTACCTGCGAAAAAAATAAAAATCCTTTCCCTGGGCACTGATACGACGAAATTTCTCGCCTCCTCAAACACCATAGAATCGAGGCTCCATAGAATTTTATCAGAAAAAAAACTTCAGGTTCTAATGGTGGGTAGCTTTTCGTTTCGCAAAGGTGCCACAGATCTAGTTCAAATTGCTTTTGCAACAAAAGAGTTTTGTCGCTTTAAATTTGTTGGCGATATTGGCGGTGCGGGAGAAATGAAGTTGGCCAAAACTGCGTATGAAGTCATCGAATTCGTTCCAAGGCAAAGTGAAATGGAGCTGGCTTCCCAATATATCTGGGGTGACGTTTTTATTTTCCCGACGATCGAAGATGGATATGCTGTAGTGCTCGCTCAGGCTCAAGCTTCCGGGTTGCCGATATTAACAACACCCAATTGCGCGGGCCCCGATATCATTGAACACGGCCTTTCCGGCTGGATTTTGCCAGTTAGAAGTCCGTCTTGTTTTGTCAGTCAACTGCTTTGGTGCCACACCCATCGCTCCGACCTTGCATCTATGGTCAGGCATATACATCAAAGTAAAAATCTCCGTGACTGGCGTGCTGTCGCGGATGATTTTTTAGCAATTGTAAAGGGATATCGGGGGTCCAAAGGAGCATGAAAAGTCGATCAAATCTTATTCTGCTGACCCTGTGTTTTTTTTGGATTTCCATTTTCTCGTATTTTCTATTTCGCAAGCAGGCGAGTAATGATGTTGGCAGCTACCTTGTCTTGAACGGTGCAGTGAGTTGTTTTTTTTTCGCGACTATCGCAGGTCTTGACCTTATAACACGTAAAAATATTTCAGTCATTCAGATTTATTGTTTTGGCAGTTTTTTACGTATTGCCATGGGGGGGATGTATGCCGGTGTGATTATCAATCAAAACTATGATTACATGCTGATGGTGAGCGACCATTTGCCTATACGGTACATGCCGCATGCCCTCATGTTGATGGAAATCGGTGCCGCCTCATTTATATTCGGAGCACTCGCGACTGAGTCCAAAAACAAAATTAGCAGTAAGGACTATTTTCATTTCCCATCCGAAAGCTCCATTTTTCTTTTCGCCATCATCGGCTGGGCATGTTATTTTTTTGAAGTAGCGTATGAAACATCATTCGGTGTTCTCGGAACCGTTTTGCGCACACTACCGCGAACAGCGATTTTTCTCTACAGCCTGTTGGCATTCTTCCGTACAGCCCGCATATATATATATTATGCCTTGATCGCCATCATCCTATTTATTGAATTTTACTTGTCCCGGTCATCAGCAATGAGAGAAAGGTTTGCATTCATATTGCTTCCGATCACATTAGCATATGTTATGGAATTCTGCAGGCGCTGGCGAACAGCCAAGAAGCCATACAGCCATCCTTCGGGACATGGGTCTTTTTTGCCCAAAAAAAGGAAACTCCTCATTTATTTTACCATCGTTATTATTTTACTTTTTAACCTGTTAGTTATTTATCCTGCCGGCACATTGGTTAAAAAGAATAAAACAGAGACCATCGATACAGCCATTGTAAAAGTTGTGCAGGTCTCACTTGTGGATATGGGTGCTATTCATAAATTTCCTGACCAAGGGATTTTTTCACTGGCGCACCGGTTATCTCTGATCGTCGTATCGCCTGCTATTATTCTTGAACTGATGAATCAATCTGTCAGAATCGAGCATGATCCGATACAAATAGTGCTGGCCGGCTTTATACCCAGGATCATGTGGCAAGGAAAACCCATCATCTCTAAGGGTGGTTGGTTTCAAGAACTAATATCACCCTTTGCCAATCGTGACAGCGGTACCTCGATCGCTATGACAGCTACCGGCGAGCTTTATTGGGCCTATGGCTACTTGGGAGTGTTGATAGGAATGTTTGTGCTTGGGGGTTACTGTAATTTACTCTGGCATCAATTAGAGTTCAAACAGTTACGCAATCCGTTCATTATCGTCGCCGTCATTCACATCACCCAAGAATGCATTAGGTCTTTCGAAGGGGAATTCTCCAGTCCGTTGAGTTTACTGTTACTATTAGGTCTGATGTCTTTGCTTTATAATAAACTTTTTATCACCAAATCTTCCCATTCCTTGCGTGCATAGTCAAACACACCACGGTATCATTAAAGAGCATTGCCCTATTTGCTTAAGCGTTGGGGTCCTGTTAGGGTATCGAGCAAGTACAGACATTTTCTTTTGCCCCAAATGCGAGCTCTCATTTTTGCCACAAGCAATACGCAACAACTCAGATATCGACAATCATTGGTACGGTGAGCTTTCACATCTTGACAGCATCCAGGCAAATGAACTCGCGCACCCCATGCAACTTATTACGCCAGACAACTCTCTATTCTGAAAAACATGGCCTTTGGCAATACAATTCTAGACATAATTATCCCCAACAGGGAACCTCTGTTTGAATGGACGGCAAACAAAATACGGCGTATTTTTTATAAAAAACCAAAACTGTCCGGCGCCATTTATCCCGATATGCACGTACTAGGCTTCAACTTGAAATCACTCAGGAAACATACTGAAAGATTTGGGTTCACCAGTCTCAGCGCCTATACTGTTAGCATGGGAAACCAAATTTTTTATCCTTGGGGCTACGACGGCTTAATTAATGTCGACAGTAAGTGGTATTTGACAAACAATTGGAAGTACTGGATCCCTAAAGTCATAGCGCCTATAGGCAATTATTGTGGCATGGGAGATTGGATAGTCGGGTATTTTAGGAAAAATCAGCTAATACCTGCCAAAAACTCTGAGTCATGAGAATATTACACATCTCGCCATCATACGCACCCGCTTGGAGATACGGAGGGCCAGCTTTTTCTGTTCACAACCTATGCAAATCGTTGGTTTTATTAGGTCATGAGGTGCGGGTCTTGACGACTAACCTAAATGGAAACCAATACCTTGATGTCCCGACAGCACAATGGACCCTTTTGGATGGAGTTTCAGTCCAATACTGCCGCGTACCTTTGCTGCGTAAAATTTATTATTCGCCCCAATTGGTTCATTCGCTTTCAGAGGAAAGCAATGCGGCTGATATCATTCATATACATACGGTATTCTGTTGGCCTTCGTCCATAGCGGCATATATTGCAAGAAAGGGTCAAAAGCCCTACATCATCTCACCCAGGGGAATGCTTATCCAAGAAATGATCGAAAAAAAAAATCGCTTGTTAAAGCATGCCTGGCTATCTGGGATTGACCGCAAAAACCTGGAAAAAGCATCAGCGCTTCATTTAACTTCCGATGCTGAAATGATACAGACATATAAGAATAAACTTGTTCTGCCTCCCGCCTTTGTGGTTCCAAACGGAATCGATCCGCTTGTCTGGGAGGCAATGAAAACTACTGCCTGGGACCGCAGTCGGCGAGGGTTAACTCAAAAAATAGTCTATTTGGGAAGGATCAACTGGAAGAAAGGAATCGATAGGCTTATCGAAGCAATGAAATTTATTAATGATGCGGCATTGTTGATAGTTGGGAACGATGATGAGAACTATACGCCATTTTTAAAAAAGCTAGCCAACAGACACCGTGTTTCGGCCCGGATACACTTTTCGGGGCCAGTTTACGGCGCTGAAAAGCTTCAATTATTGAACGATAGCGATGCTTTTGTTTTGCCATCCCATTCTGAAAACTTCGGAAATTCGGTTCTCGAAGCCATGGCTATGGGATGCCCTGTGATTATTACACCAGAGGTGGCACTCTCTCAGATTATCAGTCGAGAAAATGCGGGCCTTGTTGTCGACGGCAATCCTGTTGCGCTCGGGAAGGCTATCAACTCCTTACTCAAAAACCACATCTTGAGAAAAGAATTGTCGATAAATGCCGAAAAAGTCATTAAAAGGTATTTTGATCCGACAATCATTGCTAAAACGATGGAGCAGCACTATCGGAGGTTTATAATTTTGTGATTATCCTTGGAATTAACGCTTACCATCCAGACGCTTCGGTTGCCTTGTTCAACGATGGGGTTCTTGTTTGGGCAGGGGAGGAGGAGCGCTACAGCCGGATTAAGCATGCATCAGGTTTCCCGGAAATGGCACTCCGAAATTGTTTTAAAAATACGCAGACTGCTCCTGCGAATGTTGACGCAATAGCCATTTCAAAAAATCCGCGTGCAAACATGCTAAGGAAAATATTTTACTCCATAACAACTGCCATAGACCCGAAGCTTTGCATAAATAGAATCGCGGCTTTTAAAAAAATATCGTCGATTGCCGATGTCTATCGAAAAACACTAAACATCCCTCCGCCGACAAAACTTCCAAAGGTGTATTATCTTGAACACCATCAAGCCCACATAGCAAGTTCGTTTTTTCTTTCAGGATTGTCACGGGCCGCGTTTCTTTCTCTAGACGGGCTGGGTGACTTTTCATCAACCATGTGGGGAGTGGGGGAAGGGAACAGCCTGAAAGCATTTGACCGTGTTTATTTTCCTCATTCCGCCGGATTGTTTTACACCGCAGCCACACAATTTCTCGGCTTTCTGAAATTCGGCGATGAATATAAGGTTATGGGATTAGCGGCATATGGGAAACCCACTTTAACTAAAATGCTTCAAAAAATGTATCGGCTTAAACCCAAGGGACAATACGAACTTAATCTGGATTATTTTCTGCACCCTAAAGGAAAGGCTAAAATACGCTGGGAGGGAGGGGTTCCCGATCAAGATATTTTATATTCCGCCGAGTGGATCAAAACTTTTGGCGAACCTCGAAAACCCGAAGCTCCCATCACTCAAAGAGAAAAGGACCTTGCCGCCTCCCTTCAGGTTGTTTTAGAAGACATTTATTTTCATATTTTAAATCATCTGTACATGGTCACGCATGAGGATAATCTGTGCCTTGCTGGAGGTGTTGCGTTTAACAGTGTTGCAAACGGGAAAATCACTCGCAACACTCCCTTTCGCAATATTTACATTCCGCCGGCCGCCGGTGATGCAGGAACTGCCGTAGGAGCCGCTGCCTATATTACGCATGCCATTTACAATAAGCCTAGAAAATTTGTCATGGACCATGCATATTTCGGCAGTGACACCTCCCGGGAAGGTATTATAACGGCACTTAAAACAAAAAGTATTGTCTACGAGGAAATTCCCACCGACGCGGTTTTGCTGAAAAAAACAGCCCATGCTATCGCAGATGGCAAAGTCGTCGGTTGGTTTCAAGGTAAAATGGAGTTTGGCCCCCGGGCACTGGGAAACCGAAGTATTTTAGCAGATCCTAGAAGACACGACATGAAGGATATCCTTAATAAAAGAATTAAGCATCGCGAAGTTTTCCGCCCCTTCGCGCCTGCAGTACTCGAGGAAAGAGCTGCGGAGTTTTTCGAGATGGACTGCGAGTCATCACCATTCATGCTTAAGGTTTTTTCCGTTAAACCAGAAAAGAAATATCTCCTGCCGGCAATAACCCATGTGGATGGGACGGCGCGGGTACAAACGGTCTCCCAAAAAACAAATTTATTCTTTTGGAGACTTATTGCCGAATTCGAAGCTCTGACCGGAATACCTGTTTTGCTTAATACCTCATTTAATGAAAATGAACCCATCGTCTGTAATCCGACAGAAGCTGTCGATTGTTTTATAAAGACTAAAATGGATATGTTGATTTTGGACCATTATTTAATAGAACGCAACCGCTAGGATTACCGTGATTATTAAACCGAAGAATTATTGAAGTGGAGGACTTATGCTATCCGCTCTACGATTAGCAGGAAAAAGGTTGTTTTACCCAGGGTTTGATTTGCATACTCGCAGCAGGCTGAGGTGGTTACCAAAATTTTTCATATCAGGTCCTGTGGAAACCTTAGACGCAGGCTGCGGAAATGGCGCACTCTCATACGCGGCTGCTAAATTGGGAAATCATGTGACGAGCATATCGTTTTGCGCTACCGACATTGAAAGGATAAAAAAGTATTTTAGCGCGTTTGAATCTAGCCTGAATATTCATTTTGAAACGATGAACTTGTACGATCTAAATAAACTCGACGACGGAATCTTTGACCAAATTATATGCAGCGAAACACTTGAACACATTATGAATGACCGTTTAATTATCAAATATTTCAAACGACTTCTTAAACCCCGGGGGATTCTACATCTGTGCTGCCCCTACGCTCTGCATCCCGTATGCAACATTGAAAGATTTATCCCGCATCAGGAAAATGGCGGGCATGTGAGAAATGGGTACACCATTGAGTCTTATAAAACCTTGATAGAACCTGAAGGTTTTCAAATTATTGAGCAATTTGGAGTTGGTAGCTTATCTCTGGTGAAATGCGATGCCTTGCTTCGAAAATTACGCCATAAATTTGGTGACATCGCATCTCTTCCATTGTTTTTGTTTATACTACCTTTTTTAAAATTCATTGATACAGGAAACCCACCGATACCTTTTTCTCTGTATATCAAAGCAATTAAGACTTAAATCCTTTAAAATGAAAAAAGCACTCGTAACAGGCGCCGGCGGTTTCATAGCGCATCATTTGATAAAAAGGCTCACGCAAGAAAATTGCTGGGTTCGGGGCGTTGACATCAAGTACCCGGAATTTTCAGCATCAAGCGCTGATGAATTTCAAATATTAGATTTACGGGAGCCCGAGAACTGCGCTCAAGCTTTCCAGAGTAAGGAGCCCTTTACCGAGGTCTATCATCTCGCCGCGGATATGGGCGGCATGGGCTTTATACATTCCGCAGCATGCGATATTATGCGCAACAGCGCGCTTATCAATATTCACATGATCAATGCCGCCAGCCAGGCGAATATCAAACGTTACTTTTTCTCCTCGTCGGTGTGTATTTATCGTGATATGAAAATAGGGGAGCCTGAAATGACAGAGGAGCAGGCATATCCGGCCATGCCGGACAATGAGTACGGCTGGGAGAAACTATACGCTGAAAGAATGGCAATGGCTTACGGCAAACAGTACGGTTTTCAGGTGCGGATCGCCCGCTTTCAAAATTGTTATGGCCCGGAAGGCACCTGGAAGGGAGGAAGGGAAAAAGCCCCGGCCGCTATGTGCCGGAAAATCGCTGAAGTTTCTGATGGCGGCACCATTGATGTCTGGGGCGATGGGTCGGCAGTTCGATCATATACGTATGTGGATGACATGGTCGATGGTATTTGCCGGCTGATGCAATCTGATTTACAGGGCCCCACGAATATCGGTAACCCGGAATATATCAGTGTGGATGAACTTGTCACTACCGTGGCCAAAGTTGCTGGCAAGAAAATAAAAATAAACCATGTTATCGGCCCCGTGGGCGTGGAATCCAGAAATTTCAGTAATCAGAAGATATTCAGAACGGGTTGGAAAGCCAATTTCAGCACAGAAGACGGGATCCGCTTAACCTATCCATGGATTGAGTCTCATGTAAAAGCGCCGATTAAAGATCCGACAACATAATCCGAATAGATTATGCAAATACTGCTAGTAAATCAAACATTCCATCCAGACACATCGGCTACGTCATATTATTGCACCGATGCGGCTAGCAAACTGTCTCAAAACGGACACAAAGTTACTGTTTTAACGGCAGC
>Ga0209211_10002624_pt1 | contig 30635 bp, 35 predicted proteins | sample RifGroA2_FD_183992 | JGI IMG/M metagenome (GOLD analysis project Ga0209211, IMG submission 183992) | Groundwater microbial communities from Rifle, Colorado, USA - Groundwater A2 (SPAdes) (version 2) | ecosystem: Environmental > Aquatic > Deep subsurface > Groundwater | place: Rifle, Colorado...
GACTTGAGGTCCTGCCGATATCCCACCCGCCGCTTTGGTGCAGCTTTCTGGAAAGGTGCTTAGACTACAGACGCTTCAGTAATAATTGTTGGATGCGTATTAAAATATAGCTTCAGTGTCTAGCCATAGACGTATGAAAAAACCAGAATCAGCTGTATTCTGCATGGCTATAATTTTATCTTTACGGTGCCCCTTACGTACGGGTGTTCCTGCTCGACGTGATATTCGAGCTGTATGCGGTTCTCAAAAGAGGCGTCGCACCAGATGCAAGTCTCCATCCGACCACCTGGCTGTTATATGCATGCTAAATTTCAAGTCCTTATAATTACGCGGGAATCACCATTGAACAGGGGCGAAATATTTAAGCTCTTGCGCTATTGAGAACTTTGATTAACCCCTTTATTATCAACGTTCACAATAAGGACTTTGAACAAAAGACATATTATCTTAGATTCATTGAAAACACACGGCTAAAGCCGTGTGATGCGGGAAAAGCTTTGCTTTTCCTGCACAGAAAGACTTTCAGTCTTTCTTGTGAAACACAATGAATCTGGGATCCCATCTTTCAACACAGGAAGGAACGAAGTTCCTTCTGTGCAGGATGGCTCAAAGAGTCATCTTGCAAACCCACGGCTTCGTACGGAAAGCAAAGCTTTCCGGCGACTCAAGTTGAGCTTCGCTCAACTTCGAGTTAGCCGTGGGATATAAGGAAGATGTGATTCAAAGTCCTCTATTGGTTTGATTGCATGACACTACGAGAAAGCGCCTGCAACGGCCTGCTTGCCGCAGGCATGCTTGGAATCGCCGCTGCCGGAGTTGCCAGCGTCTTTATAGTGAACCCACAAAAGAATTCGGACATGTTTGTGGGTTCACAGATAGCTCACAAGGAAGTAATATATCCAGATTGTTTCCTTGTAGAGCTATAACGCGGCCCAGCTGGGCTCCACTGTTTCGGAAAAATACAGGATCGAAATGCGCGGAGAGCTGGATACTGGACACTACCGGGCGCTTCAAAGAAGACACCAGTACATAGACGGGCTTCAGGCATACGTCCTGGACGGATTTTTGCTGTCCGCGGGCGCCGCGGCTGCCGGTTCTTTGCTAAGGAAACGCACTTACTAGGCTTCCACGATTTCCTGGAACCCCGAGAAGCCCGGTTTCATGAAAGAGAAAAAATACAGCGGGAAGCGGTTCCTGTTCCTGATGCCGTAGACTTCCCTCGGGCGTATTTTCCTGTAAACTGGCATCTGCGTCGAGTACTCGCTTACCTGACCGTCTATCCGGAATTCGAAGTCGCCGCCGTCCGGGAAAAGAATCAGCTCCATCCATCCCGGCTCCCTTTCGTGATAATGCGGACCGATCTTACTTCCTACGTCGAGCCTTACTGCGTGGGACGTGAAGTCGGGGATTTCACCGCTCCCCTCTTCCTCGAGACACGACACGAATACGCCGGGATACGGAGTGGCCTGCCATTCCATTTGGCTAAAGTCGACCTGTTTTGGCATACGATAGAATATGATAAAATATTATTAAAGCGCACAGCTCTGTAGAAATGCACAAGGAAAAGCCACAGGAGCATCATTGTGTATCCACAATGATGCTAGTAACTAGAGGGTATTGTGAAAACACAATACCCTCCCTGTGGCTTTTCTCATAGGTTTTCTACAGAGCCAAATGCACCTAGTTGTCCATAGGCACGTCAATGACAAGAATTCTCGAGTCTTCCAGCGCCTTTATCGGGAAGGTTCTCGTATCTGTTATGCCCGCCGCGTCGCCCTCTCCCAACTGCTGCCTTGCCATTTCTATACTGCCGCTTATCACGAAAACATAAGAGCCCTTTCCTGTTTCTACTTCGTGCTCTGTTTCGATGCCTTTTTCCAGCTCTCCCAGATAGAACTGCGCATCCTGGTTTATGTGCAGGCCGGGCGAAACGGCGCCCTCCGAGCGCCTATCTGCTCCGCCTGCTACCGGGATTGTCATGCTATTCCTGGCTTTTTTCTGCCCGTAACCCGGCTTCAGGTCCTGCTGCGCCGTGCCAACCCATATCTGAAGAAGATGGACAGGCTCTTTGTCGGAGGCGTTGAATTCGCTGTGGTAAATTCCGCGCCCGGCGGACATCGCCTGGACCTCCCCCGGCTTTATCACGCCCTCGCCGCCTGAGCTGTCCTTGTGCTGGAGCGCGCCTTCAAGGACTATCGTGACGATTTCCATGTTGTCGTGATGGTGCGTCGGGAAGCCACCTCCGGGCTCGATTATATCGTCGTTAAGCACCTTTAGCAGGCCAAAGCCCATCCTTGCAGGATTGAAGTAGTTCCCGAAAGAGAAAGAATGACGGCTGTTGAGCCAGTTCGTCCGCGTGGTGCCGCGGTCGCTGGAGCGCTGGATGTCTATGTTCATAACAAAGATATATCTTGATAGAAATTAAAGAGAATTATTCTCTCATGATTGTTCTATTTGGTCTTTAAAATGGAAGAAACCGATTATCGTCATTATTAGAATTAAGCATCCACCTACGAATTTTGCATAGTTCCATTCGAAGCCTCCCTGAATAAGTAATCCAAATCCTACGGCAGCCAAAACTCCTAAGAATGTTGAAAAGAAATTCGCATGAAATCTTTGAGCTTCTTTTAATGTCATAAAAATATTTAGATAAAGATATTTTAAAGATAGTTTTCAAGAACTATTTACTTATTCAATCCTGACCTTTTCCCAGCTTTCTATGCGGAAATACGGGCGGGCTTCCGACAGGTTGTCTCCGTTGAGCCTGAAGCCTATCGTGCCTTCCACCTTTCCTTCCACTATTTTGCCTTCCTTTATTCCCTGCATCAGGTCGCTGCTGCCGCGCACCATTATCGAATGCCCGTTGTCGAATGTCAGAAGAAAATCCGCGAAGCCGCCATTTATCTGCAAGTTCGATATCCTTCCCTTGACTTCCACGTAATCGTTGGGATAGCGCAGGCGGTTCTCGTCGAAATCTATCATTCTAGTTCCTTGACTGAAAGGTTCATAAAGTTATAATCTGGCTGCTTGGATAATCTTGGCAGACGTTTTGAAATCTTTTTAACACGCCTGAACCAATGTAATTCATGCGCAGTGCGAAGCAGCTCACGATGTTCGACGTCGTCAACCTTGTCGTCGGCGGCATCGTCGGCGCTGACATATACATCGCCGCCTCCTTCGGCTCCGGGCTTCTTGGGCCTGCTTCGCTCCTCGCGTGGGTCGCCGCCGGGATCTTTGCCATAATCATCGCGCTCACTTTTGCAAGGTGCTCCGGCATCGTGAAGAGGGCGGGCGGACCTTATGCCTTTGCAAGGGCCGCCTACGGGCATTTCCCCGGATTTCTGACGGGCTGGTCGCTCTGGCTGGCCGAGGTTGCCGCCCTTTGCGTCTTCCCGCTGGCTTTCATCATTTACCTGTCCTTCCTCATACCTCTGGGATTCGCCGGCAAGGCAGTGGTCATATTCCTTTTCGTGTCATTCCTCTTTTCCATAAACTATTTCGGCGTAAAGAAGGCAGCACGGATAAATGACATACTCACGACCCTCAAGCTTGCGCCGCTCTTCCTGATAGTTGTCGTGGGGCTCATCTGGATGTACTCGAGGCCGGAAGCCGTCATCGACAACCTCACGCCTTTCGCGCCCATGGGATTCGGGGGATTCGGGCTCGCCGTCGTGCTGATATTCTGGGCTTACGCAGGCTTCGAGCAGGCGACTGTCGTGAGTTCCGACATAAAAGACTCCAAGAAAACGCTGCCGAAGGCAATAACAATAGGGCTGCTCATCGTCGCGTCCTTCTACCTTCTTACGAACCTCGTTATCCTGAGCACGGTGAATTATGCGGCACTCGCCACGGAGCAGACTCCTCTCATTCACGTTGCTGCCCTGCTGATGGGGGGCGTGGGCGCCACGATCATGATACTGGGCGCACTGATATCCGTTTCCGGCTCCAACGAGTCTGGACTCATGGGAAGCGCGCGGCTCTCATATGCAATGGCGGCAGACGGATACTTCCCAAAAAGGCTCGCGAACATCCACAACAAGTATTCGACGCCGCACGTGGCTTTTGCCGTGCACTGCACAATAATGTTCTTCGCGGCCCTGTTCCTTCCGGTATTTGCCTTGATATCATTCGCTGTTTTCGCGCTCGCGTTTGCGTACGTGATGGTCGCATTGTCTGCTGTCAAGCTTAGAAAGGACATATTCACAAAGGTCCTTGCTGTCTTGAGCATACTCATATCCTTCTACCTGATTACATACAGCGGCCTTGCCAACGTGGTCATGGGCATGGTCATGCTCCTGGTGGGCGTGCCCGTCTACATGTTCTTTGCGCCAAAATCAGAGCTGAAGCATGCGAAAAGTTTCCTGTTCAAGGAAGAAAACCTGATGAAGCACAGGATAGACAAAGAGAACGTTTTCCTCGCGCGCGTGGTCAAGCATGTCAAGCTGCATTTGCGCGAGAGGGAAGAGTTCTATCGGAAGGAAATGAGAGGCGCGAAAAAGAAATTTTAGAACTTAAGAAGATTAGCGTTCAAGTTTCTTCATGGAGCCGACCGATGCTCTTATGATAGATGCTGCACTTTATGGCGGATTTTTTTTGCTGTCTAATTTTATAAGCTATGTGGATGCAAAACATCGCCTTGCATACTCCGGTCATGGGGGTTCTGGCGTAATCAAGGCTATCCGTGAACAGCGAGATATGTATAAATCAATCCCTCGCAGGATTACGGATGCGATCATGGAACAACCTGGCGAACTTCTTGCGATCAGGTTGCACAGAAAATAATTATTCAGGCATCATCGTAACAGGGCTGATGGGGATAACGTTGCCCATGCTGGAACGATAGTAAGCTGCTTCCGGCTTTGCCGGGTCGAATTTTGGAACACTGTGAAGGTGAAAGAGTTCATCAGGCGCCCTGCCCACGAACTCCCCTCCGTCGAAACAGAAGTTCGCTACAAGAACCGGTTCGTCGGCTGCAGCGCCGTTTACGCATGTATTATGAATTAAATTGCCGTTTTCAGAGAAGCGAAATATATTGGCTTCTTTCTGCTGCACCCTTGAATATGAGCATGCTTTCCATATTTCACGGCTTGCTTCCCCGAACACTTCAGATTCTTCCACATCTCCTGACAGTTTCACTGCAAGAATATCTATATAGCTGGGATCAATGGAACGGACCTGGACGTATTGCCCCTCGTCGTCTGACCATACAGCTCCCACATGCTTTTCCCTTGGTTCGCCGTAAAAAGTAACGAGCCACAGGGGAGCTGCCCTCTCTAAAGAATACTGAGCTAATGACGGAAGGAACTGCGGCACGCCGTTCATGTAAGCGGCAAAATTTCCCACCAGCCTTGCATTAGGCTCCGACTCAAAAAGACTCCTGAGAAACTGCCTTGTTTCCGCCTGATGCCACGCTTCCGACACAAGATGAGACATATCCAAACGTTTTCAAAAAAGTATAAAAAGCTTAAACAATCAAAACCCCGAAGCTCTCCATTACCGTAAGAACGGTGAACACCCCGATGATGTCGGCTGTTCCCGTCACTATCGGTATCGTCACGTTGTCAGGGTTTATCCTGTACCTGAACGCCAGTATCGACACGAAGAACGAGACTGCAATCACTATCGTCGTGAGCACCATGCCGGCTATGGTCGCCGTGAACATCAGCCTCGGGAGCGACATGCCTCCGATCCCTATGGCGCCGCCGAATACGTAGACCAGCACGCTCACTATCGGGAATATCATCAGCGACAGTATGTACGAGTTGATTATCTCGTGCTTTATCTCGTCATCCATGCTGAATCTTGCAGAGAGCTGCCCCGTGTGCAGCTTTGTCGCCATCCGCGACGAGAGGATATTCCCTATGTTGCCTCCTTCCTCGAGGAAAGCCGGTATGAGCGTGATTATTATGGGGACCGTAAGCAACAGCCCGAGGTTCGATTCCAGGAACAGCCCGGACATCGCGCTCAGCGTGCCTGCAAAGAGCATGACAATCACGGACTGGAGCACGATGGTCTTGTAGCTGCCTTCCCGGAGCACAAGCGCGTCCTGGCTGCTCTCCGCGACGAAGACGACCACCAAGTTTATCACTGCGAGCGCCATGAGCAGGACTGACATGACCATTATGTAGAAATTGGGCACTCCGAGTATGAAGGAGGCGGCGAAAGCCAGGGATGGTATGGTGAAGAAATCGCCCAGCGCGGTTATGAGAGGCGACGTCACATTGTCGGGGTCCCATCTCTTCCTTTCCGCGAGGAACGCGATGCCGAAAGTCACGACAAGCAGGACCATGCCGGAAATGAAGCCGCCTATGAATGAGACCAGGACAAGGTGCAGCACGCCTGCGCTCGTCACCCCGAACATCAGGAGCAGCGCGCGCGCTATGAAGCCGAGGGCGATGGACGTGAATATTGTCAATGTGATCGACGAGTAGATGTTGTTCCGTATGTACTTGCTCTTCAGGTCGAAATCGTCTATTCTTTTCATGTGCAGCGCGCTGCTTAGCCGGGAGCCAAGCGCGCCGAAGATGTTGCCGCGCATGGACATGGCGCCTGGTATCAAGACAATCAAGCCGGGCAAAAGGAGCAGCGTTTCTTCCAGCTTGCCTAGGAAGAGGCCGGCAAGCACGTCTGTTATGATGCTGAGAAATATCGCGCCGAAGCTCTGCTTAAGGTTTGACTGCCCGCGCATATAGGAGACGAAATTCTTGGCCGACCCCTTCATCGACTCGAACACCGTACTCTCACCCTCGAAATCCCAATTCTCAGTTTCAGTCATCTTCGTTCTCCATAATTATCGCTTTCACTAATTGCACTTCGAGTATAAAGCGTCAAAGAAATGAATTCTATACTATAACTTTGACACTATAACTGAAGCAAATTTATAATATCAATATTCTCATTTGCTTCATATTAAAAAAGATTCTTTAGAAATTCTTCTCCTTCACTATCTGGCCGTCCTTCAGCCACACGCCCCTGTCGGCTGTCGCTCCCAGCGATTCCTCATGGGTTATGATTATCACGGTGTGTCCCAGCTTCTCGTTCAGGTCCCTTATGGACTTGAAGACGTTCAGCGCGCTCTTCGAGTCCAGCGCGGCCGTAGGCTCGTCGGCCAGCAGTATGTCCGGGCTGTTGACGATGGCCCTGGCTATGCCGACCCTCTGCTGCTCGCCGCCGGACAGTTGGTGCGGATAGTTCTCCGTCCTGTTCTCAAGGCCGAGCATCTCGAGCACCCCGGAAGCATTCTTTCTCAGCTCATGATTCTTCTTTCCAATGAGCATCTGCGGTATGAAGACGTTCTCTATCGCAGTAAGCTCGGGCAGGAGCGAGTAGAACTGGAACACGAATCCGAGCTCCTTCAGGCGAAAATCCGTTTTCATGTCCTCTGACATCCTCGAGACGTCCCTGCCCTTTATCTCGATGGTTCCTTTCGTCACGCTGTCGAGAAGTCCCATGAGATGGAGCATAGTGCTCTTGCCGGAGCCCGACGGTCCCATGATGGAAACGAACTCGCCCTTCTTCACGCCGAAATCGACTCCGTTCAGGGCATTCACGCGGAGCTCTCCCATCCTGTAGGTCTTGTGAACATCTTTCATCTCGATTATATTCATATTGACTCCTTCTTTGGACTTATCATTTTAGTCTTTATTTTCTTTTGAATTTTGTTTCATCTTTCATTTCCATTGGCAAACATCTGGTTCATGCGAACGCCACGAGCCTTTGTAATATTTTTCTTTTCCGCAAGCACTTTTCTTTCCTAAAGAAAAGGGCTTACTCGACGGTTTTTATCGACTCCAGTATTTTCTGCTTCGACGCGGACCTCGCCGGAACGTAGCCCGCTATGACTGCCGAAATAATTATCAGGGCAGCTGCGCCTATTACCGAGTCCACCGGCAGTATAAGCCTCAGGTCCCCTATCGGCAGATGTATCGGGTTCGAGTTCGTGTAGATGCTGACCGCCTCGAATATGCCGACGCCGAGCAGCATGCCGGCTGTCCCAAGCAGAATTGATTGCAGCATGAATATCAGGAGCACTTCCCTGCTGCTCATTCCTATCGCCTTGAGCACGCCGATTATGCGCTTCTTGCGCGAGGTGTTTATGAAAATCACTATGCCGATGGTGACAAGGACGATTATGATGCCGACCAGTGACGTGGCGAATATGACTATGCCGAAGGTTGAGTTGATCGCGCCGACAAAGCTCGACGCCTCTTCCCACGTCTTTACATCCACGTTCTTTATTCCCTGCTCGAGGATGAACTGCTTTACATGGTCAGCTTTATAGCGGTCATCGAGCCGCACAAGGATGCTGGATGCCTGATCTTCTAGGCCGAGGACGTCTTTGGCTTCCTCGTCCGTTATGAACACGTCCTGCGAGACGCTCGAGAAGCCCTCGGCGCTCAGTATGCCACGCACCTTGTATTCTCTTTGGATGCCATTGGAATATTTGACAGTCACGACCTCGCCTACACGGACGCCAAGCCCCTCGATAAGCTGCCCGAACTGCTCGCGCCCTATCGTATCCTCAATCCTCTCGCCGGCGATGAACCTCCCGAGCACGACCTCGCCGCTGCTCGTGTCGCTAAGATAAGAGCCGGAAATGACGAAATTCGACGTCGTGGTCACCTGTGAATCGTCCGAGGGCTTTATTCCAGTTGCAGAAACGGAAAACTGCTTCTCCCCGAATATTATGGTAATCGGGACGCTGATCCGCGCGGACGTGCCCGTCACCTCCCTGTTGAGCTCTATCTTCTTGCGTATCAGGGACACGTCCGGTATGTACTTCAGCCGTTCGGACGGAGTGATAATGATATGGGATGTCGACGTGTCAATGACGCTCTCCTGGAAAGTGTTGCCGAGCCCGTTCAGGAACGCCGCGAAGAACGTTATGTTGATGTAAGAGAATGCCAGCAGGAAGACAACGAGCATCGCTATCTTCTTGTCCCTCTTCAGGTCCTTGACCGCAAGAAAGGATGCTGTGCGAACTGACATGGTTATTACCTTACAATTTGGTGCGACTTTGAAATATCACATCTTCCTTATATCCACTGACTAAAGTCGATGGTTTGTTGGAAGATGAGATCCCGAATGCGCCTCTAATACATGCCGCCTAAAGGCGGCAGTTTCAGGCGCATTCAAGATCAGGGAACGAATGCGAATAGAGGGCTTGGATAGTATGTCTTTTTTGCTTTCCTAATCTTCCTTCTTCTTCCTTCGCTTTCTCACCAAAAAATAATAAACAAGCCCGATAATGACAAGCAGAATTATTATTTGCATTACCGGCAGTTCAGGATTCTTCAGGTATATGTCGAATTTGTTCGTTGTTGTGTGGCTGCCCAGGTCGTCAGAGTAGCTTGTCGTCATTACACATTCATGCCTTCCGCCATCTGGCAGTGTCATGTCAAAGACAGCAGGCGCATCCTCGTCGCGCTTGAGCTGCCCCAGGAATGACTTTGCCTTCTGGCCGTTGCATGCAAGCTCGGACTCGATCGCATCCATCGTGCCCTTGCCCGTGTTCTCTATGCGCACGATGACCGACACCGGCGCGCCGGCCGCAGGGTCGCCGAATGCCGAGGCGACCTTTATATTTTGTATGCTTACCTTTCCAAGATTGACTACGCGCGCACCTACGTTCTGGGTGGAGTTGTATGATGTGCCCGACTCATCCACGTAACTGAGCTCAAAAGGAAGGCTGTATGCACCTGCCTTTAGCTCGCTGCCGACCGACATGAGGAAGGAAACGGATGAGCTGTTTCCGGGGGCTATGCCGCTCAGCGTGAGCACCGAGCTCCCGAGCGAGATGAAGTCAGATGATTTGGAAACTATCTTTATCTGGTTGGCAATGCCTGTCCCGATGTTCCCGGCCTGCACGTCCATCCTGAAGACAGACGAAGGCGTCGTGTTCGTGATTGCATCGGAAGACAGGACAACATTCGGCTTTCCCCTGACAGTGGCGTTTATTGTCCTAACAGACTCGCTGCCTGACTGCGTCGTGCGCACGAATATGGGATAGACGCCGGAGCTTGCCTGGGAATCAACATGGATGAAATAAGTGTTCGTGCGCGAGCAGTGCGCGCACAGGTCAAAGCCGTTCTCGAACGACTCGGTCGAGGTCTTCAAAGAGAAAGGATATCTCAAATCCAGCTTTGCCGTTGACGTCACGAAGTCCGAGTCGACATTGCTGTACGTGATGCGCAAGGTCAGGTCGCGCCCCGGCTCGACAGGCTGCGGGCTGACGTCGTTGACTATAACCTTTATGGCAGCTGCGTTCGCTACAGAAACCAGGAATATGACTATTATTGCAGCCACTAAAAACAAAATTTTTGACATATTATCACTTACAGGATGTTATGAGCCTTTTAAATTCTATTAAAAAACTTCTTAACTTTAGAATGTCCGATATTTTCATTACGCATGCTTTACGAATTATAATTATACTTTTAGTCTACCAAGCTCTTTATTTCTGGTCAATCTGTTTTTGGCGTTGACATAGAATTTTTAGAGAAAGTTTTAGCAATTTAAAAATATTTTTGTAATTATTTTACTTCTATATAAGTACTTCTTATAACATCATTATTAGTATAGCCAAAAACTTTAGGATATTTTGAACAGTTATTTATTACAAGTCCTTTAATGAATATTATTTTTTTAGTTATATTAAGATTTTCTTTGTCCCAAGCTTCTTGGGATTTTAAATTTGAATTATTATCTTGAACGATCAACATAGAGCTAACGAATAAGTTTGAAGGTAGTAAATCAATGTTTTTATAAGATCCACACGTAGATTGTTCACCATTAAAGCTTTCGGTTCCTACATTTACAACTTTTAGAATTTTGTTATCAAAACATAAATTCAAATTAAATTCATGTGAAGCCTTTTTTCCATCATTTGATATGCTTATAGTATAAAAAGAACAATTTGTACAAGAGGAGTCACTATTACTAACTGGTGTTGCTAGGGGGTAATCTTTATTTTCACACGGGATTTCCACAATTGAACACCTGTTATCCGAAACCTTAGAACCTCCTATACAGCTAGAATTAATTTTTCCATTAAAGTTTAAAATTTCATCTTCTGAATTGGCAAAGTACCATTTCACAATTGTTATTTTTTCTTGTGGGACATTGCCAGTAATTTGATCGTAAAAAGATGTCCATACACCTCTAACTTCAGGTACAATAATGGAAGATATGATTATAGGTATGATAATACTTATAATTATAAATTTTACTTTAGGCTGGGGCTTTCTCTTGTCTTTGAAAGGCTTGAGAGTAGATTTCTTCAGTTTCTGAAGTTTCATAGAGCTGGGAGGGAGAGTTGAACTCCCCTATCCGGCTCTGCAGGCCGGCGCATGGCCGCTCTGCCATCCCAGCGACTTTCTTAGGGTAATTTGTTGTTCAAGGCTTTAAAATTCGATTTTTAAGGATTTCAGCTTTCTTCGACTATGCGCATGTTTTCAGTTTTCTTTAAGTTTCGCAAACTAGAGATATAACTTAATGAAGCGTAAAAAATTACAAAAGATCTTAAGGAAATTTCAAAGACTGCCCTCGCATGTTATGGATACAAATATACTAATCGAGGCTTTGAAAGACACAAAACTTGGCAACATATGTTCGGACTATTTGAACAGAATAGGTTACAAATACAGGGGATTTTTGTGCTCCTCGGTTTTGGGCGAGTTTCTGCTTCATGTACTGAAAGACATTAAGGAGCCGGAAGAGAGGAGATTTATGCTGGAATTCATTGATAAAATTTCAAGGAAAACAAAATGCGGATATTCTTCCCTGAAGTATGAGAGTTTTCATATCGTAGACAAAATCAAAGAGATAGATTCCAGAATAGAGGATATGGATGCAATTCATTTAGCAAACTGCATCCAAGACAAGGCAAACGTGTTTGTTACTCTTGACGAGAAACTTGTCAGTAATACCAGACTGGAGAAGGAGTTCAGCATAAAAATTTTGCATCCAGAAAAACTTTAGCTATTTTAGCTTAATTCTTTCAGCTATATGCCTGCGCCTGATTTCTTTGACAAGACTGTCCAACTCCGTGTCGTCAAATATTCTTCTTCTGGATTTCATAAATGTAATTATAATCAAACGTTTAAATATGCAGGAAAATAAATTAAATCCTCTCGATCTCAGCCTTCTTCAGCGCCTTCTTCACAAGCGTGCTTATCTTCAGCCTCTTCTCTATCTTCTTTACCTCTTTCAGCTGTGCGTGCGTCGCCGGATGCTTTCCAATAAGGACGGAGCAGCAGTCCGTGTACGGTATTATCGACGTCCTGTAGGTGCCTATCTCCTCTGCAGTTCTTATTATGTCCTGCTTGTGCGTTCCTATGAGCGGCGAAAGTATCGGCAGCTTTACCGGCTCGTATATTACGTTGAGATTCTGCAGCGTCTGGCTGGCCACCTGCGCCACGCTGTCTCCCGTGACGAGGCCGAGAGCGTGCTCTTTTCTCGCTACCTGCTCCGCTATCTGCATCATCAGGCGCCTGTATAGCAGCATCCTGTACTCGCTTCCCTGTTTCATCGTCTTTTTTATGATGCTTTGCTGGACTTCCTTGAACGGGACAAGATACAGCTTGGAGCTGCCCTGGTATTCTGACAATGTGCTGACCAGCTTCCTCACCTTCGTCATGAACGGGTCGTAGTTGTGGAAGTGAACGAATATTATCCTGCAGCCGCGCGACATCATCCTGTATGCGGCGACAGGCGAGTCTATGCCGCCCGAGAGCAGGCAAACAAGGCGGCCGGCTGTTCCTACGGGAAGCCCGCCGACGCTCTGCTGCTTCTCGCTGTAAATGTAAGCTTTTTCCGCGATCTCCACGAATATCTCAAGCCCAGGATTATGCAGGTCAACTTTCTTCTTCGTCGCCTTCCACACAGCTCCGCCGAGCATCTTGTTGAGCTCAGGCGAAGTGTGCCTGAAGGATTTGTCGGAGCGGCTGGCGGTTATGCGGAAGCTTTTGGCCGGGGATTTTTTCGCTGTAGCTATCACTGCCCTGATGATGCTTGGCATCCTAAGCGGCACTTCCTCGGCTATGGAGAAATTCGAGATGCCTGCTATCTTCCTGAGCTTCGGGACGTCGCGAACCTTTACGTTTCTCAGTATTATGCGGCCGCGCCTGCGCTCGACCTTCGCGCCAACAGCATGCTTAATGTTCTCGACGAGCTTCTTCTCGAAGAAGCGGCGGTTGCCGCCCTTTATCCCTATCTCGCTGTAGTGGACCAGTATTCTTTTCATGTTATTCCTTATCCTGACGTTTGCCTTTTTCTTTTAATTTTGTGTTTTGCATATAGTATCCAAATTAATAGAAACCATAGACAAACGATTATTCGATTCTAAGTAGACTTCTAAATTATGCTTAAATATCATATGTGATAAATAGAATATAATAGTGCGCGTAATTCCTTCGTGATTGGTGGTATTTTGATGTTCTTTGCAACGCTGACTCCAATGCAGGTCGTCTGGTCGATTTTTGCGGCAGCCGTCATCATCCTGCTCTTCACGCTCTACCACATGCACCTCGAGAAGAAGGCCGGAAAGAAAAAATAGCCGCACGATACGTTTGCTGCGCGCAGGATTCCTTTCGAAATCGACAGCCCAAAGAGCCATCTTGCAGATGCGCGAGTATGGACGGAAGTCTATAAAAAATAACCAGCCCAATATTGGCTTGCAATGAATCCCAGATTTGCGGTGCCAGCATTGGTAATTATCGGCGTTATTGCTATTGGCGGCTGCGCCGGCCAAGAACAAGATCTGCCGTTGGACGATTCGGCCGTGCCTGACAGCAGCGAAATAATATTTGTGCCATACCAATATCTATATGACGGCTATGCCGGGTATGGTTATGATGTCTCATTCTGCGAGCCAATGCCAAGACCTGGCCCAACATGCGGCGGTATTGAACCGGCGACAAACCCGATCGGAGGCAGCCCGCCATATTCATTTTCAGTCGGTTACGGCGCCGGAGTGCTGCCGCCTGGAATGAGAATGAACCTGAATGGCGTGCTCGAAGGAACGCCGACGCTTGCAGGAAATTATGATTTTGAAATATGCGCAAGGGACGGAGCAGGCAACAGCGACTGCAATACATTTTCTCTGCGCGTGAGAGAACCGCTTTACCTGACGGTTTATTGGGCAGGAGACGGCAGTGGTGCGATAGGGTGGAATACTGCCCTGGGAAACTCGACATGCGCAGAAACAACAGGAGGATTAGGCGACTATAAATGTGCGGTTCCTGTGGCATACGACTCTTACATTTACCTTGTCCCGGAAGCAGACGAAATATCTGAGTTCGCTGGATGGAGCGGCGCCTGCTCCGGCGCAGGAATCTGCAATATCTCAATGACAGAAGATACGGATGTCGCAGGGAGATTTGATCTGGCCGGAGAGATTGCAGGCACAACACCAGATACAACAGGCGGTTCTTCCGCACAGGCGGGGAACCTGGATGTTACGATAGACTCAGCCAGCCTGACGAAATGCAATGTAGTGCAGGGCGGATGGGACGATGGAATGAGGTACTATACCGTAGCTGCGAGCGGCACAGCGACCAGCGGCGATTCTGACAGAACAACCAGCCTGAATATTGGCATCCTGGAAACGAGGAACGGTGAAACAACATCATACGGAACAGACACCCTTGACTGCGGCGTATGGACGTGGACAAACCAGGATGGATACACGTACCCATACTGCTACAGGGCAATAGGCCAGCCTGAAACAACCACATGGACAGTAGCCGGAAAAGGCGCCGGCAGCAACATGGAGCACATGATAGGAGTCAGCGCACGGGTCAACGGATATGAAAACGGAGAATCATCATACGACAGGGAGGAAAGGGATGCCGGGACCTGCTAGAAAAATATTTTGATGCCATACTCATTGCCACGACCCAGACTGACGCGCGAAGTGCGCCATTCGCTTGGCAGTCCGCCTGAATTACGTTCGGGGAAATCTTTATATACGGCTTTTCAACATAATGAAAGTACAACGTTGAAGATTTTCCCATTTTCTCATTGGGCCGGGTGCGGGCAGAGCGAGTGATGTCATGCGGAAATACGGTGCAACAATCCTTCTGTTATCGTTCTTGCTATTCGCATCTATCGGTTTCGCTTACGAGATGTCTTTCTTCACTGACAAGTATTTCTACAGCACAAACGAGATGATATATGCCAAGGGCATCGTGAAGCAAAACAGCACGGCAGTGTCCAACGTGACAGTTGCATTTCAGGCAAAGGACGTGTCCGGCACTGTGGTCAATTCAACCTCGCTGACCTCGAATTCAACAGGCGAATTCAATCATACTTTCTCCCTCAGCTCAACAGGCAACTATACCCTTGTGGCAAACGTGTCCGGCGACTACGTCAGCCATTTCATCAAGGTAAAAAGCTATTCACAGATTCTCCAGAACACAGACAAGCCGACGTACACAGGCGGCACGAACGGGACGCTCTCAATAAAAGCTGTTGATTCCCAGGGCAACGGAGTGGCAAGCCAGCTAATCACAAACAATCTCAGGTACGCGTCGAATAATACCCTCATCCGCAATCTCAGCGCGTGCACCACCGGCACGCTCGGCGAGTGCAGCATAAACTTCACCGCGCCATCCACGGACGGCCTCTATTTGATAGAAAGCAATAACTTCGAGGATATCGTGACGTTCGCCGTCGGCGGTTTCGACGCAGTCATGAAAGTATCGCCCAGCGTTATGGGGCTCAACAGCGAAGTTACAGTAAAAGTGATAGTCAAGAATGCGAACGGCAACGGCGTTACTGCATCCACACGGCAGCTTGTGATAACATTCCCGAACGCCACGGAATACACTATAACCAGCATGACGCAGGCAGTCGACAGCGGGGGCACATCATTGACAGGCGTCTATGAGGACAGGTACAATGTCACAGGAGAAGGCGCTTACAAGGTCAAGGCAACGATAGTTGGTCAGGGCTCCAATATTACGAGAGAGCTTACGGGCTCCTTTGACGTCCGCGGCTATGTGATGGACATAGTGCCGTGGACAGGTCAGTCTGTCTTCTATCCGGGCTCGTCAGTCGCTCTGGGCATCAAGTTGAGAAACGCATCCTCGAATGAATTCATAAGCGGAAAAACTTCGGCGCTGCTCACAGGCGCCTCAGTCATTGATTCTTCCGACCAGCCGGTGGTGGTCAACATCTCGATCTCAGAATTCGCTGCGCTCAGCAGCTATAGGGTGGATTTTGTCATGCCTTCCACAGCATCCACAGGCTCGTACAAGTTGAAAGTGTCAATAAATGACACGCTTGGCACAGGCTCAGGCACCGGCTACTTCAGCGTCCAGCAGGTCAGGGCGTCTGCAAGCACACTTGACGCGTTCCCGAACGGCACTTCAAAGACAACATTCCTGGCGGCGCAGCCCCTTGTCGTCAAGTTCACCGCGAGCAACGCGTCAGGCACAGTGACGGTCAATTCAGTCAATACTTACAGCATAAGGGACGAGAACGGCGATGACAAGACCGCCCTGTTCGGCACAGGCGTGAATTTCACCTCAGGCGGGGCAGGTTACATCAACATCAGCGTACCCAACAGGGGCGGGGACTACAGGATAAAGGCGAGAATAAACACCAGCGCCGGAACAGCAGACGCAGAAGGTTCGATATTCGTGGATGTCCTTGACATCGAGGCGAAGCCTGCAAGCATAGGCGGCGGCGGAGGTGGCGGACCCGGTGGATTCATGCCGTTCGGCGGTCCTGGATTCATGTTCGCCTTCAGGTCGAATGACACGATTGCGCTCAATGTAACTGTAACCACAGCCAGCGAGAAGCAGGAAGGCGACGAGTTCATGGGCAGCTTCGGCGGCGCCTCGGGCGCAAGCACGTCAGGCGGGATTGGGCTCTTCGGCATAGGCGGCGGCTCTGCAGTGCAAGGCGCGCAGGTCCAGGTCATGAAGGTCATCAATGTTAATACAGACGAGGACATGACATCGTCCGTTTCCGGAACACTTTCATGCGTGACAGCCACGGACGGGAAATGCACCGTGAAGTTGCAGCCTACCACGAACGGCAACAACTGGACAGGCGGCTTCTACGTTGTTTTCCTCAATGCTTCAACAAGCAACAACCAGACAGACAGCGGCCAGGGATTCTTCGAAGTAAGGAGATATTTCGTCGACGTACAAACAACCTCGGCTGTTACCAGCAATGCCGCTTCGCTCGGCTTCCAGAGCTCCCAGAGCTGGAATATCGGGCCGAATGACAATGTTTCAGTGACGGTGGGAATACGCGAGCCTGGCACATGGAACACCGTTGCCAGCACATTTAACGTCACGGTTATTGGCATTTATTACGGCGGAAAGATAGGCGAATTCATATTCCCGCCCAAGCTGATGTCAGGCACTAACGCCACTTTCAATACAAGCACAGTAAACAGCACGAACATAACCGCGCCTTCCGGCGGCTGGAAGTCGGGCTTCTACGAAGTCAAGGTTTCTGTGAAGGAGCTTTCGTCCGGTCAGGTGGACAGCGGACAGGGATTTATGATGTCGCGCATTTACGAGGGCTTTGGATTTCCTGTCAATCCAACGACGCTGCAGCAGGATTTCACTGCGCAAAGCAGCGAAAACATCACCCTAAGGATAAGCGTCTATGACGTGCAGCAGCACAGGCCCGCAGCCAATCTCACGGTAACAAAGAACAAAATAATGTCCTTTGCGTCATTCCCGCCTTCTGACCTTTCGAGCTATGACAAGAACGTCACGCAGGGCACGACTGATGCGAATGGTATGGTGCTCATGACCCTGCCGGTACCCACAGGCGGGTGGCCGAAGGGCAGCTACCTTGCAGTTTTTGATGTCACGAATGGTTCAGCCACTGACAGTGTCGAGGGCTTCTTCCAGGTAAAGAACTTCTTTGCCGAGATGTCGTCGGCCAAATGGCAGTTCGGCTCGAATGAGTCTGTTACATTCAACGTCACGATTTCGTCAGACCCTTCATGGATGAGAAACATGTTCGGCGGATGCCCTGCAGGCGACCCCGGCTGCAGCGGCGGGGGCGGAGGACCTCCAGGCGGACCTGGTCCTGGTTCTGGCGGCGGATTCACCGAACCATCAAATCTGGTCGTGAACTATGGCACTCCTAACAGCATAGACGGCGACAGCATACCTGATCTGGTTGTCACCGCCAATCCAGACGGCACAGTCAACCTGACGCTTGCAGGAAACCTGACACTCGGTCCTGGTGGTGAACTTTCAACACGAAACCTCTCGATTTCAAGATCGCTATGGTGCGGAGGGTCGGGGTGCGCAAGCGGCGCGACAAGCGTCCCATCCTGGTTCGAGAGCGTTTCCTGTTCAGGACAGCTCAACCAGAGCGATTCCAGCTACAGGAACATAACTGTCAACTTTAGCGGTCCTGCCTTGGCGTGCGTGCAGACATCCAGAAATCTTACATACAAAGTAGGCGCCGGGCCAAGCACCGCCTTGAATTTCACTCTTCAGTACATCCAGGAAGTCGCAGGCTCTATAGGAGGCTCAAGCGGAGTCACTGTCAGCAGCAGCAGCGGCTTGTCCTACTTCAATGCAACGCTCAAGTCCATAAGGGTCTCGAGATTTGATTTCTCAACAGGCGAGACAGTGCTCACCCACGGGACAAATTACAATGTCACCAGCGCGAACGGCGTCATTGTCGGCGCGGGCAACATAACAATTCCGGGCGTTGGCGGCATAAAGCTCAAGCCAGTCGGCACGTGGACCAGCGGATTCTACCGCGTGGTCGCTGAATTCAACACCTCAGAAGGCAGCGAAAAGGCCGAAACAGGCTTCCAGATTGACACGTTCTCCGCCAGTTGCGGCTCGTTCAGCTTTAGCATTCAGTCCGGCGACGTACTTCAGACGACCTGCACCGTCTCAAATCCCTCAGGCGGCAATTATCCGAACGGCGTGGATGTCAGCGTAGAGGACATAAAGAACTCATTCAGCAGGGCGAGCATGGGCTCATCTGCATGGGCATCTGCCGGCAACTTCACCAATTCAACCCGGCCAAGCGTAATTGTCACAATAAACCAGAGCCTTCCTACAGGATTCTATGAAGCTATAATCAAGTTCAACGAGTCCGGCGACATAAAGAGGCAGTCCATATGGTTCGAGGTAAAGGACTTTGACGCGCAATTTTATTCAACAAAATGGTCCTACTCTTCCAGCGAAACTGTATCTCTCATTGCTAGGGGTACCCTTGGTCCCACCCAGTTCAGGATCAACGTTTCGGGCACGCCGGTAATCTACAAATACGACAGGGCAACGTGGGCAAAAAGCACTGTATCCGGCGTTACACTAACCGCGCAGCTTGTGAGTTCCCTGGCCAATAATTTGACCCTGATAAACTTGTCCAAGTCAGGCGGCTGGGACGAGGGACAGTACCAGATCATCGTTAACCTGACCAAGATAAACGCAACCAACGCCCCACAGGGCGGCAATGCAACCGTTTCCACATGGTTCAACATCGAGCTTTTCAACGTCTACGCGTACACAAGCCAGTGGTCTTACCATCCCAAGAGCAACGTGACGGTGAATGTCTTTGTCGGGACCTCTGGAGGATACAATCAGCTTTACGGCAGTCCGGTTGACGTGAACGTGACAGAGGTCAAAAATACCGTTACCGGAGCTGTCCTGACGAAAGGCACAGACTATAATGCTGTGGACAACACTTCCACCCCTTCGGACACGGGCAGTCCTTTGGTAAAGATTGTTCCCACCACGACATTTCCCACAGGGAGCTACAGGGTGACAATTAGCGTGAAGGATTCAGTGAGCAACAGGACAGTGAAAGCCGAGGCGTATTTCCAGGTCATCGCATTCTACCTGTCCGCATGGGCTGACCCGTACGAGGTTGGTGCAGGAGAGAACGTTTCCATTCCCATCTATACTTCTTCCCCGAGCGGCGCCAGCGTCAACATATCCGATGCGGTCATCACGAACCTTGTCTTCTGCAACTCTAATTATACCTGCACCAACAAGGCATCGTCTTCGTATAATTACACCTTCAACAAGCCATCTTCGAGGATTTCCATAAACACCTCGGGCTTCGGCGAGGGCTGGTACACCGCGACGCTTGTGGTGAATGACACGCAGAATTCCAACGCCTCCTCGTCAGTCTATTTCAGGATCAAGTCTTTCGCAATGTCAGGATTCATATCATTTGTTTCCGGCATCAGGAGCGGATATGGCCACCAGATAAACGAGACCATGCTGCTTAACGTGACCGCGACGCTCGGCGTCAACATAACGAACGCGACTTTTAGCTACTCCGACTGCACCAGCTCGGGATGCACGTACAAGTCATTTGTTGTCAAGATTGGCTACAATATGACTGCCAAGAACGTGATCCTTAACATGACGCCCGCGAACATAACGAATGGGACATCATCGATTATTTTGAACAACACATGGCCCGCGAACGAGTATGCTTTCTATAGCGTTCTTGTCAGGGGGCTGAAGGACGGGACAGAGGCGTCGTTCTATACTTATACAGGCGTTTATTTCCCGAGGGCATCTGTTAGCGGGCCTTCGTCCGTTTCCACAAGCGGCAGCATAGGCGCCAACATAACAGCCTATGTGGAGCCGCTCACCAGCCAGAACCTGCCAGGCGCCAACATAACTGTCACCGATGTCTTGCAGGACACTGGATTCAGCCTTACCCCGCTCAACGGCAAATGGAATGTTTCTTCCAAGATAGCGAACTCATCCGGTGTTGCTGAAATTAACGTGACCCCGACGTCTACATGGCCTTCGGGCAACCTGAGGGTAAGATACAGCGTCGTTTACGGCAACGCTTCCACAAAGGCGGAATTCACGGTGTCCACATCTTCGCCTTCGCTCGGCGTCACAAAATCCCTGATAAATCTTACGAGCGGCACAATAACAAATGCAACACTTGGCACTCCGTTTAACTTGTCGGTAGCATTGCAGAATACGCAATCAAGCAACGCAGAGAACACATTAGTTGTCCTTACCTTGCCGCTTCTGTCAAACGGCACGGCCATTACGAACCTGACCACTTTGGCCCGTCTTGTGAATGTAACAGGCGGCGGCATGTCATTCCTGAACTTTACTCTCAATGCTAACGGAGGACGCGGCAACTACACGACACAGATAAGCATAACGCCGCTGTCGCCGTTCACATCCGCATCAACATCGTACACGTTTACAGTAGGGTAATCTAAGATGAAAATCCAAATCTTTGCAATGGCAATACTGGCTGCGATGCTATTTTCAATCAGCCCCGTCTTCGCGGCGTGCAGCTCAGCCTGCAGCAGCGACCAGTACACATGCAGCCTCACGACATCGACGATGGCGAAGAGCACGAGCGGAACGCTTACTGTTTCCGTAACAAACCAGCAGTCCAACTCGCAGTCAAGCGTTTCAACCACGCTTCAGGACCTTGGATGGTTCACCGGCACAACAACAACCTCAACAATCTCCAGCATCAATGCCGGCGCTTCGGCATCCCTTGATTATACAGTAACGCCCACAAGCGACGGCGCGCAGGATGTCTGCGTAAGAATGGGCTCGACCTGCACGGCTGACTGCGGCTCGATAACAATCACTTCTCCGGCTGCGCTCAGCATTACTTCCCTGACAACAGCATCCAGCAGCATTTCCACCAGCGCGTCAACAACGACATCTGCAAGCATATACAATTCAGGCACCGAGACTGCCGGCTCATCAAGCAGCGTCACAGCCACGCTGTCGAGCAGCAGCGGATGCACGATTTCTTCCGGGACAAAGACAATAGGCACAATCACAGGCAAGCAGACAAATTCGCAGAGCTGGACAGTGACAGCAGGCTCTTCCGCAGCGACATGCACGCTGACGCTATCCGTCTCCGGCAGCTCCGGCGGCTCTGACTCCACCACAGCCAGCGTTGCCGTCACCGCAGCGTCATCAAACACAAGCTCGTCGACCAGCTCCAGCGGGGGCTCAGGCGGCAGCAATGCCACGAGCAACGCCACCAAGGAGACAAAGCTGTTCTCGACAACTGCAGGCGTCTCGAAGCTCCTGACATTCGCGACCACTGCCACCGGCGTCACGGACATCGAGCTGAAGACGGCATCTGCCAAGACAAGCATACAGGTGACTGTCGACACTGCCACGAAGCCGTCCGGCGCATCAGACCCTGCTGTTTCCGTGTACAAGTACATGGACATATCTTCCACAGCCGCAAGCAGCGATTTCTCGATGATAAAGATAAAGTTCAAGGTGCCCAAGACGTGGATAACAGCGAACAGCGTCGATGCCACCACAATTGCTTTGTACAGGTACAGCAGCGGCTGGAGCAAACTGGCAACAGTGCTGACTGACTCGGACAGCAGCTACTATTATTTTGAAGCCACTTCGCCGGGCTTCTCGACATTTGCAGTAGCGGCTGAAAAAGGCAGCGCAACGGCGCCTTCGACACCATCAACTCCAACCACGCCGTCTCCTGCTCCTGAAAGCGGCACGGGCGGAACTGAAGGGACAGGAACAGGAGCTAATGAAACAGCATCGGGCGTGCCGACGGTGCCTGTGGGCTCGAGCGACGCAAACGTGATAGTAGGAATAGCCATATTGATACTTGCGGCGGGATTCGGGGTCGTGTACCACTTCTTCCTGAAAGGCGGAAAGTACAGGCACACGCCGCTGAGAGAAGTCTATTCGAGCAGGCCGAAGAAAGAGGAGAAGCCGAAATATGATTACCGCGGCAAAAGATAATTTATTTCTGCAATATGCGATTGCACGTACGGGATGCTTTTAAATAATTATAAAATATCACATTTTCACATGAAACGCGATTTGCAATCCATAAGGGAAAGAATGCCAGCTCTTTTTCAGGGAATAGAAGAAACGCTATATGCGGCAGCTGGGGAAGTCAGGGCATTGAAAAGAACAGGCTCCGGCGATTATGCCGATGCTATCCTGGACCAGAATGGTTTTGGCGGAGACACTGCTGAAATTTATTTCTATAGGTTCGCCTCTGAAGACAGCCCAAACCCCAGCGAAGCGGGGTTCCGGGCACTAATGTCTGATCCAGAAAGATCGAGAGCATACGAGGAAGCATGCTATCGAAGATGGTCTAGTGATATAACCGCGGTTCAGCGAGTCGTGAGACGGTATGAGGGCGAAATAACTGTAAATGGCATGCCCCTTGACAATTATTTTTTCGAAGTAGAGGATTCTGGCGTAACGCCAAATCATAGGGTCCATGTCAGAATTTTAATTCCCGGTCAAGATGCATTGTGCCAATTGAGAGAGTTGGTTGATACTGTATAATTTCTTCTTCGATTTACGAATTTAAACGCTGCAGCCAAAGGAGAATCATGCTCATCCTGTACAACACGCTCACGCGCAAGAAACAACTATTCAAGCCGATACATGACAGGCATGTCATGCTCTACACATGCGGGCCGACTGTCTATGATCATGCGCATATCGGCAATCTGCGCTCTTTTCTTTTTGAGGATTTGCTCAAGAGGGTTCTCAAATTCAACGGCTTCAAGGTAAAGCATGTCATGAACTTCACCGACGTCGGGCATCTTGTTTCCGACCAGGACGAAGGCGAAGACAAGATGGAGGTCGGCGCGCAGCGCGAGCACAAGACAGCCTGGGAAATAGCTGAATTCTACATAAATGCGTTCAAGGAGGATGCGAAGCGGCTGCGGATGCAGGAGCCTGACATCTGGGCGCGCGCAACCGATCATATAAGCGAAATGATAGACCTTGTCAGGAGAATAGAAGAGGAGGGATACGCGTATGTCACTGATGACGGTGTCTACTTCAACACGCTTCGCCTGAAAGGCTACGGCAAGCTCGCGAGGCTGAAGGCAAAAGGCCTCAAGGCCGGGGCGCGCGTCGAGATGAAAGGGAAGCGAAGCCCGACGGATTTTGCCTTATGGAAACTCTCGCTCGGCCGCAAACGCGATATGGAATGGGATTCTCCGTGGGGCATGGGATTCCCGGGCTGGCACATCGAGTGCAGCGCGATGGCGATAAAATATCTGGGCCAGACGATCGACATACACTGCGGCGGAGTGGACCATATACCTGTCCATCACACGAATGAGATTGCACAAAGCGAGGTCGCAACCGGCAAAAAATTCTCGAATTACTGGCTTCATAACGAATTTATGCTCGTCGACGGCAGGAAGATGTCAAAGTCGCTCGGAAATTACTACACGCTCAGGGACATAGTCTCGAAAGGCTTCTCTCCGCTTGCTTTCCGCTATCTCTGCCTGTCCGTGCATTATCGCAGCCAGATGAATTTCACGCTTGACGCCCTTCGCGACGCGGAAAACGCGGTGAAGACAGTCAATGATTTTATCTTCCGTCTTGAACAGACAAAGGAAAACAATCTGGCAAGAAACAAGAAGATCGAGAATGCGCTCAAGACTGTAAAGGAGGAATTCATGAAATCGATCAACAACGACCTTGACACGCCCAACGCTTTTGCCGCGCTGTTCAAGCTGATGAGGTCCGTCAACAAGGAGATAGACGCCGGCAAGGCTGACAAGAAAAATCTCGAAGCCGTGCTGGAATTTTTCAGGGACATCAATGAGGTTCTTGACATAGCGGAGGAGAAGCAGGCAGACCTGACGCCCGAAGAGAAGAAGCTGCTTGACCTGCGCGAGTCGTTCCGTCGGCAAAAAGACTTCAAGGCGGCTGATGATATACGGAACCAGCTCAAGGAGAAGGGAATAATACTTGAGGATTCGCCTGAAGGCGTAAGATGGCGGCGCGCACACTAAATCTTTAGATTGAGGAATTATAATGCCAGAGAGATCCCGCAGCAAGCCCGAGTGGCAGGTCAGGATAGCAAAGGAAAGGATAGACATACTTTTCGGCGAGGTGGCCAGGACCAAGGACACTGCATTGCAGCGCAGATACATGAAGCTGGCAAAAAAGATAGGAATGAGGTACAATGTCAGGCTTGGCGGCAGGAAAAAACTTTTTTGCAGGCACTGCTTCTACTATTTCGGTGCCGGCGCAAAGAGAAGGCTGAGAAACGGGAAGATCGTGATAGCCTGTCCCGGATGCAAGCACGTGACACGGCAGGTTTACAAGAACTAGAAAAGAACCAGGATGAAACTTGTGTTGCTGTTCGCCTTCAATGAATGAACCGTGCCTTCTGGCATGAATATCATCTTTCCACCGAACATTTCTATATTGTTGTCTTCGAGCTTGAATACGCCGCTTCCCTCAATGATGAGAACGAAACCTTCCCGGGCTGACGTGTGCTCAGACATTTCGGTGCCTTCTGCCATGCAGAATAGAGTCGCGTCGTATTTACCTGATTTGATCACCCTGCTAAATATCCCTCCCTCCTTATACTCTATATAATCGCGCAAATTCAGGTCATGCATCGATTCTTAGACGGATATAACATTTAAAAAGCCTACCTACTAACTAGAGTTGACACTTATGGTTTCAGCAAGAGACGCGGACCAGGGCAAGCTCGTGACGAAGATGTCTGTCCAGCTCAAGGAGCATGTAGAAATGCCGGAGTGGGCGAAATTCATAAAGACAGGCGTTTCGCGCGAAAGGCAGCCGGAGCAGCCGGACTGGTATTACCTGCGGTCTGCTAGTGTGCTCAGGAAGATATACAATGACGGGCCTGTCGGCGTGGAAAAGCTCCGCAGCTACTACGGCGGGCTTCACAGGCGCGGCCACAAGCCCGCGCACTTTGCCAAAGGCGGCGGCAAGATACTGCGGACGATATTGCAGCAGCTTGAGTCAGCAGGCTATGTCAGGAAAGAGAAGAAAGGGCGATTTATAACGGCGCAGGGCCAGAAGTTCGTTGACAATGCGGCCAAGCTGACGAAGTGATTCTTAGGCTATTTTCTTGGAGAATTTGCACGAGTACAAAATGCCTCATGCCTCTTTCCGCCTGACAGGCACGAAGAAGAAGACAAGCCCCATAGAGACGAGCAGGAGGACAAGCTGCGGGGCGCACTGACCGCCTGCCTGTCCGCAAGCCGAGAATGACATGACGCCGAAATAAATCCCGATAGCCCCGACCACGAACAGGACGAGCCTGACGGGGAGCGGAATGTCCTTGAGCAGCATTATCACATTATGGCGGTCGCTGCCTATAAACCACTTTTAAACAGAGCCCGGGCAAGGCAATCCTTTTTATAGACCGCAACAAGAGGTAAACAAATGGCATCAGAGGAAGAAATCAAGAAACGCCTCCAGCAGAGAATGCAGGCGCAGATGATGGGCAAGTACCTGGCGCAGCTTTTCCAGTCCGGACAGCTCAAGGAGCGCATCACGGACGAGCAGCTCGTCATAATACTCAGGAAGCTGACTGAAAAGAGGGAGACAAAGATACGGAGAAAGTAACAAACTCCTTTTCTTTGCGGCAAAAAAGAAAAATATTACCAAGGCTCACTGGCGTGAGCAAATTAAACCCTTTAATACCTGATTGTCTAATGTAAGAGTTGATAACAATGGCAGCAAGAAAACCCCTCGGGAAGAAGATAAAGCTTATAGCCTTGAGGAAGCAGTCCGCACCGCGCTGGGCTGACATCAAGAAATTCTCGCTCAAGCGCGCAAGGACACGAAGAATACGCGTCACAACAAAGCACTGGAGGCACGGCAGGCACAAGGTGTAAAAATATGGCAGAAAAAACGGCAGGAACAGAGAAAATCTTTACTATTCCATTGCGAGAGGCTTACAAGAAAGCGGAAGAAAAGCGCGTGCCGTACGCCGCGCGCCTTGTGAGAAGCTACCTGATGACTCACATGAAGGCGGACAACGTCAAGATGGGCAGCAAGCTGAATGAAGAGCTCTGGGGCCGCAGCATCTCAAGGCCTCCGCGTTTCGTGAGAGTCAAGGCGTTCAAGGAAGACGGTGTTGTAAAAGCTGAACTGATGGGTCACGATTATGTCGATTTCAAGGTCAAGCCTAAAAAGGAGAGAAAGGACATGAAGGAGAAGCTCATGGAAAGGCTCGGACCGAAAGCCCTCAAGAACGAGGAAGAGGAAAGCAGGATAGAGGGAGAAAAAGGCAAGTCCCCCGAGAAGGCAAGGCCGGTGGAAAAGCACGAAGTCGGCGAGAACGCTTAAATCTATAAAATTATTTTTTTCAGCTCTTCTATGCCCTCAAACTGCCTGTCTGTTGTGACTAAAGTCAGGTTATTTTCTGCGGCTTGGCTCGCTATCAAGAGGTCAGCCAGAGAAAAAGATTTCCCTTTTTTGTCGTAAATATGCTTCAGGTCGCTTAATATATGAGCCGTCTCTTTTGTCGTATGAATGCACTGGAATTTGTTAAGGAATATCAAGGCATTTTCCTTGTTTTTAGGCGATTTTGCCTGTAATCCATGATAGAATTCGAAATAGCTCATGAACGTGATGACCGCAGGAACGGAGTCTGTTTTTATTATCTCAGAAATGCGATTCGTGATGATTTTATCTCTTTTTTCCAAGCGTATAAGGATGGACGTGTCAAAAACAAGAGTCATCTGAATCCTTTCTCCTTCCTCAGCTTTTTAACAAAAGATTCCATTTCGTCAGCTTCTTTATCGCTTAGTATCTTTTCACCATTTAGTATTTTATCCCAGAAATTTCTGCTCCTTTCCTCATAATCATTCGTGATTTTCTTCAATATCTTTCCCATTGTTGCGTCATGCCCTGCAGAAAGCATCTTCAGCTTTCTCCAAGTTTCATCGTCCACGTCCTTTATAGTTCTTGTAGTCATAAAAGTATTACAGTAATACAAGTATTTAAAGATTACTTTTTCCTAGTATCAGATCTTCTTAATTCTTTATTACCAAGTATGTTTACATGCGCGTCAGAGGAGAGGTGTTCTCTGGCGCATTGCGGGGAACTCCTCTTATAGAAAAATACTACCCGAGGCTCGTTGGCTTGGTTGGGTTTCGGCCGTTCAGGGGGACCATGGACGTCAAGCTTGAGCGAAGTATTGACATCAAGCCGTTTACTTCTAAGATTATCGGGCACGTCCTGACGGACGGCAGAAAGGTCGTAACCGCGCATCTCGCTCATGTCAGGATAAGGAAATTCTCGACCGTGTACAAGATAATGGAATTGAGGACGAAAGAAAAGGAGATCGTCGAGCACGCGCAGAAAATGGGAGAACTTGCGGAGGAAAGATTCTCGATACAGAGCACGCACGACATAGACGAGCCTTTCTACGAGTGCTGGGCGATCCAGTTCAAGGGCGGCATATACGGAACTGACGTTGTTGAATTGATAGCTCCCGACATGATCAAGGAAAAGCTGGAGCTTGGCGACAATGATATCATCGAGATCGAATTCTCCGAGGACAAGACGTCAACTGACAAGCTCCCGGACCCGGAAGGCGTGAAGGCAGGCTCCTCTTATAGCTGACCAAGTTATAATGTCCGGATTCTTTACTTGGTTAACTATATCTTGAATGAATGATCCGCTTTCTATGCAAAATTGAGCCTTAAGTATGTTTGTTGTTCAAATGATTTCTATGCACATTCTCAGATCGAACTTCGACGGGGACCCTAACCTTGGATTGTACGGATTCGCAACTGACAGCTTCTGCTTTACAGGGGCCGACAGGTACGCGTCGAAGCTGAGGGATACGCTGGAAGTCCCGGTCCACGTGGTCCACTTGCTCAATATGGACCTTGCCAAGATATTCTGCGCCGGGAATTCCAAGGGCATCGTGACCCCAAAAGTTATAAAGGATTTTGACAGCGAAGAGGTGGAAAAGATACGGAAACACGCCGATATGCTGTCCATAGACACCGTCTATTCTTCTGTCGGGAATCTGGTGCTCATGAATGACAGCGGGATCGTTCTTTCTCCGCTGCTGAAGAGGCACAGGAAGGAAATGTCAAGATTCTTCGGGATCGAGTGTGAAATATCCAAGATAGCCGGAATGAATATAGTCGGCAGCATGGGCTTCGCCACCAACAAAGGATGCCTCCTGCACCCAAAAGTGAAGGAGAAGGAGAAGCGCCTGATAGAGAAAACGCTGCAGGTCGATGCAGATATAACAACGGTGAATTTCGGCTCCCCCTATCCGGGCGCCGGACTGATAGCAAACAGCAACGGCTTCGCCGTCTCCGAGAAAACGAGCGGTCCCGAGCTTGGCAGGATAACCGATGTTTTAGGATTTTTGTGATCAGCAGCAACTACTTTTGCAGCTTTTTCTTGGAGCTCTGTAAAACTTCTTATTGCCGTTTTTCCAAGTAGTTAGTGATATACATGATAGTCAGCGGCAAAATAATTTCTAGCGTGCGGCGGGGCGGAGACTTGATAAAAAAATATGAGCCGAGACTTATTGGCGCGCTCGGATTTCGCCCATTCCATGGCACACTGAACATAAAGCTTGGAAAAGACGTTGATGTTCAGGAGCACTCGACGAAAACCATAGAGTTCATTCTTACTGACGGCAAAAGAAAAGTAGATGCCTATCTTGCGCCCGTAAGAGTAAAGGCATTAAGCGAGCGAATGGTACTGAGGGACGTGCCCATAGAAGGCGATGAAATGGTTACCCTTTATAAATGGAAAGGAAAGGATGCGTTTTCTCTCAGGAAGAAGGGTAAATTCGTGACGTGGGATATAATAAGAAGCGACGCCGACAGACAGATGATTGAATATCTTATCAGGCGGCAGGAAGGCAAGAGTACCGGGGCACCTGAGAAGAGCAAAATCAGGGAATGCGACTGCTGGGCAATAAAGCTTGTGGATGGACCTCAGGATGAATCGTCCGCAGAAATTATTGCAAAAATCGACATGAGAGATAAAATGGGATTAAAGGATGATGATTCTGTTCAAATAGAATTTTTGAGGTGATGACATGGCTCACATACCCCACGACGAATTCATGAAAATATGGAAAAAGAAGCTAGTTGCCATAGCTGACTGCGTCATAATAAAAGGCAACAAAGTTCTCCTGGTGAAAAGGGCTACTCCTCCTTTCATGGGAATGTGGAGTGTTGTTGGAGGAATGATGGAAGTCGGCGAAACGATTGAGCAGACAGCTGTCAGGGAGGTAAGGGAGGAAACAGGAATAAAAGCAAGAGTCATATCTCTTATTGGCGTTTATTCCGGGAACAAAAGAGACCCCAGGGGAACAACGATTTCTGCGGCATTCCTTATGAGGCCACTGAAATTCGGCGGCAAGACGGACGGGGAAATATCAGAAATGAAGTTCTTCAATTTTGATGAGCTTCCAAAAAAGATTGCCTTTGACCACCATCAGATAATAGGTGACGCTTTAAAGCTCTTGCGTCAAAAGAAAAGAAAGTGATAATCATGCCAAAACGTGAAAGAGAGAACAAGACAGAAAAGAAAAAACCCAAGGCGAACAGCCAGCACGAGCTCCAGGAAAAGTACATGGAGCTCCAGATTCTCAAGCAGCAGATCAATTCTTACGTCGAGCAGAAGCAGGCCGTTGACGAGAAGGTCGGCGAGCTCAGCTCAACCATAGATGCGCTGAAAAGCCTGCCTGCTGTGAAGAAAGGCGAGGAGATGTGGTCCTCGCTCGGCAGCGGGACGTTCGTCCGGAGCGACATAAAGGACGTCGAGAAGGTCCTTGTGGCCATAGGTGCCGGCATTGTTACGAAGGAAACTCTGCCAAAGGCGATAGAAATACTGGAATCGCGCGCGAAGGAGCTCAATAACATAAGC
>Ga0209211_10002625_pt1 | contig 30632 bp, 32 predicted proteins | sample RifGroA2_FD_183992 | JGI IMG/M metagenome (GOLD analysis project Ga0209211, IMG submission 183992) | Groundwater microbial communities from Rifle, Colorado, USA - Groundwater A2 (SPAdes) (version 2) | ecosystem: Environmental > Aquatic > Deep subsurface > Groundwater | place: Rifle, Colorado...
CCGACGAAGTCGCGCTGTACGAGGCGGCCTATGCGGCGCGTCTGCCAGTGATGGTGAAAGGCCCGACCGGCTGCGGCAAATCGCGCTTCATCGAATACATGGCGTGGAAGCTGAACAAGCCGCTGATTACGGTGGCCTGTAACGAAGACATGACCGCCAGCGACCTGGTCGGGCGCTATCTGCTCGATGCCAACGGCACGCGTTGGCTCGATGGTCCGCTGACCACCGCCGCGCGTATCGGCGCGATTTGTTATCTGGACGAAATCGTCGAGGCGCGTCAGGACACCACCGTGGTGATACACCCGCTGACCGACCACCGCCGCACGCTGCCGCTGGACAAGAAGGGCGAGCTGATCGAGGCGCACCCGGATTTCCAGCTGGTGATCTCGTACAACCCCGGCTACCAGAGCCTGATGAAGGACCTGAAGCAATCGACCAAGCAGCGCTTCGTCGGGTTCGATTTCGACTATCCGGCGGCCAGCGTCGAGGCGGAGATTCTGGGCAAGGAGACCGGCATCGAGGCGGCTCTGGCTGCGAAGCTGGTTAAGATCGGCCATGTGGCGCGCAACCTCAAGGGTCACGGTCTGGATGAAGGCATCTCGACCCGCTTGCTGGTGTATGCGGCGACGCTGATCAAGAACGGTGTCGAGGCCAAGGCGGCTTGCCGCATGGCGCTGGTGCGCCCGATCACCGACGACGCCGACATCCGCGATACGCTGGATCACGCGATCGAGGCGACGTTCGCCTGAGCGGAATCATGACCGAGCTCGTCGAAATCCCGGAAGACCTGCAAGCCTACTGGGTGCAATTAAGCTGCGGCTTCGCGCGGGTCGGCCTGATATTTCCGGGCTGTATGCGTGAGGCGCTGGCCACGCTGACTAAGGACGGCGTGGATGCCTACATCGAGAATGCCCGCTTTCTCGGCAAGATGGGGCGCGGTGCCGAGCCCATCCTGATCTTCCTGGAGGAGTGGCCGGCCGTTGCCAAGGTGGTCGGCGAAGAGGTGCTGCCAGCGGTGATCGACCTGGTGCGCAAGATGACCAAGTCGCCCAACAGCAAGGCCATCGCACCGTTCCTGCAGTCGTTGCCGACCGCGGCGCGGCGTTTGCAATCGGCGCCGCAGTTCGCCGATTACCTGGCCATCCTGCAGGATTTCATGGAGCGCACCACCGGTTCGGTGCACGGCATCCACCAGACCTTCCCCAGCCCCGGCCTGCCGGAGTTGTTCAAGCAGATACCGGTGCTGTTGAGCCAGCTCAGCCTGGGCGGCCTGAAGAACTGGGTCGATTACGGTGTGCGTTATTACCACGACCATCCCGAGCGACAGATCGAGTATTTCAGCCTGCAATCGGCGGATGCCCGCGCGGTCATGCAGCGCGAGCGCCAAGGCACCTTGCTGGTCGATGCCGAGCGCAAGCTGGGTATGTATCTGAGAGGGTTGTGGCAGGACGAGGATCATCTGGTGCCTTATTCGGAGGTGTTCGACGAGCTGCGCAAACCGATGCCCTATTTCGACTCGCTCGGTATACGTCTGCCGGACGCATATGACGACGAGCACGGTATCACTGGCGTGGACCGCTATCGCGCCGCGCTGGCGCATATCGCCGCGCACCGACGTTGGACCAAACCGGTGGTTGCCGACAACATCAGCCCATTTCAGCGCATGGCGGTGGAGTTTTTCGAGGACACCCGCGTCGAATATCTGGCGATGAAGGAATATCCGGGCTTGCGCCGTTTGTTCATGGCGCTGCACCCGACGCCGGTCGAGGATGCCTGCGATCCGGACAAACAGTCGGCGGTGCGCCATCGCTTGGCGATGGTGTCGCGCGCGATGCTCGACCCTTCATGCATCTACCGCAATCCGGATGTGTGCGAGATCGTCACGCGCTTTCGCAACATCATGGCCGGGGGCGATTCTTCTACGACCGAGATGGTGGATCTGGCGATCTCGTTCATCGCGCGCACCCGCCGTCAGGCGGACCTGTCAGCCGATGTGTATTTCGACAACACCGAAGTCAGTTACCGCGACGACAACCGCCACATGTGGGTGTTCATTGAGGAAGGCGACGAGGAAGACGCGTTCGACAAGCCGGAAGCCCCGCCGCAGGAAGAGATCAAGGGCCTGCCGCCACGCCATTATCCGGAGTGGGACTACAACAGCCAGAGCTACCGCCCGGACTGGGTTAGTGTGTACGAGGGGCTGCATCCTTCCGGCAACGCCGGGGACATCGAGCGTCTGCTGACCAAGCATGCTGCGCTGGCCAAGCGGTTGAAGAAGATGCTCGACCTGTTGAAGCCGCAGGACAAGGTGCGCATCCGCTATCAGGAAGAAGGCAGCGAGCTCGACCTCGATGTCGCGATCCGTTCGCTGATCGACTACAAGAGCGGCGCTCAGCCCGATCCTCGCATCAACATGAGCCACCGCAACGACGGACGCAACATCGCGGTGATGCTGTTGCTCGACCTGTCCGAGTCGCTGAACGAAAAGGTCGGGGATACCGGCCAGACCATACTCGAACTGAGCCAGGAGGCCGTGTCGCTGCTGGGCTGGGCGGTGGATAAACTGGGCGATCCGTTCGCCATCGCCGGCTTCCATTCCAACACCCGTCACGACGTGCGCTACCTGCATATCAAGGGTTACAGCGAGCACTGGGGCGACGAAGTGAAGGGGCGGCTGGCGGCGATGGAAGCCAGCTACTCCACGCGCATGGGGGCGGCGATGCGCCATGCCGGCCATTATCTGGAGAAGCAGCAGGCCGACAAGAAGCTGATGTTGATCCTGACCGACGGCGAGCCGGCGGACATTGATAGCAAAGATGGACGCCTGCTGATTGAGGACGCGCGCCAGGCAGTGAAGGAGCTGGATCGCGACGGCATCTATGCCTATTGCATCAATCTGGATCCCAAGGCCGACGAATATGTCGCCGACATTTTCGGCAAGCAGTACACCATCGTCGACAAGGTGGAGCAGTTGCCGGTCAAGTTGCCGGAGCTGTTCATCTCGCTGACCAAATAGGCATCGCGCAGTACCGGATTGAAACACAACTTCAAGGAGAGCAAGCATGAATCAAGCTGAAAATGGCAAAGTGCTGGTAGGCATACTCACCGGCAGCCCCAACGACCTGCCCACCGTGGTCAAGGTGCGCGACACGTTGACCGACCTCGGGATCGCCAGCGAGATCGTGGTGGCCTCGGCGCACCGCACGCCGGATAAGGTCGTCGCCTACATCGACCGCGCGCACAAGGAAGGCGTGCAAGTGCTGATCGGCTGCGCCGGAATGGCCGCGCATCTGGCCGGCGTGATCGCCGGTCATACCCGTCTGCCGGTGATCGGCCTGCCGCTGTCCGGCGGCGTGGTCTCGGGTCTGGACGCGCTGCTCGCCACCGTGCAGATGCCGCCCGGCGTTCCGGTCGCGACCGTGGCCGTGGACGGCGCGAAGAATGCCGCGATGCTGGCCGCGCGCATCCTGGCGCTGAAGTATCCAGAGATCAATCAGGCGCTGGAAGATGCGGCGAAGAAAGAGCGCGCCCGTTACGATGAGACGGCCGATCAGGCGCTCGCCAAGTTCGGCGCGAAATAAGGCGAACGGTTGTATCTGCGGTCAAATAGCCGTAGAGAGACAAGCGGAAAACCTGTAAAATCCGATAGTTGATAATTTCTAATGTGAGGAGAGCAGTAATGAGCAAGAGTTTGATCCAGTTCATCATCGAAGAACAACGCGCAATTCCCGGTGCTTCCGGCGATTTCACCGGCCTGATCAGTGATGTCGTTTCGGCCTGCAAGCAGATCGCACACGACGTGAACAAGGGCGCGCTGATCGGCGTGCTGGGCAGTGCCGGCAGCGAGAACGTGCAGGGCGAAACCCAGAAGAAACTGGACATCATCACTAACGAAGTCTTCATCAAGGCGAACGAGTGGAGCGGCCACTTGGCTGCGATGGCGTCGGAGGAGATGGACGACATCTACCCGATCCCTGCCAAGTATCCCAAGGGCAAGTACCTGATCACCTTCGATCCGCTGGACGGCTCTTCCAACATCGACGTGAACATCTCCGTCGGCACCATCTTCTCTATCCTGCGCTGCCCGGAAGGCGTGACCAACCCGACCGCCGCCGACTTCATGCAGCCAGGCACCAAGCAGGTTTGCGCCGGTTACGCGCTGTACGGCCCGAACACCATGATGGTGATCACCACCGGCAACGGCGTGAACGGCTTTACGCTGGACCGCGACGTCGGCGATTTCTTCCTGACCCACCCGAACATGACCATTCCGGCCGACACGCTGGAGTTTGCGATCAACGCTTCCAACGAGCGTTACTGGGAAGCGCCGGTGCAGCGCTATGTGCGCGAGTGCATCGCCGGCAAGACCGGCCCGCGCGGCGTGAACTTCAACATGCGCTGGGTCGCCTCGATGGTTGCTGAAGTGCACCGTATCTTGACCCGCGGCGGCGTGTTCATGTACCCGAAGGACACCAAGGATCCGACCAAGGCCGGCAAGCTGCGCCTGATGTACGAAGCCAATCCGATGTCCTTCATCGTCGAGCAGGCGGGCGGCATGTCGCACACCGGTTACGAACGCATTATGGATATGCAGCCGACAGGCCTGCACCAGCGCGTGCCGGTGATCTTGGGTTCGAAGAATGAAGTCGAGCGCCTGATCGCTTACCACAAGGAAGCGTAATCACCCGACAACGCCCCCGCTTGCGGGGGCGTTGTCACGTCCGCAGGGACACGGCGCGCCGTGTCCCTGCCTGATAGAGGAAATACCATGGCCGCATTACACGAATCCAATCTGACCAGCCTGAAGTTCCTGCACCGCGGCAAGGTGCGCGACCTGTACGAGGTCGATGTCGATCATTTGCTGATCGTGCAGACCGACCGCTTGTCGGCGTTCGACGTGATCCTGGACGATCCCATCCCCGGCAAGGGCGAGGTGCTGACCGCGGTGTCTAACTTCTGGTTCGACAAACTGGGCCACGTCATCCCGAATCACCTTTCCGGCATTGCTCCCGAATCGGTGGTGAAGACCGAGGAAGAGCGTGCGCAAGTGCGCGGCCGCGCCTTCGTCACCAAGAAGTTGAAGCCGTTGCCGATCGAGGCCATCGTTCGTGGCTATCTGGTCGGCTCCGGCTGGAAGGATTACAAGAAGACTGGCGCGGTGTGCGGCATCGAACTTCCCGCAGGCCTGCAGGAGGCGCAGAAGCTGCCGCAGCCGCTGTTCACCCCGTCCACCAAGGCCGCGGTCGGCGATCACGACGAGAACATCTCGTTCGAAGAAGCCAAGAAACTGCTGGGCGCGGACATGGCCGAACAAGTGAAGAACGCGACGTTGGCGCTGTATACCCAGGCGGCAGAGTATGCGCTGACACGCGGCATCATCATCGCCGACACCAAGTTCGAGTTCGGCACCGACGCGGACGGCAAGCTGTACCTGATCGACGAAGCGCTGACACCGGACTCTTCGCGCTTCTGGCCTGCGGACCAGTACCAGGTCGGCAGCAATCCACCCAGCTTCGATAAGCAGTTCGTGCGCGACTGGCTGGAGACCTCCGGCTGGAACAAGCAAGCGCCCGCACCGCGCGTTCCTGCGGACGTGCTGCAGAAGACCGCCGACAAGTACCGCGAGGCGCAGCAGCGTCTGATCGGGGCATGACCAGCCCGGGCGATCTGATCGAAGGTTTTCATCGCTTCCGTGAGCAGCATTTCACGGACGACGATGCGCTATATCGCCAACTGGTGGAGGAAGGCCAGACGCCGAAGATACTTGTGGTGGCCTGCTGCGATTCGCGGGTAGACCCGGCGCTGGTGCTGAACTGCGCGCCCGGCGACCTGTTCGTGATTCGCAACGTGGCGAATCTGGTGCCTCCGCTGGAGAGCCGTAGCGGCGGACACCACGGCACCAGCGCCGCGCTGGAATACGGCGTGCAGACTCTGGGCGTGGAACACATTATCGTGCTGGGGCATGCGCATTGCGGCGGCATCCGCGCGCTGGTGCAGACCGGAGTGGCCGATAATCCGGTCTCGTTCATCGACGACTGGATGCAACTGGTCGAAGGTGCGCGCATCAGCGTGGCCCGCGACATGCCTGATGCGTCACTGGAAGACCAAATGCAGGCCTGCGAGCAGCGCGCGATCCTGGGTTCGTTGGAAAACCTGATGACTTTCCCTTGGGTGCGCGATCGCGTCGAGCAAGGCTCGCTGACCCTGCATGGCTGGTATTTCGATATGGATAACGGGCAGTTGCTGGGTTACAACCCTGCCACCCGTTTGTTCGAGACGCTGTAGGCCACTCCGAAGATCCGTAGCGAGCGGCTTGAGTGCAAGGCGCACGGAACGGAGTGACGAGACATACCTATTGGGTAGGCGAGGAGGCGAGTACCGCGCAACGTCGCAATCGAGTCGCGCAGTAGGATTCTCGGGGTGGCCGAGTTACTTCCCGGTCAATTCCTTGTACCGCGCCTTGTCGGCATCGTAGCGCGCTTCCATCGCTGCCTTGTCGGCCTTGGTCTTGTCCAGATCCTGTTGCAGCTTGGTCAGTCGCACCTGGGTTTCGTCCATATCCTCCTGCAACGACTTCGGCAGTTTCTTGCCGGCTTGCTTGTAACCCTCGGCTTCTTTCTGCAGTCCGAGCAAACTGTCGTTGACGATCTTGACCTGGGAGCCGATGCCGTTGACGCGGGCATCAACCTGCTGCAGGTTGCGCTTGCGTGCGAGATCGATCTCGGCGGGGCTGCTATAGGTGTTCACCAGCGCTTTGTCGCGGCGCTTGCTTTCCAGTGCCGCTTCCGCGTCATCACGCTTCTTGGCATCGGCCTCTTCCTTGGCCCGGCGCTCTTCCGGGCTGAGCGTCGTCTTCTTGTTGATCGTTCGTCCGGTCTTGTTGAGTTCGCTACGATCCTTGTCTGCGTATTCCGGCGGAATGGTTTCGCCATAGTGGGTGACGCCTTGGTCGTCTACCCATTTATACATCTTGGCAGCGGCAGGCAGGCTGAAAAAGAGTCCCGCGATCAGGGCGACGAGCAGTTTCGATTTATGCATTTTTCACTCCATAACGGTCACGGTAGGCTTGGACGGCGGAAAGATTCTGCACCATCTCTAGTTCGCCCTGCAAATAGCCGAGCAAATCATCCACGCCAGCGATAGACACCACCGGAATGCCGTAGTTTCGTTCCACTTCCTGTACTGCGGAAAGCTCGCCTTGGCCGCGCTCCATGCGATCCAGCGCAATGACCACGCCGCAGGGTTCTGCGCCGGCGGCGCGGATCAGTTCGATGGATTCGCGCACCGAGGTGCCTGCCGAAATCACGTCGTCGATAATCAGCACGCGACCATGCAATGCCGCGCCCACCATCGTGCCGCCCTCGCCGTGGTCTTTGGCTTCCTTGCGGTTGTAGCAATAAGGTACGTTACGGCCTTGCTCGGACAGCGCGATTGCAGTGCCGGCGGCTAGCGGGATGCCTTTATAAGCAGGGCCGAACAGCATGTCGAACGGCAGTTCGGAGGCGAGGATAGCCTGCGCATAGAACTGCGACAGGTTGCGCAGCGAGTCGCCGTCGTTGAACAGCCCGGCGTTGAAGAAATACGGCGACAGGCGTCCGGCCTTGGTCTGGAACTCGCCGAAGCGCAGCACCTTTTGCTGCACGGCGAAGCGAATGAAATCCTGGCTGAAATTCGACATGATGAATACCGTAGGTAGGGATGACAGGCCTCATTATAATGGCGCGCCTTACAACCCCGAGAATTTTCATGCGCATTATCACGATCAACCTGAACGGCATCCGCTCGGCCACTACCAAGGGTTTTTACGACTGGCTGGCACAACAGGATGCGGACGTAATCTGCCTGCAAGAGCTGAAGGCGCAGGCTGCGGACATGACGGAGCAGATGCTTGCGCCGCACGGTTACCACGGCTATTTCCACTACGCGGAGAAGAAGGGCTACAGCGGCGTGGGCATCTATTCCCGGCGCAAGCCGGATTCGGTGATAGTGGGTCTGGGCATCGCCGAGTTCGACAGCGAGGGACGCTATATCGAGGCGCAGTTCGGCGATGTCAGCGTTGTGTCGTTGTACCTGCCGTCAGGGTCGAGCGGCGAAGAGCGCCAAACGGTGAAGTTCAAATTTCTGGATGTCTTCATGCCGCATATGTGCGAGCTAAAAGCCAGCGGGCGCGAAGTGATCGTCTGCGGCGACTGGAATATCGCGCACAAGGAGATCGACCTGAAGAACTGGCGTGGCAACAAGAAAAATTCGGGCTTCCTGCCGGAAGAGCGCGCTTGGCTCACCGAGTTGTTCGATGAAGTCGGGTTTGTCGATGTGTTCCGCAAGGTGCACCCGGAGCTGGAAGCCTATACCTGGTGGTCGAATCGCGGACAGGCATGGGCGAAGGACGTGGGGTGGCGCATCGACTACCAGATTGCCACGCCCGGCATCGCGTCACGCGTGGAATCGGCGAGCATCTACAAGGAGCAGCGTTTCTCGGATCATGCGCCGCTGACGGTGGATTATTTGTAGCGGGGTGGGCGCGGAGGGGCACGGCACGCCGTGCCCCTACGGGGTTATCCCTGCTGCCAGGGCAATCCGGCGGCACACCATCCGCTGGTGGACCGGCGCTGTCCGGCGGCGTTCTTGTCGCCTTCGAAGCCTTCCAAGATGTTGTAGCAATCGGCGTAGCCGGATTCGGTCGCCAGTGCGGCGGCGGTATGGGAGCGTTGTCCGGTGCGGCACAGGAATAGCACCAGCGATTCTTTGTCCACCGATTGTTCCAGTTGCGCCATGAAGTTCGGGGTGCGCTGCATGCCGGGATAGCCGGCCCATTCGATTTCGACTGCGCCCGGAACCCGGCCTACCCAGTCACACTCGGCGCGGGTGCGCACATCGACCAGTCGTGCGCCGGGAGCGGATTGCAGAATCTCGTAAGCTTCCTTCGGTGTCAGTGCGCCCTCGTAAGGCAGGTTCAGTTCTTTGGCGCGCTGTTGCGCAGTTTGCAGGATGCTGGAGATGGTTCCCATGGTGTTTCTTCTTTCAGGCAATGTTTAATCGATCCGGCGCGGATGTTATGCTAGCGCCGCTAGGCCACACTATAACCGATATGAAAAACCACTCCCATCCGCACCCGCATCATGGCGAAGTCGAGCCGTTCGATCCCGCACATCCGGAGCGGTTCGCCGCCGCGCAGAAATGCACCTGGGTCAGCGTCGGCATCAATTTGCTGCTGACGGTGTTGCAACTGGTGGTTGGGTATTTTGGCCGGTCGCAGGCATTGATCGCGGACGGTTTGCATTCGCTGTCCGATTTGTTGTCGGATTTTCTGGTGCTGTTCGCAAACCGGGAGAGCAGCCGCCATGCTGACGCCAGACATCCCTATGGCCATGCGCGCATCGAGACGGCGGCGACGTTGCTGCTGGGCGCGGCCCTCGCGGCGCTTGGCGTCGGCCTGCTGATCGCTGCGGGGATGAAGCTGCAAGATCCGGCAAACTTACAGCCGGTCCACCCGGTCGCGCTGTGGGTGGCCTTGCTGACGCTGGTTGCCAAGGAGGGGCTGTTCCACTACCTGATGGCGGTCGCCAAACGCGTGCGTTCGCAACTATTGGCGGCCAATGCCTGGCATTCGCGCTCTGACGCGGCCTCTTCGCTGGTGGTGCTGATCGGCATAGGCGGCAACCTGCTAGGATATGTTTTCCTCGATTTGATCGCAGCCGCGGTGGTCGGCGTGATGATCGCCCGCATGGGCGTCAAGTTGGCGCAGGGGGCGCTGGCCGAATTGATCGACACCGGGCTGGATGCGGCAGAGGTCAAGGCGATCCGCGACACCTTGCGCAACACGCCCGGCGTTTGCGGCCTGCACGAATTGCGCACCCGCAAGATGGCTGATAACGCACTGGTCGATGCGCATATCGTGGTCGATCCAAAGATCAGCGTCTCGGAAGGGCATTACATCGCCGAAGCGGCGCGGCAGGCGGTGCTGTCCAAACATCATGTGCTGGATGTGATGGTGCATATCGATCCGGAAGACGACCGCAAGGTGAGGCCGAACGCCCATCTGCCCGATCGCTTTGTATTGCTGGGGCACTTGTCCGAACAACTGAACGATTCTTCCATCAGGGAGCGCCGGGTGGTGTTCCATTATCTGGACGGAAAAGTCGATGCGGAAGTATTCTTCCCGTCCCAGGAATTGCCCGCCGAGCGGGCCGAGGCATTGCAGGCGCAGTGCAATACGTTGGCGCTCAAGGACGAGTATTTTCGTTCGATCCATATCCATTGCAGCGGCGCACCGGAATAGTGCGCGGGCGCACAAATCAAGCTCGATTATGGTGCAAATATTTTCTGTGCCGCGTCGCGGGCTTATGGCACAATGCCGTCCTATTATGTGGATAGGATTGGCACGCTTTCTGCATTCTGAATTTCGGGTTTGATGATTTTGTTCGCTGTTTTATTTGATCCTTGGAGAGAGTTATGTCGATGACGGCAAATGATGTGTTGAAAATGATTAAGGACCACGACGTCAAGTTCGTGGATTTCCGTTTCACCGATACCCGCGGTAAAGAGCAGCACGTCGGCGTGCCTGCCAAGTACGTGGGTCTGGACAAGTTCGAAGAAGGCCACGCGTTCGACGGTTCCTCGATCGCCGGCTGGAAGGGCATCCAGGCTTCCGACATGCTGCTGATGCCGGATCCGACCACGGCTTACCTCGATCCGTTCATGGACGAGAACACGCTGGTTATCACCTGCGACGTGATCGAGCCGACCGACGGCAAGGGATACGACCGCGACCCGCGCTCCATCGCGAAGCGCGCAGAGGCCTACCTGAAGTCCACCGGCCTGGGCGACACCGCCTTTTTCGGTCCGGAACCGGAATTCTTCATTTTCGATTCCGTGACTTGGTCCGTTGATATGTCCGGCTGCACGCTGAAGATCAATTCCGAAGAGGCCGCATGGGCTACCGGTGAGAAGTTCGAAGGCGGCAACACCGGCCACCGTCCTATGGTCAAGGGCGGCTACTTCCCGGTTCCACCGGTCGATAGCCTGAACGACATCCGCGCCGCGATGTGTCTGGCGCTGGAAGACATCGGCATCGAAGTCGAAGTGCATCACCACGAAGTGGCGACTGCCGGTCAGTGCGAAATCGGCACCAAATTCAGCACGCTGGTAAAGCGCGCCGACCAGACTCAGGCATTGAAGTACATCGTGCACAACGTTGCGCACCAGTACGGCAAGACCGCGACCTTTATGCCCAAGCCCATCGTCGGCGACAACGGCTCCGGCATGCACGTGCACCAGTCGATCTGGAAGGACGGCAAGAACACCTTCGCAGGCAACGGCTACGCAGGCCTGTCCGAGACCGCGCTGTACTACATCGGCGGTATCATCAAGCATGCCAAGTCGCTGAACGCGATCTGCAACCCGGGCACCAACTCCTACAAGCGTCTGGTTCCTCACTACGAAGCACCGGTCAAGATGGCTTACTCGGCGAAGAACCGTTCCGCTTCGATCCGTATCCCGCACGTCGCCAGCGACAAGGCTCGCCGTATCGAGACCCGCTTCCCGGATCCGACCGCGAACCCGTACCTGTGCTTCTCCGCGTTGATGATGGCCGGCCTGGACGGCATCCAGAACAAGATCCACCCCGGTGACCCGGCAGACAAGAACTTGTACGACCTGCCGCCGGAAGAAGATGCAAAGATCCCGACCGTCTGCGCATCGCTGGACGAGGCTCTGGACGCTCTGGCCAAGGATCACGAGTACCTGACCCGTGGCGGCGTGTTCTCCAAGGACTTCCTCGATGCCTTCATCACATTGAAGATGGAAGAAGTGAACAAGATCCGCATGACGACCCACCCGGTCGAGTTCGACATGTACTACAGCATCTAAACCTGCTGGCTAAGCAATAAACAAAACGGGGCCTCGCGCCCCGTTTTTGTTTTGTGCTCCGATTCCATTGAACCCCATAACGTTTGTCTGTGTCCGAGGCATGACCTATACTTGCCGTGTTACTCCGAGGAAACCGAACATGAAACTTCGATACTTGCTGGCCGCGTTATGTGCTTGCCCGCTGTTGGCACAGGCCGAGATATATAAGTCTGTCGATGCGGACGGTCACGTCACTTATTCCAGCTCGCCGATCAAGGGCAGCAAGCGCATCATCCTGGAGCCGGCAGCCACTACGTCTTCTTCCACGGCGCCATCTTCACGGCAGCGGGGCGAAAGTTCGCCGCGCGACTTTCCTCGGGTTGACGGCGCGACCCAGCGCGGGCGCGACGACACGCGCCGCAGGATACTGGCGGAGGAACTGGCTGCCGAGGAGAAGCTGCTAGCCGAGGCCAGACAGAGCCTGAAGGAGGGCGAGGCCAATCCCGAAGTGCTCAAAGGCAAGGACGGTAAGACTTATCGCAACGTCGCCAAGTATGACGAGAAGATCAAGACGCTGAACGACCAGGTGGATCTGCACCAGAACAACGTCGAGGCGCTCAAGACCGAACTGTCCAAACTCAAGTAAATCTTCATGGCATGTTTTCTGCTTAACAGGAAGATATGCCCGATCCCATAATCCATCTTTCGCTCGAACATCTCGCCACGGCGGTCATTCTGCTGGACGGCGAGTCGCGCATCGCCTACATCAATCCGGCAGCGGAACACCTGTTCGACGCGAGCGGCAAGAACCTGCTCGGCCATCCGGTGCAGCAGGCGTTCACCGACACCGAGCAGCTGTCCAGCGCGATGCAGCAGGCGGTGCGCAACAATGCCAGCTACATCGAATACGACCTGACGCTGGGCACGCCCACTCGCGGCAAGCTGCACCTGCGCTGTGCGGTGACGCCGGTGCAGTTCGATCGCCACTACCTGTTGCTGGAATTTCACCCCATGGACCGGCCGCTGAAGCTGGCGCGCGAGGAGCAGATGCTGGACCAAACCCAGGCCAACCGCCTGCTGTTGCGCAACCTCGCGCACGAGATCAAGAACCCGCTGGGCGGCATCCGCGGCGCGGCCCAGTTGTTGGAACAGGAGCTGGATCGTCCGGCGCTGCGCGAATACACCCAGGTCATCGTGCAGGAAGCGGACAGGCTGCGTTCGCTGATGGAAAAGCTGCTCGCGCCGCAGAACGCCTCGCACTACAGCGCGCTCAATATCCACGAGGTGCTGGAACGGGTGCGCAGCGTCGTGCTGGCCGAGATGCCTGAGGGGCTGAAGATCAGGCGCGATTATGATATCAGCCTGCCGGCGCTGGTCGGCGACAAGGAGCAATTGATCCAGACGATGCTGAACATCGTGCGCAACGCTGCGCAGGCGATGCACGGCCACGGCCAGATATTGCTGCGCACCCGCATCGCGCGCCAGGTGACGCTGGTCAAACGCCGCCATCGCCTCGCGGTGATGGTGCAGATCGTCGACAACGGCCCCGGCATCCTGCCCGAATTGCAGGACAAGATTTTCTACCCACTGGTCTCCGGCCGCGCCGACGGTCACGGCCTCGGCCTGACGCTGGCGCAGGATTTTGTCAGCCAGCACGGCGGCACGATAGAGTTCGACAGCGAACCCGGCCGCACCTGTTTTACCGTGATGCTACCCCTACCTTAGGTGATGACCATGAAACCTGTCTGGATCATAGACGACGATAGATCGATACGCTGGGTGCTGGAGAAGTCGCTGGCGCGCGAAGAGATCGAGTTCAAGAGCTTCGCCTCGGCGGACGAAGCCTTGCGCGCATTGAGCAGCGACAAGCCGCAGGTGGTGGTCAGCGACATCCGCATGCCGGGCAGTTCCGGACTGGACTTCCTGCAGCAGCTGCACCAGCGTCATCCGGATATCCCGGTGATCATCATGACCGCGTATTCCGATCTGGAGAGCGCCGTCTCGGCATTCCAGGGCGGCGCGTTCGAATACCTGCCCAAGCCGTTCGACATCAACCACGCGATCGAGCTGATACGGCGCGCGCTCGAGCAGAGCAAGCGCAAGTCCAGCGATGCCGAACAGGTCGAAGTCGCCGCGGAGATCCTCGGCCAGGCGCCGGCGATGCAGGAGGTGTTCCGCGCAATCGGGCGGCTGTCGCAGTCGCACGCCACCGTGCTGATCAACGGCGAATCCGGCACCGGCAAGGAGCTGGTCGCGCATGCGCTGCACCGCCACGGCCCGCGCCGCGACAAGCCGTTCATCGCGATCAACACCGCAGCGATTCCGAAGGACCTGCTCGAATCCGAACTGTTCGGCCACGAGCGCGGCGCGTTCACCGGTGCGGCGGCGACGCGCCACGGACGCTTCGAGCAGGCCGAGGGCGGCACGTTGTTTCTCGACGAGATCGGCGACATGCCGTCCGATCTGCAGACGCGGCTGCTGCGCGTGCTGTCCGACGGCAACTTCTACCGCGTCGGCGGACACCAGCCGATCAAGGCCAACGTGCGCATCATCACCGCGACCCATCAGGATCTCGAAGACCGGGTCAAACAGGGCATGTTTCGCGAGGACCTGTTCCACCGTCTGAATGTGATCCGCCTGCGCCTGCCGCCGCTGCGCGAGCGACGTGAAGACATCCCGCTGCTGGCGAAATATTTCCTGCAGAAGAGCGCGCGCGAACTGGGCGTGGAACAGAAGCGGCTGAGCGAAGAAGCGTTGCGTTTCCTCGCCGCGCAGGAGTTCCCGGGCAACGTGCGCCAGCTGGAGAACCTGTGCCATTGGCTGACGGTGATGACACCGTCGCAGGTGGTCGAGATCGCCGACCTGCCGCCGGAATGGCGCGGCGAAAGCGGCACGGCGGTCGGCAGCGGCGACTGGACGGCGGCGCTGGCGCTGCAGGCGACTCAGGCGTTGCAGCGCGGCGACGAGCGCATCATGGACACGCTCACCGCGCAGTTCGAGCGCACGCTGATCCTGCAGGCGCTGCACCATACCGGCGGACGACGCATCGAGGCCGCGACGCTGTTGGGTATCGGCCGCAACACGCTGACGCGCAAGATACAGGAGCTGGGGCTGGAAGATCAGGAGCCGTAGGGGCGATTCTCGCGTAGGGGCACGGCGTGCCGTGCCTGCCCTGCCGGGTTATGCCAAGCGTTTCAGCAGCTTCTCGTGTATGCCGCCGAAGCCGCCGTTGCTCATCACCAGAATCTGGTCGCCGGGCTTTGCGGCCGCGGCGATGGCCTCGATGAGTTCGTTCAGATCGTCCTTTACCACCGCCTTGTCGCCCAGCGGAGCCAGTGCGCCGCGCGCATCCCAGCCGAGGTTGGCCCCGTAGCAGAACACCAGGTCGGCATCCTTCAGGCTGCCGGGCAGCGCGTCCTTCATTACGCCCAATTTCATCGTGTTCGAGCGCGGCTCAAGCACCGCGAGGATGCGCGAGTTCCCGACCTTGCGGCGCAGCCCGGCGACCGTCGTGTCGATCGCGGTCGGGTGATGCGCGAAGTCGTCGTACACGGTGATGCCGTTGACCTCGCCGCGCACTTCCATGCGGCGTTTCACGTTCCTGAACTGGCTCAATGCCTGCAGGCCCTGCGCGACCGGCACGCCGACGTGGCGGGCGGCAGCCAATGCGGCCAGCGCGTTCATGCGGTTGTGCTCGCCGAGCAGTTCCCAGCGCAACGTGCCCAGCGGTTCGCCGTCCAGCGTGACGAGGTCGTTGTCGTCTATGTTCCAGCCCGGATTACAGCCGAACTTCTCGACCGGCGACCAGCAACCGCGCTGGATCACGCGCTGCAACGATTCCTCACGTCCGTTGCACACCACCAGCCCGGTGCCGGGCACGGTGCGCACCAGATGGTGGAACTGCGTCTCGATCGCGGCGAGATCGGGGAAGATGTCCGCGTGGTCGAATTCGAGGTTGTTCAGGATCGCGGTGCGCGGGCGGTAGTGCACGAACTTCGAGCGCTTGTCGAAGAACGCGGTGTCGTATTCGTCCGCCTCGATCACGAAGAAAGGCATCTCGGTGATGCGCGCCGACACGCCGAAGTTCTGCGGCACGCCGCCGATCAGGAAGCCGGGATTCAGCCCCGCATGTTCCAGTATCCACGCGAGCATGGACGTGGTCGTCGTCTTGCCGTGCGTGCCCGCCACGCCCAGCACCCACTTGTCTCGCAGCAAGGTGTCGGCGAGCCACTGCGGGCCGGAGACATAGGGCAGGCCGCGGTTCAGGATCTCTTCCATCAGCGGATTGCCGCGCGACACCACGTTGCCGATCACGAACATGTCCGGCTTCAGCGCGATCTGCTCCGGACCGAAACCCTCGATCAGTTCTATGCCCTGCGCTTCGAGCTGCGTGCTCATCGGCGGATAGACGTTAGCGTCACAGCCGGTGACGCGGTAACCCGATTGTTTCGCGATCGCGGCGATGCCGCCCATGAAGGTGCCGCAGATGCCGAGGATGTGGATGTGTTTGGCTTGGTTCATCGTTTACGTCCTGAAAATAAAATACACCGCGCCCATCAGGCACAGCCCCGCATACAGATAATCCATCTTCAGCGGCTGGTTCATGTACAGCACCGCGAACGGCACGAAGATCGTCAGCGTGATGACTTCCTGCAATATCTTCAACTGTCCCAGATCGAGCTGGGTATAACCGATACGGTTCGCCGGCACCTGGATCAGGTACTCGAACAGCGCGATGCCCCAGCTGATCAGCGCCGCGACATACCAGGGCGACGTGGCCAGATTCTTCAGGTGCCCGTACCACGCGAACGTCATGAACAGGTTGGACACGGCCAGCATCAGCGCCGTGATCAGCAACGGGTTCGAGATCAGGTTCATGCCTTACTCCCTCTCCCTTGCAGGGAGATAACCAGCGACTTGCCCGCTTGCGGGCTTAGTCGATTGGCTAGTCGTTCCATCAGGGTTGGGGTGAGGGTAGAAGCGCCCAGCATCTCCAATCCTTAGTTATTGCACGCCCAACAGTTCCACGTCGAACACCAGTGTCGCATTCGGCGGAATCACGCCGCCCGCACCGCGTGCGCCGTAGCCGAGCTGCGGCGGGATGGTCAGCGTGCGTGAGCCGCCGACCTTCATGTCCTGTACGCCCTGATCCCAGCCCTGGATCACTTGGCCAGCGCCGAGCGTGAATTCAAACGGCGTGCCGCGGTCGCGCGAGCTGTCGAATTTTTTGCCCTTGTGGTCGGGTGCGGCCTCGTCGTATAGCCAACCGGTGTAATGCACGGACACGTTGCGTCCCGCGGTGGCTTCGGCGCCCTCGCCGGCCTTGACGTCGTTCTTGATCAGTTCGCTGATGTTGCTCTGCTTCGTGGTCGCTGCGGCTGGCGCGGATTGCTCCGAGCAGGCCGTGGTTGAAAAGACGCCGGCGGTCAGCAGCAGGGCTAGCGGTAACAGGGTGATGCGTTTCATATTGTGTCCTTCGGTTCAGTTAACGGGGCCGCGATAAAACCAGACGAGGAAAGCGGCCGCCCGCCCCTCCGTTTCCCACAGCTGCAATGCTTTTGCTACAGCCTCGTCGTTCGGCAAGTCAAATTCCTGCTGTACAGTCCACTCGCCGCCCCTGTCGGTGGATTGCCCGACGATGCGCGCACCGCCCTCCAGCAACGCGAGCATCGCGCTTCTGACGTAGGCGACGAGCTCGTTGCCCTCCAGATCGAACATCTGCCCGTCGGAGACGATCTCGCCCAGCGACACGGCCTCCAGATCCGCCATGTTCAGCGTTTGCTGTATGACTTCCTGCCGGGTGCGGCCCTGTGTATTTTTTTCTTTAGCCATGAATATCCGATGATCGAAAATAACTCCGGGTCTCGAACTTGCCCGCCATGATCTTCGCGGCAGGCAACCTTAACTTAATTGATGCCCAGCAACTCGACCTCGAACACCAGCGTCGCATTCGGCGGAATCACGCCGCCCGCGCCGCGCTTGCCGTAGCCCATCTCCGGCGGGATCACCAGCGTGCGCGACCCGCCGACCTTCATGCCCTGCACGCCCACGTCCCAGCCCTGGATCACATGGCCGTGGCCCAGCGGAAACTCGAACGGCTCGTTGCGGTCGCGCGAGCTGTCGAACTTGCGGCCCTTGTTCTCCGGCGCGTTCTTGTCGAACAGCCAGCCGGTGTAATGCACCGTCACATGCTGCCCCGCCTGTGCCTCTTCGCCCTCGCCGACCTTGGTGTCCGTGATCTCGGTCCTGATGACCTTGAGCAGCTTCACGTCGAACACCAGCGTCGCGTTCGGCGGGATCACATCGCCAGCACCGCGCGGGCCGTAGCCCATCTCCGGCGGGATCACCAGCGTGCGCAGCCCGCCTTCCTTCATGCCCTGTACGCCGATATCCCAGCCCTTGATGACGCGCCCGCCGCCAAGCGGGAAGCCGAACGGCTCGTTGCGGTCGAGCGAGCTGTCGAACTTCTCGCCCTTGTTGTCCGGCGCGCTCTCGTCGTACAGCCAGCCGGTGTAATGCACGGTCACGGTCTGGCCTGCTTGCGCTTCCGCGCCTTCGCCCAGTTTAGTGTCGGTTTTGATGAGTTCAGTCATGTTTCTCTTTCAGGTTGGTTGTTCAAGTCTTCGTTAAGTGTGTCTTGATCCACGCCGGGCTGCGGCGGCAATCGAGTACTGCATAAATACATACTTCCTGATCGTTCACCCGGTAATAGATTGCGAACGGGAACCGCTTGGAAAGTGCGCGGTGATATTGACCAAAAAACACCGCATGGATTCCGGCGTAAAGCTGCAAGGAGTCGATATCGGAATATAGCGAATCGAGGAAATATTCTCCCAGCGCTGCTTGCTGCTTCTCGTAGAAGCGGTATCCCTCGATCAAATCCCGGGATGCGGCATCAAGGATGCGGAGCTTCATTTCAGCGAATCGCGGATTCGGGTTTTCTCGGCCTCCCAATCGCGGAACACCGCACCACCTTCGGCCACCGCCCGCTCGCGTTCCGCCAACACCTCGCCATGCCATGCCGGGGAAGGAACTTCTTCCGCATGACGGCACAAATCGTCCCACAGATATTCCATCGTGCGGAGCTTATCGGCGGTGCTGAGTTGGTCTAGTTGCGCGGTGATGTTCATGGCTATCCTTTTACAAATCGAGTCTGACCCTTATTGCTTTCACTTTTATTGTTAATTTGTGTTTGTGAAATAACTGAAATCGAAGTAGTGAGGTTTATCTTTTATCCACTCTTTTCCGTAAGCACAATCTTCTCCCATGGGGATGCCACTCAATGGCTTTCCATTTGCATCTTTGAGTTCCGCAACAGAACCGAATCGGACGGAATATGAATTCTTTTCAAAAGGTATGGCCATCCAAAATGCTTCTGCATTCAATTCGGCTTCTACTGCTGCGACATGTGCTTGCGACAAGTTATATCTGCTATTCAAGGTGCCGTTTTTCTGAAACTTATTTCGAGCTTTAACACTTATTGCATACCTCTTGCCATCCTTTTCAGCAAGCAGATCTGCAAAGGGGTAATTCCGTCTTTTCGTATCGTTAAGATGCGTAATTTTTTCGAAACCATGATCGACGAGGGTTTTGAGTGCAACTAACTCGCCAAGCTCACCCAGCGCTTTTTTTCGCATGGCCTCTTTTTTGCCGCCCTTCTCATCTTCACTCATAAAAGTGCCAAATCATAGTTACGAAGTCAGTAACTCAACACCGGTGCCAGCCATCGCTCTGCCTCTTCCACCGTCCAGCCCTTGCGCTTGGCGTAGTCGGCGACCTGATCCTTGTCCACCTTTCCGGTCGCGAAGTATTTCGCTTCGGGGTGCGAGAAGTAGAAGCCGCTGACGGCGGCGGTCGGCAGCATGGCGAAACTCTCGGTCAGCGTGATGCCGGCGTTCTTTGGTGCTTGCAGCAGCTCGAACAGCGGGCCCTTCTCGCTGTGCTCGGGGCAGGCGGGGTAGCCGGGTGCGGGGCGGATGCCGCGATATTTCTCGGCGATGATGTCGTCGTTGCTCAATGCCTCGTCCGCTGCGTAGCCCCAGAACTCGCGACGCACGCGCAGGTGCAGGTGTTCGGCGAAGGCTTCGGCGAGGCGGTCGGCCAGCGCTTGCAGCATGATCGCGCTGTAGTCGTCGTGCGCCTTTTCGAATTCCTTCATCTTCTTCTCGATGCCGATGCCGGAGGTCACCGCGAAGCCGCCGATGTAATCCTTCACGCCGCTCGCCTTGGGGGCGATGTAATCGGCTAGGCAATAGTTCGGGATGTCGTCCGGCTTCTTGGTCTGCTGGCGCAGGTTGTGCCAAGTCATCAGCGTCTTCTTGCGCTTGTCGTCTGCGTAGATCTCGATGTCATCGCCGTTGACGGAGTTGGCCGGGAACAGGCCGAACACCGCATTCGCGGTCAGCCATCTTCCTGAAATGATTTCTTTGAGCATCGCCTGTGCATCGGCGAACAGCTTGGTCGCTTCTTGGCCGACCACTTCGTCCTGCAGTATCTTCGGATAGCGACCGGCCAGTTCCCATGCCTGGAAGAACGGCGACCAGTCGATGAAGTCGACGAGGACGTCGAGCGGGTAGCTCTCCAGTTTCTGCACGCCTAATAATTTCGGCTTAGGCGGAACGTAAACCCCTCCCGGCCTCCCCTTGTCAGGGGAGGTGACTGACGCTCCCTCCCTGACAAGGGAGGGTTGGGGAGGGTTTGCTTTTGACTTTGCCCAATTAGTCTTCAGGCCATGCGCGCGCGCTTCTTGCAGCGACACATAAGAAGCGTTCGACTTGCGGCCTTCGAACTGGTCGCGCGCGGCCTGGTAGTCGGCCTTGAGGTCGGCGATGTAGCTGTCGCGCGTGGTGTTGCTCAGCAGGTTGCTGCACACGCCCACCGCGCGCGAGGCGTCGGTAACGTATACGACCGTGCCGCTCGGATAGTTGGATTCGATCTTCACTGCGGTGTGCACGCGTGAGGTCGTCGCGCCGCCGATCAGCAGCGGGATCTTGAAGCCCTGGCGTTCCATCTCCTTCGCCACATGCGCCATCTCTTCCAGCGATGGAGTGATGAGGCCGGACAGGCCGATGATGTCGACGTTGTGTTCGCGCGCGGTGTCGAGGATCTGCTGGCACGGCACCATCACGCCCATGTTGATGACCTCGAAGTTGTTGCACTGAAGGACAACTGTCACGATGTTCTTGCCGATGTCGTGCACGTCGCCCTTCACGGTCGCCATCAGGATCTTGCCCTTGGTGCTGGTGTCGCCCGAGCGCAGTTTCTCTTCTTCGATGTAGGGGATCAGGTGCGCGACGGCCTGCTTCATCACGCGCGCGGATTTCACCACCTGCGGCAAAAACATCTTGCCCGCGCCGAACAGGTCACCGACGAAATTCATGCCGGTCATCAGCGGGCCTTCGATCACTTCGACCGGGAACTTGGCTTGCAGGCGCGCTTCCTCGGTGTCCTCGACGATGAAGGTGGTGATGCCGCGCACCAGCGCGTGCGTCAGGCGCTCCTGCACCGTACCCTTGCGCCATTCCAGGTCTTCAACCTGAGCCTTGCCGCCGCCCTTGAAGTTCTCGGCGAGTTGAACCAGCTTCTCGCCCGCGTCCGGGCTGCGGTTCAACACCACGTCTTCCACCGCGTCGCGCAAATCCTTCGGCAGCTCCTCGTATACGCCGAGTTGTCCGGCGTTGACGATGCCCATGTTCATGCCGGCCTTGATGGCGTGATACAGGAACACGGTGTGGATCGCCTCGCGCACCGGCTCGTTGCCGCGGAAGGAGAACGACACGTTGGACACGCCGCCGGAGATTTTTGCGAACGGCAGGTTCTTGCGTATCCACGCACAGGCCTCGATGAAGTCCACCGCGTAGTTGTTGTGCTCCTCGATGCCGGTGGCGATCGCGAAGATGTTCGGGTCGAAGATGATGTCTTCGGGCGGGAAGCCGACCTTGTCCACCAGGATGTCGTAGCTGCGTTTGCAGATCTCGATCTTGCGCTGGTAGGTGTCGGCCTGGCCGGCCTCGTCGAACGCCATCACCACCGCCGCCGCGCCGTATTGACGCACGAGGGTCGCGTACTTGATGAAGTTTTCCTCGCCTTCCTTCAGCGAGATGGAGTTCACGATGGACTTGCCTTGCACGCACTTCAGGCCTGCCTCGATGATGTTCCACTTGGACGAGTCGATCATCAGCGGCACCTTGGAGATGTCCGGCTCGGAGGCGATCAGGTTGAGGAACCTCACCATCGCGGCCTCGCCGTCGAGCATGGCTTCGTCCATGTTCACGTCGATGACCTGCGCGCCGGTCTCGACCTGCTGCTTGGCGACTTCCAGCGCCTCGTCGTATTTGCCTTCGAGTACCAAACGCTTGAACTTCGCCGAACCGGTGACGTTGGCGCGTTCGCCCACGTTGACGAACAGCGAGTCGTCGCCGATGTTGAACGGCTCAAGTCCGGACAAACGGCACTCGACCAGATTAGCCGGGATCTTACGCGGCGCGATGTCCTTCACCGTCTCGGCGATGGCCTTGATGAACGCGGGCGAGGTGCCGCAACAGCCGCCGATGATGTTCAGGAAGCCGCTGCTTGCCCATTCCTTGATGTGGCCCGCCATGTTCTCCGGCGTGTCGTCGTAGCCGGTCGGGGCGAGCGGGTTGGGCAGGCCTGCGTTCGGGTGAGCCGACACATAGCAGTTGGCGACGCGCGACAGCTCGGCCACGTACTGTCGCAGTTCTTCCGCGCCGAGCGCGCAGTTCAGGCCGATGGAAAGCGGCTTGGCGTGGGCCAGCGAGTTGTAGAACGCCTCGGTCATCTGGCCGGACAGCGTGCGTCCGGAGACGTCGGCGATCGTGCCGGAGATCATGATAGGCAGCGATGTTCCGCGTTCCTCGAACACCGATTGCACCGCGAAGATCGCGGCCTTGGCGTTCAGTGTGTCGAAGATGGTCTCGATCAGGATGGTGTCCGCGCCACCGTCCATCAGGCCGCGCGTGGCCTCGGAATAGTCGGCCACCAGTTGGTCGAAAGTGATGTTGCGCGCCGCGGGGTCGTTCACGTCGGGCGAGATGGTCGCGGTCTTGTCGGTGGGGCCCAGCACGCCCGCGACGAAGCGCGGCTTGTCCTTTGTTTCGTATTCGTCGCAGGCCTCGCGCGCCAGTTTCGCCCCGGCAAAGTTCAGTTCGTAGTTCAGCGATTCCATGCCGTACGCTTTCAGCGTGGTCGCATTCGCGCCGAAGGTGTCGGTCTCGATGATGTCCGCGCCCGCCGCCAGATATTCGCAATGGATGGCCTTGATGACTTCCGGCTTGGTGATCACCAGCAGGTCGTTGTTGCCCTTGAGGTCGCGATGCCAGTCCTTGAAACGCTCGCCGCGATAGTCCTCCTCGGTCAGCTTGTAGCGCTGCACCATCGTGCCCATCGCGCCATCGAGGATGAGGATGCGTTGGGCCAATAGTTTTTCTATGGGGGATTGTTCGATGATCTGCGGCTTTTTGCTCATGGTCTGCTCTTCAATTAATCGGTGCGGCGTTATTCAAATGGGTGTCGGCATCAAAAGCCGGTGAAAACCAGGTCCAGCGCGGCAATGATCTCATCCCGCCTGTTCTTTAACGAAGCGACTTTGTCGCCCAAAGCGCGCACCGGCAGGCCGGCCAGTTCGGCAGTGGACATGACGACGGCTTCGCCCTTGATTTTGAACGTCGGATGCAGGCTCTTGATGGATTGGTTCATTTCTTCGGCCCGCACCAGCGGCACGATGACCCGCGTGTTCAGGGAATCGAGCAGATCGGATTGCACATTCAAAAAATACGGGATGGTTTTATTCGTCGAAGGATGGGGGTTAAGGTGGACATCGAACTGCGCCATCAGAATCTCCGCAATCCATCGCTGAATACGCCGTCCCTCTCGATGCGTTCATTATAAGCTGCTATCGCCTCCGCGTTCTCGGCCAGCCACTGCTTGCGCTTTGCTTCCCTGACCAGTTCGGAGAGATAGTCCTCGACGGTCTGGGAGAGGTTGATGTTGAGCTCTTTGGTCTGGCGCAGCAGATCGGAATTGATACTGAGATTGGTCGCTTTCTTGGGCGCGCTCGTATCGAAGTGGGCGATGGTCATGATGGGCCTCCATGAATGATGCGCATATTATATGCGCATCATTTGCGAGGGCCAAGTGCGATGCATTGCTAAGCTACACGGAGACTCAAATCTGCTTATCCATGCGCCGGTACTGCACCGCTTCGGCGATATGTTTGCTCTGAATGTTGGGGCTGTTTTCCAGATCGGCGATGGTGCGGGCGACTTTGAGTACGCGGTGGTAGGCGCGCGCGGACAGGCCCAGTCTTGTGATCGCCTGACGCAGCAATGCCTCGCCCTGCGCATCGGGCGCGCACATCACGTCGATCTCGCCGACCGCGAGTTGGGCGTTGGCTTTGTCCTGACGGGTGAGTTGGCGTTGCCGCGCGGTTTCCACGCGGGCTTGCAATGTCGTGCTGGGTTCGCCGTCGGCCTTGTCGAATAGGTCATCCTGCGGCACGGCGGGTACTTCGATCTGGATGTCGATGCGGTCCAGCAGCGGGCCGGAGATCTTGCTGCGGTAGCGCGAGATCTGGTCCGGCGTGCAGCGGCACTTGCCGTTGTAATGGCCGAGATAGCCGCAGGGGCAGGGATTCATCGCGGCGACCAACTGGAACTGTGCGGGGAAATCGGCGCGCCGCGCGGCGCGCGAAATCGTGATGCGGCCCGACTCCAGCGGCTCGCGCAGCACTTCCAGCACGCTGCGGTCGAATTCCGGCAACTCGTCGAGGAACAGCACGCCGTGCAGCGCCATCGACACCTCGCCGGGACGCGGATTGCTGCCGCCGCCGACCAGCGCGACGCCGGAAGCCGTATGGTGAGGCGACCTGTATGGCCTCGTTTTCCACCTCGACAGATCGAAGCTCCCGTCCAGCGACTGCACCGCTGCACTTTCGAGCGCTTCCCGTTGTGTCATTTGCGGCAGGATGCCGGGGAAGCGCGAGGCCAACATGGATTTGCCGGTACCCGGCGGGCCGACCATCAGCACGCTATGTCCGCCGGCGGCGGCGATCTCCAGCGCGCGCTTGGCTTGCGTCTGACCTTTCACCTCACCCATGTCGGGGTAATGCGGGGCCAGGGTCTGCGGTTCGCCGGAATAAGGCGTCATCGCTTCGCGTCCGGCGAGATGCGCGGCGACCTGCAGCAGCGAGCTGGCCTGATACACCGTCGCGTTCTCGACCAGCGCGGCCTCGGCGGCGTTCGCTTGCGGCAGCATGAACGCGCGTCCGTCGTTCACCGCGCGATAAGTCATCGCCAGCGCGCCGCGTATTGGGCGCAGTTCGCCGGTCAACGCGAGCTCCCCGGCGAATTCGTATTCGTTCAGTTTATTGGCGGGAATCTGTCCCGATGCGGCGAGGATGCCCAGCGCGATGGGCAGATCGAAACGCCCGCTTTCCTTCGGAAGGTCGGCGGGCGCGAGGTTGACGGTGATGCGGCGGGCGGGAAATTCGAACTGGCAGTTCTGCAAGGCGGCGCGCACGCGGTCCTTACTTTCCTTCACTTCGGTTTCCGGCAGGCCGACGATGGTGAAACTGGGCAGGCCGTTGGCGAGATGCACCTCGACGGTGACCAGCGCGGCGTCCATGCCGGAGAGGGCGCGGCTGTAAAGAACCGCGAGGCTCATACGTATGACCTTGAATCAGCCGTAGGTCTGTCGGGCAAAGCCCAACCTACGAAGCCGTCGAGGCTCATATCACTTACGCTGCGCTTCCAGTTCGGCGACGCGCGCTTCCAGTGCGGTGAGCTGTTCGCGCGCGCGCGCCAGTACCAGCGCCTGAACGTCGAACTCCTCGCGCGTCACCAGGTCCAGCTTCGCGAAGCCCTGCGCCAGCAAGGCGCGCGCATTCTTCTCGAAATCCTTGGCCGGGCTGTTGGCGACGGCCTCGTTCAGCTTGGCCGACATGTCCTCGAAAAATTTCTGGTTCAGCATGGTGGTTCCTCCTGTGTGCTATGCAGCGCGAAGTGTAGCAACTTAGGACCTGCCGAAATAGGTTCTTTGCCGATTGTCGGCCGCACCCGATAGGTGCAGCATCGATCCGATACGCACCATGAGCATGCACGGAATCGGGCGTACCTCGCGGGGGAAATCGCAACATATTGAAACAAAGCGTATATTTTGCCTGGCATGCATCCTGCTGTGTAAGAGCTGCGGATACTGTTATCCCGTTTACAACCTCAAGAAAGGAAACATGATGAAGACGAAACTGCTGAACTCCCTGATGTTGGCTGCACTGGTTGCACCTGGCGTGGCACTGGCCGAAGAGGCTTCTCCTCACACCTTCAGCGCGAACGTCGGAATTTTTTCTGACTACATGTATCGCGGCATATCGCAAACCGGAACAGGCGCTGCGTTGCAAGGCGGCATGGACTATGCCCACGCTAGTGGCTTCTATGCAGGAGTATGGGGAAGCAATATCAGCTGGTTGAGTGACGCAGCTGTGGCAACTTCGGCGAGTGTCGAGCTGGACACCTATTTCGGTTTCCGCAACAGCTTTGCCGAAGACTTCACCTATGACGTCGGTTTCCTGCGCTACAACTACCCTGGCACTTATGTTGCCGGTGCGACCAAGGCGGACACCGACGAGATTTACGGCTCGGTAGGCTATAAGTGGGTCAGTGCAAAATACTCCTATAGCTTGGGTGACACCTTTGGGTGGGCCGGTGCCGATGGTAGCGCGTATCTGGAAATCAATGCCAGCTACGCTATCGAAGATACCGGCATCTCTTTGGGCGCGCACATGGGCAAACAAACCTTCAAGGGTGCGGCAGTCGCAGGACTTCCGGTCGATTACACGGATTACAAAGTGAGTGTTTCCAAGGACTTTAACGGATATGTATTCGGCCTGGCTTACACCGATACGAATGCGAATCGCGTTGCCTACACGAATCCTCAAGGCAAATATCTAGGTCAAGGCACCGCAGTCTTGTCTTTGACCCACGCGTTCTAACTTGAAATCAGGGCGCGATACCCACAGGGTACAAGAACCTCTCCGAGGTGAATCGCGCCCCTACGAATTTAGGAGACAGTCATGAAAATGGTTACCGCAATCATCAAGCCGTTCAAGCTCGACGAAGTGCGTGAAGCATTGTCCGCCATCGGCGTGCAGGGCATCACCGTCACCGAGGTCAAGGGCTTCGGGCGTCAGAAGGGCCACACCGAGCTGTACCGCGGTGCGGAATACGTGGTGGATTTCCTGCCGAAGATCAAGCTGGAGGCCGCTGTTGAAGCCAGCATGCTCGATCAGGTGCTGGAAGCTATCGAGAAGGCTGCCCAGACCGGCAAGATCGGCGACGGCAAGATCTTCGTATCCAGCCTCGATCAAGTGATCCGCATCCGCACCGGCGAGTCCGGTCCGGAAGCACTGTAAGGAGAGCACCATGAAAAAATTGTTCGTACTCTTTGCCGTGCTGTTCGCACTGTGCGGCGTATCCGTCGCTCAGGCCGAAGAAGCAGTAGCTGTTGCAGAGGCTGTCTCCGCAGTGGCCGAGGCGGCTCCTGCCGTTGAAGCCGCCGCTCCCGCCGTTGCGGAAGCTGCTCCCGCACCGACTCCCAACAAGGGCGACACGGCCTTCATGCTCAGCTCGACATTGCTGGTGATCATGATGTCCATCCCCGGCCTCGCGCTGTTCTACGGCGGTCTGGTGCGCAGCAAGAACATGCTGTCCATCCTGATGCAGGTGTTCAGCATCTTCGCGCTGATCGCCGTGCTGTGGGCGGTGTACGGCTACTCGCTGGCATTCACCACGGGTAACGCGTTCATCGGCGGCTTTGATAGGCTGTTCTTGTCCGGCATCTACGATCCGGTCACGGGCGCGGTTGCCAACGGTGCGACCTTCAGCAAGGGCGTAGTGATCCCCGAGTTCGCCTTCGTCGCCTTCCAGGCCACCTTCGCCGCCATCACCGTGGCGCTGATCGTGGGCGGTTTCGCCGAGCGCATGAAGTTCTCCGCCGTGCTGTTGTTCTCCGCACTGTGGTTCACCTTCAGCTACCTGCCGATCGCACACATGGTCTGGTTCTGGCCCGGTCCGGATGCCTTCACCGATGCTGACGCTGCCGCTGCCGCAGTTGCCGCTTCCGGCTGGCTGTTCCAGAAGGGCGCGCTGGACTTCGCCGGCGGCACCGTGGTGCACATCAACGCCGGTGTGGCCGGTCTGGTGGGCGCGTATCTGGTCGGCAAGCGTATCGGTTACGGCAAGGAGCCGATGGCTCCGCACAACCTGGTGATGACCATGATCGGCGCATCGCTGCTGTGGGTGGGCTGGTTCGGTTTCAACGCAGGCTCTGCGCTGGAAGCGGGCGGCACGGCTACCCTGGCCTTCGCTAACACCCTGTTCGCCACTGCCGCTGCAGTGCTGACCTGGCTGGCATGCGAATGGATGCTGAAGGGCAAGCCCAGCCTGCTGGGTGCAGCCTCCGGCGCAGTTGCCGGTCTGGTCGCCATCACCCCGGCCTGCGGCTGGGTCGGCATCGGCGGCGGTCTGGTCATCGGCGCACTGGCAGGTATCGTCTGCTTCTGGGGCGTGACCGGTCTAAAGAAGATGCTGGGTGCGGACGATGCGCTGGACGTGTTCGGCATCCACGCTCTGGGCGGTATCCTGGGCGCGCTGCTCACCGGCGTGTTCAACACCTGGAGCTTGGGCGGCACCGGCATCATCGACTACGTCAACAACACCATCGTCGATACCACGATCAGCTCGCAACTGTGGATACAAACACAGGCCGTGCTGACCTCGGTCATCTGGTCCGGCGTAGCGGCTTTCATCTGCTACAAGATCGTGGACCTGACCATCGGCCTGCGTGTGAAAGAAGAAGACGAACGCGAAGGTCTGGACACCACCAGCCACGGCGAGCGCGCTTACAACTCGTAAGCACTCTCCACGCCCTCTCCGGTATCAGGGAGGGGGCGGGAGAAAAAGGATTTCTCTCCTCCCGGGAGCTGCAAAGTTCCCTTTTCAGGGCACCGCAAGGTGCCCTTTTTTATTGCGCGGCGAAAAATATATTAGGCCCTCGGGATTGTTGTTCTTCGGGCAGGGGCGGGGCAGGATGCGGGCTCGCTGTTTGATCGGCTGGCCGGAATTATATTGATGGCAATGTGGCTTGCTCCAGCCGGGATAACCATTCAAGGGCATGCTCGCGCGAGTCGCCGCACATCTCCGCCGAGGGTTGCAGTCCGGCGCAGAAAGCCGGGCGCTCGGGCGAACCGAACGCCTTGCAGCGCAGTTCGTCATCCAGTTGCACGCAGGGGATGCCGGCGGGTTTGCCGTTCGGCATGCCGGGCAGCGGCGAGGTGATGGAGGGTGCGATGCAGCAGGCGGCGCAGAGGGGGCGGCAGTTCATTGCAATTTCTTCTGGCTCAGGTGGCGGCGGCCTCGTGCTTGATCGTTTCCCGTTGCGCTTTCCGCTCACCTTTCCAGAAGACGCGCTTGTATTCCTTCAAATGCTTCCACCACTGGGGTGCGGATGTCAGATTGCCCTTCTTTATGTTTGCCATGATGCGTTTTTCAACAATTTTATGCTGAGATGATAAGTGCAAAGAGGGCTTGCAGAGAAATGGTTTCACACTAGAAAGAGAAAGCGTATTCTTTGCGGGACTTCCTTGATCGTTACCTCCAAACATAATGACGCGAGCATATTACTCAGCATTGATTTCTGACTTCCTTTGCGCATCAACAGAAGAAATTATGGGCGCGCTGTCGCTTAATAATAACTATGCGCTCATTCAAACACAACGTGATGCGTGGGCCGCTCAAATTGAGATACTGCGCACCGCGCTGACTGGGCGCGAAGGTTCTATATATTTCGAATATTCGATCCCGCGGATGGGGCGTAGGATTGATGTTGTACTGTTAATCGGCCCGGTGATATTTGTTCTTGAATTTAAAGTGGGCAAGAAAGCACATACCACTTATGCATTTGATCAAGTGTTCGACTATGCCTTGGATCTAAAGAATTTCCATGAATCAAGTCATGAGCAATTCATCGCGCCGATCTTAGTTGCGACGGAAGCGGCGGAGCTGCCAATAATGCCTTCGTTCACTCCAAGAAATGACAAATTGCTTTTTCCAGTAAAAACGAACAAAGAGCAGCTAGGGAAAGCTCTTGACGAAATATTGAAGATTATTGGTGGCGGCAGAATTGATGTAGGCGAATGGGAAGCCGGACGTTACTGTCCTACTCCCACTATTATCGAAGCCGCAATGGCCTTGTATAACAACCACACGGTTGTTGAAATTACTCGTCGCGATGCGGGCGTAACTAATTTAAGCCTTACTTCTTCTGCAATTTCTGAAGTCATTAATCTTTCAAAAGAACGTAAACATAAATCTGTTTGCTTGGTAACTGGCGTCCCCGGAGCAGGGAAAACTTTAGTTGGACTGGATGTTGCGACAAAACATTCTGAGGCGGAGGACGATTTGTATAGCGTTTATCTGTCCGGCAATGGCCCGCTTGTAAAAATTCTTTGCGAGGCGCTCGCCCGCGATCAGGTTTCTCGTGGAAAAGCCCGAGGCGACCGTGTAAAGATTGGAGAAGCAAGGAGCTCCGTAAAAGCATTTATACAAAATGTTCACCACTTTAGAGACGAGTGCTTGCAAGATGAAAGCATGGCACCCATCGAACATGTGGCAATTTTTGATGAGGCGCAGCGGGCTTGGAATGTCGAACAAACATCCTCGTTTATGCGACGCAAGAAGAATCACCCAAACTTCAATCAGTCCGAGCCGGAATTC
>Ga0209211_10002627_pt1 | contig 30629 bp, 26 predicted proteins | sample RifGroA2_FD_183992 | JGI IMG/M metagenome (GOLD analysis project Ga0209211, IMG submission 183992) | Groundwater microbial communities from Rifle, Colorado, USA - Groundwater A2 (SPAdes) (version 2) | ecosystem: Environmental > Aquatic > Deep subsurface > Groundwater | place: Rifle, Colorado...
GGCAACCCGGCCGGTCTCACGCCAGCCCGGCGACGGCTGGCTGCCGGCGCGACGCAGGCGAGCGCGCACGCGAGCCACCAGCTCGCGCGGCGAAAACGGCTTCACCACGTAGTCGTCGGCGCCCAGCTCCAGGCCGACCACCCGGTCGACTTCGCCGTCGCGCGCAGTCAGGAAAATCACCGGGACGTCGGAAAACGCGCGCAATTCCCGGCAGACCTGAAACCCGGTGATGTCCGGCAGGCCGACATCCAGGATCACCACATCGAAGGCCTGCGCGCGCAACAGGGCCAGCGCCTGCTGCCCGAGCAGGCAGTGTTCGGCCTGCAAACCCTCGGCGCGGAGCGCGTAGAGCACGGCATCGGCGATGGTGCTTTCGTCTTCGACAACCAGGATGCGCGACATCGTTCCAGTCCAAGCCATGAGGCCCGCGGTGTCCAAGCCCTGGCCAAGACTATATCCTCGGAGCCTATGAATTACCGCCACGCCTTCCATGCCGGCAATCATGCCGATGTCCTCAAGCACGTCGTCCTGCTGGCGATCGTCGACGCGCTCAAGCGCAAGGACGCTCCGTTCTTCGTGCTCGACACCCATGCCGGCCGCGGGCAGTACCTGTTGCAGGGCGAACACTCGGACAAGACCGGCGAGGCGCGCGGCGGCATCTTCCGGCTGTTCGTGCTGCACGGCCTGCCAGCCCTGGTGCAGAGCTACCTGAAACGGGTGCAAGCCGATAATCCGGTCGGCGCACTGATCAGTTATCCGGGCTCGCCCCTGCTGGTGGCGCAAGCGATGCGCGACCAGGACCGTCTGGCCGCCTGCGAGTTGCAGCCCGACGAGGCACGCGCCCTGGCTACGTTGTTCAAGCACGACAGCCGCGTCGGCGTGATGGCGCGTGATGGCTACGGCGCGATCAAGGCGCTGTTGCCGCCCAAGGAAAAGCGCGGACTGGTGCTGATCGATCCACCGTACGAGGCACAGGAGGGCGAGTTCGTCAGCATCCTTGCCGCGCTCAAGGAGGGCCTGGCGCGCTGGCCCACCGGCATGTTCGCCGTGTGGTATCCGATCAAGCAGCGGCGGACGCTGCTGCCGTTCCTGCGCAAGGCGGCGCTGCTGCCGTGCAAATCAGCGCTGATCGCCGAGATTCTGGTGCGTCCCGACGATTCGCCGCTGCGCTTGAATGGCAGCGGCATGCTGGTCATCAACCCGCCCTACCAGCTCGACCAGGAACTGGCGCCGGCGTTGCCGGTGCTGGCCCGCCTGATGGGCGACCAGCATCACAGCTCCTCGCTGCAGTGGATCAAGCAAGAGTCGCCTTGAAAACGATGTCGTCCTCGACGCGAATACTGCTCAGCCTGATAGTCGGCCTGGCAATGGGTATCGCGCTCGCTGCTGCCGCACCCGACTGGCTGGATACGCCAGTCGCCATTGTCGAGCCCATCGGCCGTCTGTGGCTGGACGCATTGCGGATGACCATCGTTCCGTTGGTTTTCTCGCTGCTGGTCACCGGCATCGCATCGACGGCGGCGACGGCGTCCGCCGGCGGGCTGGCGGCGCGCACACTGCTGCTGTTCGCGGTTGTGCTGATTCTTTCTGCACTGTTCGGAGAAGCCGCCACCGGCGCGTTCCTCGCCGTGTGGCCGATTCCGCCGGCCGCCGCGGATGCCATGCGCGCAAGTCTGGCGACGGGTGGAGCGCTGGTACCGGCAGCGGCCTCGATCTCCGATTGGCTAGGCGCGATCATGCCGACCAATCCGATCAAGGCGGCGGCCGATGGCGACATGCTGCCGCTGGTGATTTTCGCCCTGATCTTCGGTTTCGCCGTGACCCGCATCCAGCAGCAGCAGCGCAAGACACTCACCGATTTCTTCCAGGCGGTACTCGACACCATGCTGGTGATCGTGCACTGGGTCATTTGGATCGCGCCAGTGGGCGTGTTCGCACTGGCTTTCGTAGTCGGCGCCCGCGCCGGCATCGCCGCGGCTGGCGCGCTGGCGCACTACCTGATCCTGCTGGTGGCGATCCAGGCGCTGCTGATCGTGTTGATCTATCCGCTGACGGTCTTGTTCGCGCGCCTGCCCCTGCACCAGTTCGCCCGCGCCGTCGCCCCGGCACAGGCGGTCGCGGCCAGCACGCAATCCTCGCTGGCCTCCTTGCCGGCGATGATCGGGGCCGCCCAGCAACTGCGCATCGCAGCGCCGGTCAGCGCTCTGGTGCTGCCGTTGGCGGTATCGGTCTTCCGGATCACCGGACCGCCGGCGAACCTGGCCGTCGTACTCTATTCCGCGTCCTTGTTCGGGGTCGAGTTGTCGCTCGGCCAGTGCATCGCCGGGGCGGCCATCGCCGTGGTGATGAGCTTCGCCGCGGTCGGCCTGCCCGGGCAGATTTCGTTTTTCACATCGATCGTGCCGATCTGCGTGATCATGGGCGTGCCGGTAGGCGCTTTGCCGCTGTTGTTGGCGGTCGAGACCGTGCCGGACATTTTCCGTACCATCGGCAACGTGACGGCCGACGTTGCGGCGACGGCGGTCATGGCCCGCCATGCAGAAGCCGCGGGGACCGATCCAGCGCCGGGAGAAGGCAGTTGAATACTAACTTCGTGCTGGTGGATTTCGAGAATGTGCAGCCGAGCAACATGGGCCTGCTCAAGGGCGGGCCGTTCAAGATCAAGGTTTTCCTCGGCGCCAGCCAGGCCAAGATTTCGCTGGAAATGGCCCAGGCGTTGCAGACCTTCGGCGACGACGCCGAATACATCCAGGTCGTGGGCAGCGGCAAGGATGCCCTGGATTTCCACATCGCCTACTACATCGGAAAACTTGCCGCGGAGAATCCCGGCGCAAGTTTCTCGATCATCTCCAGGGATACCGGTTTCGATCCACTGGTCAAACACCTGAAAGCCAGGCACATCGACTGCAAGCGGTCGGCCTCGGTGGCCGACATCCCGCACATAAAGCATCCGACCCTGTCGCCGGCCAAGACCATCCCGCGCGTGCCCACGGCGGAATCCAGACCCGTCGCCAAGCCTGCTGCGGCGGCCAAGGGCAAGGTCGCAGCCAAACCCGCGCCTCGGGTACCGGCCGCCCCGGTCGACACCGCTCGCCTGGATGCGGTGCTCGACAACCTGACGAAACGGAAACGGGGGCTCCCGGCGACTGTGAAAACGCTGCGCTCGACCATCCAGTCGCTATTCAAACCGGCGCTCGGCGAGCCGGAACTGGATGCAATCCTCATCGCACTCGGCAAGCGCGGGAAAATCCGGATCGTCGACAAGAAGGTGAGCTATGCGCTCGGCTGAGCCGTCGGCCAATTGCGGCATCCGGGCGCTGCTCTGCCTGTGTCTGTCGGCGTTCGCGCCACTGGCCGCCGGCAATGCCGTGGATGCTCCATCCGCGCCGGTGGAGCGCCACATCGCCATCACCATTGACGACCTTCCCTGGGCGACCTTGGGGGACGTCGCACCGCCGACGCTGGCGCAATACCACGCGCGGCTGATCGCCGCGCTGAGCGCCGCCAAGGTCCCGGTGGTCGGCTTCGTCAACGAGGGCAAGCTGGTGTCGGGCGACAAGGTCGACACCACGCGCGTGCACTTGTTGCGCGACTGGACCAAAGCGGGATTCGACCTGGGCAACCACACGTACAGCCACGCCGACTTGCACGCCGTCGGAATGGAAGCCTACCAAGCGGACATCCTGCGCGGCGAAACCTTCCTGCGACCCTTGCTGGCGGAACAGGAGAAGAAGCCGGTCTGGTTCCGCCACCCCTACCTGCGCGCGGGTCGCAGCGCCGAGGACAAGGCGACACTGAAGGCTTTCCTCGACGAGCACAGCTATCGCATCGCGCCGGTCACCGTCGATACATCGGACTGGGTCTGGGCGGCCGCCTATCGCAAATCGCTTGCCGCCGACGACCAGGCAACATTACAAAAGCTGCGCGAGGAGTACGTGCAATACATGCTGGCCAAGATCGATTACTTCGAGCGGCAATCGATCCAGCTACTCGGTTACAACCTGCCGCAAGTCCTGCTGATGCATGCCAACGAGCTCAATGCCGACACCTATGCCGAGCTGATTGCCGGTATCCGCAAATCCGGCTATGCGTTCATCACGCTGGAAGACGCCTTACGCGACCCAGCGTACCTGCGCGCCGATGCCTACACCGGCAAATGGGGACCAAGCTGGATCCATCGATGGGCGATCGGTGAGGGTCGGCCGAAAGAATTCTTCGCCGGCGAGCCGAAGACGGCACCCTGGGTAATGGAGTTGGCTGGCGTCGACTCGGAGTAAGGTCGCTGGGTTGCCGCCGGCATCCCCGTCCGCCAACCCGGCGATGCGCCGGACTTTCAAGGTTCCGCTGTCTGCGCCGTGCTCGCCTGCCCGCCGCTGCGCGCCGCGGCGCGCGCCGCATACATTTCCGCATCGGCACGGGCGATGGTTGCCGCAAGTGGTTCTTCGCCTTCACGCAAGGCGGTGCCAATGGAAAACGCGCACGGCGCTTGCGTCGCGTCCTGCCTGAGCCGGCGCGCCGTAGCCTGCAGCGTTTCGGCATCGGAACGGGCAAGCAATACGACAAATTCGTCGCCGCCAAGCCGGACCACGGCATCGTCGGCGCGCACCCGGTGGAAAAGATACTGGGCGATCTCGATCAACACGTGGTCGCCGCGATCATGGCCCTGGGTGTCGTTGACCTGCTTGAAATGGTCCAGGTCGACGCTGATCGCCGCCCATCGTTCGTTGGGCCGGTGGCCGACTTCGAATATTTCCAGTTGCCGCCGGTTGTAGCTGCCGGTCAGCGCGTCGCGCACGCTTTGTTCGTGCAGCACGCGCGTCTCGTGGATCTGGTCGGTGACATCGACGGCGTTGCCGACCACGTAGGCCCGGCCGTCCTTCGGCGCGGACAATCGCGAGCTGTAGCGCCAATGACGATGGTCGCCCTGGCCGGAACGAATCAGGAACACGCCCTCATCCTCGCCGTCGGCCTGGATCCGGGCCAGGTAGTTGGCGAAGGTGTCGCGGCCGCCTCGCGGCTGGAAGTCGCCGAGCGAGCGGCCGATCAACGCCTCTGCTGGCTGGCCCAGCGCCTGCGCCGTGGCCGGATTCACCAGCACCAGCCGCCCGTTGAGGTCATGCAGGAAGACGAAGCCCGCGCTCAGGTTGAGCAAGTCGTAGGCCCTTGCCTCGCTCTCGCGCAACAAGGCCAGGGTCGACTGCAAGCGCCCGTTGGAGCGCCGCTGCAGGATGAAGAACACGCTGAGCACCACTAGTAGCGCCACCACGGAGACGGTCGTCCATTGCGATTGCCGGTTGCGCAGGGCAAGCGCCAGCTCGCGTTCGCGCGCCAGGGCCGCTTCATCCTCGAGGCGGCGCACCTCGAATTCGCGCTCGGCGTACTTCAGGCGCGCGTCGAAGTCGTCAGCGGCCTTGGCGCGGTCGCTGGCTTCGATTTCGGCGTCGATTTCCAGAAAGCGCAAGGCCATGGGATCGACGTCGGAGCGCGCTTGTTTCTGGTCGATGGCCAGGCGCAGCAAGGTGCGCAGTACGCGCAGTTCGTCCCGCTTCAGGCCCAGCGAACGGAACGACTGGTAGGCGGTCTGCAGTTCGCGCCGCGCGCCGGCTTCGTCGCCGCTGTCGAGCGCGGCCAGACCGAGCACTTCATGGCCCATGCCGTTGAGTTGCGAATTCTTCAGGCGCTTGGCCAGTTCGAGCACCCTTTCGCCGCTGCGCACCTGGGTTGCGACATCGCCTTTTTCGCGCGCAATCCGCGCCGCTCCGAACAAGAGCTCGGCGCTGAGCTTGGGATCGTCGAAGCGTTCGGCCAGCTCGTTTGCGCGCTGCAAACTTTCGTTGGCGGCTTCGGCCTGGCCGATGTGTCCCTGCGCACGGGCCAGGTTGCGCAGCAGGCGCACCTGCATCGGCAGCGCCTGGTCGCCCGACAATACCGCCAGTCCGCGCTGGGAGTACTCGGCCGCCAGCGCATGCTTGCCAAGCGAATGACTGAGCGAGGAGTACGCCAGAAATACATCCGCCGACAACTCCGGCGATGGCGAGCTCTTGAGCACCAGTTCGGCCTGACCGAGCAGTTCTTCGCCACGGCTGAAATCCTGGATCGCCATCAGCGCGCGGCTTTCCGCGATCAGGGCGCGCACCAGCAGGATTGGCTGCGATGCCGCCTGGGCCGCACTGCGCGCCGCGACGCCCGAGGCGCGCTGGCACGGCCAATCGGCGATCACGCGGCAGGCGTTCGCCTTGGCCAGGAACAGCAGCGCCAACTCGCGGGAGTCGCCTGCTTTCCGAGCGACTTCGATCAAGGCCGGCAACTGCTCGAGCACCTGCTCCGGCTGGCGCAGGGCTTGCAGCTCAAGCGGATGGCGGGGCAGCGACGAGCCCTCCGCGGCCGGCTCGTCGGCAAGCACCGGCGACGCGCACAGGCACGAGACCAACGCCAACAGCAGGGCCAGCAGGAGATTCGAACCGGCAAGCAACCCTCGCTTGTACACGCGCATCTTCCCCATTAATCCGAGTCGTCGGGCTCGAAGAAACTCCAGCGGATATCCGGGAATGCGGCCTTCAGCGCCACTTCGACCTGGTTGATGCGATTGATGCTGATGGCGGTGGCGGCGTCGGAGTCGGCCAGCTCGGCTTGCACTGCCACCATGACGTCGTTGCCCATCTGCAGGGTGATCAGGTTGAACACACTCTTGATCTCGGGGCGCTCGCTGATGAATTTCCTGATGGCCTCGCGCTGCACCGGCTCCACGCTTTGCCCGATCAGCATCGCCTTGATCTCGACCGAGATGAAGATGGCGACGACGATCAGCAACAGACCAATGCCCAGCGTGCCGATCGCATCGTAGACTGGATTGCCGGTGATCATCGTTGCCACCACCGCCAGCAAGGCGAACACCAGGCCCAGCAGAGCGGCCAGATCCTCACCGAAGATCACCACCAGCTCGGCCTGGCGGCTCTCGCGAAACCAGCGCCAGAGGTTTTGGCTACCGCGAGCCTTGTTCACTTCCAGCAGGCAGGCGCGCATCGACACGCTCTCGGCGATGATGCCGAATGTGAGTACGCCGATCGCGATCCACGGGTGGCTCAAGCCTTCGGTGGCATGCAGCTTGTGCCAACCCTCGTACAGCGAAAACATGCCGCCGACCGAGAACAGCATCAGGGCGACCAGGAACGACCAGAAATAGATCTCCTTGCCGTAGCCCAGCGGGTAGTCGGGCGTTGGCGCAAGCCTGGCGCGCTTCATGCCCAGCAGCAACAAGCCCTGGTTGCCGCAATCGGCCAGCGAATGCACAGCCTCGGCGAGCATGGCGCTTGAGCCGGTGATAAACGCCGCCGCTGCCTTGGCGACGAAGATCGCGAAGTTAGCGCCTAGTGCATAGAAGATGGTTTTTACCGAGTCGCCCTTGCCGGCCATGGGTTCTTGCTTTTGGATGAAATATCCAGCCAGTTTACCATTGACGTCCGTCCGGCCCAGACCAACCTGACCCATGGGCGACTGGTCCGGCAGCGCCAGTCAGGCCGATTCATGGCAATCTATCGTGGTGAACGCCACGCGCCGCTCCCCCCCACCGCCTGCTCCGGATCGCGCCGAGAAAGTTCGCCTGATGGATGGCCGCGAGCTGGTCATCCGGCCCATCACCCCGGCGGATGCGGCGCCCATCGCAGCCTCGTTCCACTTGCTGAACGAGGACGAGGTCCGCCGGCGCTTCCTGCATATCCTCAAGGCGCTCAGCGAAGAGCACTTGCGCCAGCTTACCCACCCCGACCCGAAGTCGGAATTCGCCGTGGTCGCCGCCGAACCGTTGCCGCCTGGCGAAGCACTGGTCGTCGCCGTCGCACGCCTGGCCCGTGACGGCGACAATGGCGCGCGCGCCGAGTTCGGCATCTTGGTTTCGCATTTCGTGATCGGCGTCGGCATCGGCCGGCTGTTGATGCAACGGCTGATCGAATGGTCGGAACGCAACGGTGTGGAAGCGCTGTGGGGCGATGTCATGGACGACAACACGGCCATGCTCGAGCTGGCCAACAGGCTTGGCTTCCATCGCGAATCCATTCCCGGCAGCCAGGGCCTGGTCCGGATCAGCCTGCACCTGCAGGACAAACGCCGATAGCAAGGGCTGGTCGGGCTTAAACCACCTCTCAGGGCGACCCTGCGCGCCCAGGCCGGCTGGTAAACTGCGCGGCTGATGAATCCACGCCCCCGCCTCCCCGCACCGCCACGCCCCCGTGCGGGCCAGCAGCGCGCCTATTGGCGTGCGCCATCCAGCGCCAGCGCGCTGGCCCTGGGCTTGGTCGAGGTGGCCCACGAGCACCCCGGGCTGGTCCTGGCCGTGGTCCGCGACACGCATACCGCGCAGTCGTTGGAACACGACCTGCGCGTGCTGGCGGAGGACCTGCCGATCCTGCATTTCCCCGATTGGGAAACCCTGCCCTACGACTTGTTTAGCCCGCATCCGGACATCGTTTCGCAACGCGTCGCGGCGCTGTATCGCCTGCCCGGAATCAGTCGCGGCGTACTGGTGGTGCCGGTGTCGTCGCTGATGCAACGGCTGCCACCGCCGAGCTGGATCGCCGGCAACGCATTGGACTTGCGCAAGGGTCAGAAGCTCGATCTGGACATCGAGAAGCGCCGGCTGGAGGCATCCGGCTACCGCAACGTGCCGCAAGTGCTCGACCCCGGCGATTTCGCGGTTCGCGGCGCATTGCTCGACCTCTACCCGATGGGCTCGGACGTCCCTTACCGCATCGAGTTGTTCGATGACGTGATCGACACCTTGCGCAGCTTCGATCCGGAAACACAGCGCTCGGATCATCCCGTGGAGTCGGTCAAGCTGTTGCCGGCGCGCGAATTCCCGCTCGACCTGGCCAGCACGCGGCGGGTGCGCGAAAAACTCAGCGAACGTTTCGACTTCGATCCGCGCCGCTGCCCGCTGTACCAGGACCTCAAGGAAGGCGGCACGCCGGCCGGCATCGAGTACTACCTGCCGTTGTTCTTCGAACAGACCACGTCGCTGTTCGAACATCTCGGCGACAAGACACTGGTGGTCGTCGGCGACGGCGTGGCGGCCGCGGCGGCCGCTTTCTGGGCGCAAACCAGCGATCGCTGGGAACAGCGCCGGCACGACGTGGAGCGGCCGATCCTGCCGCCGGAAGAAATCTTCCTGCCGCCGGACGCGCTGCGCGCCGAGCTCAATCGCGCCGAGCGCATCGAAGTCTGCGGCCCGGACCATCCGAACCATGCCGCGTCCGTGGCCATGGCGGAACAGCCGGCGCCCGTCCTGGCCTGGATCCGCAAAGGCGAAGAGTCCGGCGCCGCGCTGAAGTCCTTCCTCGCCAACTATCCCGGCCGGGTGCTGCTCGCCGCCGATTCCGCCGGACGCCGCGAAGCGTTGATCGAATTGCTCGATTCCGCGGAACTGAAACCGGCGACGGTCAGTGGCTGGTCCAGCTTCCTGTCCGCCGACGACGCCGGCCACGCCGCGCCGCGTTTCGCGATCGCTGTCGCGCCGCTCGAAGACGGCTTCGCGCTAAGTGAGCCGCCGATCACCGTACTCACCGAACGCCAGTTGTTCCCCGAGCGCGCCGACCAGAGCCGCCGGCGAAAACGCGCGGCGCGCGACCCCGACAGCATTCTTCGCGACCTGAGCGAGATCACCATCGGCTCGCCGATCGTGCACGAGGACCATGGCGTCGGCCGCTACCAGGGCCTGATCACGCTCGACACCGGCGGCGTCAACGGCGAATTCCTGTGCATCGAATACGCCAAGGGCGACAAGCTGTACGTACCGGTGGCGCAGCTGCAGTTGGTCAGCCGCTACTCCGGCGCGTCGCCGGAACTGGCGCCGCTGCACTCGCTCGGCGGCGAAGCCTGGGAAAAAGCCAAGCGCAAGGCCGCGGAAAAGGTCCGCGACGTCGCCGCGGAACTGCTGGATATCCAGGCGCGACGCCATGCGCGGCGCGGCCAGGCGCTGGTCGCCGACCGCAGCATGTACGAGCCGTTCGCCGCCACGTTCCCGTTCGAGGAAACACCGGACCAGTCGAGCAGCATCGACGCGGTGATCGCCGACATGGCCAAGCCGACGCCGATGGATCGCGTGGTCTGCGGCGACGTCGGTTTCGGCAAGACCGAGGTGGCCGTGCGCGCCGCTTTCGTGGCCGCGACGGCGGGCAAGCAAGTGGCGATCCTGGTGCCGACCACGCTGCTTGCCGAACAGCACTACCGCAATTTCCGCGACCGTTACGCCGACTGGCCGATCCGGGTCGAAGTGCTGTCGCGCTTCAAGTCGGCCAAGGAAATCAAGGCGGCGCTGGTGCTGCTTGCGGAAGGCAAGATCGACGTGATCGTCGGCACCCATCGCCTGCTTCAGGGCGACGTGAAGTTCCTGGACCTTGGGCTGGTGATCGTTGATGAAGAGCAGCGTTTCGGCGTGCGCCAGAAGGAAGCGCTGAAGGCCTTGCGCGCCGAGGTGCACCTGCTCACCCTCACCGCGACCCCGATCCCGCGCACGCTGAACATGGCGATGAGCGGCCTGCGCGAATTGTCGATCATCGGCACGCCGCCGGCGCATCGCCTGGCGGTGAAGACGTTCATCACGCCCTGGGACAATGCGCTGCTCAGGGAGGCCTTCCAGCGCGAACTGGCGCGTGGCGGCCAGGTTTATTTCCTGCACAACGAAGTCGACACCATCGAGAAGATGGCGCGCGAACTCGCCGAGTTGATTCCGGAGGCGCGCATCCGCATCGCCCACGGGCAGATGCCGGAACGCGAACTCGAGCAGGCCATGCTCGACTTCCATCGGCAACGCTTCAACGTGCTGGTCTGCACCACGATCATCGAATCGGGCATCGACATCCCGAGCGCGAACACGATCATCGTCAACCGCGCCGACCGCTTCGGCCTGGCCCAGTTGCACCAGCTGCGCGGCCGGGTCGGACGTTCCCATCACCGCGCGTATGCCTATCTGGTGGTTCCCAACAAGAAAGCGATGACCGGCGATGCCGAGAAACGCCTGGAAGCGCTGGCCTCGCTGGAAGAACTGGGCGCCGGCTTCACCCTGGCGACGCATGACCTGGAAATCCGTGGCGCCGGCGAATTGCTCGGCGAAGAACAGTCCGGGCAGATCGCCGAGATTGGTTTCTCGCTGTACACCGAGTTGCTCGAGCGGGCGGTTAAGTCGATCCGCTCCGGCAAGATTCCCGACCTCGACCCGAGCGTGCGTCACGGCGCCGAAGTCGAGCTGCATGTGCCGGCGCTGATTCCGGAGGACTACCTTCCCGACGTCCATGCCAGGCTGACGCTGTACAAGCGCATCGCGTCGGCCCGTGACGAAGACGCGTTGAAGGAACTGCAGGTCGAAATGGTCGACCGCTTCGGCCTGCTACCCGATCAGACCAGGCAGCTGTTCGCGGTCACCGAGCTCAAGCTCGAGGCCACCCGGCTGGGCTTGCGCAAGCTGGAGCTGGGCGCCAACGGCGGCCGGGTCCACTTCCAGTCGCAGCCCAACGTCGACCCGATGTCGATCATCCGGATGATCCAGTCGCAGCCAAAGATCTACGCGATGGACGGCCCGGAAAAACTGCGTATCAAGCTCGATCTCCCGGATGCCGCATCACGCCTGCGGACCTCACGGGCGCTGTTGCTGATGCTCGGTGGTCGCTGACGGCGCAACCCGGCATACTGTCGCGATGCCGCGCCTGTTGCTCCTGTTGATTCTGATGTTGTCCGCAAACCTGTCCGTGGCGGCGGACGAGCTGCGCGTGGTGGTTGTGCGCCATGCCGAAAAGGCCGCCGACGGCGGCCGCGACCCGGTGCTGTCGGCAGCGGGTCGGCAGCGTGCGCAGGCGTTGGCGAAGCTGCTCGGCAAGCAGCCGCCAGCCGTCATCTACGCCACGCAATATCGCCGCACCCAACTCACCGCTGCGCCATTGGCGCGGGCATCGCAGCAGCGCATACGGGTCCGGCCTGCCGGCGAATCGGCCGCCTCGCTGGCAGCGCAAGTGCGCAATGATCGGACCCGGGGAACCGTGCTGGTGGTCGGCCATAGCAACACGGTTCCGGCACTGGTCGAGGCGCTCAGCGGACAAGCCATAGCGGCGATCGGCGAGGACGAATACGATCACGTCTTCATCGTCACAGTTCCGGCACAGGGCCCCGCGCGGCTTGAATCCGGACGTTACCCGGTAGCCACGCCAGCCAGTCCCTGATCGCCGCGGCGTGGCACGCCGAATCCGGAGGTGGTGATGCCGCAGTTCCTTAAGCCCCGCCAGCATGACCTCGGTGGCTTCACGGTCGCCCGCGTGCTGCCCCATGCAGGTCGCCGCAGTGTCGGCCCATTCGTGTTCTTCGATCACATCGGCCCGGCCATGCTCGGCGGCGCCCAGCCGATTGCCGTGCGCCCGCACCCGCACATCGGACTGGCCACGGTCACCTATTTGTGGGAAGGCGTGATGACCCACCGCGACAGTCTTGGCTCAGTGCAGGACATCCATCCCGGCGACGTCAACTGGATGACCGCGGGTCGCGGCATCGTCCATTCCGAACGCACGCCGGAGCGCCTGCGTGGCGTCGATCATCCGTTCCACGGACTGCAAACCTGGGTGGCGTTGCCGCTGGAGCACGAAGAAGCCGAGCCTTCGTTCGCGCATCACGCCAAGGCCACGCTGCCGGTGTTCGATGTCGACGGCGTGCGGCTGACTGTGGTCGCCGGCCACGCCTTCGGCCTGCGCTCGCCAGTGAAAGTGCTGACGGAGACCTTGTACGTGTCGATCGAACTCGATGCCGGCGCCGTGTTGCGAATTCCCGCCGAGCACGCCGAGCGCGCGCTGTATCCGGTTAGCGGCCAATTGCAGCTCGACGATGTAGCGCTGCCGTTGAACACCCTGGCCGTGCTCGATCCCGATGTCGAGCCGATGCTGCGTGCAAGCAGCCCGGCCCGCGTGATGTTGCTCGGCGGTGCACCGCTGGATGGGCCGCGCCTGGTCTGGTGGAATTTCGTCGCCAGCCGCCGCGAACGCATCGAGCAGGCGAAGGCCGACTGGAAGGCCGGACGATTCCCGACGGTGCCTGGCGACGACGAATTCATTCCGTTGCCCGACTAGCGGGACAGTCCGCGATCAGTCGCGACGCGCTTCCAGCAGACGCCAGGGCATCCGGTCCAAGTCGTCGACCAAGGTGAAGCCGTGCGCGCCGAACCACGCCGCCAGTTCCTTCTTGTGCCAGGCACGCACGAAGGGCTCATGCGTGCGTAGCGCCAGTGCCCGGAAATACAGGCCGCGCCAGCCATAGCGGCGCCACATCTGCGCGTAGGAAAGTCGCACTTGGGTCGGTGAGGGCTCGACCAGCAACAGCTTGCTGCCCGGCTTGAGCAGACGGTGCAATTCGCGCAGCGCCGCATCGGCTTCGCGCGGCGGAATTTCGTGGAATACGAAACAGGCGCCGGCGCCATCGAAGCCGGCCGTCGGCAGCCCGCTGTTTTCGATCACGCCCTGCACGAAGCTTGCCCCTGGATAGTCGCGGGCCGCGTGCTGCAGCAAATACGGCGAGGGTTCCAGGGCACACACTTCGGCGATGCCGGCCAGTTGCAGCGCCGCAGTCAGGTGGCCGGCGCCGCAGCCGATGTCGAGTACGCGCGCACTGCCCGCCAGCCGCGCCGCGATTTCGGCGCGCGCCACCTGGAGGCTGCCGAGCATGGCCTGGTTGAAACCGTTCGCATAGCCGCGGGTGATGGTCTTGGAATAATTGCCATTGGGCAGGTGATGAAATTCCTGGAACAGGTATTTCGGCAGTCGTCCAAGTCCGGGCATGTCCGCCGGCAGCCGCACGCGCTGCGGCTGCTTGACGATCAGCGCGCGCACGACCATGGCGATGCGTCGCAGCGGGCTGCTGATCTGGTCCGGCCAGGCGTCGGGCAAGCTTGCGGTGGCCCAGTCGGCGTGTGGCGCGTGGAGCGCGGCAGGGGAGGCGGTGGCGGTTTCCACGCTGGGGTTCTCGCGCGCGCTTGGGGCAAAGTTCACTGGAGGCCGCGCTCGATTGGCCGGCCTTTGGCAAGGCTGCGACGGGCGCATTTGGGAGCGGTTTTCAGGATTTGGTGCCGGAAATAGGAATCGAACCTACGACCTCATCATTACGAATGACGCGCTCTACCAACTGAGCTATTCCGGCGAATTGCGGATTTTAGGCCTTTGCGGGCCTTGCGGTCAATTTGAAAGCTCATTGGGCAATCGGGCTGCCGACAGCGGCCGGCCAATTTGAACCATCGGGGCGGATTGGACTCCAACGACGGGATAGCCAGATATCGCGGCTAAAGCCGCTCCTACAGATTCGTTCCGCGTTCGACAAGGTGTAATCCCTGCATGTACAAGCTCCTTCTCCTCGGCCTGCTGGCTACGTCGGCAAGTTCCAGCGCCGAAGTCAGTGAAGAGCTGGTCTACGGTCATTACGAAGCCAAGGCCAGCCCGGGACGTTCACTCGCCGAAATCCTGAACGATTCCTCGCCGTTCCGGCCGCAGGGCAAGGTATTCCACAGTGCGACCGGCTGGAACGTGGATTGGAAATTCCAAACGCGGAGCCTGCCCAACGGCAGATGCAGGATCGTTCGCGTCGCCACGCACTTGTCGGGCCAGATCGACTTGCCCCGGCTGGTCGATGCCGATGCCGGCATCGAATCCCGATTCGAAGATTACCTGGGCGCCCTTCGCGTGCACGAACTGGGCCATTTCGCCATCGGCAAGGAAGCCGCCGTCGCGGTCGACAAGAAACTGCGTGCGTTGCCGGAGATGCCGAGCTGCGAGGCGCTGGAGTCAAGGGCCCGGGATTTGGGCGCACGCATCCTGGGCGAGTACGAAGCCAAGGGAAACCGCTACGACGTCGAGACCGGGCATGGCCGGACCCAGGGAGCCTGGCTGGGCGAGTGAGCGAGTCTGGCGGTCAATCGACCATGACGAAACGCAGTTCCTTGGGCAAGGCGAAAACCATGTCTTCCGGCTCGCCGTGCAACTCACGCACGTCATTGCCGCCAAGCGATTGCAGGCGCGCGATGACACCCTGGACCAGAACCTCGGGGGCCGAGGCGCCAGCAGTGACGCCGATGCTGCGCTTGCCTTCCAGCCAGGCGGGATCGATGTGCTCGGCACCGTCGATCAGGTAGGCCGTGGCCCCCTGCTTTTCCGCCAGCTCGCGCAGCCGATTCGAGTTGGAACTGTTGACCGAGCCCACCACCAGCACCAGGTCGCATTCGGCGGCGAGCTCGCGCACGGCGTCCTGGCGATTTTGCGTGGCGTAACAGATGTCGTCGTGCTTGGGCCCTTGCAGACGCGGAAACCTTGCCTGCAAGGCGGCGATGACGTCGCGGGTTTCGTCGACGGACAAGGTGGTCTGCGTCGTGTAGGCAACGTTATCCGGCTGCGCGATCTCCAGCGTGTTGGCATCGTCGACGTCTTCGACCAGATAGATCCGGCCCTGCCCGGCCTCGGCCTGCCATTGACCCATGGTGCCTTCGACTTCCGGGTGACCTTCGTGACCGATCAGGATGACGTCGCGGCCGGCGCGGCAGTGACGCACGACCTCGATATGCACTTTGGTCACCAGCGGACAGGTTGCATCGAATATCTTCAGGCCGCGGCCCGCCGCTTCGCTACGCACGGCTTGCGACACGCCATGGGCGCTGAAGATGACCGTGCCGCCGGCTGGAACTTCGTCGAGCTCGTCGACGAATACGGCGCCGCGCTGGCGCAAGTCCTCGACCACGAAGCGGTTGTGCACCACCTCATGGCGAACGTAGATGGGTGCGCCAAGCGTCTCTATCGCCCGCTTCACGATTTCGATCGCGCGATCCACGCCGGCGCAAAAACCACGCGGGTTGGCCAGGACGATGTCCATTACGGAAGCTTACCCTTGCGATCGTGCTGGAAACTGAATAACAACATCAGCATGGCGCCGACCACGATGCAGCTGTCGGCGACATTGAACACCGGCCAGTAGAAACCCTTCCAGTACCACTGCACGAAATCGATCACGTAGCCAAAGCGGATGCGATCGATGACGTTGCCGAGCGCACCGGCGATGATCAATGCGAAGGGCAGCGCCGTCCGCCACTCGTGCCGGGCCGTGCGCTTCAAGCCGACGGCAAGGACAGTGCTGATCAGCAGCGCCAGCGCAATGAAGAAGCCGTGCTGCCAACCGCCGGCGCTGGCCAGGAAACTGAAGGCGGCGCCGGTGTTGTGGGTCAGCGTCCAGTTCCAGAATCCGGGGATGACAGACACCGGCTGCTGGAACTGGAGATTGGCAACGGCCAGCCACTTGGTCAGCTGGTCCAGGGCGATCATCGCCGCCGACAGCGCCAGCCAGGGCAATGCATTCGCGCGTGATTGCATCAGACTTGCCTCGATCGTTGTGGCCATGGTCTAGAAATATTTCCTGACTTCGCCGTCGCCGTTGACGTTTTCCACGCAGCGGCCGCACAACTCGGGATCCTCGGCGTGACTGCCGACGTCGTCGCGATAGTGCCAGCAGCGAACGCACTTGGCGTGCGTCGACGGCCTGGCCATTATCCAGGCCTCGGAGCCATCGACCTTGATCGCGTCTGCCGGGCGGGATGCCAGCGGCTGCAAATCCAAAGAGGAAGTGATGAACAGGAAGCGCAATTCATCGGCCAGTCCGGGATGCAATTCGAGCGCCTCGGCATTGAGGTCGACGTAGGCCGTCGCTTCGGCAGCGAGCGAAGCGCCGATCTTGCCCTCGGCGCGCATCGGTTCGAGCACTTTGCTGACTGCTTCGCGCAACAGCAACAATTCCTGCATCAGCGGACCATCGGTCAGGCGGTACTCGCCGGCTTCGGGCAGCAGCAGGTCGATGTCCGCTGTCGTCGAGAACAGCACGTTCGCTTCCCGATCGCCGGGCAGGTACTTCCAGAGTTCGTCAGCAGTGAAGCTCAGGACCGGCGCGATCCAGCGCACGAAGGCGTCGACGATCCGATACATGGCGCTCTGTGCGGAACGGCGGCCGTGGCTGTCGACCTGCATCGTGTACAGCCGATCCTTGGTCACGTCCAGGTACAGCGCGCCGAGATCGTTGGTGCAGAAGTTCTGCACCAGCGTCACCACGCGGGCGTAGTCGTAATCGCGGTAGGCGTCCCAGATGCGATCGTTCAATTCGCGTGCGCGCGCCATCGCCCACTGGTCGAGCAGCAGGCATTCCTCGACTGGCACCAGGTGGATGGCCGGATCGAAGCCGGCCAGGTTGCCGAGCAGGAAACGCGCCGTGTTGCGGATGCGCCGGTAAGCATCGGCACTGCGCTTGAGGATTTCGTCGGATACCGACATCTCGTTGCGGTAGTCGGCGGCGGCCACCCACAGACGCAGCACGTCGGCGCCGAGCGCGTCGGTGACTTTCTGCGGCTCGACCACATTGCCCATCGACTTGGACATCTTGCGACCGGCGGCATCGACCGTGAAGCCGTGGGTGAGCACCTGCTTGTACGGCGCCGCGCCGTCCATCGCGATGCCGGTGAGCAGCGAGCTCTGGAACCAGCCGCGGTGCTGGTCGGAACCTTCCAGGTACAAATCGGCCGGCTTATGCAGGCCTTGTTCCGGCCTGGCGGCAAGCACGCCTTCGTGGGTCACGCCGGAGTCGAACCAGACATCGAGGATGTCGGTGATCTTGTCGTAGCGCGGCGCGTCACCGCCGAGCAACTCGGCGGCATCAAGCGTGAACCAGGCATCGGCACCGGCGGCTTCAACCTTGTCCGCCACAGCGTGCATGAGTTCCACGCTGCGCGGATGCGGCTCGCCGGTTTCCCTGTCCACGAACAAGGCAATCGGCACGCCCCAGGTGCGCTGGCGGCTGATGCACCAATCCGGGCGGCCGACGATCATGCCGGCGATGCGCGCCTCGCCCCAGTCGGGAATCCACTTCACGCCTTTGATCGCTTCCAGCGCATCGCGGCGCAGATTCGCCTGCTCCATGGAAATAAACCACTGCGGCGTGGCGCGAAACGCCACCGGCGTCTTGTGCCGCCAGCAGTGTGGGTAACTGTGAGTCAGTTTTTCCGAAGCCAGCAGTACGCCGCGTTCCGCCATCAGCGCAGTGATGGTGTCGTTCGCCTTCCAGATGTACTGGCCGGCGAAAATTTCCGTGCTCGGCAGGAATACGCCGCGACCGTCTATCGGATTGAGCACGTCCAGGCCGTATTTCTGGCCGACTACGAAGTCTTCCTGGCCATGTCCGGGCGCGGTGTGCACCGCGCCGGTGCCGGCCTCGGTGGTCACGTGATCGCCGAGGATGATCGGCACCACGCGCGAATAGAACGGGTGCTGCAGCGACATCATTTCCAGCGCCGAGCCCTTGGCGCGGCCAAGGATCGTCGGCTGCTCGACGCCGTAGCGACGCAAGGTCGCCTCTGCCAGCGCCTCGGCCAGGACCAGCAGCTGGCGACGGCCGGCGCGATCGGGACCGGCCACCAGCACATAGTCGAGATCGGGACCGAGCGTGACTGCCAGGCTGGCCGGCAGCGTCCACGGCGTCGTTGTCCAGATCGGTACGCTGACCAGGGCCTCGCCGCACTCCACGCCAAACTTCGCCGACAGCGCCTTGCCGTCGATTGCGTCGTAGGCAACGTCGACGGCCGGGGAGGTCTTGTCGATGTATTCGATTTCCGCTTCGGCCAGCGCCGAGCCGCAATCGAAACACCAGTGCACGGGCTTCACGCCGCGAGTCAGGTGACCGCGCTCGACGATCTTGGCCAGCGAACGCAGCATGTCCGCCTCGAAACGGAAATCCATGGTGCGGTACGGATTGGCCCAATCACCGAGCACCCCCAGGCGCTGGAAATCGCGGCTCTGGCCTTCGATCTGTTCGCCGGCGTACTCGCGGCATTTCTGCCGGAAGGCCGCCGCGTCCAGCTTGTCGCCGACCTTGCCGAATTTCTTCTCGACCACCAGCTCGATCGGCAGCCCATGGCAATCCCAACCGGGCACGTAAGGCGCGTCGTAGCCGGCGAGCAGGCGCGACTTGACGACCATGTCCTTGAGAATCTTGTTGACGGCGTGGCCGATATGGATGGCGCCATTCGCATACGGGGGGCCGTCGTGCAGCACGAACGAGGGACGCCCCTTCGCGTGTTCGCGGATCTGCTGGTACAGGCCTTCGGTTTGCCAACCGGCAAGAATGCCCGGCTCGCGCTTGGGCAGATCGCCGCGCATCGGGAACGCCGTGTCCGGCAACGAGATGGTGTGCTTGTAATCTTTTTTCAGCTCAGCGGACATTACGCACCGACTCCAAGAGTTTTCTGGTCGTGCCGAAGCAGCTTTCGCGCCTGCTCGGCATCGATATTCATTTGCCGGACCAAGGCCGGCAGGTCGTCGAATTTTTCTTCTTCGCGCAGCTTGGCGACGAACTCCACGCGCAGGCGCTGTCCGTAAAGATCGCCATCGAAGTCAAACAGATGCGCTTCGAGCAATGGCTCTCGCCCGAACACGGTCGGCCGGGTGCCCAGGCTGGACACGCTGGCGTGCGGCTTGTCGCCCACCCCGTGCACCCAGCTGGCGTAGATGCCGGTCAGCGCGGTGCGCTTGCCCATCAAGCGGATATTGGCGGTCGGATAACCGAGCCGGCGTCCCAGTTGGCGCCCGCGCACGACCTTGCCGTCGATGGCGTAACGGCGGCCCAGGCCGGCAGCGGCGCCGTCCAGATCGCCTTCAGCCAAGTGTTCACGCAGCCGGGAGCTGGAGACGCGCTCGCCGTTCACGTGCACCGGTTCGATCTGCCCGGCGACGAAGCCGTGATCGGCGCCCAGTTTCTGCAGCATCGCGACGTCGCCGAGACGGCCTTTGCCGAAACGAAACTCCGGCCCGACCCAGACTTCGCAAGCCGACAACCGGCCCGCCAGAATCTTGCGGATGAACTCCTCGGCCGACATCGACGCCAGGGCCGCATTGAAACGCAGCAGGCCGATCTGATCGACCCCGAGCGCACGCAGCCCCTCGAATTTGGCCCGTGGCAGCAGCAGCCGCGCCGGCTGCTCGCCGCGCGCAAAGAACTCCCGCGGCAACGGTTCGAAGCTCAGCGCCACGGCCGGCAACTCCAACGCGCGGGCGCGCGCGACGGCGTGGCCGACCAGCGCCTGATGCCCACGATGCAGGCCGTCGAAAGCTCCGATGCATACCACGCTGCCCTGCGGGCAAAGTGCATTGCCCTCGACGTCCCGGAACAGCTTGCTCATGGCCGAAAGTATACCGGCGAAACCATGGCTTCAGACCTCGCGCAGGTGCTTTGGCCGCAGGCCGGCAAGCAGCAAACCGGCGCCGTAGGCCGCCGCGCCCGCGGCGACGGACACCAGTAGCCAGGTCAGGCGCGAAATCCAGTGCATCTGGTTCCAATCGCCCAGCGCCTGGCGCATGGACAGCACCGCCAGTGTCATCAGGACGCAGCCAGCGGCGATCTGCACCAGCAGCTTGCGCCAGCCCGGCTCCGGCCGATACAGACCGTCCCGGCGCACGTAACGCCACAACAGCGCGGCGTTGGCGATGCCGGCCAGGGCGGTCGCCAGGGCGATGCCGGCGTGCGCCGCTACGACTCCGTAGTACCAGAGCGGCGTCACCAGCAATACCGTGAGTCCAACATTGATGAACACGGTGAAGATGGCGGCGCGCATCGGCGTCCGCGTGTCCTGCCTGGAATAGAACGCGGGCAACAGCACTTTGGTGATCATGAAAGGCGCCACCCCCACGCTCATCGCGGTCACGCTGATGGCGACCATTTGGGTGTCATGCAGCGTGAACGCGCCCCGGAACAGAATCGTCGAAGCCAAAGGTTCGGCCAGCAAGGCCAGTCCGAGGGCGGCGGGAATGCCTACCAGCAGGGACAGACGCAAGCCCCAGTCCAGCGCATGGGAATAGCCGGCCGCATCGGTGTCGGCATGGCGCCGCGACAGGTGCGGCAGGATCACGGTGCCGATGGCGACGCCGAACATGCCCAGTGGGAACTCGATCAGGCGATCGGTGTAGTACAGCCAGCTCTGCGCATTGACTACCAGCAGGGAGGCAAACATGGTGCCCACGAGCAGGTTCAACTGCGACACCGACGAGGAAAATATTGTCGGCACCATAAGCTTGAAAACCCGGCGCACGCCTTCGTGCCTGAAATTCAGTCTCAGGCGCGGGCGCAAGTTCAACCGGCCGAGCGCCGGCCATAGCAGCAGCAGCTGCAGCAGCCCAGCAAGAAAAACGCCCCAGGCCAACGCGAACTCGGGCACCGCGAAATACCTGGCCAACAACAGCATCGCGAAAATAACCGCCAGGTTGTGCAGCACCGGAGTGAACGCCGGCAGGCCGAACTGGCGAAAACTATTGAGTACGGCGCCCGACAAGGCGGTCATCGAGATGAAGGCGAGATAGGGAAAGGTGATGCGCAGCATCTCGGCGGTCATCGCCACCTGTTCGGAATCCTTGCCGGCAAACAGCAGGAACAGCCGGGCGATCCACGGGGCGAACAGGATGCCCAGGCCGGTGATCGTCACCACCACCGCCAGCAAGGCGCCGGCCACGTGGTCGAGGAAATCGCGCAGCGCCGCCTCGTCGCCTTTTTGCCGCAGCTCGGACAGCACCGGCACGAAGGCGGAGGCAAACGAGCCCTCGGCAAAGACGCGGCGCAGGTAGTTGGGGATGCGGTAGGCAACGACGAACGCGCTGACCGCCGGACCCGCGCCGAACAGGCTGGCCTGGATCAGGTCGCGAGCCAGGCCCGCGACCCGGGAAATCAGGGTCATGGCGCTGAACACCGCGGTGGAGCGCAGCAAACCGGACCGGCTCATGCCGCTGCCTTCACGCCGTGGCCGGAAACCGGCCGGGATAATTGACTCAAGCCACTGAATCGGCCATACTTTTGAGTCTTCCGTGTCGCAATATCGATTTTCAGGAGTTTCACGTGGCTAACATCAAGTCCGCCAAGAAGCGCGCCAAGCAGACCGTCGTCCGCAACGCCCGCAATACCAGCCAGCGTTCCATGCTGCGCACCGCCGTCAAGCGCGTGCTCAAGGCCCTTGAAGCCAATGACGCTGCTGCCGCCGAAGCCGCCTACAAGACTGCAGTGCCGATCCTCGATCGTTACTCGTCGCGCGGCCTGATCCACAAGAACAAAGCTGCCCGCCACAAGAGCCGCATCAACGCCCGCATCAAGGCGCTGAAGGCCGCCTGATCGCGGAGTTTCGCGAGCTACCAAAAAGCCGGCGAAAGCCGGCTTTTTCGTTTTCAGCGCGCCATTTGTAGGAGCGGCTTCAGCCGCGATTGTGGGAGCGGCTTCAGCCGCGAAGAATCTTGCGCGAAAGGCATCGCGGCTGAAGCCGCTCCTACAAACGGCAGCCGACTGCGCACGCTCAGCCATTGCGGGACATCTCGGCGCGTGCGGCTGCGTCCTCCGCCGCTTCGAGCGCGTCGCGCTTCTGGTCGTCGAAGAACTGCTGAATCTTGAGCATGATCGGCCAGGTGCCTTCGCGGCTGAGCGCCGAGGTCACGAACCACGGCTCCTTCCAGTCCAGCGCCTTGACGATGGCCTCGGCCCTGGCCTGGCGCTCGTCGTCGGAAAGCAGGTCGCCCTTGTTCATCACCAGCCAGCGCGGCTTGGCGAGCATGCCCGGATCGTACATGCGCAGCTCGTTCTCGATCGCCCGGACCTGGTAGACCGGATCGATGGCTTCGTCGAACGGCGCCATGTCGACCAGATGCAGGAGCAGCCGCGTGCGTTGCACGTGACGCAGGAACAAGCTGCCCAGGCCAGCGCCTTCGGCTGCGCCCTCGATGATTCCGGGAATATCGGCAATCACGAAGCTGCGGTAAGGCTCGACACTGACCACGCCCAGGTTGGGATGCAAGGTGGTGAACGGATAATCGGCCACCTTGGGCGTGGCGGCGGACACCGCGCGCACAAAGGTGGACTTGCCTGCGTTGGGGAATCCAAGCAGGCCGACATCGGCAAGCAGCTTCAGCTCCATGCGGATGTCGCGCTCTTCGCCGGGCGAGCCGGTGGTCGCCTTGCGCGGCGCGCGATTGAGCGAACTCTTGAAGTGCACGTTGCCCCGACCGCCCTCGCCGCCCCGGCCGACCAGCAAGCGCTGCCCGTGCTCGGTCAGGTCGCCGATGATCTCGTCGGTGGCGACGTTGATGATCTCGGTACCGATCGGCACGCGGATGATGACGTCCTCGCCGGCCTTGCCGTACATCTGCCGGCCCATGCCGTTCTCGCCGCGCTGCGCGCGGAACTGGCGCTGGTGACGGAAGTCGATCAGCGTGTTCAGGTTTTCGTCGGCTTCGACGTAGACGCCGCCGCCATTGCCGCCGTCGCCACCGTCCGGCCCGCCGAGCGGAATGAATTTCTCGCGACGGAAGCTGACGCAGCCGTTGCCGCCGGCGCCCGCAAAGATGGTGATTACCGCTTCGTCAACGAATTTCATATGAACCACTATGGATGTGTAGGAGCGGCTTCAGCCGCGATGCCTCAGGCGAACCTGATTATTCTAGCTTGCGGATCGAGTGATCGCGGCTGAAGCCGCTCCTACAGGGGCTGGAACACTGTGCCGGAAACGAAAAGCCCCGCCGAAGCGGGGCCGTTCAAGCCTGCGTGCGGTCGATTACTCGGCCGGGACCACGCTGACGGTGCGGCGCTTCTTCGGACCCTTGATCGAAAAATCGACCCGGCCGTCCACGAGAGCGAACAAGGTGTGGTCGCGGCCCATGCCGACGCCGGAACCGCGATGAAACTCGGTGCCGCGCTGACGGACGATGATGTTGCCGGCTTCAATCGCCTGGCCACCGTACATCTTGACGCCCAGGTATTTCGGGTTGGAATCGCGGCCGTTGCGTGACGAACCTACGCCCTTTTTTGATGCCATGACGAGTTCTCCTTCGCTTAGCCAGTGATGCCGGTGATTTCGATTTCGCTGAAGTGCTGGCGATGGCCCATCTGCTTGCGATGGTGCTTACGACGGCGGAACTTCACGATGCGGATTTTATCCAGGCGGCCGTGGGACTTGACCGTGGCCTTGACCAGGGCGCCTGCGATGTTGGGGGTGCCGATGGTGATGTTGTCACCGTCGCCCAGCATCAAAACATTGTTCAACTCGACGGTGCTGCCGGCCTCGACATCGAGCTTCTCGACGCGGAGCGTTTCGCCCGTCATGACGCGGTATTGCTTACCGCCGGTGACGATGACTGCGTACATGACCTGAATTCCTCTGTAGTTATATTGATGAAAATCCTGCCCCGAGGTCACGGGACAGAAGCGGAATTATGGTAGAAAACCCGTTACGGGTCAAACCCTTTCAGAATTTCCCCCGGAAAATGCCGCCTCCCGGCCCGGGTCCCGTCAGCCCGCCCCTTTTCTGAACGGCCCATCCGTGGAACAGCCGCCCACAGGGGGCCGCCTGACCGGTCCGGCCAGCGCTAAGCAGGCACTCACGGAAGGACTCGCGAGCCCTGCTAAACTGCTTGGTTCCCCCCTCCGGAGCCGGCTTCGGCGCATGGATAAGATTCGGATTCGCGGTGCCCGCACCCACAACCTCAAGAACATCGATCTCGACCTGCCGCGCAACCGGCTGATCGTGATCACCGGCCTGTCCGGCTCGGGCAAGAGTTCGCTTGCCTTCGACACCATCTATGCCGAGGGTCAGCGCCGCTACGTGGAGTCCTTGTCCGCCTACGCCCGGCAGTTCCTGTCGGTCATGGAGAAGCCGGACGTCGACCATATCGAAGGCCTGTCGCCGGCGATTTCGATCGAACAGAAGTCCACTTCGCATAATCCCAGGTCCACGGTCGGCACCATCACCGAGATCTACGACTACCTGCGCCTGCTCTACGCGCGGGTCGGCACCCCGCGCTGCCCCGACCACCATTTCCCGCTGGAGGCCCAAACCATCAGCCAGATGGTCGACATGGTCCTGGGCCAGCCGGAAGACGTTCGCCTGATGTTGCTGGCGCCGGTGGTGCGCGAGCGCAAGGGCGAGCACGTGCAGGTGTTCGAACAACTGCGGGCGCAGGGTTTCGTCCGGGTCCGGGTCAACGGCGCCATCTACGACATCAACGACGTGCCGGCGCTGACGCTGCGCCAGAAGCACACCATCGAAGCGGTGATCGATCGCTTCAAGCCGCGCGCCGAGAACAAGCAACGTCTGGCCGAAAGTTTCGAGACCGCGCTCAAGCTCGGCGACGGGTTGGCATCGGTCATGCAGCTGGATGACCCGAAGGCGGCGCCGCTGCTGTTTTCATCCAAATTCAGCTGCCCGGTTTGCGACTACTCGCTGCCGGAGCTGGAGCCGCGGCTGTTCTCGTTCAACTCGCCGATGGGTGCCTGCCCGGCCTGCGATGGACTGGGCGTGGCCCAGTTCTTCGATCCGGCGCGCATCGTGGTACACCCCGAGCTCAGCCTCGCCGCCGGCGCCGTGCGCGGCTGGGACCGGCGCAACGCCTACTATTTCCAGCTGATCGCTTCCTTGTCCAAGCACTACGGATTCAACGTCGACACCACCTGGAGCGAACTCGGCGAAAAGAACCGGCAAGCCGTGCTGTATGGCAGTGGCGATGAGGTGATCTCCTTCACCTACCTAACCGAGTCGGGCGGCCGCACCCAGCGCAAACACAAGTTCGAAGGCATCGTGCCCAACCTGGAACGCCGTTATCGGGAAACCGAATCGCAGGCGGTCAAGGAAGAGTTGTCGAAATTCATCAGCAACCGCGCCTGTCCGGAATGCAGCGGCGCGCGACTCAATCGCGCCGCGCGCAATGTCTTCGTCGCCGATCGTCCGCTGCCGCAGCTCACCCAATTGCCGGTCGACGAATCGCTGGCGTTCTTCGCCCAGTTGACGCTGCCCGGCTGGCGCGGCGAGGTTGCGGTCAAGATCGTCAAGGAGATTCGCGAGCGCCTGCGTTTCCTGGTCGATGTCGGCCTGGATTACCTCACGCTCGACCGCAAGGCGGACACGCTGTCCGGCGGCGAGGCGCAGCGTATTCGCCTCGCCTCGCAAATTGGCGCGGGACTGGTCGGCGTGATGTACGTACTCGACGAACCGTCGATCGGCCTGCATCAACGCGACAACGAGCGCCTGCTCGGCACCCTCACCCGACTGCGCGACATGGGCAACACCGTGATCGTCGTCGAACACGACGAAGACGCGATCCGCATGGCCGACCACATCGTCGACATCGGGCCGGGCGCGGGCGTGCATGGCGGCGAGATCATCGCCGAAGGCCTGTTGCAGGACATCCTGAAGGCGCCGCGCTCGCTGACTGGCGCCTACCTGTCGGGCAAGCGGCGGATCGAAATTCCCAAGCAACGGCACAAGCCGAATCCAAAGATGGCGATGCGCGTGCTCGGCGCGTCCGGCAATAACCTGAAGAATGTCGACCTGACCATCCATGGCGGCCTGTTCACCTGCATCACCGGCGTCTCCGGCTCGGGCAAATCGACGCTGATCAACGACACGCTGTATCACATCGCCGCCAATGAATTGAACGGCGCCTCGCATACGGTTTCTCCCTACCGCGACGTGGAAGGCATCGAGCTGTTCGACAAAGTCGTCGATATCGACCAGTCGCCGATCGGGCGCACGCCGCGTTCGAACCCGGCAACGTATACCGGCCTGTTCACACCCTTGCGCGAGTTGTTTGCGCAGGTACCGGAAGCGCGCGCCCGCGGCTATTCGCCTGGCCGTTTCAGCTTCAACGTGCGCGGCGGCCGCTGCGAGGCCTGCCAGGGCGACGGCCTGATCAAGGTCGAGATGCACTTCCTGCCCGACGTCTATGTGCCCTGCGATGTCTGCCATGGCAAGCGCTACAACCGCGAGACGCTGGAAATCCTCTACAAGGGCTACAGCATCCGCGACGTGCTGGAAATGACGGTCGAGGATGCGCTCAAGCTGTTTGAACCGGTACCGACGCTGGCGCGCAAGCTGGAAACGCTGATCGATGTCGGGCTCAGCTACATCAAGCTCGGGCAATCGGCGACCACACTGTCCGGCGGCGAAGCGCAACGGGTGAAACTGTCGAAGGAACTGAGCCGACGCGACACCGGGCGCACCTTGTACATCCTGGATGAGCCGACCACCGGCCTGCATTTCCACGACATCGAACACCTGCTCGCCGTATTGCACAAGCTGCGCGACGACGGCAATACCATCGTCGTGATCGAACACAACCTGGACGTGATCAAGACCGCCGACTGGGTGATCGACCTCGGACCCGAGGGCGGCCACCGCGGCGGCCAGATCATCGCCGAAGGCACGCCGGAAGCCCTGTCGACGATCGAGGCCTCGCATACCGGTCAGTTCCTGGCAAAACTGTTCGGCAGCAGCAAGCCGTCGCGTAAGCGCAGTGCCGCGTGAGCAAGGTCCTATTCCAGCTTGATATCCCGGTGCGCTGGCGCGACCTGGACGCCTTCAACCACGTCAACAACGCCAGCTATCTCGGCTTCATCGAAGAAGCGCGGGTGCTGTGGTTCAAGTCGCTGAGCGAGGACTGGGCGGGCGAATCCTCCGCGCCGATCCTCGCCGCGATCACGGTCAACTACCGGCGCCCGATGGGCTGGCCGGAAACGGCGCGCATCGAACTGATCGCCGAGCGGCTCGGCACCAAGAGCCTGACGCTGGGCCACCGGATCTGCGCCGCCAACTCGCCCGACACCCTGTACGCCGACGGCAATACCGTCCTGGTCTGGGTCGACCGCACGGGCCAGTCGGTGGCCCTGCCCGGCCAGGTGCGCGCCGCCTGCACCAACGCGTAATCAAAATGTAGGAGCGGCTTCAGCCGCGATGTTTCTGCGAAAGGCATCGCGGCTGGCTTCTACAGACGTATGTCTGGTCAGCCGCTCCTACACTATCTACTTCGGCGGATCGCTGCGGATGGGAAAGTCGCCGGAAATCAGCCGGCCGTCGGCCAGCGTCAGGCTGAGCTGCACGGTGTCGCCGGCTTTCAATTTGCGCTTCGGACTCATCAGCATCAAGTGCGTGCCGCCAGGCGCCAGGCGAACCTCGCCATGTGCAGGCAGCGGCAGGGAATCGACATGACGCATCTTGCTGACGCCATCTTGAACCTGCGTCTCGTGGATCATGGCCATGGCGAAATCGCCAGAGCTGACCTCGGTGATGGCAACTGCGCGAGTGCAGGGGTTTCGCACGATGGCGTACGCAGCCAGCGTCATCGCACCGGGCGGCGCGGCGCGAATCCAAGCCTGTTCTATGATTGGTACGCAGCCAGGCGTCGCCGCAACCGCAGCTGAAGAGGCACCGAGCAGGCACAACCCCAAGGCAAATGATCGAACGTTCATGGGCCTATGATACCTCGCGCCCACTGGAGTTTTTCATGAACCGAACACTGTTCGCCTCCGCTATCGCCACTGCGCTTGCCGCCGTCGGCGCACCTGTGCATGCCGATGGTTCCTTGACCGTCTACAGCGGCGACTTCGACGCCGTGGCCCAATCCGAGGGGCAGCCCGGCGGCCCTGGATTCGCGCTGGTCGAACGGCGCGTCGGTTTCGAACTGCAGGCAGGCGAGAACGACGTAAGCCTGGCCGGATTGCCCCGCGCGCTTGATTCCAGTTCGGTTGTCCTCAAGCCACCAGCAGGCGTCAGCATGCGCGGCCAGCGCTTCGATTTCGCCGTGGCCGGGCAGGAAGAATTGCTGCGTCGCGCGCTCGGACAGTCGGTCGTGGTCGAGCAGGCGGTTGGCAACGAGCGGCAGACCCATACCGGCACGCTGATGTCGGCCGGCGACGGCCTGACCCTGCGCCTGGCGGACGGCCGGATCAAGGTGTTGTCGAACTATTCGAGCTTCGAATTGCCACGCCTGCCGGCCGGCGTGGTCAACGAACCCACGCTCAATTGGAGTCTGTCCGCCGATCGCGCCGGACGGCACGAGTTCGGCCTGAGTTATGCCACCGCGGGGTTGGGCTGGCGCGCCGAATACAACGTCAATGCGCGCGGCCAGGGCAAGCAATGCCGGATGTCGATCGATGGCGCGGCGATGGTGGTCAATCGCTCCGGCGCCGATTTCAAGGACGTCATGTTGACCCTGGTGGCGGGCGAGCCCAATCGCGCCCCGAGCGCGGGTCCGCAGGCGGACACCATGGTCAAGCGTGAGCGCCTGCAGGCGATGGCCGCTCCTGCCGCGCCGCCGGCGCAGGCGTCTGGCGAATACCAGGCCTACAAGCTGCCCGTCGCCGGCACCCTGCCGCAGGGCAGCGTCCAGCGCTTGCCCCTGCTCGACCCAGCTGCCGACATCGCCTGCGAGCGCCGCTACGAGACCAGCTCGCAGATGGGCGACTGGCGGCCGCCCTATCCGATCGTCGACGCGAACTTCGCCGCTGGCGACGGGCAGCCGCAACCGGTGATGGCCACGCTGCGGTTCAAGAATGCCAAGGCGGATGGCCTGGGCTTGCCGCTGCCGGCCGGCCGAGTGCGCATGTTCGAGGGCAAGGATTTCCTCGGCGAGGCCAGCCTCGATCACACGGCGGCAAACCAGGACGTCGCCCTGTCCATCGGCAACGTCTTCGACCTTGGCGCGGAACGGACTCGGGAAGATTTCCAGCTCGATCGCGGTGGTCGCACGATGACCGAGCGGGTGAGTCTGAAATTGAAGAATGCAAAATCCGGCGCCGCGACGGTGCGGGTGCAGGAGCGGCTGGCGCGTTGGACCGACTGGGAAGTCGTGTCCAGCTCGACGCCGTTCGAGAAGCGCAACGCGCAGACCGTCAGTTTCGATGTCGCGGTGCCGGCTGGTGGCGAGACGACGCTGACCTACACCGTTCGCTATCGGTGGGCCGAGGATGTCAAAATCCCCTGAGGCCAGGATGCGGGAGTCACCAGCATGATCGAGATTTTCGAACACGGCGCCATCCACGAGATCCACCTCAACCGGCCGCCGGTCAACGCGCTGAATCCCGAACTGCTGAGCGCCTTGATATCCGCGGTTGAAATCGCACCGCGCAATGGCGCGCGGGCCTTGATCCTGTCGGGCGGCGAAAAGGTGTTTTCCGGCGGACTGGACGTGCCCTACCTGATGACCCAGGATCGCGCTGGGCTTGGCGCCTGCTGGTCGCGCTTCTTCCATGCGGCGCGCTCACTGGCGCGATCGCCGGTGCCGGTGGTTGCCGCGATGTCCGGTCACAATCCAGCCGGTGGTTGCGTGTTGGCTCTGTGCTGCGACTACCGGATCATGGCCCGCGGGCCGTTCCGGATCGGCTTGAACGAAACCCAGGTCGGCCTCGCCGTGCCGGACGCGATCCAGTACCTGATGCGTCGCATCGTCGGTACGCACCGCGCCGAGCGCCTGATCGTGGCCGGGGCCATGGTGGAATCGACCCAGGCGCACGAAATGGGCCTGGTGGATGCGCTTACCGACGCCGGTGAAGTCGTCACTATGGCCGTGCATTGGCTGACTGAATTGCTGGCCCTGCCCTCGTCGCCGATGCTCGCTACGCGCAAGCTCGCGCGCGCCGACATCGTGGCTGCACTGGACGGCTTCAGCGATGCCGACCTGCAATACTTCCTCGACGGCTGGTATTCGCCGGACACGCAAGCCGCCCTGCAAGCCCTCATGGTGCGCCTGAAAAAATAACGCCTGTGGGAGCGGCTTCAGCCGCGATGCTCTCGTCAA
>Ga0209211_10002628_pt1 | contig 30625 bp, 30 predicted proteins | sample RifGroA2_FD_183992 | JGI IMG/M metagenome (GOLD analysis project Ga0209211, IMG submission 183992) | Groundwater microbial communities from Rifle, Colorado, USA - Groundwater A2 (SPAdes) (version 2) | ecosystem: Environmental > Aquatic > Deep subsurface > Groundwater | place: Rifle, Colorado...
ACAGGCCTTCATACATAGTAAGACAAAAAATAAACTTTGATTAGTTTTTATAAAATTTGCAATTATGAATTTCATTAAACATTTTTTTTCCAAAAGAAGGAATATTCTTATTTTTTACAGCCTCATCGTCCTGGCCGTTTCTTATTTCACTTATTTTAAAAACTACGATTATCCGCCGTCCGTTTTTTGGGACGAGAATTACCACATCGCCTCCGCCCAAAAATATCTGACCGGAGTGATGTTTATGGAGGCGCACCCGCCGCTGGGGAAATTATTTGTCGCGCTTGGCGAATATCTGATTCACCCAAACGATAATATCGCCAAAAACGAACTGCATAAATTCACCCAAACGGACTACATCAAAGATTTTCCCGAAAACTATTCTTTCGCCGGCGTCCGATTTTTCTCCGCCTTGTTCGCCTGGCTTTCGGCTATAGTCTTTTTCTATATTCTTTATTTTATTTCCAAAAACCCGCATACTTCGCTTCTTTTTTCTTCCCTTTATATTTTTGAAAACGCCCTGATCACTCACTCCCGCGCCGCTATGCTGGAAGGCAGCCATTTGTTTTTCATCCTTTTGGCGATTCTTTATTTCGTTTACTTGGCCCAAAAATCTTCAAGAAAAACTTTGTTCAATTATTTTGTTTTGGGAATTTTGGCTGGCCTGGCCGTATCCGTCAAAGCCACCGGCGCGATAACCGCTTTCCTATTCCCTTTCCTTTTTGTTTTGGATTACAAATATCAAGGTTCAACCTTGATATCAAGGTTGAACCTTGATATTTGTAAAAAATTGATAATCAAAGGCTTGTTTTTTGCCGCCGGTTCTGCCGCTATTTTTTCTTTGATTTGGTATGTCCATTTTTCTTTGGGCAAGTTTGCCATAAATGACAAATTTTACAAGGCTTCGGAAGAATACAAAGAAATTATGACCAAAGGCCTTACTTCCGACCCGAAATATTTCCCAACGATGCTGAAAGACAACCTCGCTTATATGGCCAATTACAATAAGGGCGTGCCGAGGCTTGATGTCTGCAAACCGGATGAAAACGGCAGTTACCCCCTCGCCTGGCTGGTCGGCGACAAAAGCATCAATTACCGCTGGGAAAAAAGCGGCGACGGCGTCAGGTATATGTACTTGCAAGCTAATCCGATAACTTGGTTTTTGGGTCTGGCTGGAATAATTTTATCTCTTATTCTTATCATCGGCCGTGTTGTTTTTAAAACTCCGCTTAAAAATAATAATTTGTTTTATTTCATAACGACTTTCACAACGCTTTACGTCATTTATATGGCGATAATGCTTCGGATAGAACGGGTGATGTATCTATACCATTATTTTATCCCTCTTCTTTTTTCTTTCATCTTGGCGTTTCTGGTTTTCAATTACATTTTTGAAGACAAAGTAGTGAACAAATCTAAAAAACTTTACATCGGCCTAATCATAATGACCATCATAATCGTCGGAACTTACAAATTTTTCAGCCCGCTTTCCTACTATCAACCTCTCACGACCAAACAATTCAAGCAACGAATCTGGTTTGACTTCTGGAAACTCAAACCGATAAAGTAACTTTCCAATATTTTTTTCTTTTTCACCAATGTCCTCTATTTTGCCTATCGTTCAAATAGGTCGCACATGGACACTTTACCACTTTTTTATTTTTATAAATTATAAAAGTTTTTTAGAAATTCATCATTTTCAATATTTTTTGCCAATACAAATCTTAAGATATTTATTCTAATATTGCCTTGATTCGCCGTACTCCCGCCGAGACGGCTTCTTCTTTGATGATTTTAAATCGGCCTAGTTCGCCGGTAGAGGCGGCGTGCGGCCCCATGCAAATTTCTTTTGAGAAAGACTTGCCTTCGCCCCCGATATCATAGACTTTCACTTTTGTTTCGTACTTATGGCCGAATAATCCGATAGCGCCGGATTTTCTGGCGTCATCAAGATCCATTTCCGCCCAATCTACCGGCAGATTTTCCTTTATTTTCCCATTGACGATTTGCTCCGCTTTTTCTATCTGTTCTTTGGTCATTTTTTCCGGCCAAGAAAAATCAAAGCGCAATCTCTCGGCGGTAATATTGCTGCCTTTTTGATTAACACTCTCTCCTAAAACTATTTTTAAAGCCTGATGCAAAAGATGCGTGGCCGTATGATACTTGGTCGTTTTTTCTCCCGCGTCGGCCAATCCCCCTTTAAACATTCCGGCGGAAGCGGTGCGGGAAATTTTTTGGTGTTCTTCAAATTCCTTGCCAAAACCTTTCGCGTCAATATTAATGTTTCTTTCTTTCGCCATTTCAATCGTCATTTCCAACGGAAAACCGTATGTGGAAAAAAGAGTGAACGCGTCTTTCCCGGAAATACATCCTTTTCGCGATACATCCTCAAACTGCTTCATCCCTTTTTCAATGGTTTTATTAAATCTGCTCTCTTCCGCCGCCAGTTCGCTTAAAATCATTTCTTTTTTTTGAAAAAGTTCCGGGTAAAATTCTTTATAAATTTCAAAAACCGGTTCAGCGACTTTTACCAAAAAATTTCCTTCAATTTCCAACAATTTACCGTGTCTTGTCGCTCTTCTGATCAATCTTCTTAACACATAACCTCGTCCGACGTTTGACGGCGCCACTTCGTCGGCAATTATAAAAACACTCGCTTTGATATGGTCGGCGATAATTCTTATTGATTTTTCTTCACTTGGCGGTTTAACCGCCTTGGCGGTTAAACCGCCAAGTGATTTGATTATCGGTTGAAACAAGTCCGTTTCGTAAACATTATTTTTCCCCTGCATTACCATCGCCATTCTTTCCAACCCCATTCCGGTATCAACATTTTTTTGTTTTAAAGGATAAAACTTGCCGTCCTCGCCTTTGTTGTATTGCATAAAAACATCGTTCCAAATTTCCACCCACAAATCGTCGTCGTTGAAGCTGTTCGGAATTTTATCCGCGCCGCCCGTCCAATAAAACATTTCCGTATCCGGCCCGCACGGTCCGGTTTGGCCGGCCGGCCCCCACCAGTTGTTTTTCTTAGGCAGTTTGGCGATTCTATATTCTGGCACTCCCAATTTTTTCCACAAATCAAAAGCTTCTTCGTCAAAAGGCGCATTTTCATCGCCGGCAAAAACCGAAACGGCCAGCCGGTTTTTATCCAATCCCAGCCATTTTTTATCGGTCAAAAATTCCCAGCTCCATTCTATCGCTTCTTTTTTAAAGTATTCTCCGAATGACCAATTCCCCATCATCTCAAAAAAAGTAAGATGGCGCGAGTCGCCTACCTCGTCTATGTCGCCAGTCCGAACGCATTTTTGAATATTGGCCACCCGTCCGCCACCCGGGTGTTTTTCGCCCAAAAGATAGGGCGTCAAGGGGTGCATTCCGGCGGTGGTAAAAAGCGCCGTAGGATCGGTTTCAGACGGCATTAAAGAAGCCGATGGAATTATTGAATGTCCCTTTGATTTAAAAAACTCTAAAAAAATTTTTCTTATTTCGCTTGAGCGCATGAGCCAGCAGAGGGATTTGAACCCACGACCTACTGTTTACAAAACAGTTGCTCTACCACTGAGCTATGCTGGCTTATCTTCGTTTTTATCTTTGGAATCAACGCCATTGACTTGATTCCAATAAGGATGACTGTTGCCGTTCATCTTAACTTCCCTTTTTCCTCTTATGTAATTGGCCAGCTGTAAAAGAAGCCTTTCTATTCTTAGTGTGTTTATCCTAAACTTTGATATGACTATTTCAAATTCTTTATAAATTTTCGGCGAAAAAGAATCATGCAAGAAAATAGCGAAAGGAATAATGATTCTGGCGCTAATGTCGTGAAAAACAGGCTTTGTTTCGTTAAGTCTTCGTTCAAATTCTTCCTTAGGCAGGACCCTGGCGAAAGACACCCCCCTTGAAAAAAGAAAGACAAGGCCGGCGGCGGAAAACAGAGCTATATAAATTAACGCGTTCATATAGTTTAAGATAAGTTATACTTGGCAAATCTGGAAACTTCTATTTTTTCGCCGAATTTTTGAACGGCCTGATTGAGCAGCTCTTTGACGGTAACAGCCTGATTTTTTATATAGGACTGTCCCATCAATTCGCCCATATCGGACGGCGACGAGGCGGCAATGTGCATTGCTATATCCTTGGCCAAAGTTCTAAACTCTTCGTTGCCTGACACAAAATCAGATTCGCTTTTAAGTTCTAAAATGACTCCGACTTTTTTGTTGTTGTGCACGTAAGCTTCAATCACCCCGAATCCCAATACTCTGTCCGCTTTTTTCTCGGCTGACTTGGCGCTTTCTCTTTGCAGTACGGCCAGAGCTTTCTCCATATCTCCGCCCGCTTCTTCAAGCGCGTATTTACAGGCGGACACGGACACTCCCGTTTTGTCTCTTAATTCTTTTATTTGCTGGGCGGTTATCATAAATAATTTTTTCAAACCGACTTCCGATGTCGGTTTTTATATTTTGGCCGGTTCTTTCGGCTCTTCTTGAGCCAAAAGCGTTCCTTCTTTGTAAGCTTTAACGAATTCGGACAAGAAATAAGAAATGCTGGATATGGAATTGTCGTTGCCCGGAACGGGATAATTGATGCCGGACGGATTGCAGTCGCTGTTGAGCAAGGCAACAACCGGTATCTTCATCTGATTGGCTTCGCTGACGCTTATTTTCTCGTGCTTGGAATCAACGACGATAATCGCCGAAGGCAAAAATTTCAAGTTTTCCGCCAGACCGCCGAAATAGGTTTCCATTTTTTTGATCTGCCTTTCAATTTGAAGTTTTTCTTTCTTGGTGTATTTGTTCAGTTCTCCCGCATCTCTTTTTTTCTTTAAGTCGTTGAGGTGGTCAATCCTGCCTTTTATCTGCTTGAAGTTGGTAAGCGTTCCGCCGATCCACCTTTCTTTGACATAGGGCATCCCCAATTCTTTGGCGGCATTCTCCGTCAAATCTTTGGCTTCCTTCTTCGTCCCGACAAACAAAATTACCTTCTTGTCCTTGCCCAGCTTTTTGGCGAAATCTTTGGCGGAATCAAGATTATTTTTCGTTTTTTCCAAATCAAAAATCTCCACTCCATTCCTTAATCCGAAAATATACGGCTTCATTTGGGGATTTCGGCTAGTCTGCGAATATCCCAAATGTATTCCGCTTAGATACATTTCCTTGACCTCCGAATCAACTTGGGGCAAAGAAGACTCTTTTTGTCCAATTTTTTCTTCCGTTTTTAACATAACGTAAATGATAACAAGAACGCCGCAAAATGCAAGTTCACAACTGGTACATTCAATAAATAACAAAATGACAGATTGGGGAACTTCTGTTAAGTGTTTTGTTTTTGAAAATTATAAAAATTAGGTGTTTCGCGATTCTGCGCGATTTGAGGTATAATAAGTTCACCAATGCGTAAATTTTTAAAACCGCTTATCGTGTTGTTGGCTTCTTTTGTTTTCTTTTATTTCACTCCGTCTTTGGCCGAGGAAGTCAATCAAAACGCGACCAAAGAAAGAAGGGAGGAACTTCAAAAGCAATTGGATAATCTGGACAGCCAGATTGGGGCGCTGGATTCCATTATTCAGCAAAAACGGACTGAATCCGCCAGTTTGGAACGAGATATTGCCATATTTGACGCGAAAATAAAAAAAGCCAAACTTGAAATTCAAAGACGCGACGCGGAAATCGCCAAGACAAAAACAGGCATTTCTCAAAAATCTGAACAGATAATAACACTTTCGGACAAAAGCGAAAAAAAGAAAAATTCTTTGGCGGAGTTGATAAGAAAAAACAATGAAATGGATTCCACCGGCTTGGCGGAAATCATTTTGGGCTACCAAAAAATGTCCGATTTTTTCGTGACGGAAGATACTTTGGAGCCGATTCACCGGCTCATTCAGGACACCTTGGATGAAATAAGAGCGACGAAAAAACAAACGGAAAAAGAAAAAGACGATTTGACGGAGAGGCAGGCCGAGCAGGTTCAGTTGAAAGCGGCGCAGGAAAGGGAAAGAAAAAAATTGGCCGCCAACGAAGCCGAGAAAAAGAATTTATTGAAAATCAGCAAAGGAGTGGAGAAAGGCTATCAAGCGATAATGGCTTTGAAGCAAAAAGACGCCGCTACCATAAGAAGCCAACTGTTCTTGCTTTCCGGTTCGCCTTCCATCTCGTTTGAAAAAGCGGTGGGATACGCCAATTTGGTTTGGAATAAATTAAAAGTGAGGCCGGCTTTTTTGCTGGGGGTGATAAGAGAAGAATCAAACCTTGGCGCCAATGTGGGCAAGGGGAATTGGAAAGAAGATTTGGCTCATCCGAATTGCGCCAAGCAAAGGACGGCTTTCACGCAGATAACTTCCGAATTGGGACTTGATCCGGATCTGTTGCCGGTGTCAAAAAAGGTCTGGTACGGTTATTGCGGCGGGGCGATGGGGCCGGCCCAATTTATGCCCACCACTTGGCTTCTATATAAGAAAGGCATTTCCAATATTACAGGAAACAATCCCCCGAATCCATGGGATCCCAAAGACGCTTTTGTGGCATCTGGCTTGCTTTTGAAAGATAACGGCGCATCGGCCGGCGGATACGAAGCCGAAAGAAAAGCCGCCCTTAAATACCTGGCCGGAGGAAAAAATTGGAACAAGCCCGCCTACGCTTTTTACGGAAACGACGTGATGGAATTCGCCGCCGATTATCAAGAGCAAATTGACATTATTAACAAGATGGCCAGCCTCGCCGAGTCTAGGCGGGCCAGCCGGTAAAATATCAAAACATCAAGGTTTAACCTTGCCACAAGGTTAAACCTTGATGTTTTGAAGTTATCCACACTTTGCCCATTGGCTTTATTTATCAGATTGTTTTAAAATATAGGCAGTATTATCAAATTAATAACTTTGGTCGTCGTTTTTTATATTAGTATTAACAATTAGATAACTATGAAAATTTCAAATTTCAAAAAAATTGTTTCCATTGGTTTTTTTGCGGCGTTTTTGGCCGTTTTTTTGTCAGCGGGAACGGCGCAGGCCGGTTTTTGGGATTGGTTTAATGTCGGAGGAGATTCCCAGCAAGCGGCGGTCAGAGCGAAGACGTACACATTAAGAGTCAGTAAAAGCGGTTATGGCGGCAGTTATGGAAACATAACGAGCTCCGACAAAAAAATAAATTGCGGCTTTGATTGTTCGGAAAGATATGCCAGCGCGCAAACCGTAACTTTAACCGCAATCAGTAAAAGCAATAATTATTCTTTTGACCGATGGACAGGCGGCGGGTGTAGCGGAAGCGGCAGTTGCGTCGTTAATGTGAACAAGGCCAACGGCACCGTTTCGGTCAGGGCGATATTTAAGAAAAATTCTTCGGATAAGAAAGGTATTACGGCGAGCGGAGACACTCCTACAACTTCCGATTCCGCCAGTCTTACGGCAAAAACCGGAAGCGCGCTTGATATAACTTCAACTTCCGCCAGCTTAAACGGCACGATTAATCCAAAAGGAGAGAATGTTTCCGTTTATTTTAAATATAGAAAAGAATCAGAATCAGCCGAAGCGACCAAAACCACGGATTGGATGTCCACCGGCAGCCGGTCAAACGATTTTACCGCCAGCGTTAAAATTTCCGACTTATCTTCAGAAACGAAATATGTTTACCGATTTTACGCGTATAATCATACAAGCGGGAAAACTGTCTATGGCGATTTAAAATCGTTTAAAACATTAAGCGGTTCGTCAAATTCAAGTTCGGTTCAAAGCTCGTCTTCTTCTGTTTCCAGCGGGGCCAGTTCGTCAAGTTCTTCCGTTCAGCAATACACATTAAAGGTTAAGGTGACCGGCGCTGGACAAATCAAAGGATATTTATCCGAGGATGGCAGTGAAGAAAAGATTATAGATTGCAAAAAAAAGACTGACGGCAAGCTTGATGACGGTAATAAAACATGTACGGCTAAAATTGATTCTGGAAAAAGCGTGAGACTGGAAATCACCAACTCAAGCACTCAATATGAATTTGCCATATGGGCTGATAATTGCAGGGGAAAAACTATCGGTGGTTGTACTCTTACAATGACCGGCAATAAAACCGTTTCCGCCACTTTCAACAAAAAAGGATCGGCCGATAAAGAAACAGTATCCGTTTCGGTGAGGAAAACCGGCAAGGGCATCGGCAAAATAATAAGTGTCTATTCTTCGGGTGAGAATTCCGGCAAAGAAGACGGAAGAATAAATTGCGGCAATAATTGCAGCGAGAATTATGAAAAAATTTGTGAAAATACGGAAGGCGGCCGCGGTTGCAGTTTGGCATACTTCAAAGCCGTCGCGGAAAAAGGTTCCACTTTCAGCGGCTGGGGCGGGGGTTGCCTGACTTTCAAAAATGTTAAAGACCAATGTTATGTTCATTTGGATGGCGACAAAACCATAAACGCCAACTTCAACGAAGGAAGCGGCAATACGGAAGGGAAGTATTATGGCCTTACGGTTACCGTGTCCGAAGGCGGAAAGGTCGTCAGTACGGATAATAAAATAAATTGCACATCCGGCAATTCTCCTTGTACAAAAAGTTACGGCAAGAACGGGACGGTTACTTTGAAAGCCACTCCGAATAGCGGGTATATATACGCGGGAGGTAACAATATTTGTTTAGGACAAGCCAAAGGAACTCTTACTTGCAAAGTGAAAATGACGAAAAATCAAAATGTGACAGTTAATTTCAAAGCGTCGGGAACATCGTCTTCCAGTTCGTCATCCAAATCCTCATCTTCTTCCGCTGGTTCATATTCAACAGTAACCGGATCCGCGAGTAACATAACTTCAACTTCAGCCACGCTTAACGGCACAATCACTCCGAACGGAAACAGCCTTTCTTATGTGTTTGCGTATCGCAAGAACAGCGATTCATCATCTAAAACCAAGTATGCTCCTTCTACTAATACTTACACATCAATTGGCGGGACTTCAGGCGACATTTCCGTGAGCGCCGATACTTCGGGCTTATCTTCTGGAACAAAATATGTTTACAGACTTTATGTTTACAATTCTGTGACAAAAAAGACTACCGGCGGATTTGCAAAATATTTCACCACACTTTAAAAACGGAGGACACTGATTCAAGCGGCGCTTCTTTCGGCACGAAAATGGACAGCTGGAGCGGCGGAGGATGTAGCGGCGCAAGCAATTCTTGCCAGGTGACTATGGATGGAGACAAGGAAATAACGATTAAATTCGTAAGCAAATAAAATACGGCAGAGCAAGAAACAAAAAACTCCGCTTAAACGGAGTTTTTTGTTTCTTGAAAACTCTTCACAATTTTATCCAGATTGCCTTCCATTATTCTTTCTATGTCGTGGAATGATTTTTTGATGCGGTGGTCGGTGATTCGGTCCTGCAAAAAATTATAAGTCCTTATTTTTTCCGAGCGGTCTTGGGTGCCGATTTGCTGGCGTCTTTCGTCGGCCAGTTGGCTCTGGGCTTGGCTGGCTTGGCCGCTTTCCAGTTTGGCCGCCAGAAGAGCCAGCGCTTTTTCGCGGTTTCTCTGCTGGGACCTTTCGCTGGTGCATTTAACCACCAAACCGGTCGGCTTGTGGGTAATTCTGACCGCCGTTTCCACTTTGTTGACATTCTGTCCGCCGGCTCCGCCCGAACGGGTGAAAGTTATTTCCAAATCTTGAGGCTTGATTGCCATTTTTTCTTCCGTTCTTATTGGCAAGACGGCCACCGAGGCGGTGGAGGTGTGGACTCGGCCGGACTTTTCCGTGGCTGGCACGCGCTGGACACGATGCACTCCGCTTTCTTGCTTTAATTTATCGTAAACCCCAACGCCCGATATTTCCAAAAACACTTCTTTGTATCCGCCCAGATCGCTTCTTGATTCGTCAAGAATAACGGCGCTCCAGCCTTGCTTGGCGGCAAACCTAGAATACATATTGGCCAAGTCGGCGGCAAAAAGCGCGGCCTCGTTTCCGCCCGCTCCGGCGCGAATTTCCAGAATGATACTTTTAATATCAGGCATTATTTTTTGCTTTTAGAAGTTTTTGCGGCTGTTTTAGCTTTAGCTTGTCTGGCTTTGAATTTCTCCACTCGGCCGGCGGTATCTATGATTTTCTTGTTGCCGGTGAAAAACGGATGACAGGCGCTGCAAATTTCCACGCGAATGGATTTCACGGTGGAGCCGGTTTTTATCTTGTTTCCGCAGGCGCAGGCGATAACCGCGTCGGAATGATATTGAGGATGTATTTCTTTTTTCATAACATTATATATAACATAAAGGCGCAATTTCTGCAAATTGCGGCGGGTAAAAATTATTGTCTATTTTGCCTATCGTCCAAATAGACAATAAAAAATAAAACCTTCTGGAATCTTGACGACTTCCAGAAGGTTTGAGAATAAGGCGATAGGCAAGCGCCTTATTTGCTTATTTAATTTTTACCCTTAAAATCTTTTTTACCTTTTGAGCGGTAAAAAAGATTTTTAAAATTCCTTTTTTGGTGCTATTGGCCGTTACTGTGAACTCGGCCGACCCCTCTTCGTCGGAAAGCGCGCTGAGGGGTGAAATACTCACCTTCTTATTGAAACTTTTTGTCCCTATGGTGATACTAGGAACAGGCAGGCCTTCCCCGTCCAACACTTTTGCCGTAACTGTAGTTGTTTCTCCTTTGAGGAGAAACAACTTACCTCTTTTAATGTTGGCGGAAGTTAGTCTGATTTCACTAACTTCACCAATAATTTTAGTGAAGCGAATTCCCACTTTGGCTTGGGAATCCGCTTCCTCACCCGTCTTTTCCAAGGCTTTGAAACAGATATTATACTCAGAATCACAATATTCTTGCATCAAACCTAGAACGGGAATATCGTCATTGTCCAAATAAGTTAACGAGTCAGAGAATTTGCTCAAATCTCTTTCATGTTTTCTTAAAAGAACTACTTTTCTTTTTCCCTCTATTTCAAAAGAGGAAAAAACTTTTGAATCAAACTCGCCCAACTCCCTAAAATATTCCAAGAAATATAAAATAGGACTCTTGTCCTTGTCATACCCAAGAAATATTATTAAAAGTTTTATACCGGCAGAAATTAATTCCCGCTGGTCCAATTGATATTCACCGTCATCGGAGATTAATTTAATTTGACTGGTATCTAACCAGCCCAGCCTATACTTGGCGAGACTGTCTATTTGGGCGAAACGACGGCCCATTGTACTATGATCGTCGCCGTAACCAATAAATTCTCCCGTGGAAACTCGGCGGCTGTCGGCGTGGAGAAGCCCGAGCCCGTGCCCGAGCTCGTGGGAGATATAAAGAGTTTCCAAAGGAAGACATATTTCACTTACAACGGTTAGAGCCAAATTAATCTGGCCCTCGTTCGTGGAAAATGACCATTGGCCCAAAGTGCCAAAGGCATATCTCCACCCCTTTCCTGTCCTCATAAAAATAATTCTACCCCCTTCCCATTCCCTAAAATCAACATATTGATCCAACATGCTTATGGCATCATCCATAAGCGCGCTGATACGATTTATCTCCTCGTCGGTTCCATAACCGTATTCGCTGGATGGTTTCAACATATTTTTCCATCCGTTCAGACATTCTCCCGTTAGCCACATTCTTTCCCACGAACACTCTCCCCAAAAAAAGTTATCCGAATGTTTATTGGAAAAAACTTTATTGTCCATCTCAACTTTACCCCAACCCGGAAGACTGTGATCCGGGAAGGATACCAGGACCGGCAATGTTATTTGCGGTCCTAGCACAGGCGCTCTTTCCGGAAGATAAATACTTATATCTGCCGTTGAACGCCTTTTTTTCTTGTTTTTCTTGGTGGGAGTGGCGGGAGGGGCAGATAATTCTATTTTTCCGCAACGAAAATTCTTTTTCCCGTCAGCGTCCCATTCCCATTGGCCGGAGATTTTGATTTTCTGGCCCGGCGTCAGAGACGGCGCATCGGCCGGCGGAGAAAACTGCGTTCTCTTCTCCTTGCTTTTTATAAAATATACCGGTCCGCATTCGCCCCCGTTCTCAATTTTCGTAGCCATAAGGACATCTAAGGTTCCTTCTATTTCTTCCGCCGATAAGGAAGAAATGAAAGTTGTTAAACACAAATTAAAAACAGCAACAGCAACAACCCAAAATCTCTTCATCTTCATTCGTCACCTATTTCCTTTCCGTAAAAAAATTATTAAAAAATTAAAGGACTATCTTTTGCCTATTTTGCTTAACCTTACTGATATTTTTAGCAAAGTCAAGATGTGGCTAACAGGTATTGCCTTTTATTTTTTTTCTTCAATTTCTTTTTGGACGAGTTGAGTGAATTGGGCAAGAGGCATCGTTTCCTGTTCTTTTTTGTCGCGGAAGTTGACGGCCACTGTTTCGGCTTCTTTTTCTTTTTCGCCGACCACCAAGAGATAAGGGATTTTTTTAGTCTTGCCGGCGCGGATTTTTTTACCCAAAGTTTCGTTTGATTTATCCATCTCGGCTCTGACACCGGCGGATTTTAATTCGCCCAAAACTCTTTCGCCGTAGTCGTTGAATTTTTCTCCGACAGGAATTATTAGCGCCTGAACAGGCGAGAGCCAGACAGGGAAGTTGCCTCCCGTTTTTTCCGTCAGAAAAGCGAAAAATCGGTCAAAGGAACCCATAATCGCCCGATGGATGATGACGGGATGCTCTTTTTCGCCTTTTTCGTTTATAAAATTAAGGTCAAACTTTTTGGCGGAATAAAAGTCCGCTTGGACGGTGGCGATAGTATCTTCTTTGCCTAAAACATTTTTCGTCTGAATGTCAATCTTGGGACCGTAAAAAGTCGCTTCGCCTTCAACCTTTTCGTATTTTACCCCAAACTCCTTTAAAGCTTGTTCCGCCGTTTCCGCCGATTCTTGCCACATTTTTTTGTCTTTGATGTCGCCGTATTTTTCCTCGTTTTTAAAATTAGGCAAAGAAAGCCTGTACCAAAAATCGGCGATGTTTAAATCAGCATAGACTTCTTTAAAAAGCTTCAGCACTTCTATTAGTTCATTTTTAAGCTGAATTTTCTGGCAATAAATGTGCGAATCGTTTTGAGTGAAAGCCCTCGCTCTGATTAGACCGGTTAAAACGCCGGAGCGTTCAAATCGGTGGACTAGACCGAATTCCGCCAAACGCAAAGGCAAATCTTTGTAGCTCATCTGCCAATGCTTGTAGATCATATGATGATGCGGGCAGTTCATCGGCTTGAGATAATATTCTTCGCCTTCAATATCCAGCGGGCTATACATATCTTCTTTATAGTGGGCGAGATGACCGGAAGTTTCGTATAATTTTTTGTGGGCTAAAATCGGCGTATAAACATATTTATATCCGTTATCCAGCTCTTTTTGGTACATATAATCTTCCAATTTTTTGCGGATAAACGCTCCGTTGGGAAGCCAAAGCGGCAGACCTTTGCCGACATCTTCCGAAATCATAAAAAGCTCCAATTCTTTGCCCAGTTTTCTGTGGTCTCTTTTTTCGGCTTCTTCCATCATTTTGAGATATTCGTCCAATTCTTGCTTGCTGGAAAAGGCCACACCGTAAATTCTGGTCAACATTTTGTTTTTCTCACTGCCTCTCCAGTAAGCGCCGGCGACTTTGGTGAGTTTGAAGGCGTTTGGGTCAATTTCTTTTGTGGATTCGATGTGCGGTCCAGCGCAGAGGTCGGTGAAATTTCCGGATTTGTAAATGGAAATTTTTTCGCCTGATTTTTCCAATTCATCAATAAGTTCCAGTTTAAACGGCTGGTCTTTGAAAATTTCTTTGGCTTTTTGGGCGGAAATTTCCTCTTTTTCAAATTTAATATTTTGTTTTATAAATTCGCGAATAAAATTTTCCAATTTAGGCAGTTTTTCTTCGGTCGGCGAGTGGTCAAGGCCGGAAAAATCAAAATCATAATAAAAGCCGTTTTCAATCGTCGGCCCGATGCCCAATTTCACTTCCGGATGTTTGCCGGTAATAGCCATTGCCATCAAATGCGCCAGCGAATGGCGAATTTGCTCAATATTATCCTTATTTTTAGCCATATTTAACATAATACCACAAATAAAATTTTTAAAGGACTTGACAAGAAATAATAGGTGTATATAATATTTATAGATTGTAGAATTGAATTCTTGAAAAAGCACCATCAACACGAGCGTTCGTTGTGCGATGGTTTTATAAAATATTTTATTTTTTAAAGAGAGGGGGTGATGATATGATTGTATTATTGAAATTATCCTTTTTGATTTAAAAATGACCAGGTGCAGGTTAGCTGTCGTGTGGAGGTAAAGATTCCTTTAATATCTTTGCTGATGAAGCGGGGCAGCACCTTTTGAAAATTGTCCTACGGAGTACAGACAAGAACCCTTCGACTCCATTATTTCTTGACAAAATCAAGTAATAATCAAGAAAGAAGGCTTTCAGTCAATGGCGTTTCTCGGCCGACTGGAGGATTGACAGGGATATATCTGATAAAATCCTAAAGAAGTAGAGTGTCCATACGAAATTAGGGCAATATCAGACGAATTAAAATAAAAAAATAAAAAAGAAATACCCAGCGTAAGGACACACGCTGGGTTTTTTTATTTCAATCCGTCATCTCCTTCATTTCCTCTCCTTTCTTCATTTATTTTTTTCAAAATTTATCAAGTCTTGATTGCTTGCGTTGTCCCATTCAGTTAATTCTTTTTGCAAATCAATTTTGTTTTTTAGGCTTTTTGAATAATACAAAAAAGCATTTGTCATAACTTCGCTTTCAGAAACTCCAAAATTTCTTGAGATTTTTTTCAAATCCTTATTTAGTTTTTCCGGTATCGTTATAGTGCTCATAATATACAAAAAATACCATATCCGGAATTATTCCGCAACCATCTCCTTCATCTCCTCCACCAATATGGAATGTTCGCCGTTGCGGATGGAGTGGCGGCCTTTGACGGCGACGCAGTTGCCTTCGCGGATTATGGAGGCGTATTTTTCAAAAATTTTCGGAAAGACTACATTTTCAATACTGTCGGCGTAGTCTGATAATTTCATAAATATCATCGGGTCGCCTTTTTTGGTGTTTATTTTTTTGGCTTCTTCTATCATTCCGGCCGTTACCAAAGGCATATTGTCCGGCAAATTTTTAATGTCGCCGATTTTGGTTTTTATCTTTTCCAGCTTGTCTTTGAATTTGTCCAAAGGGTGGCCGGAGACATATAGACCGAGCAATTCTTTTTCCCATAGCAATTTATCGCGCTGGGAGGCCGGTTCGGTTTCTTTGAAGCGCAGTTCCGGCAGGCTGGCGCCCTCCGCCATCAAGGTAAAAAGCGAGTTTTGGTTTTTCTTGGCTTTGCCCGATTCCTTGTTGTAAGCAAGAGCATCTTCCATATTGAAAAGAAGTTTGTTTCTTTCGCCGAAGGCGTCCATCGCGCCGGACTTTATGAGCGATTCCAATGATTTTTTGTTCAAGTTTTTGTGCTGGACGCGGTCCAGAAAATCAGCGAATGATTTATACCTCCCCTTTGCCAACCTTTCGTTAATAACCGCTTCGGCGATTTCTTTGCCGAGATTTTTTATGGTGTAAAGGCCGAAACGGATACCTTCTTTTAACGGCGTTTCATCTTTTTTTTCTTTTACGCTTATCACGGTGAAGTTGCCGAAACTTTCATTGACATCGGGAGGCAGAACGGGCAATTTCATTCGAACGCATTCGCCGATTGTTTCGGCGATTTTTTCTACTTCGCCGGCGTCGGCCGTCAGCACCGCCGCCATAAATTCGGCCGGATAATTGGCTTTCATATAAGCCGTTTGGTAAGCCACTTTGGCGTAAGAGGCGGCATGGGCCTTGTTGAAGGCATAGTTCTTGAACGGGTCAAACAATTGCCAAAGCTCCTCCGCTTTTTGCGAAGAAAGTCCGCCGTGCTTCTGACAGCCTTCTATGAATATCTTTTCTTGCTTGGCCATTTCTTCCGGAATTTTTTTGCCGATGGCTTTGCGGAATTTGTCCACCGTGTCCCAGTTGTAACCGGCCAGCTCTATGGCGATAAGCAAAACATCTTCTTGATAAGTGACAACGCCGTAAGTCTTGTCCAGAATTTTTTCCAAACGCGGATCGGGGTAAGTTATTTTTTCCTGCCCATGCTTTCTTTTTATGTAGGTCGGGATGTTGGCCATCGGCCCGGGGCGGAAAAGGGCGATCATAGCCATTATGTCCGTAATGGTCGTCGGCTTCAATTCTTTGAGATATCTGGTCATTCCGCTTCCACCGAGCTGGAATAGCCCGATAGTTTCCCCTTTGGCCAAATGCTCAAAAGTGTTTTTATCATCCAAGGGAATATTTTCAATGTCTATTTTCACGCCCCTTCTTTGTCTGACTAATTCCACGGAATTTCCCAAGGTGGATAAGTTTTTAATTCCCAAAAAATCCATCTTGAGTAAACCGGCCTCTTCCACTGAATACATATCGTATTGGGTGATGATTTTGTCGCCGTTCGGCTCAAATTGCAGAGGAGTGTAATCGGTCAGGTCGGTCGGCGAGATGACGACTCCGGCGGCGTGCACGGAGACATGTCTGGCTCCGCCTTCTATCTTTTTGGCGATGTCTATTATTTCTTTGACCTCGCTTTCTTTTTTATACATTTCGGCCAGTTCCGGCGCGATGCTCAAGGCTTGGTCTATGGTCATAGGGAATCCTTGCGAGCCCAGCGGTATGAGTTTGGAGATTCTGTCGCCCAATTCGTAGGACTTGCCCAAGGCGCGGGTAACATCTCTGACCGAGCCTCTGGCCATCATAGTGCCGAAAGTGCCGATTTGAGCGACATGGTTTTTGCCGTATTTCCGCTTGGTGTATTCCAAAATTTCCTCTCTCCGGTCGTCGGCGAAGTCCATATCAATGTCGGGCGGAGACGGGCGGTAAGGATTGAGGAATCTCTCAAAAGGCAGGGCGTATTTTATCGGGTCCACATTGGTGATGCCTAAGACATAAGAAACGACGGAACCAGCGGCGGAGCCTCTGGTATTGGTCATTATTTTCTGGCTTCGGGCGAAATTTATCAGGTCGGCCACTATCAAGAAATAGGGGGCGTAGCCTTTGGAATTGATTATTTCCAACTCGTACTCCAGTCTTTTTTTGATTTCTCCGTTGGCGTCGTCCGCGCCGAATATTTTTAAATAATTAAATCTGGCGCTTTCGGCCAGGAATTCTTCCGGTTTTTTATTTCCTTCCAATTCCAGCTTGGGAAAAACCCATTTGCCCAAGTTTAGTTTGATGTCGCACATCTCGGCGATTTTGAAAGTGTTTTCCACCGCATCCGGATTGTCTTTGAACAATTTTTCCATTTCTTCTCCGGATTTCATGGAAAAGTCGTCCAGCTTCATCGTGAGGCGGTTGGCGTCGGCCATTTCGGCGTTGGTTTGAATGGCCACCAAGATATCTTGAGCCATGGCGTCTCCGGGTTTTAGGTAGTGGACGTCTTGAGTCGCAACAAGCGGGATGTTTGTTTTTCTGGCCAGTTCCACAAGGCCTTTTTGGATATCGCTGTGTTTTTCTATATCCGGATGATGGCTTATTTCTATGTAAAAATTGCCCTGGCCGAAAATGTCTTCGTATTCTCTGGCCGCCTTTTCCGCCCTCTCCGGATCTTTCCTTTCTATCATTCTAGAAACTTCTCCGGCCATGCAGGCGGACAGGGCGATCAATCCTTCATGGTGTTTTTTAAGAAATTCTTTGTCCACTCTCGGCTTGTAATAATATCCTTCCAGGTAGCTGGCGGTAACGATTTTTAAAAGATTTTTGTAGCCGGCTTCGTTTTTGGCCAAAAGGATGAGGTGGTGCCGTTTGTTGTCTATGTTCGGGCGCTTTTGGAGCATTGACTCAAGGGCGATGTAGGTCTCCACTCCGATTATCGGCTTGATTCCGGCTTTTTGGCATTTTTTGTAAAACTCAATCGTTCCGTACATATTACCGTGGTCGGTCAAAGCGATGGCGGGCATCCCCAGCTTCACGGCTTCGTCCACCAAGTCGTCAATTTTTATCAGCCCGTCCAGCAGGGAGTAATGCGAGTGCGTATGAAGATGGACGAATTTGGACGGCATAATTTAGAATTTTAACATAAGTTTTGCTATTATTGAACAATGGAAAAAGAAATTTTTATCGTCGGGATAGACGAGGCCGGACGGGGGCCGCTGGCGGGGCCGGTTTGTGTGGGGGCGGTAGGGATGATAATCACGGTAGACAAAAACTTGGAAGCTAAACTTCCAAGCGCGCTTGGAAGTTTAGCTTCCAAGTTGAGAGGCATCAAAGATTCCAAGAAATTAAGCGCCAAGAAAAGGGAAGAGTGGTTTAAGGTTCTGCGGGAAAATCCGGAATTTGAGTGTCATCATATTTTCGTGAGCAATGAAATGATAGACAAATTCGGCATACGCAAAGCGGTTCTTTTTGGCGCGGAGAAAGTTTTGGAAAAATTTTCCCGCCAGCCGGACATGGTGTTGCTGGACGGCTCGCTTTACGCGCCGGAAAAATACGAACAGGAAACCATCATAAAAGGGGACGAGAAAATTCCGCTCATAGCCGCCGGTTCCATTATCGCCAAAGTTTCAAGAGACAGGGTAATGATGAATATGCACAAAAAATATCCCGAATACTGCTTTAACGAACACAAAGGCTACGGCACCAAAAAACATTTTGAAAAAATAATCAAACACGGTTTTTGCGAAATCCACCGCAAGACTTTTTGCGGAAGCGTCGCGGGGGCTTTTATAAATGTCGCATAAATACCCCAACTATCACACATAATTCCTATCGCAAATATGTGTGGCAGTTGCGTTTTAGGGTTTTTTGAAAAAACAGGGTACATTCAATAAGTAAGTGCAACGCCTGTTTTCTCCAATAATACCTCAAGCGGAGTTTTTCCGCCAAATCTTTTTCTCGGACGAGTAATGTCGCGCTGAAAGTGTTGTCTATTTTACCTATCGTCCAAATAGACAATAAAAAGCATTGCATTTATATGTTGAACTTACCGCCCTGGACTGTCCAACCTCACAAACATATTGCCCGCATTTGGCTTTTGGGGAAAAGTATGGATTATCGGCGACAGAGGTCTTAGCAATTCCCGATTATTATGTGTCTAAATTAACAGCTAAGCGCAAAAATGGGTGGCCTTATGCAATCGCTTGTTTACCACATTTCAATGAGTTTTTCCACGGATTATACAAAAATCTTTTAGGTAAGACCATTGTCAGCATATTACCAGCCAAGAGAGTCCAATATGTTGGTGAGCGTCTTGAGGAAAGGAGAAACGGAACGGGCGACAGTCTTTCGCAAACAACCATGGCCGATCCTTTCCAGTTTTTGAACTTTTCTAAAACCTCTTTGTGTTTCTGGCCGATGATGGCGCGGTCAAAAACCGATAAATGCTTAATTTTTTTTCTTTTTGTCATACGCTTGATATTTTACCAAGCGTTGCATTTATATGTTGAACTCATCTCACAAACTCTTGACTTTTTGTTATTTCCCTGTATCTTATCATCAAGTGTTCGACTTCAAAGTGAAATTTGGGGTCTTTGACAATTAAATTTCTTAATTCCTCGTAGCCCTGTTGCGGGGTGTTTAATTTTCTAAATTTTACTTTATTAATTTTTTGAAAGGAGGGTAGTAAAATGATGAATAGGAAGAAAAAATTAGAAGAAGAATCAATAAAAAGATTTGAGGAAAGAGAAAATGAAAGGAGGCATGAAGAAGAATCCTCTCAAAGAAATGAGAATTTGACAGATTTTGAATTCGAGGGGGATTATTTTCATCTCCGCAGGTATGAAATAAAATACTCATACCACAAAGGAGAGTGCCAGCAGTGCAAGAAAAAAGTTGAAACTGAGCACCCCAAAATTATAATCGTGGAGGCTGAAAGCCTTTACGAAGAAGTAGTCCCCCCAAAAATGATAAAAAAGATGAACAAGGACGAAAAACTGGCGGTGTTTCTTTTAAATGTTTTTAAAGAAACACCCCTTTGCTGGGACTGTATAGGGGGAAGAATTAAAGAAGAAGTAGAGCTAGAAAAGAAACTTTTTCCTTTTTTTGAAAGGATAAGGGAAGAAGAAACACTAGATGCTAGATGAATGATATTAGTCAACAGGGTGGAGTCATAATGACCCACCCTTTTCCTTTTCATTAAAACTTTCTTGTGCTATAAAGACAAAAGAACCTTAACAATTAAAATAAAAATCAATAAACAACAAATGAAAGGAGGTAATAATGTTTTCATTGGTAGTGGTGATAGATAAGGATAATTTTTTGGCGAAAGACATACTCAAGAAATTGTTTAAATGCGCGAAACCGTCTATTTGGTCATATGAAAAGCTGCTAAATAGAAAGAATGATGTCTCAAAAAAAGTTTTTTATTTAACCCCCGCCGGCGACAAGGTTTTGATTTCTAAAGTGAAAAAGTTGACAGATGAGAAAGGGTTGAGGATTATAAATTCTCTAGATTTACAACTCTTCGACAAGCCTCAATTTGATGAGATTTTTGCAAGAAATAATGTCAATTACCCCAATAGTATTTTGACAAGAAGTTCGGCAGAGGTTGTAGATTTTGTGGATAAGCACAAAATTGCGATAATAAAAGCAAGAAATGATTGCGGCGGATCGGGACACTTTATCATAAACGATAGGTATGCTTATTCGGGCAGTAAAAAGTATTTCTTGAATTTTTTGGGCAGTGATTTTACTGATAAGCGTGAGATATTCAGAGAAAATTTGTTTGTTTCACCACCTTTTTATATCCAGAAATTTCTTGTTCCAGACGATCGTTCGGTTTGGAGAGCTTATGTAGTGAATTACGAAGTGAAATTTTTCTCAATCAGAAAGAGAGATTTTTACGAAAATCTAGGCGATTATATCATCAATGTGGCTAAGGGCGCAAAATATTATTTCTCAGATGGAAATTATGAAGTAAAGAGATTATGCGACAAATTCGCCAAGTCCATCAATCTTGAGGTGGGGGCAATTGATTTTATTTTTCACAAAGGAGTCTCTTATTTTCTCGAGGTGAATTGCGAGGGAATTTGGATTTTGATTTGCAGGAAATTTTATGAATCCCATGATTATGACCCCAAAAAACATAATCTAGACAAATTGATAGCCGAATATATCAAAAATGTTTTATAAAAAAGCATAGTGCACACAGGCTATGCTTTTTCTTTTTTGATTATCGGCGGGTTTGAAAGAAGCATGATAAACATCAATTTAGCAGATTGACGGAAAACACGGCTTCTGCGAAATCCACCGCAAGACTTTTTGCGGAAGCGTCGTCAGCCTTGCGAAGAACGGATAATTGTGTATAATTGCAAACAATATGGTAGTAAGAATGCGAAGCACCCGCAGTCATACGGGGAACAGAAGGGCTCATCACGCGCTTAAAGCGGCGCAGTTTACGGTTTGCAAGAAATGCGGAACTCAAGCTTTGCCCCACACGGTTTGTCTTAATTGCGGGGAATATAAAGGAAGGCAGGTTATTGACGTGTTGGCCAAACTGAACAAAAAAGAACGAAAAGCCAAAGAACAGGAACTTGCGGAAAAAGAAAGCAATAAATAAAAGCGCGAAGCGCGTTTAATTTTAATCTATGGCAAACAGGCATTTATCCAGAAGCGTAGCGATGCAATCCCTTTTTGAATGGGATTTTAGCGGACAGGATAAATCAAAAATAGATTCAATCATAAAACGCAATGTGGAGCAATTCGCTCCCGGTCTTGAAGATTCCGTTTTCGTGGAAGCTCTCATAAGAGGCGTTATAAAAAAACAAAAGAAAATAGACAGCATCATAGAAAAGGCGGCTCCCGAGTGGCCGTTGGATCAGATTGCCGCCGTAGACAGGAATGTTTTAAGAATCGGGCTTTTTGAACTGCTTTTTGGCAACAAAAAAGAAGTGCCCAACAAAGTCGCCATAAACGAAGCCATTGAGCTGGCCAAAACTTTCGGCGGCGATTCTTCCGGCAAATTCGTCAACGGAGTGTTGGGCACCGTTTACCGGGAAATGGGCGGGGAAGAAGAGGACAAAGAAAAAGAAAAAAAACCGGAAAAATTTATTGAAGAAAAACTTGCCGGAGCGGTCGTGTATAATAGAGACGGCGACAATATAAAATTTGCTCTCGTCCATGATATTTTCGGCTATTGGACTCTTTCCAAAGGAAGGATAGAAGAAGGCGAGAATGCGGCCGACGGAGCAAAAAGAGAAATAGCGGAAGAGATAGGTTTGAATGTGGAAGCGGGCAAAGAATTGGGCAAGAACGAATACATGGCCTCCGATCCGGAAAAAGGCAAAATCAAAAAAAGCGTCACTTATTTTCTCGCTTTGGCCAAAAATGACGACATAAAACTCAAAGAGACGGGCGGTTTGGACGACGCCAAATGGTTTAAGATGAAAGAATTGCCTGAGCTTAAAATGTACGACGACATAAGAGGCATTTTGGCGGAAGCGATAAAAGAATTGAACAAAAAATGAACTTCTCAAAATTTGAAGAAAAAATAGGCGTAAATTTTAAAGACAAAAATCTGCTCCGGCAGGCTTTCACCCACAGGTCTTATTTGAACGAGAACCCGTCTTTGGCTTTGGAGCAAAACGAGCGGCTGGAATTTCTGGGCGATGCCGTTTTGGAAATGGCCATAACCGAATATTTGTACAAAAAATATCCCCGGAAAACGGAGGGGGAAATGACGGCGCTAAGGGCGGCGCTGGTCAATGCCGTTACGCTTTCCGAAGTTGCCGGCGAGCTTAGTGTCGGCGATTTTTTGCTTCTTTCCAAAGGAGAAATCAAGAGCTTGGGCAAGGCGAGGCAATACATTTTGGCCAACGCTTTGGAAGCGGTTATTGGGGCGATTTATCTTAATGGCGGGTATGAAGAAACTTTCAGCTTTTTGGAAAAAAATCTTTTCGGTAAAATTGAAGAAGTGATTGAGAAAAAATTATGGATAGACGCCAAGAGCTTGTTTCAGGAGAAGGCGCAAGAGATGGAAAGCGTTACTCCGTCGTATAAAGTTTTGGCCGAATCCGGTCCCGACCACGAAAAAGTTTTTACTATGGGCGTGTTTTTGGGCGACGATTTGATAGCCGAAGGCAAAGGCGCTTCCAAACAGGAAGCGGAACAAAGTGCCGCTCAAAAAGCTCTGAAAACCAAAAATTGGCAGACCTGATTATATTCTTGCTTTTTAAAAAAAGTTAGTGTAATATTAATTTCATTATGAATTCCAATAAATCAGCCGTTATAGAGACGGGCGGAAAACAATATCTGGTTCAACCGGGCCAAACGCTCAAAGTTGAGAAGCTCAAAGACGCTAAAGAAGGCGGAAAAATCTCTTTTGACAATGTTTTGCTTTTGATAGAAGGAGAGGAGATAAAGTTGGGTAAGCCTTTCGTGGAGGGAGCTAAAGTGTCGGCTGAAGTAAAAAAAGAAGGCCGAGCCGAAAAAGTGACGGTTTTAAGATACAAAAGAAAAACCAGAGCTCGCAGAAAAATGGGCCACAGACAGCCGTTTACGGAAGTGGTAATCCAAGAAATAAAATAGATTTTAAAAAAACAATTCCGCTCCGGAGCGGAATTGTTTTTTTATTGCCTGTTTTTCAGAGCGTTTTCTATGGTATCGCTGTCGCTGTATTCCAATTCCGCGCCGGTGGAAAGACCACGCCCAAGGCGGGTGATTTTAACCTTAAGAGGTTCCAGAATTTTTTCTATGTATAAATTGGTATTTTCGCCCTCCACAGTGGCGCTGGTGGCCAAAATAATTTCCGCCGGTTTTTCTTTTTGGACTTTATCAAAAAGCTGTTTCAATCTTACTTCGGCGGTTCCGTTTCCGGCCAAAGAAAGCAGTCCGCCCAAAACAAAATACCTGCCGCGGAAGTTGCCGGTTCTTTCTATATTTTCCAGGTCAACGTCTTTTTCCACGACCATAATGACCAACGAATCTCGTCCGGCGCCGGAACAAACTGGGCATAAATCCTCGTCGACACCGGACTTCGACGAGTTGAAATAACAGTAACAGCTTCCGCATTGCTTCATCCCGCTTTTAACTTCCAGAATGAGCTTAGCCAAATTATCCGCGTATTCTTTGCTTTCTCCCGCCAAAAAATAAACAAACCGCTTGGCTTGCCGCGGGCCGATGCCCGGAAATTTCAAAAAGTTTTCTATAAGCCTGTCTACATTCATTTTTTAGATTTTATTTGATTTACATTTGCCCGAAATCTCCTCTTTCAATGGAGGAAAAACTGACTTTTTCCGCATTGAAGTAAAGGTCAATTTTTCCAGTCGGGCCGTTTCGGTGCTTTTCCACGTGTATCTCGGCGATATTTTTCCTGTCCGTGTCCGGCTTGTATTTGTCTTCCCTGTAAATAAACATCACCACATCGGCATCCTGTTCAATGGAGCCGGAATCCCGCAAGTCGTGAAGTTTGGGAATGGGCGGATTTCTTAATTCCACCGCCCTGTTGAGCTGGGATAAAGCCAAAACCGGCACTTCTAAATCTTTGGCCAAGCCTTTGAGCGAACGGGAAATCTCCGTCATTTGCTGGACCATATTGTCCGAATTTTGGCGCGGCACCATCAGCTGAAGATAATCAATAATAATTAAGCCCAGGCCGTGCTCCGCCTGCAATCTTCGCGCCTTGGCCCTCATTTGCATAATATTTACCGAAGACTCGTCGTCTATGAATATGGGAGCGATGGAAAGCCGGTCCAGAGCGTCTCTTATTCTGGCAAATTCGTCGTCGCTGGAAAGCCGGCCGGTGCGAAGTTTCCAAGAATCCACATGGGCTTCGGAAGCGATCATTCGGTCCACCAGAGATTGGGTGGACATTTCAAGGCTGAAGATGCCCACCGGCACGCCTCCCTTGCAAGCCACGTTGCGGGCGATGTCTAGAGCTAAAGCGGACTTGCCGATGGACGGCCTGGCCGCCAGAATAATCAAGTCTGATTTTTGGAATCCGGCCAGCAAGTTGTCCAGTTCGGGGAATCCGCTGGGCACGCCCCTTAATTCTCCTTTTGATTTATGGAGCTTGTCAAACCTTTCCCAAGCGTCCATAAGAGAGGTTTTCATATTCACGAATCTTTGTTTGGTGGACATTCTGGCGATGCTGAAAATTTTCTTTTCCGCCTCATCCAGTATCAAATCTATTTCATCCTCTTCGTTGTAACCCAGCTGGTGGATGTGTCCGGATGATTCTATCAAGTCTCTTAAAACACTTTTTTTGTGAACGATTTCGGCGTAATGCTTGGCGTTGCTGGAAGTCGGCACGGAGTTGACCAGCTCGGTCAAGTAAGAACTTCCGCCGGCGGCGTCAAGCTGTTTTTTGTCTTTGAGCCGGCCAGAAAGAGAAAGAATGTCTATCGGTTCTTTGCTCTGATACAAATCAATCATAGCCTCAAAAATAATTTTGTGCTTGGTCTGGTAAAAATCATCCGGCCGCAGAATGTCTATGATGACATCAATGGATTTGGAGTCCAGCATCAAAGAGCCCAAGACTGATTTTTCCGCCTCTATGTTTTGAGGCGGTATTTTCGCCGTCAAATTTTTTGATTCGCCGGGCATAGTTATTGATTAGATAATATCATAAAACTCCTTTTTATATCCACTTTTTTCTTTTGAAAAAAGAGAAGGCGGTGAAAGCGCCGGCCAGCATAAGGAACAGGACTATCCAGAAATCGCCGGGGATGCCGACAACGGGAAGCCATGTTGTGTTCATACTGAAAAGAGTGGCCAAAAACATAGCGGGGAAGGTGACAAAAGCCATTACCGTCAGCGTTTTCATCACCTCATTGGTCTTGCTGGAAAGCAGGGAATCGTTGGTGTCTCTCAAAAGCTCTACGGTTTCTTTGGAATTATCCAGCAAGTTTTCCACTCTGGCCAGCTCGGCCAGCATGCTGTTTAAATAATGGGGGAAATCTTTGCCGGTTATTTTTTGGTCCGTTTCGTAGAGCGATTTCAAAACGCTTCCATGGGCGTGGATGGCTCTTTGGAATTCCAGCGTGTCTCTTTGAACGTAAGAAATTTCTCTGACCATTTCTTTTTCCTGACCGGTGAATATTCTTTCTTCAATTTCCGATATTTTGTTATGAATGTGTTCTAATTGCCTTAACGCGTAATCGTATAATTTTTTGGTGATTAAAAACATCAGCCGGCCGACGCTCTTGGCAAAACGCTCTTCCTTTAAAAGGATGCCGACTTCAAATATCTTGACCAGCTCGTGCAAAGGGATTATTGATTTATAGTGCGCCGTGATTATGAAACTTTTCCCCAGTATAAAATCCACTTCGCAAGGCTCGCTGACCTTCCGGCTTATGTCGTAAATGGGAAAATGGAGGATGAGATAAATGATATTGTCGTAAACATCCGCCTTCGGCCTGACGGTCGGCTTCAAAAGCTCATCGGCCACAATCGGAGGAATGTTGTATTCCTGCATCAAAATTTTGATGTCTTCCACGACGGGCGACTCCAAGTCCACCCAGGTCAAAGTTTTGTATTTATGCGTCGTAATCATAATCTGCTTTTAATTATATATTTTTTAATGTAAAATGAAAAGCATGTTTTCAAAAAATAAATATTTGGCTGTTTTTATAAGCGTTTTGGCCGCCGCCGGCATATTTTACGGCGGATTGTTTTTGGGACAAAGCCAAAAAAATCAGAGCGGAAAAGAATTCAACATCATCAATCAAGAAACCGGCAAACAGCCGGAAATTGATTTTGCTCCGTTTTGGACGGCTTGGGACGCGGTGAATTCCAAATATGTTTCCGCCCAAGACTTGGACGGGCAAAAAATGGTCTGGGGCGCCATAGAAGGAATGGTGAAGTCTTTGGGCGACCCTTATTCGGTTTTTTTCCCGCCTCAAGAAAACAAGGAATTCAAAGACACGATAAGAGGAAATTTCGGCGGGGTCGGGATGGAAATAGGGATAAAAGGCGGAACAGTTACGGTAATTTCTCCGCTTAAAGGAACTCCGGCCTATCGCGCCGGCATAAAAGCGGGCGACAAAATTTTAAAAATCGGCGATAAAACAACTCTGGATATGACGGCCGAAGAAGCGGCCAGACTGATCAGGGGAGAAAAAGGCACGGCGGTAAAACTTCTCATTTTTCCCAAAGGCGAAGAAACGACCAAGGAAATAACGCTGACAAGAGACACTATTATAGTTCCGATTTTGGAAACGGAAGAAAAACCGGGCGGGATATTTCTGATAAAATTTTACAGCTTTTCCGGAAACTCAACCAATGAATTCAGAAACGCTTTGCGGGATTTCGTTTATTCCGGCAACGGCAAAATGATTATAGATTTAAGGGGCAATCCGGGCGGCTTTCTGGAGTCGGCAGTTGATGCCACTAGCTGGTTTTTGCCGATAGGGAAAACGGTGGCGCGGGAAAAATTCGGCAACGGGGAAGAAAATGTGTTCAGAAGCAAGGGCTACAACATTTTCAACAATCTTCCTTTGGCGATTTTGGTCAACGAAGGCAGCGCCTCCGCTTCGGAAATTATGGCGGGAGCTTTGCAGGAACATAACATCGCCAAACTCGTCGGGACAAAGACTTTCGGCAAGGGCTCGGTCCAGGAGCTTGTGGAAATTACGCCCCAGACTTCGCTGAAAATCACCATCGCCAAATGGCTGACCCCTAACGGCGTTTCCATCTCCGACCAAGGGCTGGAGCCGGATTTCAAAGTGGAGATAACCAAAAAAGACCTAGAGTTGGAAAACGACCCTCAAATGGAAAAAGCGAAAGAGGTGGTCAATAATTGGAAAAAATAAGATTATTTGCTAAAATCAAACTAATGGAAGAAAAAGAGCTTCAAAAAAGCCTGCACCATATCCACGACAGCGCCGTTCTTCTCGGGGCGAGAGTCGTTTTCGCTTTTTTGGCCGTGGAGCTGATTTATTATATTTTCATTTATTTTCTTTTTTTCACCGAGATCGGCTCGTCCATCCAATATCAGAGAAGCTACATAATTTTAGGCTCGTCTTTGATTAAATTTATTCTGCAGATTTATTATGTTGTTTATGTCGTGTTGGCGTGGGTCAAAAATAATTTTTACATCACCGAAGACAAGTTAGTGCATTGCAGGGGGATATTGACCGTTGACGAAGAAATTTACGACATCAGCGGCATCAAAAGCGTAAAATCGCATCAGAGCCTGGTTGGTCGGGTATTCAACTACGGCAATGTTGTCGTGGAAGTTTCCGCGTCGGGCGGGTATCACAAAGAAATATTATTAAGAGGCATCGTTAATCCCAAAAAATACGAAAGAATTTTAAACGAGTATTTGGAGAAACATAAAAAGCATTAGAAGTAGTCAATAATTGGAAGTATTGACAAAAAAGTTATTTCCAGTATATTATCAATATACTTTTTTCCTGTATTTTAACAATTTTTTAAGGAGGATTTGGGATGAAAAAGAAACTGGATGAAACACCGGTAGTCATTGTATTCTCTTTCGGATCAAAAGAAACAAAAGGGAATGAGTCGTTAGCTTTTGCGGGCGCAAGCGAGGCGAACGACGCCGGAAGAGCCATTGTTATAACGCAAAAAGATATCCCAAAGATAGAAGGTGTGTTTTTTTGGTACTGCGAAGACTACAAACTGGAAAGAGATTGGCACTCAACATTATGGGTGGCAACTTCGGCAAGGGAAATTTGCGAATGTTGCAAATTTTCCAAAAAGGTTAAGGTTATTGTAGTTGCCGCGCCCATGCACCTTAAAAGGTGCGTAAGGGATTTGAAGAAAAGCGGGTTTGAGGTGATGAAAATGGTGTCACCCAAACTGGAGAGCAGTTGGTATGAAAAATCATCACTGTTGCCGTGGACCCGCTCGTGGTGGCGGTGGTGGTCACGAGAAATCATCCTAAGGTTATTACCTTGGGGGGTGTATAAGAGGTTGACGCTAAGAGAAAAATAAAGCAAGGCGCCAGCCAAAAGCGAGAGATTGGGTTGGTAACAATCCTTCTCTCGCCTTTTTTATTTCAAAATGTATAATGGCATTATGAAAATAATTTTATCGCAAGACATAACCGGCGTCGGCCGGAAAGGCGAGGTTAAAAATGTAAGCGATGGCTACGCTAGAAATTTTTTATTGCCCAATAAACTGGGGCAGATAGCCACGCCGGCCGCAATGGCTCTCGCCGAAAAAATGAAGAATCAAATGGAACAAGACAAGGAAGTCCAAAAAGACATCTTAGAAAAAAATATCAAAAGCCTCAAAGATTTGAAAGTTCAGATAAAAGCCAAAGCCAACGAAAAAGGGCACCTCTTCTCCATAATTCACCCTGACGAAATAAGCAAAATTCTAAAAGAACAGCATCATTTGGACATTCCTTCCAAATTTATTGAAACGCCGAAACCCGTCAAAGAATTGGGCGAGCATATTATAAAAATAAAACATCAAGAATTTGTTCTTGATGTTTTGGCTTTGTAGTTAGATAACACTAGCGACAGAAACCCTTTTGGTCGTGCCGTCGTATCTCGTTTTTCTTTTGTCGGTAAATTTGACCAAGCCTTCTTTTACGGAAAAAAGAGTGTTGTCTTTGCCCATCCGGACATTTTCCCCAGCCCAGACCTTAACTCCTTTTTGGCGGACGATAATAGAACCGGCTTTGGCTTTTTGACCGTCGGAAAGTTTAATCCCCCTGTATTGAGGGCCGGAATCTCTTAAGTTTTTACTGGTGCCTCCAGCTTTTACATGTGCCATAATTTCTAAAAAATTTCTTAATTTTTTGTGAAATTATGAGCAATCTCGCCGAAGTTTTAACGAAGGCGGATGCCATAAAATCAAAAAATCTATATAATGTTAATTATGTTATCAGAAATCATAAAGCTTTGCAAGCGCCTCGCCGGATGGGTAAAAAACAATAATAAGGAGCTTTATTTGATGGCCATTATCATTTTAACAGCTGTTATCAGCTTCGGCTTGGGTCGGCTGTCCAAAATTAGAGAAGAAAAAACGCCGATAACGATAGAAAACACCAAGATCGGCGAATCAAAATCACTATCGACGTTCGATGTCGATAGTGGAATAAAAGCCGATAAAATTTTTGTCGCTTCAAAAAACGGCAAAAAATATTATTACGCCTGGTGCGAATCGGCCAATGTGATCAAAGAGCAAAACCGCGTCTGGTTTTCCACCCAAGCGGAGGCCGAAAAAGCCGGTTACCAACCGGCGGCCAACTGCAAGGGGTTGAAGTAAAACAATCCCTACTTGGACATTCAATGTCCAAGAGTGGAAATTAATCATTATCAAGGTAAATTTAAACCTTGTGATTTTGTCTAAAAAATGGTAAAATCATAAAAATGACAGAGGTAGATAAAAAATCCTTATCCGAACAGGACATTTGTTCCAAATATGTTTTGCCGGCAATCGTCAAAGCCGGTTGGGATCTTCAAAATCAAATCAGAGAACAGATGACCTTTACGGCGGGGCGAATAATCGTAAAAGGTAAAATTGCCGCAAGGGGCGAGAAAAAGCGCGCCGATTTTATCATTTACTATAAAAACAATTTTCCCATAGCCATCGTAGAAGCAAAAGGTAACAATCATTCTGTCGGTTCCGGCATGCAACAGGCCTTAAATTATGCCGAGACTCTTGATATACCTTTTGTTTACAGCACAAACGGCGACGCTTTTCTTGAACACGATAAGCTGTCGCAAGGCGAGCAAAAAGAAACGGAAATATCAATGG
>Ga0209211_10002631_pt1 | contig 30593 bp, 33 predicted proteins | sample RifGroA2_FD_183992 | JGI IMG/M metagenome (GOLD analysis project Ga0209211, IMG submission 183992) | Groundwater microbial communities from Rifle, Colorado, USA - Groundwater A2 (SPAdes) (version 2) | ecosystem: Environmental > Aquatic > Deep subsurface > Groundwater | place: Rifle, Colorado...
AGGTTCTCAAGATGAAAGGAAACTAACATGAACGACCCCATCGTCATCGTCTCCGCCGTCCGCACTCCCATGGGAGGATTCCAAGGCGACTTCAACTCCCTGACCTGTGCCCAGCTCGGCAGTGTCGCCATCAAGGCCGCGGTCGAGCGCGCCGGCCTCAAGCCCGCACAGGTCGATGAAGTCATCATGGGCTGCGTGCTGCCCGCCGGGCAGGGCCAGGCGCCGGCGCGCCAGGCCTCGCTCGGTGCCGGCCTGCCGCTGGCCGCCGGCTGCACCACGGTGAACAAGATGTGCGGCTCCGGCATGCGGGCGGCTATGTACGCGCATGACATGCTCGCCGCCGGCAGCGTCGAGGTCATGGTGGCCGGCGGCATGGAATCGATGAGCAACGCCCCGTATCTGCTGCCCAAGGCGCGCGGCGGCTATCGGCTGGGTCACGGCGAGGTCAAGGACCACATGTTCCTCGATGGCCTCGAAGACGCCTATGACAAGGGGCGCCTGATGGGCACCTTCGCCGAGGATTGCGCCGGCAGCTACGCGTTCACGCGCGAGGCGCAGGATGCCTTCGCCGTCGCCTCGACCACGCGCGCCAAGCAGGCCAATACCGACGGCAGCTTCGCCTGGGAAATCGCGCCGGTCACGGTGTCCGGCAGGAAGGGCGACGTCGTTGTCGACCGCGACGAGCAACCCTTCAAGGCGCAACTGGAAAAAATCCCGACGCTGAAGCCGGCCTTCCGCAAGGACGGCACGGTGACCGCCGCCAACTCCTCGTCGATTTCCGACGGCGCCGCCGCGCTGGTCATGATGCGTGCCTCCACCGCGGCCAAGTTGAACCTCAAGCCGGTCGCCACCATCGTCGGCCACAGCACCTTCGCCCAGGAGCCGGGGCTGTTCACCACGGCGCCGGTCGGCGCCATGAAGAAGTTGCTGGCGAGGAATGGCTGGAGCGCGGACGGCGTGGACCTCTGGGAAATCAACGAGGCCTTCGCCGTCGTCACCATGGCCGCGATGCACGACCTCGAGCTGCCGCACGAGAAGGTCAACGTGCATGGTGGCGCTTGCGCCCTGGGCCATCCGATCGGCGCCTCCGGCGCACGCGTGATCGTCACCCTGATCGGCGCGCTGAGGAAATACGGCAAGAAGCGCGGCGTCGCCAGCCTCTGCATCGGCGGCGGCGAAGCCACGGCCGTCGGCATCGAACTGATCTGACGCTCATGGAGTACCAGACCCTCACCTACGCCAGCGAGGGGCGCATCGCGCGCATCACGCTCAATCGGCCCGAGCGGCTCAACGCCATCGTGCCGGCGATGCCGCGCGAGATTCGTCATGCGGTGGAGCGCGCCAACGCGGATGAGGGAGTGCACGTCATCATTCTGCAGGGTGCCGGGCGCGCCTTCTGCTCCGGCTACGACCTCAAGGATTTCGCCGAGGCCGATGTCGATACCCCCTGCACGCAGTCGATGCCCTGGGACCCGATGGTGGATTACCGTGCCATGAAGGGCTTTACCGACGACTTCTTCAGCCTCTGGCGCAGCTACAAGCCGACCATTTGCAAGGTGCAGGGCTTCGCCGTCGCCGGCGGCAGCGACATCGCGCTGTGCTGCGACCTCGTCGTGATGGCCGCGGACGCCAGGATCGGCTACATGCCGGCGCGCGTCTGGGGTTGCCCGACCACCGCGATGTGGGTCTATCGCCTCGGTGCCGAGAAGGCCAAGCGCATGCTGCTGACCGGCGACACGATCGACGGCAAGACCGCGAAGGAGTGGGGTCTCGTCATCGACGCCGTGCCCGAGGCTGAACTGGAAGACGCCGTGCTCAAGCTGGCGAACCGCGTGGCCGGCGTGCCGAAGAACCAGCTGATGATGCAAAAACTCATGATCAACCAGGCCTACGACAACATGGGTCTGGCCAACACCCAGATGATCGCCGCGCTGTTCGACGGCATTACGCGCCACTCGCCCGAAGGCCAGTGGTTCAAGCGCTATGCCGAGGAGCAGGGCTACAAGGAAGCCGTGCGCCTGCGCGATTCCGGCGAGCCGATTCCCGGCAGCAAGAGCTACAAGGACTACAAATGATCCTTAGCGAAGAACAGGAACAGATCCGCGACATGCTGCGCGATTTTTCGCGCGAACAGCTCGCGCCGAAGGCCGCCGAATGGGACCGCACTTGCCACTTCCCGCGCGAGGAACTGCGCGCGCTCGGCGAACTCGGCGTCTGCGGCATGGTGGTGCCCGAGGAATGGGGCGGCGCCGGCCTCGACTATGTGTCGCTGGCGCTGGCGTTGGAGGAAATCGCCGCCGGCGACGGCGCGGTGTCCACCATCATCAGCGTGCAGAACTCGGTGGTCTGCGGCCCGATCAACGCCTTCGGCACCGATGAGCAGAAGGCGCAATACCTGAAGAAGCTCGCCAGCGGCGAATGGCTGGGCTGCTTCTGCCTGACCGAACCGCATGTCGGCTCCGACGCCGCGGCGATCCGCACCAAGGCAGTTCGTGATGGCGACCATTGGGTGCTCAACGGCGTCAAGCAGTTCATCACCACGGGCAAGAACGCGCAGATCGCCGTGGTCTTCGCCGTCACCGATCCCGGCGCCGGCAAGAAGGGCATCTCGGCCTTCATCGTGCCGGCCGAGACGCCGGGCTACATCGTCGCCCGCGTCGAGGAAAAGCTCGGCCAGCACGCTTCGGATACGGCGCAAATCCTGTTCGAGAACTGCCGCATTCCCGCCGGCAATCTGCTCGGCGGCGAAGGGCAGGGCTATCGCATCGCCCTGTCCAACCTCGAAGGCGGCCGCATCGGCATTTCGGCGCAGGCGGTGGGCATGGCGCGCGCGGCCTTCGAGGCGGCGCTGCACTACTCGCATGAACGCGAGAGCTTCGGCAAGCCGATCTTCGAGCACCAGGCGGTGAACTTCCGCCTCGCCGACATGGCGACCCAGATCGAAGTCGCGCGGCAGATGGTGCATCACGCCGCGGCCTTGCGCGACGCCGGCCGGCCCTGCCTCAAGGAAGCCTCGATGGCCAAGCTGTTCGCTTCCGAAATGGCAGAGAAGGTCTGCTCCGACGCGATCCAGATCCACGGCGGCTATGGTTACGTCAATGATTTCCCGGTCGAGCGCATCTACCGCGATGTGCGGGTCTGCCAGATCTACGAAGGTGCGTCGGACATCCAGCGCTTGGTCATCGGCAGGTCGCTGGGCGATGCATCATGATAAGCATCATTTGGTGCTATATTTGATGCATGCCTAATGCCCTGGAGAATCCGATGAGAACCACCGTCACCCTGGATGAAGATCTTCTGGCCGATGTCGAACAGTTGAGTGGCATTCGCGACCGATCCCAGTTGTTGCGCGAAGCCTTGCTGGAAATGCGCCATCGCCTCGCCTCACAGCGGCTCGCATTGCTCGTCGGTACGGAGCCTGATGCTGTCGCATCGCCACGTCGCCGACCGCCTCATTTCGTATCGGAACCAGCGGCAACACCCTATCGGGCCAGGAAGCGCGCCAAGGCAAACCCATGAGAATCCTTGCCGATACTTCGGTCTGGGTGGATTTTCTGCGCCACAAGAATGCGCCCATCCTCGAGCCCCTGAACCTAGGCGACGTCGTGATGCACGACTACGTGATCGGGGAAATCGTGCTGGGTGGAATCAGCCGGACCAAGCTCGCCATTTTCGAACAGTTGCGTCGTTGCCACTGCGCCAGCCACGAAGAGGTGATGCATCTGATCGCCGAGCGCAATCTGGCCGGCAGCGGCCTCGGCTACGTCGACAGCCATCTGCTTGCTTCCGCGCTGATCGACCGTCTGCAGTTGTGGACACTGGACAAGGCGCTGCAACAGGTGGCGAACGAGTTCGGTTGCGGGCTGGCGGCGCATTGATCCATCGACAAAACGGGAAAAGCCCATGGCCGAATACACCCTGCACTGCTTCGCCCAATCCGGCAACGCCTACAAGCCGGCGCTGATGCTGGCGTTGTCCGGCGCCGACTGGGAGCCGCGCTTCGTCGACTTCTTCAATGGCGCGACCAAGACGCCGGAATACCGCGCGCTCAACGTCATGGGTGAAGTGCCGCTGCTCGAACATCGCGGGCGGACGCTCTCGCAGTCCGGCGTGATCCTCGACTATCTGGCCGAGACCCTCGGCACTTTCGGTCCGCAGGACAGCGACGAGCGGCGCGAAATCCTGCGCTGGATGCTGTTCGACAACCACAAGTTCACCAGCTACACGGCGACCCTGCGCTATCTGCGCAATTTCGTGCCGACCACCGATCCTGCCATCATCACTATGTTCCGCGCCCGCGCCGAGGCCGCCTGGAAGGTACTCGACGCCCATCTCGCCGGGCGTCAATGGATCGTCAGTCGCCGTCCCACCATCGCCGACTTTTCGCTCGCGGGCTATGTCTTCTGGCCCGAGGAAATCGGCGTGGATTGGAACGACTACCCGAACCTCCGCGACTGGTCGGCGCGCATCGCCGCCCTGCCCGGCTGGCAGCACCCTTATCAACTGATGCCCGGCCATCCCCTGGTCGGCTGGGGAACAGGAGAAAAATGATGACAGACGCGAAAGACCCCATCGAGTTCTGGTTCGATTTTTCCTCGCCCTATTCCTACCTCGCCAGCGAATTGATCGACGAACTCGCGGCGAAGCACGGGCGCAAGGTCAAGTGGCGGCCGATGATGCTCGGCGCGGCGTTCAAGGCCTCGGGCCTGCCGCTGCTGATTACCGTCCCGCTCAAGGGCGAATACAGCAAGCGCGACTTCGACCGCTCGGCGCGCTTCCTCGGCATCCCCTACAAGTTCCCGCCGAAGTTCCCGCTGGCTACGCTGGCCGCGGCGCGCGGCTACTACTGGCTGCACGGTGAGGATTGCGCGAAAGCCAGGGAATTCGCCCACGCCGTGTTCCGCGCCTACTGGGTCGACGGCCGCGACATCAGCGAGCTGCACGTGGTGCTGGAGATCGTCGATCGGCTCGGCATCGATCGCGATGCCTTCACCACGTCCATCGCCACGCCGGAAATCAAGGATCGCCTGAAGCAGGAAACCGATGCCGCGATTGCCAAGGGCATGTTCGGCGCACCCTATATCGTGGTCGATGGCGAGCCCTTCTGGGGTGTCGACCGTCTGCCGCAAATCGAGAAGTGGCTTGCCACGGGAGGATTCTAGTGTCCGTCATCAAATCCAAACTCAACACGCGCAGCGAGGAGTTCAAGGCCAACGCGGCAGCGATGAGCGCGCTGGTCGCCGACCTGCGCGAGAAAACCATTGCGGTTTCCGGCGGCGGCTCGCCGGAGACGGCGGCCAAGCACAAGGCGCGCGGCAAGCTGCTGCCGCGCGAGCGTATCAATGCCCTGCTCGATCCCGGCGCGGCCTTTCTCGAATTTTCTGCACTGGCGGCGCTGGGCATGTACAGCGGCGATGTCGCCTCGGCCGGCGTGGTCACCGGCATCGGCCGGGTGCAGGGAGTCGAGTGCATGATCGTCGCCAACGACGCGACGGTGAAGGGCGGCTCCTACTTCCCGCTGACCGTGAAGAAACATTTGCGCGCGCAGGAAATAGCGCTGCAGAATCGCCTGCCCTGCATCTACCTGGTCGATTCCGGCGGTGCCAACCTGCCGACCCAGGACGAGGTGTTTCCCGACCGCGACCACTTCGGCCGCATCTTCTACAACCAGGCCAACATGTCGGCGCTCGGCATTCCGCAGATCGGCATTGTCATGGGTTCCTGCACCGCGGGCGGCGCCTACATGCCGGCGATGTCCGACGAGTCGGTCATCGTCAGGAACCAGGGCACCATCTTTCTCGGCGGCCCGCCGCTGGTCAAGGCCGCCACCGGCGAGGTGGTCAGCGCCGAAGACCTCGGCGGCGGCGACGTGCATACGCGCATTTCCGGCGTCTGCGATCACCTCGCGGAGAATGACCATCACGCACTGTCCATCGCGCGCCGCATCGTCGGCAACCTCAACTGGCAGAAGCCAATGTCGCTCGACATCGTCGCGCCGGAGGAGCCGCTCTACGACCCGACCGAGCTCGGCGGGGTGATTCCGGTCGATACCAAAAAGCCCTACGACGTGCGCGAAGTCATCGCCCGGCTGGTCGACGGCTCCCGCTTCGACGAGTTCAAATCGCGCTACGGCACCACGCTGGTCACCGGCTTCGCGCGTCTCTCCGGCTACCCTCTCGGCATCGTCGCCAACAACGGCATCCTCTTCGGCGAATCGGCGCAGAAGGGCGCGCATTTCATCGAGCTGTGCGCCCAGCGCGGCATTCCGCTGCTGTTCCTGCAGAACATCACCGGCTTCATGGTCGGCCGCAAGTACGAGAACAGCGGCATCGCCAAGGACGGCGCGAAAATGGTCACCGCGGTGGCGACGGCGCAGGTGCCGAAGTTCACCATGATCATCGGCGGAAGCTTCGGCGCCGGCAACTACGGCATGTGCGGCCGCGCCTACAGCCCGCGCATGCTGTGGATGTGGCCCAACGCGCGGATCAGCGTGATGGGCGGCGAGCAGGCCGCTTCGGTCTTGTCCACCATCAAGCGCGACGGCATGGAGGCCACCGGCAAAGAGTGGAGCAAGGAAGACGAAGAACGCTTCAAGACGCCGATCCGCGAACAGTACGAGACTCAGGGCCATCCCTACTACGCCACGGCGCGCATCTGGGACGACGGCGTGCTCGACCCGGCACAGACGCGGCGCACCCTGGGCCTGGGAATATCGGCCTCACTCAATGCGCCCATCCTGCCGACCAAGTTCGGTGTTTTTAGAATGTAAAACCATCAGCCACAGAGGACACAGAGGGCACAGAGAGAAGCCCCTGACTTTGCTGTTCTCTGTGTTCTCTGTGCCCTCTGTGGCAGGAAGTGAGTTCTTATGCATCAGTCCATTGTTACTGAAATCGACCTCGGCATCGGCATCATCACGCTCAACCGTCCCGAGCGGCACAATGCCTTCGACGACGTGCTGATCGGCGAACTGTCGGCTGCCATCGAGCAGATGGCGACCGATCCGGCGGTGCGCGTACTGGTCATTTCGAGTACCGGCAAGAGCTTCTGCGCCGGCGCCGATCTCAACTGGATGAAGCGCGCCGCCAGTTACAGCACCGCAGAGAACCTGCACGATTCACGCGCGCTGGCCGAGATGCTGCGACGCCTGGCGCAATGTCCGAAGCCGACCGTCGCCCGCGTTCAGGGTGCCGCGTATGGCGGCGGCGTCGGCCTGGTGGCCTGCTGCGACGTGGCCATCGGCACGTTCGACGTTCAGTTTTCGCTGACCGAAGTCAAGCTCGGCCTCGTCCCGGCAGTGATCAGCCCGCATGTCATCGCCGCCATCGGCGAGCGTTATGCGCGGCGCTACATGCTGACGGCGGAACGCTTCTCGGCCGCCGAGGCCTACCGCATCGGCCTGCTCCACGAGTTGGTGACCGACGTTGAAGCGCTCGATGAGGCGGTCGGCGAGATTGTCGATGCCCTGCTGAATAACGGGCCGTTTGCGCTGGCCGCATGCAAGGAGCTGATTTCAGCTGTGGCCTGGAAGCCGCTGTCGCCTGAAGTCGTCGAGGACACTGCGCTGCGCATCACCCGAATGCGTGCCAGCCCGGAGGGACGCGAAGGCATGAGCGCGTTTCTGGAGAAACGCAAACCCAACTGGATCGCCCAGGGCTGACACCATGTTCAAGAAGATATTGATTGCCAATCGCGGCGAGATAGCTTGCAGAGTCATCAAGACCGCGCGGCGCATGGGCATTCGTACCGTCGCCGTGTATTCCGAGGCCGATGCCGGCGCTCGCCATGTGCGACTGGCCGACGAGGCGGTGTGCATCGGCGCGGCGCCACCCAGGGAATCCTATCTGGTGGTGGACAAGATCATCGCTGCGGCCCTGGCGACCGGCGCCCAGACCATCCATCCGGGCTACGGCTTCCTCTCCGAGAACGAGGACTTCGCCCAGGCCTGCGCGAAGAACGGCATCGTTTTCATCGGCCCGCCGGTGTATGCGCTGCGCGCCATGGGCTCCAAGTCCGAAGCCAAGAAGCTGATGGAGAAAGCCGGTGTGCCCTTGACTCCCGGCTATCACGGCGACAACCAGGATCCGGAGTTTCTGCGGCAGCAGGCCGATGGCATCGGTTATCCGGTGCTGATCAAGGCGGCCGCCGGTGGCGGCGGCAAGGGCATGCGCGCCGTCGACAGAAGCGCAGACTTCCTCGATGCGCTGGCCTCCTGCAAGCGCGAGGCCGCCGCCAGTTTCGGCGACCAGCATGTCCTGATCGAGAAGTATCTGCAGCGCCCGCGGCATATCGAATTTCAGGTCTTTGGCGACAGTCATGGCAACTGCGTCTATTTGTTCGAGCGCGATTGCTCCGTGCAGCGTCGCCACCAGAAAGTGCTGGAAGAAGCCCCCGCGCCCAACATGACGCCCGCGCGCCGCGCCGCCATGGGCAAGGCCGCGGTCGACGCGGCCAGGGCGGTCGGCTACGTCGGCGCAGGCACTGTCGAGTTCATCGTTCCGCAGGGAGATGCGCACGACGGCACGTTCTACTTCATGGAAATGAACACGCGCTTGCAAGTCGAGCACCCGGTCACCGAAATGATCACCGGCCTCGACCTGGTCGAGTGGCAGTTGAAAGTCGGCGCTGGCGAGACGCTGCCGCTGCAGCAGGAACAACTGGTCATTCGCGGCCATGCGCTGGAGGCGCGCATCTACGCCGAAGATCCGGACAAGGGCTTCCTGCCGTCGATCGGTCGCCTGATCCACCTTGCGCCGCCGGCCGAAACCCTGCATGTGCGGGTCGATACCGGCGTCGAGCAGGATGACGAAATCTCGCCGCATTACGATCCGATGATCGCCAAGCTGATCGTCTGGGATGAAAGCCGCGAGCAGGCCCTGGCGCGCATGCTGCAGGCATTGGCCGACTATCGCGTGGTGGGGGTGTCGAACAACATCGGCTTTCTCTCCCGGGTGGTGGCTTGCCCGGCCTTTGCCCAGGCCGATCTCGACACCGGGCTGATCGAGCGCGAGCGCGCCTTCCTCTTCCCCGAAGCGGCCGAGCCGCCGGCGGAGGCCTGGCTGGTCGCCGCGCTGGCCGAACTGATTCGCGATCAGCAGTACGCCGCCGCGGAAGCCACCGCCAGCAGCGATCCGCATTCGCCCTGGCATGCGCGCGATGGCTGGCGCCTCAACGGCAATGCGCGACGCGAGATCAGGCTGCGCGCCGGGGAGACCGAAAAAGTCGTCAATGCCGGTTATGCCGGTGATAGTTTCACGCTCGAATTCGAAGGCTGCATGACCACGGCTGCCGGGCGCTTCACCGGCAGCAGCGAGTTGCGCGTCGATCTCGGCGGCCGCCGCATCAATGTCACCGTGGTCTCGGCCAACGAAAAGCGGCATGTTTTCATCGACGGCCTCTCCTTCATCTTTGCCCGCATCGACCCGCTGTTCCATGCCGGCAGCGGCGGCGGCGCCGAGGGCGGCCTGACGGCGCCGATGCCCGGCAAGGTCATCGCGCTGATCGCCGCGGTCGGCAGCAGGGTGGAAAAGGGCGCCCCGTTGCTGATTCTCGAAGCCATGAAAATGGAGCACACGATTACCGCGCCCGCCGCCGGCACCGTGAAGGCCTTCTGTTTCAGTGTCGGCGAGCAAGTCAGCGATGGCGCGGAACTAGTAGAATTCGACGTCGATAAAAAGTAGCCACAAAACAGAATGACTCTCCCCAGCAAAGTACGCATCGTCGAAGTCGGTCCGCGTGACGGCTTGCAGAACGAAAAAACACCTGTCTCGACCAAGGTAAAAGTCGAGCTGATCCGCCGCCTGGGCAGAGCCGGCCTCAAGAGCATCGAGGCCACGGCCTTCGTCTCGCCCAAGTGGGTGCCGCAGATGGCCGACCATGCGGAAGTTTTCGCCGCCATCGAGAAGCTGCCCGACGTCAGCTATCCGGTGCTGACGCCCAACATGCAGGGCTTCGAGGCGGCGCTTGCCGCCGGGGCCAGGGAAGTCGCGGTATTCGGCGCCGCCTCGGAAGCGTTTTCGCAGAAGAACATCAACTGCTCGATTGCGGAATCGCTGGAGCGTTTCCGCCCCGTCGTCGAAGCGGCGAAGGCAGCCGACATCAAGGTGCGCGGCTACGTTTCCTGCGTCCTCGGCTGCTACTACGAGGGTGAGGTGACGCCGCTGGCGGTAGCCGACGTGGCCCAGGCGCTGCTGGAAATGGGCTGCTACGAGATCAGCCTGGGCGACACCATCGGCGTCGGCACGCCGGAGCGCACCAAGGACATGATCGAGGCCGTCGCGCGGCGCATTCCCCTGAAAAAGATTGCCGGCCATTTTCACGATACCTATGGCATGGCCGCCGCCAACATCTATGCGTCATTGCAGATGGGCATCGGCATTTTCGACAGTTCCGTCGCCGGCCTCGGCGGCTGTCCCTATGCCGCCGGCGCATCGGGCAATGTCGCGACCGAGGACGTGGTCTGGCTCCTGACCGGCCTGGGCATCGATACCGGCATCGACCTCGATGCACTGGTGGATACCGGCGTCTGGATTTCGAAACAGCTCAAGCGCCAGCCGGCCTCGCACGTGGCGCGCGCCGTCATCGCCCGACGCGCCATGCAGGCTGCAAAAAGCGCGTGACCGGGCTTGCCGGGCAAAGTGACGGCGGCGATCCCGCGTTGATCTCGCCCTGCATCAATGTCTGCAAGATGGAAGCCGGCCTGTGCGTCGGCTGCTTTCGCACCCTTGACGAGATCGCCTGCTGGGCCGATGCCGGCGACGACGACAAGCGGCTGATCCTTGCCGCCGTGGCCCGCCGCAAGGCTCTTGCGCGCCCCATGCCATGAAACTTCCGGAGTCGATCCTCGTCATCGAGCGCGGCTGGCTGTCTTCGAACAACGTGCTGTTCTTCGAGGGCGGGTCGGCGACGCTGGTCGATGCCGGCTACGTCGGGCATGCGCCGCAGACGGTAGAGCTTGTAAAGTCGGCGTTGGCGGCACGGCGCGCATCAGCCAAACTCGATCGTCTGATCAACACCCATTCGCACTCCGACCACATCGGTGGCAACTCCGCGCTGCAGGCTGCCTTCGGCTGCAAGATCGTGATCCCGGCCGGCATCGAGCGCATGATCACCGATTGGGACACCCGTGCCCTGCTGCTCGATGAAGCGAAGCAGCGCGGCGATCGCTTCGCCCACGACGCCGTGATCGAGGCCGACAGCGAATTCGAAATGGGCGGGCTGACCTGGCAGGCGCTGCCGGCGCCCGGTCACGACATGGAAGCGCTGATCTTCTACTGCGCCGAAAAGCGCATCCTGATCTCGGGCGATGCGCTGTGGCAGGACGGCTTCGGCATCATCTTTGGCGAACTGATGGGCAAGAAGGACGCGCTGCCGGCGACCCGCGCCACGCTGGAAATGATCGGCAGGCTCGGCGTCGATATCGTCATTCCCGGCCACGGCGCCGCCTTCGATGACTTCGATGCGGCGATGGACCGCGCCATGCAGCGCCTGGCGTCCTTCGAGACGGACTCGACGCGCGTCGGGCGCAATGCCGTGCGCGCCTGCTTCATTTTCAATCTGCTCGACATGCAACGGCTGCGCGAGGATGAACTGGCGGCATATCTGAAAAGTGTGCTCCTGTTCGACACCGTCAATCAGAGCATGCTGGGTTTTTCTGATGCGGGATTCGCCTCATGGTTGCTCGACGAATTGCTCCGGTCGCGTTCCATTGAAGTGCGCGACGGATGGATCTTGCCGACCATGGCGCCTTGACCCGGAAGGCGGCGCTGGCACGCAAACGATACAGCACAACGCAGCGCGTCCGAAGCTGACGAGCCAAGCGTTGAAGTTATTCCTGAACGGGCGTCAGGGTTTCACCCGGGCGTTGTTCTCTTTGGCGCTGCCCAATGACAAGGTGTTTAGATGCGCACCACCCGAAATGTCAATCTCGGCTCCATTGATAAATCCCGCCTCCGGTCCACAAAGAAATGAAATGAGGGCCGCCACCTCTTGGCTATTTCCAATTCGCCGTGCCGGGGTGGCTGCAATGCCTGCGTCCCGGATGTATTCGGGCATGGCCAACACTTTTTCCGTACCAATCAAACCTGGCAGGATTGCGTTGCAGGTAACGCCCTTTCGCGCATATTCCAGAGTCACGTTGCGATTCAAGCCCAGAAGGCCGCTCTTGCTCGCCGAATAGCCGGCTTGCAGGATCAAACCACCGCGCGCCGCGCCTGAAGATATGTTGACAATGCGTCCCCACCCCCTCTCAGCCATGCCTGGCACGACCACCCGGATAAGGTTGAACGGGCCACCCAAATTGACCGCTATTTCCTTGGCCCATTTGGCCGGGTTCATTTTGGCTATGGGCGCAATATGATCAACGATGGCGGCGCCATTGACCAAAATATCAATTCCGCCTTCCGCTGCTTGTAGCGCTTCGACGACAAGCTGAACTGCATCGGAATCCGAAACATCCATCACGCGCCCGATAGCACTGTGCCCCATGAGGCATAGTTGCGCCACCACTTGCATTACATCAGGGTGGCGGTCGACCAATACGACACGCGCCCCATCCTCCGCCAACCGCTGCGCCGTTACGCGACCTATCCCGCTGGCAGCGCCTGTGACCAATGCCAAACGTCCCTGATGCTGCATGACCCTACTCCTCTAAAATGGTTGGTGCCGCACAAGGCAATAGCCAATCGGTCAGTCGCAAATCTTCGCCGCCATGGCAATGTTATCGAATGATCGTTAGAATAAATAGAATTGTGTGAATGTCAATCCTCCATCTCGACACCGCAGTCCATGAAGTGAGTACACCCAAAGTGAGTACACCCAAGGAATCCCCCAAACGCGCTCCTGGGCGCCGCTCGGCCAAAGAAAGCCGCTTGACGCAAGATCGCCTGCTGGTCGAGGCGGAAAAGCTGTTTGCCATGTATGGCTATGCCGGCACTTCGGTTCGCGATCTGAGCGCGGTGCTGGGTATTGCCGGATCCTCCGTGTTGCATCACGCAGGCTCCAAGCGAAAGCTGTATGCGGCGGTACTGCAGCGCATCTCGGACAGCCTGAACATCGTGCTGCAGCACATCGACGACAAGGAACCTACAGTCATGCTGCGCAAGTTTGTCGAGCGCCTGATGTTGTGGTCGGAGTTGCACCCCGACTACTCGCAGATTCTGTGCCGCGAACTGATGGAAAACCCACGGCGCCTGAGCGAAATCCATCATTGGCACCTGGCGGAATTTCTGGAGCGCTCGCTGGAGATCACGTCCAAGGCAGCCGCTCACGGCAGTCCGCGCATCAGCCAGGACATGCTGCTGCTGTCACTGCTTGGCTCAGTGATCTATTTCAACCTGGCATTGCCCACGTTCATTGCGGTGCGTGGCGGCGAAGCGCGCGAGCTGAAGCGCCAGTTCGTTGACACGCTTGACGAAATGCTGCGCTCGGCACTGGACAGCAAACCGTCTGCGGCAATCAAGGCGCCGCGCCGCGCCTGATCAGCAAACCATCCGCGGCAATCAAAGCGCCGCGCCTGAGCAGGTCTGGTCCCGTTCGAATATTTTGCACATGGGATTGCGCGCTCGCTTGACATTTCAAATCGGCAAGACCAGAATTCGCCAAGTTTAATACAACGGGCGTTCGATAAAAAATGTGTGCATCCGGCCACGACCCGGGTGCAGGAGGTGAGATGGGTACGCAAAGCCGATCGGGTATCGGTCTAAAGGAGTTCTATTCGGCCGCCGATGTCGGCGCTAGCGGTAGCGCTGGCGCGTGTGAACTGCCAGGGGTCTATCCCTTTACCCGTGGACGCGCTCGCCCGGCACAGGCTGCGGCAGGATGGATTCACCGCGAACTGTCGGGCGAAGGCGATCCTGCGCGCTCCAATGCACAGCTGAAATACCTCATCGGCATCGGTCAGACGGGTGTGGACGTGATTGGTGACAGCCCCACCCAGTCGATGCTGGACGCTGACCACCCCCTGGTAAGGCATTCCGTGGGCACGCAAGGCGTTTCGCTGTGTTACCTGTCCGACTATGTGGAGTTGTTTCGCGGCATCCCGATCGATCGCATCTCGGTGTCCAACTCGGTCAATTCGCTTTTCGCCTTGTGCGGCATCATGGGGGCAGCCGATGCATTTGGCGTTCCTTTGAAAAAACTGCGCGGCTCGGTGTTGCAGGCCCCGCTTTTTGCCGCCGATGCCTCCTATGCCTGCGGTATGCCCGTGACATTGATGAGCCGCCTGTCGGTCGACAGCATGGCCTATTGCGCGCAACACCTGCCGCGCTTTCATTCCTATGTGGAGGACACCTATTTCTTCAGTGAAACGGGGCTCGACGGCATAGAAGAAATGGCGCTCGGCTTTGTTGAAATACGCCATCTCGTCCGCCAACTGCTCAGTCGCCAGGTACCCATCGACAGCTTCGCGCCGCGCATCGCGATATTGGTGAATTGTTCGATGGATTTCTTCGAAGAAATCGCCAAGATCAGGGCGACGCGGCGCATCTACGCCAGGATGATGAAAGAGGAGTTCGGCGCGCAAGACCCGCGGTCGATGTCGGCTGTGATCACGAGTCATACCTCGGGCCTTACCCTCACCGCCCAGCAACCCATCAACAATGTAGTGCGCGGCACATTGCAAGGCTTGGCCCTGGCGCTGGCGGGGGTGCAGGCCATGGAAATATCGGCCTTTGATGAGGGCTTCCGCACCCCGAGCGAAGAAGCTCATCTGGTCGGTATTCGCACGCAGCAGGTCATATCCATCGAGTCCGGCGTGGCCAAAGTGGCGGACCCGCTGGGCGGCTCGTACTACGTCGAGGCGCTAACCGATGCGATGGAAGCAAGAATTGTCGACATGGTGCGTGACATCGAATCCGCGGGTGACCCGGTTTCTCTTTCGGAAAGCGGCTATTTCAGGAGCATTCTGAACCGCGCCTCGGAGCGCCACTACCGCAATATATCTTCCGGCAGCCAGCAGGTGGTCGGCGTTAACTGCCACACCATGCCGCCTGAAAAGGATCACCTGCTGCGTGACGTCGCCGAACAAAAGATCGCTCCTTACCGGCAGCGCATCGAAGCGGTCAAGCGCATGCGCCTCGAACGCGATACCGCTGCCGTCAAGCAGGCGCTGCGGCAGGTGCGGTCACAGGCCCAGTCGGCAGACATCAACCTGATACCGGTGGTTTACGCGGCGATGCGCCAAGGCTCGTCCATGGGCGAGGTGGCCGGCGCGTTGCGCATGGCCTACGGTGCGCCTTACGATCCCCATGGCGCATTGGCTGCTGATTTCTGAGGAGCTCGGCCATGCACAGACCCAAAGTCATCATCGGCCTGCTGGGGATCGACCAGCACGAAGTGGGCGCGATTGCGGTTGCCGGCCTGCTGCGCGACGCGGGCATGGAGGTGATCTATGCGGGGCGCTACAACACGCCGGCAAGCATCATCAGCATGGCAGCCGACGAGGATGCTGACATCATTGGCATCAGCTGCCACTCCTGGGAGTACCTGGAGTATGTGCCCGAGCTCATGCGCATGATCGAGACCGATCAGTTGGACATGTCAGTGGTGCTGGGCGGCTCCATCATTACCACAACCGATGCGGCGGCCATGCGCCAGGTGGGCGTGGCGGGCATCTACGGCCCGGATTCAGGGCCGGACCGCATGGTGAACGAGTTGCATGCCATCGCCGCCAGCCGCCAGTCACGGCTACGTGCTTCCATGCGCTCGCCGTGACCGCCACGGGGCCGTGCCCCTCCCAACACCTGTCTTCGCTTCGCCACCATAGTCAGTCGACTGAAAGGATATTCCCATGAACTACGAAACCATCATTTATGAAAAACGTGGGCGCGTCGCCGTCATTACGCTGAACCGGCCGGAAAAATTCAACACCATCAGGCATCCCATGCCCGATGAAATAGAGCAGGCCTTCGGCGCTGCCAACAAGGACACTGAAATTCGTGTCATTTTGCTGCAGGGCGCGGGCAAGACCTTTTGCGGCGGCTTCGACTTTTCCGGTGGGCTGGAACACATGACGGGATACGGCATCCCGTGCAAGCCAGGCGAATACGATGCCGGCGTAGACATGCTGGTGGCGTTGAATCCGTGGGCTGCGCCGACGCAAAAATTCATGTCGATCTGGAAGAGTCCCAAACCGGTGGTGGTGAAAGTGCATGGCTGGTGCGTCGGCGGCGGTTCGGAATATGCACTGCTGGGTGACATCGTGTTCGCCTCGGACGACGCGCGCTTCGGCACTCCATACGCCCGTGTCTGGGGTTGCAACCTGACCAACATGTGGGTGTACCGCCTGGGTTTGGCCAAAGCCAAGCACTATGCCCTGACGGGACGCTCGGTATCTGGCAAAGAGGCAGAAAGGATCGGCCTCATAAATTTCTCCTACCCCATTGAAGAGCTGGATGCCAAGGTATGGGAGTACGTGAACGAACTGGCCAGTATCCCGGTTACCCAACTGGCTGCCATGAAGTACATCACCAATCATGTGTATGACCGCATGGGTGTGCAGGAAACTTCCATTATCGGCCCCGTATTTGACATTGTCATGCGTAATACCCAGGAAGCGGCGGCGTTTGTCAGTGTCGCTCAGGAACAGGGCGTTGGCGCCGCGGTTGCCCAGCGCGACGGTCCTTTCCATGACTACAGTCAGGGAACGCCGGATCTGAAGCCAAACATCTACGACTAAGCGGTGGAGGGGTGGGTGCGCGACAACGTCGATGCATCCACTCTGCAAGGGGAACCTCAGGCATGCAAATTGTCATCAGCGGCTTGGCAGTAGGTTGTGTGTATGGGCTTATCGCCCTTGGCTTCGTATTGATCTACAAAGCCACCGAAACAGTCAATTTCGCCCAAGGTGAGTTGATGATGATCGGTGCCTATTTCGCCTACACCATGGCCGAACTCTGGCATTGGCCCTTTTTGCCGAGCGTAGTGGTTGCGGTACTTGGCACGGCACTCGTTGGCGCAGCCATTGAGCGTGTGCTGCTGCGACCCATCGAAGGCGAACCCACCATAGCGGTGATCATGGTCACCTTGGCCATCGGCATGATCGCCCGTGGCGTGGCGTCTGCATTGCCGGGCTGGGGCACCGATACCCACCATTTGCATGTCCCGTACCAGGGTGGCCTGGTCGACCTGTTTCAGGCGCGGTTGTCCATGGAACACATTGTCATCGTGTGTTCGACAGCAGGTCTGTGCCTTGCGCTGTTCTATTTCTTTCGTGCTGCCAAGCTCGGACTTGCCATGCGCGCCGTCTCCCAAAACCAGCTGGCGGCGTACTACATCGGCATTCCGGTATCGGGCACCAACGCCAGGGTTTGGGCTTTGAGCGGGGGCATCGCCGCCGTGGCCGGCATCCTGATGGCACCGATCACCTTCGTGCACATCAACATGGGCAGCGTGGGCGTCATGGCTATTCCGGCGGCGGTGATCGGCGGTTTCGGCAGCATTCCCGGCGCGGTGGCGGGCGGGCTGATTCTGGGTCTCTGCGAATCCGTGGCTGGCTTATACCTGCCTGAAGGATTCAAGGATCCGGCACCCCATGTGCTGGTGCTGCTGGTGTTGATGATCAAGCCCTCCGGTCTGTTTGCAGACCAGGTTCGCAAAAAGGTGTAGCCGTGCATTTTGATTTCAAGAAGAACTACCGCATTGATGTCAGGCTGATCAAGCGAGGGAGTCAGGCCTTCTGGTATGGCTTGCTGCTGCTGGCACTGCTGCTCGTCCCGGCAGTCCTGCCGAAATACTTTGTGGCGCAGATGACCTTTATCCTGATCTACAGCGTGATCGGCACTGGCCTGATTGTGCTGACGGGAGTTACGGGCCTGGTTTCACTGGGTCATGCGGCCTTCGTCGCGGTCGGCGCCTATGCCCAGGCAATTCTCATGGCGCGCGGCGTTCCCTTGCTGGTGTCGTTGGCCCTTTCGGCAGCACTTGCAGCGATGCTGGGCCTGGTGGTCGGTCTTCCGGCCCTGCGATTGCGCGGGCTGTACCTGGCCATAGCAACCTTGTCTTTCGGTTTCATTGTCGAGATCCTGCTCGCACACTGGGAATCGATGACAGGTGGCAACAGCGGACTGTCAGTGCCCACGCCGACACTGTGGGACGTTGCTGTCACGGGTGCGCTTTTCTACTACCTGTGCCTGGTCGTGCTGGTCCTGTGCCTGCTGGTGGTGCTGAATGTGCTGCGCAGCCCTACCGGCCGCGCGCTCAGAGCCATTCGGGATTCGGAGGTCTCGGCCCAGTCAATGGGGGTAAACCTTGCCCTGCTGAAGACCTTTTCCTTCGTCCTTTCGGCGGCGCTGGCGGGATTGGGCGGCGCGCTGTATGCGCACGTGATTACCTACCTCAGTCCCGAGCAATTTGGTCTCAATCTGTCGATTGAATTACTGATGATGGTGGTAATCGGAGGGGTGGTGTGGCTGCAGGGAGCGGTCCTGGGCGCCGTGTTCGTGATTGCCCTGCCGCAGGCAATTGCCGTGATCAAGGACTATCTTCCGGCCGTTATCGAACAACAGACCGGATTGCAGCCCATTGTGTTTGGTCTGGTCATACTGTTCTTTGTACTCGTCGAGCCTACGGGGCTGTATGGGCGCTGGATCAAAGTCCGTACCTACCTGGAACTGTTTCCGCTGTGCCCGGGTTCGGTGTTTGTACGCGAGCGCCATTTTTTGCGCACGGAACGACTGAAATGAGCTTGCTTCGCGCCGAACACCTGACAGTGCAATTTGGCGGCCTGGTGGCGGTGAAGGATGTGAGCTTCAGCGTCGAGCCGGGTCAGATCTTCTGCATCATCGGCCCCAACGGCGCCGGGAAGACCACCCTGTTCAACTTGTTCAGCAGGATTTATGCACCCAGCGCAGGGCGAATGCTCCTCGACGGCGTTGACTTCACCACGCTGCCACCACACCGCATCGCCCAACTCGGGATCGCCCGCACTTTTCAGAATCTGGAACTGTTCGACCACGCGACGGTTCTGGAAAACCTGCTGGTCGGCCGGCATCGATTCCGCCGACACGGCTTTCTGGACGAAATCTGGTTCGACCAAGCGGTGTGGCAAGCCGAACTGGAAAGCCGTCAAGCGGTGGAAAACATCATCGATTTCCTGGACCTGCACCGCTTTCGCGACACCAGGGTCGGGGCCTTGCCCTATGGGGTACGGAAAGTGATCGAACTGGGTCGCGCCCTGTGCAGCCAACCCAGGCTTTTGCTCCTTGATGAGCCTTCATCCGGGCTGAATGCAGAAGAAAGCGAAGACATCGGTTACTGGATCCTCGATATCAAGCGCCATTTTGGCATCACGGTGCTCATGATCGAGCACGACATGAGACTGATGGGGCAAGTGTCTGACCGTGTGCTGGCACTCAACGAAGGCAGCGTTCTGACTGAGGGAAGCGTGCAGGAAGTTCAGTCGCACCCCCAGGTGATCGAAGCCTATCTGGGAGTCCAGGCATGAGTACCGTACCGATGCTCGCGTTGCGCAACATCGAGGCCTCCTATGGCCCTGTCACCGCTATCAGGGGCGTTTCTCTGGAAGTGCCGCCGGGTCTGATCGTCGCCTTGCTGGGCGCCAACGGGGCCGGCAAGACATCGATCCTGAAGGCCATCTCCGGCATCCTGAAGCCCACCAAAGGCAGTATCCAGCTCGCAGGTCTGCGCGTGGATGGATTGTCGCCCGAGCGCATCGTCAATGCCGGCATCGCTCACGCCCCCGAGGGTCGTGAAATATTTCCCCTGCTGACGGTGCATGAAAACCTGCGCCTGGGCGCCTATATCAGGGCTGATTCCGAGGTGGCCAAGGACATTGAAGCCGCCTACGGCTACTTTCCCGAACTGCGACAGCGGGCCAGGGACATGGCAGGCCAGCTTTCCGGCGGGCAACAGCAGATGCTGTCCATTGCGCGATCGTTGTTGATCCAACCCAAACTTCTGCTGCTCGATGAACCCAGCCTTGGCCTGTCGCCTCGATTGACCGAAGAAATTGTTGCCATCATCACCCGCATCAACCGCGAACACGGCACCACCATTTTGCTGGTTGAGCAAAACGCGCGAATCGCGTTGCGAACGGCCAGCTACGCTTACGTGATGGAGGTGGGCCGCATTGTGCTGGAGGGATCAAGCGAGGCGCTCAGCGAGCACCCGGACGTCAAAGAGTATTACCTCGGGATCAAGGCTGGCAGCGTACGCGGCGAGAAACGCTGGAAGCGGAGAAAGTCCTGGAATTGATGCCCATGAGCGAACCTATCGTCCAGCCCGAGGATACCGTCGCCAGCCTGTTCCACCGGTGGGTCGATCAGCGCGCCGGCCAGGTCATTTTTCGACAAAAGTGCTTTGGCATATGGGAAGACAGCAGCTGGGCCGACTTTGGCCAGATTGCCTGTGAAGTGGCCATGGGACTGATGCATTTCGGCTTCGAATTTGGCGAGACCGCGGCCGTGCTGTCCAATACGCGGCGCGAATGGGCTTTTGCCGACCTGGGAATCCTGACGGCGGGCGGCATCAGCACCGGGATCTACCCCACGGACTCAGCCGCGCAGGTGGAATACCTGCTCCAAGACTCGGGTTCGGTCTACGTGTTTGTCGAGAACGACGAGCAACTGGACAAGGTCTTGTCGGTGCGCGATCGCTTGCCCTGTTTGCGCCGCGTAATCGTGTTCGATACCGAGCATCTGAGCGAGTTTTCAGACCCCATGGTGATAGACCTGAACGCGTTGTGCCGACTGGGCAAGGCCGCCCACGAACGCATGCCCCAAGCCTGGTTTCAACGTGCGCAACAGACGCGTGCCACCGACATAGCCATCGTGGTGTACACCTCGGGCACCACGGGCAAGCCCAAAGGCGCCATGCTGACGAACCGCAATGTGCTGTTTGCCATGGACGTGTTGGCGAACCGGGTCTTGCGACAGCACCAAGGCGACGAGCGCATGGGTTACTTGCCACTTTGCCATGTGGCAGAGCGCATAGGGGGGCTGATGGCGGCACTGTTGTCGGGCACCATTATCAACTTCGTCGAAAACCCGGACGCCGTCGCCGAGAACATTCGGGAAATCCAGCCGACCATGATCTTTGGCGTGCCGCGAACCTGGGAAAAGTTCTACTCCGCAATTCAAATACGCTTGAGTGAAGCCACGCCGTTTCAACGCCGTGCGTATGGATGGGCGATGGCACTTGGCGCACGAATGTCCGCCCTGCGCCTGAGGCACACGGCAGCACCCTGGTGGCTGCGCGCAGTCCATGGCCTGATGAGCCTGACCGTGCTGCGCAATATCCGGACTGCCATGGGTTTGCAACGTTGCCGCGTGCTCTGTTCCGCCGCCGCGCCAATTTCGGTAAGGCTGCTGGAGTGGTACAGCGCCCTGGGCATTGAAGTGATCGAAGTCTATGGACAGACGGAATGCACTGGAATCCTGACAGCCAATCCGCTGGGTTCCGCCAAATTGGGAACCGTCGGAACCGCGGTGCCCGGGTGCGAGCTCCGACTGTCGGGCGAAGGCGAGATCCTGGCGCGCGGCCCGAATGTATTTGCCGGCTACCTGAACCAGCCCGAAGCCACCCTGTCCGCATTGGCGGACGGCTGGTTGCACACGGGTGACGTGGGCGAGATCGATGCCGATGGCTATCTGCGCATCAAGGACCGCCTCAAGGACATCATCATCACCGCCGGCGGAAAGAACATTACTCCGTCGGAGATCGAGAACGAGCTGAAATTTTCGCATTACATCTCCGACGCCGTGGTGATTGGCGACAGAAGGCCCTACCTGGTGTGTCTGGTCATGATCGACCATGAAAACATGGAAAAGTATGCGCAGGCTCAGAGCATTGCCTTTTCCGACTACACAAGCCTTTGCCGCAGGCCGGAAATTCACGCGTTGATCCAGGGCGTGATCACCGAAGTCAACAGCCGCTTCGCCCGCGCCGAACAAGTCAAGAAATTCAAACTGATTGAACGCAAGTTAAGCGTCGAAGATGAAGAGCTCACCCCCACGATGAAACTCAAGCGAAAGCTTGTCAGCCAGAAGTACCTGTCCCTGATTGAAGCTATGTATGGCAGCAGCATGATCGAACCTGAAAGCACGATTACCACCACGTTCAGCCACCACCATTCCCAACGTCGATAACTCTAGAGGAGCCTTGCCATGAAGCTGATTGCAAACTTGAAATTGTTGTCCCTGGCGCTAGCCGCCACTTTGGTACTGCCAGTTCCTGGCTGGGCCGGCGGTGTAAGCGCCAATGAAATTGTTGTGGGCTCGATCCAGGACCTCTCAGGCCCTGTTGCCATGTTGGGCGAGCACTTTCGCCAAGGCATGCAAATGCGCTTTGATGAGGCCAATGCCGCGGGCGGCGTAAATGGGCGCAAGATTCGCCTGATCGTGGAAGACTCGGGCTGGGACACCAAGAAGGGTGTGCTTGCCGCCCGTAAGCTTCTTGACAAGGATGACGTTTTCGCGCTGATCAACACCCTGGGATCTTCGATTGCAGTGGCCACCATTCCACTTGCGCTGGAAAAAAACGTACCCAGCCTCTTTCCCGCAGCTCCGGTACCGGTGACCTATGAGCCAATCAGCCCCTACAAGTTTTCCGTGGACATGCCGTATGAGTTGCAAGTGCCCATTGGCGTTCGCTACCTTGTCAAAACGGGCAACTACAAGAATATTGGCGTCATTTACCAGGACGATGACTTTGGCAAGGATGTGATCAAGGGCCTGACGGCCATTACCAAGGAATTGGGCAAGCCGATCTGCGAGCAGTCCTCCTTCCGTCGTGGCGCCACCGATTTCTCGTCGCAAGTCAGCCGCGTCAAGAGCGCTGGATGCGACCTGATCGTGATCGGCGGCTCCACGCGTGAAACCATCGGCATCATGAGTGAAGCGCGCAAGCAGGACTGGAAGCCGGGCTTTTTGGTTACCGCTTCAGCCTACTCGGCACAGTTGCACCAATTGGGTGGCGCAGGCGTGGATGGGCTTTATGCCACCGTAAGTTTTCCACATCCTTACGCAGACGGCGCCACGCCTCAGTTGACAGCCTGGATCAAGTCGTACAAGGATCGATTCAACGCTGATCCTTCACCGTTTTCGACCATGGGCTATCTGAAGGCCGATCTGTTTGTCCGTGCAATCGAAAAAGTGGGCAAGAATTTGACGGCTGATTCGCTGAGCAAGGTGCTTGACACCTTCACCTATACCGGTGGCGACTTGTTCGGTGTACCCAACATCCAGTTCCGGCCGGACGATCACCTGGGCCTGCGCCATGTCAGGATCGCACAGGTCCGTGACGGTCGCTGGAAGATGGTGACGGAAGCGCTGAAGTAGCCCACCGTACGCAACGCAATATGATCACCCCCGCCGACGTCATCGGTCTTGCCAGGGCTACGGTTGCACGGGACCGCCGCGCCCTTGCCAGGCTGCTGACGGTGGTTGAGAACCGTTGGCCGGGATGGCTGGAGGCAATGGCCTTGCTCTATCCATCCACCGGCCGCGCCCGCATCATCGGCATTACGGGTGCGGCGGGTGCTGGCAAAAGCACTCTCATTGCCGCCCTGGCACAAACTCTGGTCAGCCAGGGCCACCAACCGGCGATCATCGCCATTGACCCGTCCAGCCCGCTGTCCGGAGGGGCTGTTCTGGGGGACCGGGTACGCATGTCGCAACTGGTGGCCAGCGGCGTCTTTATCCGGTCGCTGGCAACACGCGGTGCGATGGGCGGGCTTTGTCAGGCTGCTTGCGACGTGGTGCGGGTACTCGACGCTGCGGGACACGACGTCATCCTGGTCGAAACCGTGGGTGTCGGGCAGGACGAGGTCGACATCATGCGCCTGGCCGACACCGTACTGGTGGTCTGCACCCCTGGCCAGGGTGACGCCATCCAGACCATCAAGGCCGGGCTTATGGAAATCGCCGGCTTGTTTGTACTCAACAAGGCAGACGCTCCCGGCGCCGCACAGCTGGAAGCAGACTTGCGCATCATGCTGAGCATCCGTGCCGATTCCGCACGAAGAAGCACGCCTATATTTCGTACTGTTGCGAGCACTGGTGAAGGTGTGCCAGAACTCGTCACGGGCATGATGTCCATGTCCGCAGGGGCGCATCCCGACCAGGACCACGACGCGCTGACCAATGAAATACTTCGCCAGATGCGACCTGCGGTGCAAGCCAAACTCTCTAAACTGACCCCACTTGAGTGCGCCAATCCGTATTCCGTACTGCAGTCTGCATTCGGTCAATGGATTGACGCTCCGCTGACTTGAACCTGGAGGCAGATTGCCATCATTCTGCCGATTGAGGCAGTCTGCCGCTCGGTCAGGTCGCCACTTCATCGGCGATGATGTAACGATCGCGCCCGGTCTCTTTGCCCGCATAGAGCGCCCTGTCGGCGCGCTCGACAGCGTCGGCCATGGCTTCGTCATTGCCGACCCGGGCCAGCCCCAAGGTGATGGTCAGGATCAGGGGTTCGCCATGCGCCATCAGCACAGGCGCGTGGCGTACTGTCTGCACAATACGTTGCGCGGCGGTGACAGCCGCGTCACGCGTCCGGCACTGCATCAGCATCAGAAACTCTTCGCCGCCGAAGCGGAACAGCGGTTCGTTGGGACGTACGATGCGGCGCAGGGTGTCCGCCAGATGACACAAGGCGATATCGCCCACGGAATGGCCGTAGGCGTCATTGACGCGCTTGAAATGATCCGCGTCAATGATTCCGACATAGAGCTGGGTCTTGTGGCGCCGGCAATTCTTCTGTACCTGGGTGAATTCATCTTCGATTCCGTAGCGCAGGGGAAGCCCGGTGAGCGGATCGTGCCGCGTGGCAATGGCGAGGAAATGCGTCTTGAATTCGGCGAGCAATTTGATCAGTTCCGATTGCGTCCTTTCAAAGGCCTCCAGATCGGCGCCTTGCCCCGGCCGGCCGGCCAGCAGGTCCGCGCAGATGGATCGAATGGCGTCGTGCATGGCCTGATGCACGGCATCCAGCCCGCGCGTGCTCGGGGCGTCAAGTTTCTGAAAGTGCTTCCTGTTCGAGCCGAACCAGCGACCGAAGCTGCAAAGGGTGTGCGCCAGGGGAGCGACCACATCCTCGCTGGGCGAAGTACGCAGCACGGCACAACGCAGAACGCTGCGCGTCCAGCCCATGTGCGCCTCGACGGCGGCATCGAGTTCGCTGATGAAATCGGCAGTTTGAGAGGAAAAGTCCGGCATGGTTTTTCGCCGCGCTTGGAAGAATCATTGTATCCGTCAGGAGCATCGGACGGTTGATGACGATGGCGCCAAAGCTTGCAGACGCGCTGTAGACTGGTCGCGATGCCAAAGGAGAAAAGCAGTCATGGTTGATACGGAGGATGCAGGAACGCTGGCCCGCCTGCTGCGCAGCCGGCGCAGCATCCGCGACTTTTCCGCACGGGAAGTGCCCGCCGGGCTGATCGAGGCCGTCCTCGACGACGCGCGCTGGGCGCCGAGCTGGTCGAATACGCAGCCCTACAAGATTGCGGTTGCCAGCGGCGACCTGAAGGAGCGGCTCAAGGCGCAACTACTGGCCCGCTACGACGCCGCGACAAAGCTGCAAGGCGGCGGCGTGGCGGGCAAATTCGCAGCCTTCCTGACGCGCAGCAAGGCCCTGCCCGACGGCGACTTCGATACCCGATTTGAATACCCGAAGGAACTGACGCCGCGCCGCCGCGCCACCGGCTTCGGCCTGTATTCCGTCCTTGGCATCGCCCGCGAAGACAGCGCGGCGCGCAACCGCCAGATGCGGCGCAACTGGGAGTTTTTTGGCGCCCCCACGGTCCTCTTTGTTTTCGTGCGGCAGGAACTGGGCGCCTATTCAGTTCTGGATGCCGGAATTTTCCTGCAGTCGCTGATGCTGGCGGCGCACGCGCGCGGCCTTGGCACCTGCGCCGAGGGCGCCTTGGGCACCTGGGCCGGGCCGGTGCGCGAGGCCTTCGCGGTGCCGCCTGCCTACAAGCTGCTGTGCGGCGTCGCCCTGGGCTGGCCGAGCGACCACGTGGTCAATGCCTACAATCCGGGCCGCGCCGATGTCGCGGAGATGCTGATTCCGGTCAGGCGCGACTAGTTCCCGCATCCGGTCAGACGTGGGGAAAACTTGGGTTGTGCGCCACTTCCCAGAGGAAGCCATCGAGGTCCGTGAAGTATCCCGAGTAACCGCCCCAGTCCGTCGCGTGTCCCGGTCGGGTGACCGTGGCGCCGAAGCTCGCGACGCGCGCCAGCAAGGCGTCCACTTCCGCGGGCGAGCGCACGTTGTGCGCCAGCGCAAAACCGCGAAACCCCGAGCCTTCCGCAGCAAGACCCGCGTCGGCGGCCAGGTTCTCCCGCGGCCAGAGCGCAAGCCAGGTTTTTCCAAGCTCGAAGAAGGTGATGGACGGCGGCGTCTCAAGCCGCGGCAGGCCCAGGCAGTCCTCGTAGAAGCGGGTAGCCCTTGCAAGATCAAACACGCCGAGTGTGATCAGGCTGATGCGTGGTTCCATGATGTCCTCCTGCAGATTTCGCATTGTGCCAGCGAGAGGAAGGACAGCGGGAGAAAAGGGAGAAAAGGGGCCAGGTTCGGTTTATCGTTGTTACCGGCGCGTCGCCAGCACCGCCTTTCAAAGGCTATGCAAAATCAATTGGACCTTGGCCCCTTCGATTCTCTACGGGAATCGAAGAACTCAGGAGTCGGCGCTGGCGATACGGCGATTCGCTTCGCCGTCAGGCAGCCTTTTGCGGAACCAAGCGTACTTGCAGCTCGCAGCCCACCGCCCGCGCGTAGCTCTTGAGCGTTGCCAGCGACGGGGCATGCTTGCCGGCGGACTCGAGTCTTGAAACCGAGCTCTTTGTCGTTCCCATTCGCTCGGCTACTGCGTCCTGTGTCAGCCCGGCACGCGACCGCGCCTTGAGCATCTGATCGGCAACCTGGTATTCGAGGGCGAGCGCATCGTATGCCTCGACAAATCCTTTGCGAGCCGCAGCCTTGGCAAGGAATTCCTTGTGGCTGTGGCGAACCGGATTGAATTTCAGTTCAGCCATGCAACACCTCCTTCATGCGATTGCGCGCCAGCTTCAATTCCCGGCGAGGATGCGTTCGTTGAAATACTCGATCTCGAAATGCATATTGCAATGTTAGCAAATATGCGAACAACGGACAAGCAGTGCAATTCCCGCAGCCTGACGTAATCCGCTATCCTTTCATCCATGCAAGTCGTCCTCATCAGCGGCCTTTCCGGTTCCGGCAAATCCATCGCGCTCAATGTGCTGGAGGATTCCGGCTATTACTGCGTCGACAACCTGCCGGCGCCGCTCTTGTCGGATCTTATCGGGCATCTGCGGCTGGAGGGGCATGAGCTGGCGGCGGTGGCGGTGGACATGCGCGGCGGGTCGAGCATTGCGGCGCTGCCGCCGCAGTTGCGCAATCTCGAAGCGCAGGGCGTCACGCTGCGCTTCGTTTTTCTCGACGCGCGCACCGACGTGCTGATCCAGCGCTTTTCGGAGACCCGCCGCCGTCATCCGCTGGCGGGCGACGACGTGACGCTGGAAGAGGCCATCGCCCGCGAGCGCGAGGCGCTGGAGATGCTGGCTTCGCTCGGCCACCATATCGACACCAGCAGCCTGCGGCCCAATGCGCTGCGCGCCTGCATCAAGGAATTCGCGGCACTGGACGAGCGCAGCGGGCTGACCTTGCTGTTCGAGTCCTTCGGTTTCAAGAACGGCATTCCGCTCGATGCCGACCTGGTCTTCGACGTGCGCTGTCTGCCCAACCCGCATTACGACCCCGAGTTGCGCTTGCTGACGGGTCGCGATGCCGCGGTGATCAGCTTCCTCGAAGCGCAAGCCGAGGTGGCGCGCATGGAGGCCGACATCCGCCGTTTCATCGGCGACTGGCTGCCGGACTATATCCGCGACAACCGCTCCTACCTGACGGTGGGCATAGGCTGCACCGGGGGGCAGCACCGCTCGGTGTATCTCGCCGAAAGACTTGCCGCGCATTTTCGCGGAGCGGCGCGGGTGCTGATCCGCCATCGCAGCCTGATCGAATGAAAAGCTCGGTTCCGGACGGACTTCGTGAACTGCTGGCGCATGCCGCGGGAGCGGGCCATGCGCCGTGGCGCACGCTGCTCAAGCCCGGCGACTGGCTGCTGCTGCTGGCCGCCGGCATGTTCGTCGCGGCGTCCTATCCGCTGCTGTGGCGCGGCGGCACGGCGGATCGCGCGATCGTCAAGCGCGACGGCCAGGTGGTGACCGAACTGGCGCTGAATGTCGCGCGCAAGTACGAGCTTACCGGCGCCATCGGCACTTCGGTGATCGAGGTGCAGCCTGGTCGCGCCCGCGTGCTGTCCGATCCCGGTCCGCGCCAGTACTGCGTGCAACAGGGCTGGCTGACGCGCGCCAATGCCGTGGCGATCTGTGCGCCCAACCACGTCACGCTGCAGCTTGCCGGACGCAGCGGCCAGAATGATGCGTATGACACCCTCAACTATTGAGCTGCCGGTCACCGCCGATGACTACCGCATCGCGCGCTACGCAGCGGCGGCGATCGCCCTGACCGTCGGCGAGGCGGCGCTGCCGAGCCCCTTGCCGGGCATCAAGCCGGGACTGGCCAACATCATCGTGCTGGTGGTGCTGGCGCGTTACGGTTGGCGCGACGCGGCCTGGGTCAGCCTGTTGCGCGTGGTGGCGGGCAGCCTGGTGATCGGCCAGTTTCTCGCGCCGGGATTTTTCCTCGCGCTGGCAGGTGCCGTGTGCAGCCTGGCCGTGCTGGCGCTGGCGCAGCGTCTGCCGGCGCGCTTCTTCGGTCCGGTCTCGGCCAGTGTGCTGGCGGCTTTCGCCCACATCGGCGGCCAGTTGCTGCTCGCCCGTGTCTGGCTCGTGCCGCATGACGGCGTGTTTTATTTGCTGCCGCTGTTCGCCACGGCGGCGCTGGTTTTCGGCGCCATCAACGGCCTGGTGGCGGCACGCTTGCTTGACGCGCCGGTCGCCGCGCCTGTGGAGGTGAAAGACGGATCATGATCATTCCGCTGTTTCCCCTGCAGTCGGTGCTTTTTCCCGGCGGGCGCTTGCCGATGCGTATCTTCGAGCAGCGCTACATGGACATGGCCAAGATTTGTCTGAAGGAGTCCAGTTCCTTCGGCATTTGCCTGATTGCGCGCGGCGAGGAGGTCGCCCGTGCCGGCAGGAAACCCGCCGAACCGCATGCGGTGGGCACGCTGGCGCACATCGCCGACTGGGACATGGAGCAGCTCGGCGTGCTCAACATTGTCGCGCAAGGCGGCGAGCGCTTTCGTCTGCTGCACCACTGGACAGAGGATTCGGGCCTGCTGAAGGGCGAGGCCGAACTGATTGCCGCCCCCGCCGCGCTGCCTGTTCCCGGCCCTTACGCACGCCTGGTGCCGCTGCTGCGTGCCATCGTCGGCGAGATGGCTGCCGGTGCGCCCAATGCGCCCGCCACGCCGCACCGTTTTTTCGACGCCGGCTGGCTGGGCATGCGCTATGCCGAAGTGCTGCCGATCCCGGTGGTCGCGAAGCAGAAACTGCTGGAGATCGAGGACAGCATCGACCGCCTTGAAATCATCTACCGCTTCCTTGAAAGCAAGGGCCTGCTGCCCGACGTGTGAAGCTCGTCGAGGATGCGCCTGATAGGTGCCGGCAAGGCCGCATTAGCCGCTTTGGCCAGCGCCAGCCACCGCCATCCCGGCTCCATGATGGCATGGCCCGGAGTCACCTGCAGCAGAAGCGGCGCGATATGCAGACGGAAATGGCTGAAGGCATGCACAAGAGTCGGCCCTGGTGACACGGCGACGACGCGACAGGCGAAGCGCCGCTCGGACCATTGCTGCGCGTCGGCGCCTTCCGGCAGTTCCGGCAGCGACAGCAGCCCGCCCCAGATGCCGACTGGTGGACGGGTTTCCAGCAGCACGCGATTGCCATCGAGCAACACCAGCAGCGTGGTGTGGCGCAGCGGAACCACGCGACGCGGTTTGGCCTGCGGCAGCTCCGCGCTGCGACCGCTGGCGCGGGCAACGCAGATGTCATTGAGCGGGCAGGCCTCGCAGCGCGGTTTTGTTCGCGTGCAGACCATGGCGCCGAGATCCATCTGCGCCTGGTTGTAGGTGGCGCCCCGGCGCGCCGGCATGAGTTGTTCGCTCAGGCCCCAGAGGCGTTTTTCCACCGCGCCGCTGCCGGCAAAGCCCTCGATGCCGAAGGCGCGGCACAGCACGCGCTTGACATTGCCGTCGAGGATCGGTGCCTGCGCGCCGAAGCAGAAAGTGGCGATCGAGTTGGCGGTGGAGCGGCCTATGCCGGGCAGTTGCGCAATGACATCGGGATCGCGCGGAAACTTGCCGGAATATTTGCTCATCACGGCGTGCGCTGCGGCATGCAGGTTGCGCGCCCTGGCGTAGTAGCCGAGTCCGCTCCATAGCGCCATGACTTCCGCGACAGGCGCCGCGGCAAGATCGGCAAGTTGCGGAAAGCGTTCGAGGAAACGCTGGTAATACGGAATCACCGTCGCCACCTGCGTCTGCTGCAGCATGATTTCCGACAGCCAGACGCGGTAGGGATCCGTCGTCTTCTGCCACGGCAGGTCGTGCCGGCCGTGGAGCTTGTGCCAGCGGATCAGGCGCGCGGCAA